>WNGA01003959.1_pt1 | contig 26459 bp, 26 predicted proteins | sample 5400061 | NCBI WGS metagenome assembly WNGA01 (sample SAMN13153366, study PRJNA577476) | soil metagenome | isolation source: 100 cm soil or saprolite under grassland replicate 2 | place: USA:California | collected 2016-06-15 | reverse complement strand
CGGCCACGCGGACCATCCTGCGGGCCGATCTGGACGACGCCATCGTCGCCGACGAGGTCTTCGACATGCTGATGGGCGACCAGGTCCCACCCCGCAAGAAGTTCATCCAGACCCACGCCAAGAGCGTCCGCAACCTGGATGTCTAACGGCCCGCGGGACGCTCAAGAGGACCGTGAGGAACAGCGATCGTTGTTCGCGAAGTTGTCCAAGCTCGGCCCATTCGAGGAGCGGGCTCTGGCCGACGAGAGGCTCGAGGCCGAAGCGCCCTGGCCCGCGTATTGAGGGGCAGCATCTACCGGCCTGTTGCCGCTCAAGAGCTTGGTTCAAGGCGCCGCTGCGCCGTCCTAGGGTCCGTTTGGGTTACCGCCCATGAAAGAGTCCCCGGGAGCATGACCAGGCACTGAAGCAAAGCCTGGTAAGCGTGCTGTGGATCAGCCGGCCGAGGCAGGGGATGTGGGCCGCGCACGAGTACGCCCGCTCAGGCTTCAACGACCTGCCCACCAGCCACGCAGGGTGCGCCCTACACTACAGGGTTAGCTGGACGTTGCACGCGGCCCCAAGGGCGATTTGGCGGCGGCGAAGGCCTCGGAGCTGACCTTGCTCTCCTACGTCGCTCGCGCAACTTGCCCTAGGTCCAGCCAGAGCAGGACGATCAGAGCCAGCTGGACCAGCTTGGTGAAATAGCCGAGCGGGGTGTATGGCTGGCCAACGACGACCCAGAGCACGATCGTCAGGGCAGCGTAGCCCATGAGTGCCCAGCGAACGCGCTCGCGAAAGCTCTTGAACGGCCGCAGATCCGGGGCTCCGAAAGATTTGACGGGCGCCCGGCGACGAGGCGGCGCTTGGACCGGATCCCTTGGGCGGGCTACCCTTGCACAGAGCTGGAGGTCCCGGTGCCACGCATCTATTACGGCTGGATCATGCTCAGCGCGGTCGCGCTGATGACGTTCGCGTCGTCCGGGTCGCGCTTCTCGTTCGGCGTCTTCGTCCAGCCGATGAGCGAGACGTTCGGGTGGGACCGCGCCCAGCTCGCCCTGGCGGCCTCACTCAACCTCCTGGTGGGCGGGCTGTTTCGGCCCGTCGCGGGCATCCTGGCAGATCGGGCTGGCTCCAAGCTGGTCGCGCTGGTCGGGGTGGCTCTGGCAGCCAGCGCGCTCATCTTGACCAGCTACGTCCGCGAGCTGTGGCAATTCTATTTCGCCTATGGCCTGCTGCTCGCGATCGGCTACGCCTGCGCCTCGCCGGTCACAGTCACAACGCTTGTCAGCCACTGGTTCGTCAAGCGCCGCTCGCTGGCGATGTCGATCGGGTCGACCGGCACGTCGCTCGGCGAGCTGGTGACCGTCCCGCTGGCGATGCTGGCAGTCCTGTACACCGGTTGGGACGCGGCGTTTCGAACCATCGCCGGCTTCATGGTCCTGATCGTGGTGCCGGCAGTCTTCCTGTTGATCCACAACCGTCCCGCCGATCGGGGGCTCAAGCCGTACGGCCAGGACGAGCGGCTTGGGGCGAGCGGGCACGCCGCGAGCGGCCCGAGCCTGACGCTGCGTCAGGCTGCGAGGAGCGGTGATTTCTGGCGGCTGAGCTTCGGGTTCTTCGTGTGCGGCTTCACGATGAGCTTCGCGAGCACGCACTTCGTCCCCTTCGCGATGGACATGGGCTTCGAGCCGATGGCCGCCGCCAACGCGCTGGGTCTGGTTGGCGGTTTCAGCATCGTCGGCGGCCTGGGCGCGGGCTACCTTGCCGATCGCTTCAGCCGGAAGAACGTCCTGGCGGCTGTCTATCTGATACGGGGGCTCGCGTTCGGCGTCCTGCTCGAGGCGCGTGACCTGCCGACGCTGTACTTAGGCAGCCTGCTGCTCGGCGTGTCGTGGACATCCACGAGCCCACTCACGTCGGCCATTACGGCCGATCGATGTGGCTTGAAGAACCTGGGAACGATCTTCGGCATGATGTTCACCATCATGCCGATCGGCTCAGCCGTCGGGGCGTACCTGGGCGGCGTGGTGTACGAACGGGCGCACAGCTACGAGCTCAGCTTGACCGCGAGCGCGATCGCCCGTCTGGCGGCCGCGTTGGTCGTACATGGAGTCCGCGGCCCACAGCCCGAGATCCAGAGCTCGAGGTCCGACCTGCGAGCCGCGAGTGAGCTCGTAGGTCAGACCTGGCAGAGCCCCAAAAAGGGGACCCCGAGTCCGGCGTAAGACTCGGGGCCCCAGCGCAGGCCGAACTTCGTCTTCGGGAGTTCCCGGAGTCGGGGCTTATGCCTTGCTCAGGAAGGGCAGCCCGGTCCGCTGGTTCTCGCCGACCTTGTAGCCCGACGGGACGGATCCCAGAGACTCCCCGCTCTTCTCCGTGCGAGCGAAGTAGAAGATCCGCTGCTTTCGTCCATTTCGAAGCGTGACGTCTTTGGCATGCAGGTAGTAGGTCTGACCCTTGCTGTTTCTATGTGTGTAGGCCATGAAACCCTCCACTGGCATTGAGTTTCGCCACTCCTAGTCTAACGAGTGGGCTCCGGTCGAGCAAGGCTGAACCCGTCTCAATCTCAGAAAAGAGGGAGCGAGACGCGGCACATGTGGCATAATAGGCGCGGCTTTCGTCCAGCCTGCTGTCGGCCGGACGTCTTGCGGCAAGGGCCAGGACGGGCAGCTGGGGTTCCTCCGCCAGTCAGTTTCCCAAGCCAGCACGGCATGCCGTCCAACCGGCGCTGACCAGAGGAACGGAAGTTTCGACGACATGACCGCTGAGGCCCACGCCCGCGCTGAACGGCGGGCCATTGCTCGCCCGGCCGTCGCCGGAGACGGCTCGCCGCCCTCCAAGAGCATCCTTGTTGCCGACGACGACGACGCGATCCGTTCGCTGCTGGTGGAACTGCTCAACGGCGAAGGCTACCAGGTGTCGGAGGTCAAATCCGGCAGCGAAGTCTTACGGGCCGTCGCCAAGCTCAGACCTGACCTTCTGATCCTCGACCTGCGAATGCCCGACTTGGACGGCATCGATATCATGCGCCGTCTGCGGGCCCAGGATGAGACCGTTCCGGTCCTGATGCTCACCGCGTATGGGACGGCCTCCTCGGCGATCGAGGCAACCAAGCTGGGCGCGTATGACTACGTCACCAAGCCGTTCGAGCAGGAGGAGCTGCTGCTGCCAGTCAGTCGCCTCTTTGAGTACCTGGCCCTGGCCTCCGAGGTGCGCACGCTGCGCGACAAGCTTGGCGGGCGCGACCTCTCGGAGCGGATGATCGGCAACAACGTCAAGATGCAAGAGATCTACAAGACCATCGGCAGGATCGCCCAGAGCCATGCGACCGTGCTGGTCACGGGCGAGACCGGGGCCGGCAAGGAGGTCGTCGCGGACACGATCCACGCTCACTCGGAGTATCGCGACGGCCCATTGGTCAAGGTCAACCTGACGGCGCTGCCCGAGACGCTAGTTGAGAGCGAGCTGTTCGGCCACGAGAAGGGCTCGTTCACAGGAGCCGTTGCCCAGCGCAAGGGGCGGTTCGAGATAGCCCACAAAGGCACTATCTTCCTGGACGAGATCGGCGACATGAGCCTCTCGACCCAGCGGAAGCTGCTGCACGTGCTGCAGGACAAACAGTTCGAACGCGTCGGTGGGAGCAGCCCGGTCAAAGTCGACTGTCGGGTCATCGCTGCCACCAACCGCAACCTCAAGGACGAGGTCGACGCGGGCCGCTTCCGTGAGGACCTGTATTACCGGCTGAACGTCGTGACGCTGTATGTCCCGCCGCTGCGCGAGCGGAAGGACGACATCCCGCTCCTGGTCGAGCACTTCCTCACCAAGTTCCGCTACACGCACAGCTCGCCGCCCGCCCGCATCTCGGAGGAGGCGATGGACGTGCTCATCACTCACGACTGGCCCGGTAACGTCCGCCAGCTCGAGCACACCGTCGAGCGGGCCGTCATCATGGCCCGGGGTGGGATCATCACCAGCCAGCACCTCTCGCTCGACGACGCCGAGGAGCTGAGCTTCATCGATATCAACCAGAAGCTGCAGCGCGGCGAAAGCCTCCCGGAGGTGCTCGCCGAGACCGAGCGGAAAATGCTCCAGAAGGCGCTCGACCGGACGAATGGCAACCGCCACGCCGCGGCGCGCATGCTTGGCATAGACGTTGCCACGCTGGAGCAAAAGGTTTCCGAACACGGGATCGGAGACCGGCTGGGATTGGAGGTTGCCGATGGCCAACGATAGCGGCTTCGAAGAGACCTGGTCGGACTGGGACGAGGGTGGCCAGGGCCTGGCGCTCGGCGCACTCGTTACCAGCGCCCTCGTAGCAGGTGCCGTGGCGTATCTGATCCGGCGTCGGCGCCAGGGTGAGGAGAAGCCGCTCGAGACCGTCTCGAGTCGCGCGGCCGAGGCGGCCGCCTTGCTGGCCGGGATGGGAGACGACCGGGTGGCGGCCGGACGCGAGTTCCTGGCCGAGAAGGTCCTGCCGGAATTCAAGCCGGCTTTACTGGCGATCCTACAGGAGGTTCAGGGCGTGGTGGATCAGGCATTCCGCCGCGCCGAACGCGCGATCCAGCAACTGTAACGACGTTCAACGTCGCGCGTTCAACGTTCAACGGGAACAGGTCATTGAACGTTTAATGTTGAAGGTGGAACCGCGCTAGCGCGGCCGCCTCGCCCAGGGGAGGCGGCGCTCGAGGGTCCGGCTCCATCGCCGCCAGGCCTGGGCAAGCGGTCCGCTGCGGCCGCGGCTGCGCGCGGCGAGAACGATTGCGGCCGCGGCGCCCAGCATCGAGCCGACTGCAAAGCCGACCTTCCGTTTCATCCCCGCGCGCGCCATAGCATCGCCTCTCCAACGGGTGGTAGTCAGGATAGCACGCCTGGGTGAAGCTCTCAAAAGTAGCTGCGGGACGACGACTGGCACGCAGCTTGCTAACCCTGGCGGCCGGGGCACGTCGCTCTCGGTGCGATCAGAGTAAGATTCCTGGTAGCGCAGGGGCCTGCGCGCTGCCCGGCCGCCAAGAGGGAAGTCGTAGGGCAGGGGCGCGTCCCTGCCGTGCAAGCCAGCGGCGGACAAGCTCCCGCGCTACGGTACGCTAGGCCTGCTGCGGGGACTGGCTACGATGGAGATGGAGCTCGATCTCTCACAGGAGCTGTCGAGCCTTCAGAGCATGAAGGTCTCGCCGCGCCTGGTGGCGGCGAGCTACATCCTGGAGCTCTCCTCGCAGGAGCTGCAGCAGCAGATCGCCGCCGAGCTCAACGACAATCCGGCCCTCGACCTGGTGGACATTCCAACCTGCCATGTATGTGGCAGCGAGCTGCAGGGAAGCGTCTGTCCGTGGTGCATCCAGCGGCAGAAGGGCGAGGAGCCCGATCGCGACGACCCGAACGCGAGCCCGTACGAGGACCCGCCCGCAACGAGCGTTCTTCGAGCTCGTGACGAGGACGGGTTCGACCCGCTCACCCAGGTTGCCTCGGAGGAGACGCTGGCTGAGAAACTGCTGGCGGATCTCGGCGCGGTCCTCGACGAGCGCGACCGGCCGATCGCCGAGTACCTGGTCGGCAGCCTCGACGACAAGGGCTACCTCTCGGCCTCGGTCGAGGAGGTCGCGTACGAGCTTGAGGTCGACGAGGATCGTGTGCGCGCCGTCACGAAGCAACTGCAGAGCCTCGAGCCGGTCGGGATCGGAGCCAGAAACCTGCACGAGTGTCTACTCATCCAGCTTGACTACCTGGAGCAGCACGGGATTCATCGCCCGTACGCTCGCGAGATCATCTCGGAGCACCTGGTTGAGCTGGGCGAGCACAAGTTTGGCAAGATCGCACACGCGCTCAAGATCTCGCCCGAGGAAGTCACCGACGTCTGGGAGTTCGTCAAGGCCAAGCTCAACCCGCACCCAGCCCACGGCTTCTCCGCCACCAACGCGCGTGACCGCGACACCCGTGCGATGTACATCGTGCCGGACGTGATCATCAGCAAGACGGACAACGGTTTCGAAGTGGAGATAGTGGAGTCACGCCGCTTTGCGCTGCGGGTCAACCCCGAGTACACGCGCATTTCGAGTCAGGTCCAGCGCAACGGCACGGAATTGTCGGCCGAGGAGAAGCGGCACGTCCAGCAGTACGTCGGGCGAGCGAAGCTGTTCATTGCCAACATCAATCAGCGACGTCAGACCATCCATAACATAACGACGTGTCTCATCGTCCAGCAGCGCGACTTTCTGGAGAGGGGCGTCCGCTACCTCAGGCCGCTCAGTCGCGCGGCGGTAGCTATCGCGCTTGGAATCCACGAGTCGACGGTCAGCCGAGCGACGGCCGCCAAGTACGTGATGCTCCCGGACGGCGAGGTGATGCCCTTCAGCCACTTCTTCACGCCGTCGCTAAGCATCAAAGACGTCATCAAGGAGCTGATCGAGAAGGAGGGGCGTCCCCTAACCGACGCCCAGATCGCCGAGCGGCTGCACAAGCACGGGATCGATATCGCTCGCCGCACGGTTGCCAAATATCGCATGCAGCTCGACATCCTGCCCTCTTCGCTGCGGTGAAGTAACGGACCTAACCCCCGACCCCCTTCCCTTTAGGCCCTTTAGGGGAGGGGAGGCGGGAGAGGTCAGTACTCCCTTGTTCGTCCTGCCTCCCGTCCGGCATCCTTCCCGAGGGAGTGAGCCGCCAATGGATAAGGTCGTCCTGGCATACTCGGGCGGGCTTGACACGTCCGTCGCGATCAAGTGGATCCAGGAGAAATACAACCTCGACGTCGTTGCGGTCACCCTCGACGTCGGAAACGAGAGCGATTTCCAGGCGATCCAGGAGAAAGCGCTTCGAACGGGGGCGATCAAGGCGTACGTCCAGGACGCCAAGGAAGACTTCGTTCGCTACTTCGTTTTTCCCAGCCTTCAGGCCGGCGCGATCTATGAGGAGCGCTATCCGTTGGCCACCGCCCTGGCACGGCCTCTCATCGCCAAGGTGCTAGTCGACTACGCCTATCGCGAGGGTGCCGCCGCGATCGCCCACGGCTGCACCGGCAAGGGCAACGACCAGGTGCGCTTCGACGTCACGATCTCGGCGCTGGCGCCTGAGCTGCAGATCATCGCCCCCGTTCGCGAGTGGGGCATGAGCCGCGAAGAGGAGATCTTGTACGCACAGCGGCACGACATTCCGGTCCCTGTGACCCTTGCTAGCCCGTACAGCGTGGACCAGAACCTGTGGGGACGAAGCGTGGAAGCGGGCGTCCTGGAGGACCCCTGGGCAGAGCCGCCGGAGAATGCTTTTGCCTGGACGATGAACCCGCGCTACGCGCCCGACGAGGCAAGCTACGTCGAGGTGGCATTCAAACATGGCATCCCGATCGGCCTGGACGGCGAGCTGCTCGACGGCCAGACGCTCATCGCCCGCCTGAACGACGTGGCCGGCTCGCATGGCGTGGGACGCATCGATCACATCGAGAATCGGTTGGTCGGGATCAAATCGCGGGAGGTCTATGAGTGCCCGGCGGCCGTCGTGCTTCACACGGCCCACGCCGAGCTTGAGAAGATGACGCTGACCAAGGACCAGATGCGCTTCAAGCAGCTGGTCTCGCGTGAGGTGGCGGACCTGATCTACAACGGGCTCTGGTTCTCAGCTCTTCACCAGGACCTGGCAGCGTACGTTGCCAGCTCGCAGCGTTTCGTAAGCGGGACCGTTAGGGTCCGGCTGTTCAAGGGCGCCTGCATGGCGGTTGGTCGCCAGGCCGAGCAGTCGCTCTATGACCCCGCCCTGGCGACGTACGGTGAGGGCGACCTGTTCGACCACAAGGCCGCGGTCGGCTTCATCCAGCTCCACGGGCTGCCGCTCCGCAACCAGGTCCGGGCTCAACTGCTGCCCGGCCACAGCCCAGACGAGCTTCTCCGCCTTGTCGCCCCCGAATCGAGCCGCGAGCCGCGAGTCACGAGTCGCGAGTCCCGGGTGCCGGAGCCACGCCCGACTGCGCTTGACTCGGCTCGGATTCAGGCACCGTCCGAGCCGTCGCACGAGCCGAGGACCGATTCGCCAACCGTCAACTCGTGACTCGCGACGCGCGACTCATGACTCGTGACTAAATTGTGGGGCAGCCGATTCACCAAGCCGACCAGCGCCAGCGTCGAGGCCTTCAACAGCTCCCTGTCCGTCGACCGGCGCCTGTACGAGGAGGACATCGCCGCCAGCATCGCCCATGCCCGAATGTTGGCCCGGCAGAGCATCATCCCGCTCGGGGACGCGCGGGCGATCGTGGCCGGCCTAGCGCGCGTGTACGCCGAATTGGTCGAGGCAGGTGGCCCGCCTGACGACGCGAGCGCGGAAGACATTCACAGCCTCGTGGAGGTGCGCTTATCCGAGCTGGCCGGCCCGGCCGGCGGACGGCTGCACACCGCCCGCTCGCGCAATGACCAGGTGGCGACCGACCTCCGACTCTGGTCCCGGAGGGCGCTGTGCGACTGCCTGGCCGGCGTGCTCGGCATGCAGGCGGCACTGCTGGAGCGGGCCGCCGCCGACCGCGGGCTGATCATGCCAGGCTATACCCATCTTCAGCGGGCCCAGCCGGTCCTGCTGGCCCATCACTGGTTGGCGTATGTCGACATGCTGTCGCGCGACCTGGCCCGACTCGAGGCGTGTTATGAACGGGTCGACGTCTTACCGCTAGGGTCGGGCGCCCTGGCCGGCTCTCCCTACCGCCTAGACCGGGCGTACGTGGCCAGACTACTCGGCTTCACCAGCATCTCGACCAACAGCCTCGACGCCGTCTCCGATCGCGACTTCGTCGTGGAGCACCTGGCCGCGCTGGCGCTGGTCGGCGTCCACCTGTCACGACTCGCTGAGGAGCTGGTCATCTGGAGCAGCGCCGAATTCGGCTTCGTCGAGATGGACGACGCCTATGCGACCGGTAGCAGCATCATGCCCCAGAAGAAGAACCCGGATGTGGCCGAGCTGGTGCGCGCCAAGAGCGGCCGCGCCGTGGGCAGCCTGGTCTCGCTGCTGGTACTGCTCAAAGGGTTGCCGCTGGCGTACAACAAGGACCTCCAGGAGGACAAGGAGCCGTACTTCCGAGCCGTCGACGACGGGCTTGACTGCCTTCGGTTGAGCTCCGAGATGCTGCGGACGCTAAAAGTACGAGCCGACCGGCTTCGAGCAGCCGCTGGCGACCCGCTGTTGCTGGCCACGGACTTGGCGGACCGGCTCGCCCAGGCGGGACTGCCATTCCGCGAGGCCCACGCCATCGTGGGCGCGATTGTGCGCGATCACGGGTCTGGCTTCGCCAAGCTTGCGGCGGAGCAGCTTGCCGCCTACTCGCCGCTGCTCGCTCAGGCCCGGGAGCCCCTTTCGCCACGGGCGTCGGTTCGGGCCCGCGATGCCGTTGGGGCTACCGCCCCGCGCCAGGTCGCCAGCGCCCTCCGTCGCGCCCGCCGTGCCCACGCTGCCGCCTCGGCTCGCCTCGCCACCCGGCGAGCCAGCCTGCCCTCGCTCGACGAGCTCGCCGAACTACCCTGGTAGCCTCCATGTTGTCAGGCGGACAAGAAGAGGCCTCGCAGCCGCGATCCGATGGCGTCCCAGACAGCGGAGGCGATCGCGCTCTGGCCCTCGGCGTTGGGGTGGATGTCCAGGCAGAGAACGGATAAGGGGCTGGGCGCGAACCAGCCAACTGGGGCGCGGCCCTCGTGGCCGCGGAAGAGCAGCATCAGGTCCACGAGCGTCGCCCGCTCGCCGAACTCGGCAACAACTCGGCTGATCGCGGCGTTGACGTACCTCACTGAGAGGTCGGCCACGCCGGGCGCGCACGGCGAGCCGCGCGGGTATGGGTTGTAGTACGTTGTGACCGCGATGCTCGCGTCGGTCTCGCTCGTTAGCCGGTCGAGGATCTGGCGGAGGTTCGATTCCAGCGTCGGCGTCGTCGCCGAGAGGTCGGGCGGGTTGCAGCTCAGGGCCGGAACATCGTCGATCCGCGAGGCTACGCACTCGAAGCTGGGCACCAGATAGTCGTTCGCGCCCACCGTCAAGGTGACCAGCCGGGGCGCGAACTCAGCCAGCCCGTAGAGCTGCCCGGCCAGGACCCCGCCACTCCGCTCGCGCGGCCGCGAGCGGTTCAAATAGCGCACCGCCAGGCCGGTCTCATTTGCGACCCGCTGTCCCAGGCGGCGCGGATAGCTCCACTCTTCGCCCAGATCGGCGCCGGCCGCAATCGAGTCCCCCAGCGCGAGCAGCCCGATCTCGCCCGTGGCGCCCAGCGCGGCAGGCGGGCCCGGCCATGGCGGGAGCAGCAAGGCGGCCGCGATCAGGAGGGGGGCGAGCGTTCGGCGTCGCACTTGGAACGGTCCCCGTGCGAGGTTGGCGTAAGTGTAAACGGCCCGGCTGCTCGAAGGTGTCATGCCCCCGCTGTGGGGCGCGGCAGGCCGTGCCCGGTGCGGCTCTCAGTCCAGACTCAGCGAGTCAAACAACTCCTGCACCGTGAGTTGGAAGCCAGGAAGCACCTCGTCCAGGTCGATGCGGTCCGACCCTCGGAGCATTTGCTCGCGGAGGCCTGGGCGGAAGCGGCTGACCGTATCGTCGCGTGGCTCGACAAGGAGCGCGATCGGCACACCATGTTCGACGTACCAGCGACAGCGCCGAACGAGCGCGCTCTGGCGTTGCCCTGGGGAGGCAATCTCGATGGCGATGTCGGGCGGTGTGACGAAGTCGTCGCCGACCCGGCCGCCTGGACCACGAGGCAGACGATCCCACCTGTAGACTGAGATGTCAGGCACCAGCGACGAGCCGCCATAGGTTGATCTAAGCTCAGTGAAGACCATCGCGCGCCGATCGGGCTCGGCCAAGCGCTCTATGAGCTGGGCGAACTTGAACTGGAGCCTGCCGTGCTGCCCCTTCGGCGACACTTTCTGGGCGACTACCCCGTCTTCGAACTCGAGAGCCGGCTTCTCCTCCGGCAGCTTTAGGAACTCTTCGAGGGTGAGCCGCTTCTCGGAGATTGCCATGGCAGGTCTCCCACCTGTCCGCCTGGCTTCATGATACCAGGTGAAGACCCTCGATCCGCGTCCTTGTTCCTCCTGGCACCAAGAATCGTGACGGTGCCCAGGACGAGCGCCACGACCGAGACCATGCCGAGCAACAGGAAGAGTTTGGCAAGGGTTGGGCCCTCGGCCGGCGAGTGGAGCGTTAGTGACAGGAAGCCGAAGAGGGCGCAGATCAGGTAGAGGACGAGGACTGTCTGGACCTGGCTCAGCCCGAGAGCGTGGATGCGGTGTGGCAGGTGCTCGGCATCGCCACCCTTGAACGGCGAGCGGCCGGCTTGGAGTCGACGGACGATCACCCAGGCCGTGTCGAGGATTGGCACGCCGAGCACGACGAACGCCGTCCCAACCTTGGCGCCACCGATCACGCTCGTGGTCGCCAGCCAGTAGCCGAGTAAAATGGAGCCGGAGGTGCCCATGAAGATGCGGGCCGGGTGAAAGTTGCGCGGCAAGAATCCCAGCGTGGCGCCGGCCAGTGCCAGCGGCAGGACGGCGATCGTGTACTGCTCGAACCACAGACTCCTGGTGAACAAGACGACCGCGGCCATCGTTGCGATCCCAGCCGCCAGGCCGTCCATCACGTCGATCCAGTTGATGGCGTTGATCATGCCGACGATCCACACGATCGTGAAAAGCACGTCCACCCAGATCGGCAGCTCGACCGAAAAGCCGAACGGCGAGGCGAGACTGCCCATCCGGAGCCCGAAAGCGACCGGAATGGAAGCGATGGTGAGCTGGCCTACGAACTGGGGTAGTGGCCCGAGCCGCCGCCGGTCGTCGAGGATCGCGAGTGGCACGATCGCGATGCTGCCAAGCATCACCCCAAGCAGCTTCCAGTCGTCGCCGGGGCTGGCGGCTGTGTTCCCAGGCCGCCCGAGGAAGGCGAATCCGACCGCCAGCCACAGCCCGACGAGCATCGCGTAGCCGCCGCTGCGAGGCACGGCGCGGCGCTGCACCTCGCCGTCTCTCGGCAGGTCGAGCAGTGCGAGCTGCTGCCCATAGCGGGCGACCAAGCCAACTAGCACGTAACTGGCTAGCGCGCCAACCACGCCGACGCCAAGCACCCAGAGAGGCAGCATGGGGCCACTTTACCAGAAGTGACAAGCCCCCACGCTACCCGTTTTGCACTTCTTATTGAAGTGCGCGGGCGGCTTCCATCGTCGCGGCCTTTAGCCGAGCCGCGTCGCCGGTGTCGGCCAGCTGCTCCAGGCGCCCGAGATGGTCGGCCAGGGTTGCCACGTGCTCTTCGCGGCGTCGGTTCCACACCTGGAAGATGCCGGGGCATGGGCCAGGCTTGAACGACTCGTACTCGCTCAGCAGCTCCTCACGCAGACGCTCGCCTGGTCGCGTTCCGGTGAAGTGGATCTGGCGCTGTGGCGTGCCAGGAGCCAGCAGCGCCTCGACCCGCCGCACCATGGCGACCACCGGGACCTCGTCGCCAGCGTCCAGCATCAGCACCGCGCCTGGCCGCGCCAGCGCCCCCGACTGGACCAGCAGCCAGGTTGCCTCGCGCATGCTGATCCAGTAGCGGGCCATGGACGGGTCCATCACGGTCAGGGGCTGGTCCGAGTTGATCTGCTCGGCAAATATCTCGATGGCCGAGCCATGCGTCCCGAGGATGTTTACAAACCGTGCGACCGCGAAACCACGTCTGTCGTCATGCGCCGCCCGCTGGACCAGGATCTCACACAACCGCTTGGTTGCCCCATACAGGCTCGGGGGATTGACGGCTTTGTCGCTGGACGGGTAAACGAAGCGCTCCACTCCGCGCGCCGCGGCCAGGTCCAGCAACCGAGCGGTCGCGACGACGTTGACCGCGAACGTCTCCTCGGGAAATTGCTCGCCAAACGGGACATGCTTGTAGGCCGCGAGGTGAAAGATCACGTCGGGACGAGCCTCGTCGAGCAGCCGGCTCAACTTCACGGTATCACGAACGTCAGCGAGGACCAGCCGCCAGGTGGTGGCTGGGTTGGTGGGCGAGCCGGCGCTTGCCATCTGCTCGAGGCGGCGCTTCAGCGTGAAGAGGGCGTGATCGTGGTGGTCGAGCAGGACCAGGTGCTCCGGCTCCAGCGAGTGAAGCAGCTCCGCCAGATTCGTGCCCACCGAGCCGCCCGCGCCGGTAACCAGCACCCGCCGCCCTGCCAGCGCCCGTCGCGCGGCGTCCAGATCCGTGGGCAGCTCGTCGCGACCGAGCAGAGCCGCGGAATTGAGAATTGAGAATTGAGAATTGAGAAGAGCCCGCCGGGAGTTTGCGCTCCTCAATTCTTCATTCTTCATTCTTCATTCGCCCTAGCGCGCGCAGCATCCGCCACTGAGCGTCCCGCATGTGGACGGCCTGCTCGGGATTTGACTCGAGCGTCTCGGTCACCAGGTAGCGCGCGCGGGCGGCCAGGGCGGGCACGACCAGGTCAAGGTCCAGGTCACCCCGACCGTACGGCAGGCCTTCGCCAAGCAGGCCGCTGGCGTTGGAAACGTGGCAGGCCACGACGGTGTCGCCGAGCAGCTCGAGATACTCCTCCAACGTCTCTGGGCCGCCAGGCTCAGCCAAGAAGCGCCGAAGCCGCTCCACGTCGAGTCCATCGACGTGCTCTTGCACACCACGCCGCGCGTTCAGGTAGAGCTGGGCGTGCGAGGTGTCCATGATCACGCCTAGCCCGGGCACGGCCGTGGCGAGCTCGACCAGATCACGGGGCGGCATCCCGATAGACGAGTAGTAGAAACCGCTCTCCCGCATCCGAAGGACCGGCGGCATGTTCTCGACGGTCGGCACAACGCCCTGTTGCTGGGCAAACTCGGCGAAGAAACGGGTCGACACCAGCGCGCGCGCCAGCACCGCGTCCCGGTTGTAGCGGGTGAGTGAGCCGGGATCGATGTCGGGCGCGATGGCGTGGACGTTCGCCCCGACCGCGCCGATTCGCCGCGCGAGGTCAATCAGTCGGCGCGACAGCTCGCGGTCGGCCTCACTGTCGCGGCTGAGGTCGAAGAACTCGCCGTCGAGCGATCGGATCGGCCCCTCGACCAGCAGCGTGAAGCCGCGGGGCAGCTCACACGCGTCCAGGGCCGCCACCACCCCGTCCATCCCCTCGGCTGTGGCCAGGTCTCGATTATCCAGGTACAGCTCGAGTCCGTCGGGCACAGGCGCCCGAAGCCGGTCCGCCAGCTGGCCGGCCGTCGGCCGAGCCTTGAGCAGGACCTTACAGACTGCAATTCGGCTCATGATCGTGGCGGTCAGGGGTTGCGCCATGCGACCTTACGGGCCCGCCGCGGCGAGTTGCCGACGCTCCGAGTCGGCCATGCGCCTGATGCCCTGTTCCAGGCCGACCATCGGCGCGTATCCGAGCTCGGCTCGGGCCCGCGTCATATCCGCCACACGGTCGCCCTCAGGCGAATGGGCGGGCGGTGGGAGCATTACTTTGGAGCTCGAGCGCAGGATTCGACAGACCAGCCTCGCGAGCTCCTCAAGAGACGTCCCGACGCCAGTCGCCAGATTGTAGACGCCCGCGCTCCCGCGAGCCGGCCGCTGCTCGACGACAAGCCGAATCCCGCGCGCCACGTCGCTCACCTCGGTCAGGTCACGTCGCTGGACCGAATGGACCTCCAGCGGCTCGCCCCGCAGCGCTCGAGTCAGGAAGATGCTGACGACCCCGCTGGTCCCCTGGCCAACCTGGCCCGGCCCGTAGACCGAGAACAGTCGGACCACGGTCGTCGGGACGCCGAACAGGGTGGCGTACATTCGGCACCACTGCTCGGCCACCAGCTTCGAGACAGCGTACGGGTCGGCGGGCGCAAGCGGGGCGTTCTCGGAGAGTGGCTCGCGAGCCGGCTGATAGACCCGGTGAGTGGAGGCCAGAACGACGTGCGGGCCAGTCCCCCGAGCAGCCTCGAGGACGTTGAGCGTGCCGAGCGCGTTGAGGCGACTATAGTCGAACGGCTCATGGAAGGACGTCTGGACGTCGCCCCGGCCTGCCAGGTGGACGACCACCTCGGCGGCTCGCACCGCTGCTCGGGCGGGCTCGGAGAGGACGTCCGCCTGAGTGTGCTCATGCGCCCCGCTTAGCCGCTGCTCGCTGCGATGGAGGGTTGCCACCGAGTGGCCGGCCCCGACCAGCTCTGACACGACGTGCCGGCCGATAAAGCCCGAGGCGCCAGTCACCACCACGCGCATCGATGCCTACGCGGCCGCTCTGACTCGCTCATAAACCTGCACGGTCTGTTCGGCAACCTGGCGCCAGGAGAAGTCGCGTGAACGAGCGCGGGCCTGGGCGCCCAACTCGGCGCGCCGTTCGGGGTCGGCCAGCAGTTCTTCCAGCGCGACGCTGATCGCCGGCTCGCTGTACGGGTCCACGAGCACGCCCGCGTTGCCAACCACCTCCGGCAGGGCCGACAGGCAGGATGTGATTACCGGCGCCCCGCACGCCATCGCCTCCAGGACGGTCATCCCGAATCCTTCGTACAACGACGGGAATGTGAACACCGTTGCGGCACTGTAGAGTGGCGCCTTGTCCTGCTCGCGAATCTGCCCGGTGAAAATGACTCGGTCACCCAACCCCAGCTCGCGGACCAGCGGCCGCGGGTCCGGGTAGAGCGGATGTCCCAGCAGGTGAAGCCGCCCGGCGATCACGAGCTGGAATTCGGCCTGGAGGGCGGGCCGCAGCGCCGCGTACGAGCGGATGATGCGATGGACGTTCTTGCGCAGGTCAAACCCGCCAAAGTAGAGGATGTACTTGGGGGCGATGTTGTAGCGCTCACGGACTGCTGCCAGGAGCCAGGAGTCGGTGATCGGGTAGTAGCTCGGGTCGACCGCGTTTCCGATCACGTGGATCTTGTCGGCCGTGATGCCGAGCGTCCTGACGATGTCGCGGCGCGAGCATTCGGAGACGGCAATGATCGCGTCGGCACGCTTGGAGGTGGCCGATACCAGGGCGGTGTACAGGCGGCTCGCCTCGCGCCAGCGGTACTCGGGCAGCACGAGCGGGATCACGTCGTGGATGGTGACCACGGTCGGGTACGGACGAACGATCGGCGCCGCGAAGTAGGGGCAGTGCAGCAAATCGACCCGTTCCTTGAAGGCTGCCTGGACCAGCCCAAACTGCTCCCACCACATCTTCTCCACGTTCTCGCCCAGCCGCGAGATCTTGGTCCATACCTCGACGTTGCGAAAGCGGTCTGAGAGGCGCGGAAAGCGGACCTGGTACGCCTTTCGAAAGCGCGGACTGAGCAGGACGTAGGCGTTGCGCTTGTCGTACGCGTCCAACCCCTCTAGCAGGTGGTAGAGGTGTTGGCCGGTCCCGCTAGCGGGCTTTTGGAGGAAGAGCGCGTTGACGCCGATTCGCATCGGAAAGAGACTATACGCCAAACCCGGCTATCCGCCTCACCCTGGTCGTCTGCCCCCCTCACCCCCTGCCCCCTCTCCCAAGTTTGGGAGAGGGGGTTCGAGGTGAGGGCCGAGGGTTGGGGGATGGGGGCATGTCTCTGCGACAATGTCAGCGGGCCGGCTGGTGCAGCGCGCGGCTAGATTCGACAAGGAGAGACCCGATGGCCATCCAATCGATCGATCCGACGACTGAAGAGGTCCTGGCCAATTTTGACGAGTACACCCCGCGGCAAGTCGACCAGGCGCTGGCCGAGGCGGCCGCGGCATTCCCGGCCTGGCGCGAGCGCTCCTTCGCCGAGCGAGGCGACCTGATGCGTCGGGCGGCGAGCGTGCTCCGCGAGAACAAGGAGCGCTACGCGCGCCTGCTCACGCTGGAGATGGGCAAACCGATCACCCAGGCCGAGGCGGAGATCGAGAAATGCGCCTGGAATTGCGACTTCTACGCTGAAAGCGCGGAGCGGTTCCTGACCAGCGAGCACATCGCCACGAACGCTCGTGACAGCTACGTTGCGTTCGAGCCGCTCGGCGTCATCCTGGCCGTGATGCCCTGGAACTTCCCGTTCTGGCAGGTCATTCGCTTCGCCGCCCCGGCGCTGATGGCCGGCAACACCGCGGTCCTGAAACACGCCTCGAACGTGCCACAGAGCGCCCTGGCAATCGAAGAGCTGTTCCGGGAGTCGGGCTTCCCGTCGGGCGTCTTCCGGACCCTGCTGGTATCGAGCGGCCAGGTCGAGTCGATCATCGCCGACGATCGAGTTCGGGCGGTCACGCTGACCGGCAGCGACGCGGCGGGAACGAAGATCGCCGAGGCGGCGGGCCGCCATCTCAAGAAGACCGTGCTCGAGCTGGGTGGCTCAGACCCGTACATCGTGCTCGAGGACGCCGACCTTCAAGCCGCCGCGGACGTGGGTGCGATGGCGCGCTGCCAGAACAATGGCCAGAGCTGTATCGCCGCCAAGCGGTTCATCGTCGTCGACTCGGTAGCCGACGAGTTCGAGGAGCAGTTTGCCGAGGCGATCGCCAGGCTCAAAGTAGGCAATCCGCTCGAGCGCGAGACGCAAGTCGGGCCACTGGCGCGCGACGACCTGCGAGACGCGCTGGAGCTGCAGGTGCGGGCGTCGGTCGACCAGGGAGCGCGGGTGGTCATGGGCGGTGAGCGCTTGGCGGGCCGGGGCTACTTCTTCGCGCCGACCCTGCTGACGAACGTGAGCTTGAGCATGCCCGCCTGGCGCGAGGAGACGTTCGGACCCGCGGCGGCCCTGGTCCGGGCCGGGGATGCCGACGAGGCGATCAGCCTGGCGAACGACTCGCGCTATGGACTAGGGGCCAGCCTGTGGACGACGGACCTGAAACGCGGCCAGGCGCTGGCTCGGCGGATCGAGTCTGGAGCGGTATTCATCAACGGAATGGTCGCCTCGGACCCGCGCCTGCCCTTTGGGGGCGTCAAGCGGAGCGGTTACGGCCGCGAGCTAGGCGAATTCGGCATCCGCGAGTTCGTCAACGTCCAGACCGTCTGGGTCGGCCCGGCGGCCGTACCCGCCGCGGCCGGCGCGGCCCGCGCGTCCGCCGAGTAGGGCAACCTAACGGTGGCCGATAGTGTGGAGCTTGATGAAGTTCGTGTGAGTTCCCTGTCGGAACGGTAACGGGCCCACGACGACCACCAGGTCGTTGCGGCGCACCGCACCCGTAGCAAGAAGGGTCTCCTCGATCTCGGCGATCAGCGCTTCGCTATTGTCCGGATCCTCGGCGGAGCGCGTGATACCCATGATCGGGCTCACGCCCCACCAGAGCGCGAGGTGGTGATAGACCGACTCGCGGGGCGTGAACGCGTAGATCGGGACCCGGGGACGATCCTGAGACAGGATGTGCGCGGTTCGCCCGGTGCGGGTGAAGGCGGCGATAGCGACCACTTTCAAATCTTCCGCGAGCTCCTTGGCGGCGTGGCTGATGGCGTGAGCATGGCTCATCCTGTGGCGCCGGTGCAGCTGATCAAGCTGCGAGACGACGGCCTCGGCTCGTTGGACGATGCGATGCATCATCGTGACCGCCTCGACCGGAAAAGCACCCATGGCCGTCTCGGCCGACAGCATGACCGCGTCAGTGCCGTCCCAAACCGAGTTGGCCACGTCCGACGCTTCGGCGCGTGTGGGCGTTGGGCCGCCGATCATCGACTCGAGCATCTGCGTGGCGGTGATGACCGGGACGCCGCGTCGGTTGGCCGAACGAATGATTGACTTCTGGAGCGGCGGAACCTCTTCTGGAGCCAGCTCGACGCCGAGATCGCCGCGGGCAACCATCACGCCGTCGCTCGCGGCGACGATCGCATCAAGATGCTGTACCGCCTGCGGCTTCTCCAGCTTGGAGATCAGCGGCACGCTGCGGCCACACTTCTCCATCACGGAGCGCGCCAGCTCCAGGTCAGCGGCCTCGCGGACAAAGCTGATCGCCACAAAGTCGACGCCCTCGGCCAGCCCGAACGCCAAGTCGTCGGCGTCTTTTTCGGTGAAGGCAGGCGCCGAAACGACCACACCAGGCAGGTTGATCCCCTTGTGCTCGCCAAGCATCCCTCCGTGACCGACGCGGGCGCGGACCTGATCGGCGGTGCACTCGATGACTTCCAGCCGGATCCGGCCATCGTCGACTAACAGCGTGTCACCCGGTCGGCAGTCCGCAGGTAGGCCGGGGTAGGTCGTCGACACGCGGGCCGCCGTTCCCTCCGTCGGAACGGTCGTGATCACGAGCTCATCATCCCTTCGCAGCTGGATGGGTTGGCCGGCGACCAGCCGGCCGGTCCTGATCTTGGGGCCCTGCAGATCCTGCATGATCGCGACGGAGCGGCCCAGCTTTCGAGCCGCGGCACGCACGCGCCGAATCCGCCCGGCGTGCTGGTCATGCGTGCCGTGCGAGAAATTGAGCCGTGCCACGTCCACACCGGCCGCGAGCAATGCCTCCAGCATTTCCTCGCCATCCGTTGCTGGGCCGAGCGTGGCGACGATCTTGACCCGCCGTTGTCGGCCCATCATGCTCCGTTCTGGTGGGCCGCTGAAACGGGTGGCTGGTACATTCAGGGACGGCTGCGCAGCACGACTCGGGCCGGGGCACCGTCCGAGCCGGCCAGCTTGATAGGCAGACAGGTCAGCTCGTACTCGCCAGGCGGTACCCCGCGCAGGTCCAATCCCTCGACCACCACGACACCCGCCCGCAGCAGCGTCAGGTGGGCAGCGGGGGGATCGGCGTGATAAGGCTCGATCGACAGATAATCGATTCCCAGCAGCCGTACGCCTCGGGCGGCGACCGAACGCGCAGCCTCGGCTGACAAGCCCACGAAGTCGGTCCGAAAGGCGCGATCGTCCCACAGCTCCGAGTTGCGTGTCTTGAGCAGCAGCCGCTCCGTTTCGGGCGGTACTGCCGACTCGAGGTCGCTCGCTTCGATCCGGGCCTGGCTGGCGAGATCGACCACTCGGCAGTCGCCCAGCATAGCGTCCAGTGGCAGCTCGTCGACGCCGATCCCGCGAGGCCAGAAGTGGACCGGCGCGTCGACGTGGGTGCCGCTGTGAACGCCAAGGCTCAGCGCCGAAACGTTCGCCAGCTGGCCTTGCCTGCCGATCTCCTTGATCAATCGCCGCTCCGGTCCGGGCTCGCCGTCGAACGTCGGCATATCCGCGCGCAGCGTTACCGTCACGTCGTAGATCGCCACTCAACCGATCTCCAGGACGGTTTTGATGTCACCTTCGCTCGGGTCCAGCGCGGCGCGGAACTCGGCATGGGGTAGGCGTCGGGTGATCACCCGCCCCAGCAAGCCGGGCCACTTTTGCTGGACTGCGGCCAGGTCCTTGACCCCTTGTTCGAAGTCGGTCCGGTTGGCGTTGACCGAGCCGAAGACGACCATGTTCCCGAGCACGAACTTGAGATTCAGGGCGTTTGCGTCGACTTCCACCGGACGATGTCCACCCGTGACGCTGGTCAGGCAGAGCACGCCGTTGGTCCCCAGCGCCTGCATCGAGTCGAACGCTACCTGGCCGTTGCCGGTCGCTTCGACGATCAAGTCGATCCGGCCCAGCTCCTCGCCCAGCCGCGGAATCGGCACGTCGCGTGACGACACGTAGCGCCCGCCGCATGCCTCGACCAGCTCGCAGGCCAGGGTGCCTTTGCTGCGCGCGACGGCTGTCACCTGCAGGCCGCGCATGCGCAGCACGAACGTGGCCAGCAGGCCGACCGGGCCAGCCCCGAGCACGACGGCCTGCTTCGGCTGCCAGAGCATCCGCCGCTGGATCGCGTAGCTCTGGTTGATCGCCTTCTCCACGACACTGGTCGGCTCCAGCAGGACCCCGACCGGCTCGAGCTCCTCAGGCAGCTTGACCAGAAAGTCGGGCGACTCGACGTACGCTTCGGCCCAGAAGCCGTGCCGCCCTTTGATGCCGCGCTCGGTGTACTTCCCCTTCAGGCACATGTCGTACTGGCCAGCCTGGCAGTTTGGGCAGCTATCGGGGCGGCGGACCGTCGAGACCACCAGATCGCCGAGTGCGAGCCGCGCCGCCCCGCGTTCGACGCGGCCGAGGTTTTCGTGGCCCAAGATCAGGTAATCGTCGCCGGCCGGAGCCTCGCCGTAAAGACCCTGGTCGATCTCGGCGTCGGTCCCGCACGTGCCCACTCGTAAAACTCGAACCGATACCTCGCCCTCGGCTGGGCGCGGCTGCGGCACGTCGGCCAGTCGCGCGCTGCCGCCCTGTCCAGGCGTCACCACCACCGCCCGCATCGTCCGCCTCCTTGGACAGCTCGTCCGAGCAAGTATACGCGGCCTGGGTAGCGGCGAAGCATTCGCTCACGGGGACTGATGTTCGTAGAGCCTCGTGCGCGAATGCTTCGCCCCTAGCCGTCGGTGGTACCCTCTTGGCCATGTCGGCCCAACCAGCCACCCGACCAGGCGTCGCTAGCGCGCCCGCCGCGCGAGGGCTCGAGGTGGCCTGGGTCGCGCCGGGTCGGATCGATCAGCTCACCGGCGGCTACCTGTACGACGCGCGAGTGATCCACGGCCTGCGCGCACGTGGCCACCGCGTCCAGGTCGTCGAGCTTGCCCAACGCCTGCCGTTACTCGACCCGGCTGCCTCAGTCCGGCTCGTCCGCGCCCTCAGCAGCCAGCGCTGGGATGCGGTAGTCATCGACGAGCTCGCCCATCCGGCGATGGCCGTTGGGCTGGCGGGATTGCGACTCGCCGGACCGCGTCCGCCAGGCCTCGTAGTCGGGCTGGTCCATCATTTGCGCTCCTCGGAGCCACAGGCCCAGCTTGCGCGCCGCCTGGCATGGCTGGCCGAACGGCTCGCCATGGCTGGCATCGACCTGGCGATCTGCACGAGCTTGGCCACGGCCAATGTCGTCAAACGGGTGGTCCGACGCGGTGCGCGTACTGCAAGTCGCGCACCTGACGCCCCGCAAACGGGTTCTCGATGCGCTGCGCGCGCTGGCCCTGGCGCCGGTCGAAGTAGAACTGGACCTGGTTGGCGACCCGGACCGTGACCCGAAGTACGCCCGTCGCGTGCAGGCCGAGCTGACCCGTCCGGAGCTGGCTGGACGGGTACGGACCCATGGCCGCGTGCCTTCCGAGCGCCTAGCGCATCTGTATCGCCAGGCCGACGCGGCACTACTCGCGTCGAGCCATGAAGGCTACGGCATCGTCCTAGCAGAAGCGCTCGTCGCGGCGCTGCCGGTCGTGGCGACGCGGGTGGGGGCCGTCGCCGAGGTGGTGCGCGAGGGTCAAGAGGCCGAGCTGGTCGAGCCTGGCGACGTGTTGGGGCTGGCTCGGGCCCTGGAGCGTCTGGCCCGCGACCCTGCTGAGCGTCGCCGCAGGGCTCGCCAGGCTATCGAACGAGCGGCGACTCTTCCGACCTGGGAAGAGTGCGGCGCAGCGTTCGCCGCCGCGCTCGAGCGCGCTCTCGACGGCCGCGAGGGGAGCTAGGCTGGATGCGCGACGGCTTTGATCCTGACTGGCTCGCCATCCGTGAGCCGTTCGACGACCGTGCGCTCGATCGGGGCGCGATCGGCGAGATCGAAGCCTGGCTGGCGAGCCGCGAAGGCGCCCAGCCGATCCGAATGGTGGACCTCGGCTGCGGAACGGGTGCCGCGCTCCGACGAGCCAGCCGTTGGCTCAGACGGGGATCGATCGAGGCCTTCAGCGTCGACTGCGACCGCCGCGTGCTGGCGCACGGCCCGCGCGCCTGGGCGGGCGAGGCAGGCGCCGACGTACGACCCCTGAACGGTGAGCGATCGAACGAGACGATCGGGCCGTACGCCGTGAGGCTGGGAGGCAAGCGGCTCCTGGTCACACCGCTCCTGGGCGACGCGCTCGACCCACTGGCCCCGATTGGCGGGCCGCTGGACGGCACCATCGACCTGCTGCTGGCCCACGCCGTGGTCGACCTGCTGCCACTTGACCGCCTGGCCGCGCGCGTCGCGGCGCTGCTCAAGCCGGACGGCCTGGCCCACATAGCGCTCGCATACGACGGCACGACCAGCTTCCAGCCAATCGGGGACCGCGCGCTGGATGCGCGCGTCATGGCCGCGTACCACCGGCATATGGACCGCCACCGCGCAACGATCCCGTCCTACGGCGGCTCGAGGGCGGGCCGGCGCCTGGCAGCCGAGCTGGAGCGGGCTGGGCTGGAGGTGATTCGGGTCGCGCCTTCGGTCTGGATGGCGGGAGGCTGGCTCACGCGCGAGCCATGCGGGTACGCCCTGCTGGACCGCATGCTGGGGTTCGTGGTGGGCAGCGTGCTGGAGCTTGGCCAGCCACCCGCTCGGGATACGCGTCGCTGGGAGGCCTCTCGTCGCGCGCTGCTGGACACGGGCCAACTGAGGCTGCGGGTTGGCCACGTCGACACACTCGCCCGACGTCCGTTCAGGGCGGGAGGCGGTTAGCGTGAGGCGGGCCGGGCGCGTTTGTTTGTAGCTGCAAAGGCTTGCAAAACCTGCCCGGGTCCGCTAGGCTTAGGGCGTGGGGCTCCTTTCCCCATCAAGGTCACGCCGAGGAAACGTCATGGAGCTGCTACAGGTCGCCCAGCAGGCTACGGCGGTGCCCCTGTTTGGGACCGCGCTTTTGCTGGGCATGCGCCACGGGATCGACTGGGACCACATCGCGGCGATCATGGACATCACCAGCACGACCACGAACGTCGAGCTGGCCGAGAACGAACGGCCCGCGACTGCGCCGCGCCGAGCCTCGTTTGGCCAACTCGAGCTACGGGCCCTCTGGCTGTCGCTGCTATATGCCATCGGACACGCCACCGTAGTAGTGGCGCTGGGCTTCGCGGCCCTCTCGTTCGCCGCGCTGCTGCCCGAGTGGATCGATCCGATCATGGAGCGGGTTGTCGGCGTGACGCTGCTGGTCCTCGGGGCGTGGGTCTTCTACTCACTGACGCAGTACCTGCGAGGGGAGGGCGAGTTCCAGCTCCGAAGCCGCTGGATGCTGGTCTTCGCCGGCGCGCGTCATGCGCTCGGCTGGTTAGGAGCTCGGGTTCGCGGCCATCGGCACGATATGGCCTTCCACGTCGACCAGTACGGCCCGCGGACCGCCTACGGCGTCGGCATGATCCACGGCATCGGCGCCGAGACCGGCAGCCAGGTCTTGATCATCGCGGCGATTGGCGGCGCGGCGAGCCAGGGCTTGGGGTTGGTGATGATGCTCGCCTTCGTCGCCGGGCTGGTCATCTCGAACACGCTGATCGCGCTCATGGCGGCGACGGGCTTCATCTCTTCGGTGCGCGCCCGGCCTTTCTACGTCGCCATTGGGGCGCTGACCGGCGTATTCAGCTTGACCGTTGGCGCACTCTACACGTTGGGCATCGGCGCTGAGTTGCCGGATCTAAGCCAGCTCTTCGGCCAGTAGGGTCACGATTAGACCCCCTCCCCCAACCCGGTCCCGCGATCATGCCGTCGTCACCTCGGTTCGAATCACGGCCGAGATCACAGACAGCACAGAGGAAACTTTTGGAGGCTCCTCTGTGCCCTCTGTGCTCTCTGTGGTGAAAGGAGCTACGCCTCGAGATGATCTCCTGATCGCCTCGATCACCGATCTCCTGCCAGCAGCCGGCGGCGGCGAGATCGTGCTCGGGACCTGGGGCCCCCTCAGCGGCCCTGCCTCGGCCTGGGGTGTTGTCAACCTCGCCCAGGCGGCCTACTTCCGGATGCTGAACGAGCGCGGCGGGATCCACGCCCGCAAGATCCGGTTCGTCGTGGAGGATGACGCCTACGATGCCGCCAGGACGCTGGCGCTAGTGAGAAAGATGGTCGAGCGGGACGCCGTGCTTGCCTTCCTGGGCGGCCTGGGGACCGCCAGCGGCAGCGCCGTCATGCCGTACCTCGTCGAGAATCGCGTGCCTCATATCGCCCCGGCCAGTGGCTCGAGCCGATGGAGCGAGCCTCCGCGACCCGGCTATTATGCCTGGCAGATGAGCTACAGCAGCCAGGCTCGGGTCCTGGCCACTTACGCGACGGAAGCCCTCGCCAAGCGCAGGCTAGCCGTCTTCTACCAGCGGGATGAATTCGGGCTGGAAGGCCTCGCCGCGACGAGAGCCGCGCTGGCCGCGCGGGGGGCCGAGCTGGTGGCTGAGGTAGGCTATGAACTGGGTGAGGCAGACTACAGCGGGCAGGCCCTGAGGCTGCTGCAATCAGGGGCGGAGGCGACCGTCACCTGGGCGGGAGTCGAGCCGTACGCCCAACTCCTCAACGCAAGCCGGAGGCTCGGCTACGCGCCGGCCTGGTTGAACAGCGCCGGAACGAACGACCCGGCTCTATTCAGGATGGCCCCAGAGGCCGTCCAGGGCGCCTTCTTCATCCAGTACTTGCCCGACCCGAACGACCCGGCAGAGCGGGGCAATGCGGCGATCGCGGAGTGGCGCGAGAACTTGCCCCGGTACGACCCGAGCCTCGCCCTGACCAATTTCACTCTGGCCGGTTGGGGTCAGGCTCGCCTGATGCACGAGATCTTGAGGCGCGCTGGCCCGAAGCTGAGCAGGTTGAGCCTCGAGCAAGCCGCGCAATCTCTCAAGGACTGGCGCGACCTCGCAACCGTGAGCTACTCGGCAACCGACCGCCGCGGGATCACGGTTGGCTGGATTGCGCAAGCCATGGGCGAGCATACGGTCAAGGTCAGCAAACGGCTTTAGGCCGACCGGGCAACCAGTCCGGGTCCCAGGCTGCGATGAGTGGCCAGGCCTCTCTTCGTCATCGCCCTGCGCCACGCTCAACCAGGACGGTGTTAGGGTGGTGCTCGTCGAGCAACACGCCCGCATGGCGCTGAGCCTTGCTCGGCGAGCATACGTTTTGGAGACCGGTAGGATCATGCTTTCCCGGCCAGGCGTCGGATTTGCGGGCCCGGACGTCATACGCAGCTACCTCGGGCAAGGCCAACTGATGGCGAGAGGGGGCCTGAGCGATTCGTCCGGCGGATGTCGGCTCTATAATCAGACCAGGAGGACCAAGCGATGCGGCGCTACGCGGCCGCCGGCATCCCACATTACTGGATCGTCGATCCTGAGGCCCGCACGCTCGAGGCGTTCGCCCTGGGCGAGCACAGATACGAAGCCACCGGAGTCTACGGCCCCGGCAGCGTCTTCCGGCCGACGCTGTTTCCGGGGCTCGGGATCCCAATCAACGAGCTGTGGACCTGACGGCCGCAGACGGTGGAGGTAGGGTAGTGTTCCGGGGCGGCCGAGCACCACCCAGCAGCCCCTCGGTTGAGGCAGGGAGCGAGCGCGTCATAGGTAGCGGCGGACGTCGCGGGGTCCGTGAAGATAGGGTTGACGTCGCTTCGGCCGCCGAGGCGGGCCCAGGCATGGGAGGGGACCATGGATCGCGTCGCGCTAGCGGTACTGGGTGAACCAGGGGGCCCGGACGATGGCCGCCTGAACCGCCGCCAGTTCGTGCGGGGTGTGGCCGGTTTTGGCCTGTCTGTGATCGGCCTGTCCGCCTTAGGCGGACTGGCCGGGTGTCGGGCCCTACCATCCGGGCTGGTGGCTGGGGAGCCGCGTCTCGAGACGACCAGGCTAAGGCTGGTCCAGGTCCCTGCCATCTGTCTAGGCGCCGAGTACGTGGCCGAAGACTTCCTG
>WNGA01026258.1_pt1 | contig 26470 bp, 27 predicted proteins | sample 5400061 | NCBI WGS metagenome assembly WNGA01 (sample SAMN13153366, study PRJNA577476) | soil metagenome | isolation source: 100 cm soil or saprolite under grassland replicate 2 | place: USA:California | collected 2016-06-15 | reverse complement strand
TCGTTCACGAAGAACCGCACTTTGAGGTTGCCGGGAGGCAACAACGCGAGGATCGGCTTTCCGGCCGGCACCAACTCGCCGCCGCGATAGTAGATCTGCTGGACGGAGCCGGTGACCGGACTGAACACTTTGCGGCGCGTGAGCCTCGTCTGCACCGAGTTGAGCCGCGCCTGCGCCGTGCGCAGCGCAGCCTCGGCTTCGTCCAGGGCCTTTTGCGTCCCCACCTGCGTCTTGGCGAGCTGGTGCGCACGGTCGTAGGCGAGTTGCGCGTTCTTCACAGCGGCCTCCTGCATGGCGACGTCCGCGAGCTGCAGATCGGGATCGACCGTGAAGAGCAGCGTGCCGCGCTCGACCTGATCGCCCTCGCGTACCGTGAGCGTCTCGACGCGCCCGGTCTCATCCGGACCAACAAAGATCAGCTCGGCCTCGATCCAGCCCTGGAAGCTCGGCTCCTTGCCGTTGTCGCACCCGGCAAGCGCGAGGAACCCGAGCAATGCGAGCGCGAAGCGGCGTCCGCTCATGTCGCGCTCCTTTCCCCGAACAGCAAATCGAGGTGGGCGCGCATGAGGTCGCGTATGTCGAGCGGCGCGAAGCGCCCGAACAGGCCGTTCCAGATGATGGCGACGAGCGCGGGCGCGACCAGCAATTGCGGAAAGCGGGCGAGCGCGTCGCGGGAAAGCTCGCGCCGCTCCACCGCAAGCGCCAGTCGCGCGCGAATGACTGGGAGCACGCGCGCGATGACCTCCCGATAGTAGATCTCGGCGAGTTTGGGAAAGCGCGGGCCCTCGGAGATGATCAGGCGGATCACGTCCTTGCGCCGCGTGCCGTAGATTTCTCTGACGAACACGTCGACGATCATCTCGGCCACGGCGCGGATCGGCACCTCGCGCAGCGGGGCGGCCTCGATCGTGCCCACGAGCGGGCTGAGCATCGTGCGCACGAGTTCCTGGAACAGGCTCTCCTTGTCGCGGAAGTAGAGATAGATCGTACCCTTGGCGATGCGCGCACGGCGGGCGACATCGTCGAGCCGCGTCGCCGCAAAGCCGCGCGCTGCGAATTCTTCGAGGGCGGCGTCGAGGATGGCGGCGCGCCGCTTCTCGCGCCGGGCCACACGCGCATCCTGCGCGGGCGCGCCTTTGCGGCGACGTGCGGGGGTTCGCTTTGCTGTCCTTCTTGGGTTCGCGACCATGCCTGTCCAGCCTCTAAAACTGACTGACTGGTCAGTCATAAATATACTGATGCAAACCTGCCAGCGCAAGCCCCGAGATGAGAGCGAAATGAGCGGAAAAAAGTTGGCACGCAGCGTGCGCCGCGCTGCGGCCGGGAAGGGCTCCTAAGTGTGCGCTCATTTGCCAACGATCGAGCCGCGCAGCGAAAGCCGCAGCAGCAATGCGGCACGCCCGTCTCGGTTAACCAAGCCGACCTACGGAAAACGCTGCCGCCCTTATTTTGACCAAATGAAGCGGGCAGGAAGAGTTGCCCGGAGTACCGGGCCTAGAGCCTGAGGAGGACCAGATGGGACGGACTCTCGCCGCGTTTGCCGTTGCCGCTTCATTGTTGACGCTGGCGTCGTCCGAGGCCTCGGCGTGGGTCTGTTACGCGACGGGGCTCGGCTCCAGCGGAGCGGCCCGCGCCTACGACATCATTGACGCCAAGCTCTTCGCGCTGCGCCGATGCGAGCGCAACAGCCCACTGCCGATCTGCACTATCTTGTGGTGCCGTCCCGGCCGCTGACCCGCGACCACTTCAGCCAAATGACTCACCCCCGGCTTGCGCCGGGGGAATTCATTTCGAGAATGCGCCCTCGATCGCGGCCTTGACGCCGACGAGCGCTTCCGGGGTGTCGATGTCCACCAGCGCGGCCCTACCCTCGAGCGGCACTTCGACCACGGCCTCGCTGTAGCGGCCGATGAAGTGGCGCGCGCCCACGTCGCCCTCGATCGCCATCAGGTCGGGAAAGAAGCGCCGCGACCACAGCACCGGATTGCCGCGCCGGCCCTCGACCGTCGGCATCACGATGAGCGCGCCGCGGTCCGGATCGAACGCGGCGATGAGCCGATCGATGAGGCTCGCATCGACCTGCGGCATATCGCCAAGGCAGACGATCGCACCATCGGCCTCTGCCGGCACGGCGGCGATTCCGGCTTTGAGCGAAGTGCCGAGCCCCTGCGCGAAGTCCGGATTATGGATGAGCTGCACCGGCAACCCCGCGAGCGCCTTCTCGACCTCGGCGCGCTCATGCCCCACGACGACGATGACCGGCTTGGCGTGCGAGGCGAGCGCTTCCTCCACGACGATGCGCAGGAGCGGCCGCCCCGCGATCTCGGCGAGCAGCTTGTTCGGCCCGCCCATGCGGGTCGAACGCCCGGCGGCGAGCACCACTGCGGCAATACGGCGGTCCGCCGCCGCCGGCGGCTCCGCGCGCGGCTGCGGCCGCGTGACGATCTCCATTAAGAGCCCGCCGACGCCCATGCCGGTGATGGCCGCGCGCGGCACTTCGAGCCCGGCGAGCAACCGCATGAGCACCCAGTCAAAACCGTTCTCCTTCGGCGAGCGCGCGCAGCCCGGCGCGCCGACCACGGGACGGCCGCGCGCCGCGGCGACGAGCAGGAGATTGCCGGGATCGACCGGCATGCCGAAATGCTCGATGCGCCCGCCGATCGCCTCGACCGCGGCGGGGATCACGTCGCGCCGATCGGCGATGGCGGATGCGCCGAACACGATGACGAGCTCGGCGCCCTCGCCGAGCACCTCCTCGATTGCGCGCGCGAGCGCGCGCTGCTCGTGCGGCACGCGCCGCTCGGCAACGATGGTCGCACCCGCCGCCGCCAAGCGTTCCTCCGTCACTTTCAAGGTCTTTTCGATGACCTTGCTGGCGAGCCCCGGCAATAGCGTGGAGACGACGCCGATTTTGCGAATGCGGTAAGGCGCGATCCGCACCAACGGTCGCGCGGCATTGGCGATTGCGAGCGCGGCATCGCGCGCTTTCTGCGCGACCGCGAACGGAATGATCTTGACCGTGGCAATCATCTCGCCGGCAACGACCGGCTTGTAGGCCGGCAGCGTCGCGAACGTGATCGACTCGTCGACCTGGTTGAGGCGGTCGATCGCATTCTTGTCGACCACCAGCACGCCGGCGGCCTCGGCGAAGAGATTGGCGCGGCCGGTAAAGGCGCGCTCGACGTGTACCCCCTCGCCCGCGACCGCCGCGGCGATCTCAGCCGCAGCCGCGTCCTCGGCGACGTCGCCGGGCTCGACCCGCGCGACCACGATTTCGCCGATGCCGGCGGCCTTGAGCGCGGCGATCTCGGCCTTGCCGATCAAGGTGCCCTTCTTCAGGACCAGGCCGCTCTGGCGGATCGAGTGCACCGCGACACAGCCCTCAGCCTCCTCGACCGGCACGGCGCCGAACTTCATGACGTCTTCTCCGCAGACTGGCGCAGCTCCGCCGTGATCTCGCCCATGATCGCAACCGCGATCTCGGCGGGCGATACGGCACCGATCTCGAGACCGATCGGCGCATGGATGCGCGCGAGCGCGCCGTCGGATAGGCCTTGCGCTTTGAGCCGTTCGATGCGGCGCGCGTGCGTCTTTTTCGAGCCCAGCGCACCGATGTAGAAGCAGTCGCGCGCGAGCGCATAGGTGAGCGCGGGGTCGTCGATCTTGGGATCGTGGGTGAGCGCCACGAAGGCGGTGTAGCGATCGATGCCGAGGGGCGGCAGCGCGACATCGGGCCATTCCGCGATCACCTTCACGTCGGGAAAGCGCTCGATCGAGGCAAAGGCGGTGCGCGGATCGACGATGGTCACATCATAGCCCACAAGGCGCGCGATCGGCGCGAGCGCTTGGCTGATGTGCACGGCGCCGGTGATGACGAGCTGCGCGGGCGGAACGTGCACGGTGAGGAAGACCTTGCCCGCGGGCGTCTCTACCACGCCGCTCTTGCCGCGCCGGATGTGCTTCTCGATCACCTCTTTGAGCGGATCGCGCGCCACTTCCGCCGCCTTGACCAGGCGCTGCTCGCCGGTCGTCACATCGGTCACGACCACCGCCGCGCGGCGTACCGCGCGCTCGGCGTTCAGCGCTTTGAGAATCTCTAGCCTCACGATGTTACTCGCCCCAATCTCGGTGCGTCCCCTGCCCCCTTGCGACTACGCCGAGCTCCCCCGCGCGGGGCGAGGTGCACCGTGTCCCGAGCGCGTCCATGCCCTACTCCACTTTTTCCACATAGACCCGGATGGTGCCGCCGCAGGAGAGCCCGACCTTCCAGGCGGTCTCGTCGGCCACGCCGAATTCGAGGGTCTTCGGCTTCCCGCTCTCGATGACGTCGAGCGCCTCGGTTACCACCGCGCCCTCCACGCAGCCGCCCGAGACGCTGCCGAGAAAATTGCCTTCGTCGTCGATCACCAGGTTCGAGCCCACCGGCCGCGGTGCCGAGCCCCAGGTCTCCACCACGGTTGCGAGCGCAACCCCGCGTCCTTTCGCCCGCCAGTCCGCGGCCGCTCGCAGGATGTCTTCATCGCGCGCCAACATATGCACCTCCATTGTCACCGCGAGTAGCGAACAGCGAGTAACCGGCAGGGATACGCTATTCGCTACGCGCCGTCCGCGCCCTTCCGGCTTTGTCCCGTATTAGATGGATCGTCCGCGCGCGCCCGGCAATGACCGTCATGCGACCTTGTCCAACCACGCCTTCGGATCGCCGCTGCGGCCATCCGGCGCCGAGAGTGCGCGCACCAGCTCCGCCATCGACTCGAGGTTATGGATCGGCCGCAGCTCGTCGACGTGCGGCACCATCGTGCGAATGCCCTTGGCCTTGGCTTCAAACCCGGAGAAGCGCAGCAGCGGATTGAGCCAAATCAGGCGCCGGCAGGAGCGGTGCAGCCGTTCGATTTCGAAGGCCAGCCGGTCGTCGGGGTCGCGCTCGAGCCCGTCGGTGATCAGCAGCACGATCGCGCCTTGCGTGAGCACCCGGCGCGCCCACAGCTTGTTGAACGCGCGCAGGGAGGTCGCGATCCGCGTGCCGCCCGACCAGTCGGCGACGTTCGCCCCGACCGCAGCCAGCGCCTCGTCGGGATCCTTGGCCTTGAGCGCGCGCGTCACGTTGGTGAGCCGCGTGCCGAACAGGAAGGTATGCACGCGTTTGCGCGCATCCGTCACCGCGTGGAGGAAATGCAGGAACAGCCGCGTGTACTGGCTCATGGAGCCGGAAATATCGAGCAACGCCCTTCTTCTGCAGCACCTCGCGGTCGGAGACGGTAAGACGCGCGTCCACCTCGAGTTGCGGCGGTTTGCGCTCGGCCTCCGCGAGACTCGAGAGCAGCGCCTCCTGGATGCGCTGGGCGCCCGGCGGCGCCTTCTCGTCTGCGCGCGGCGGCGCCTGCGGCAGCATGGCCGCGAGGAGCTTGTCGAGCATGCCGCGCCGGCGAAAGAAGATGCGAAACGCCTGATCGAAGATGAGCGAGTGCTCGTGGCGCTTCACCAAAACCGCGTGCAGCGTCCAATAGAAATCTTCGCGCGTCCCGACGCCCGCGGCCTCGACCGCGGCGAGCGCATCCATGACCGCTCCGGGCCCGACCGGAATGCCGGCCGCGCGCAACGCGCGGGCGAAGTGGACGATGTTTTCGGCGAGGCGGCCGGTCTGCGCGTCTGCTCTTTTCGAGGGTGGTTCCATTCTAGTGGATCACTCCGCCGCCCGCAGCTCGGCGCGCACCTCGTCGATCAGCTCCTTCACCTTGCCGCCTTCGATCCGCGCGATGTCGTCCTGATACTTGAGCAACACGCCGAGCGTGTCGGAGGCGGTCGAGGGATCGAGCGCCGCCACGTCAAGCTCGGCGAGCGCGGCTGCCCAATCGAGGGTCTCGGCCACCCCCGGTGCCTTGAACAGATCTTCCTTGCGTAGCGCCTGCACGAAATGCACGACCTGCTCGGACAAGGTCTTACCGATCCCCGGAACCTTGGCGCGCACGATCTTGAGCTCGCGCTCGGCCATGGGATAGCCGAGCCAGTGGTAGAGGCAGCGGCGCTTGAGCGCGTCGTGAATTTCGCGGGTGCGGTTGGACGTGATCACCACGATCGGCGGCTGTACCGCTTTGACGGTGCCGAGCTCCGGGATGGTGACCTGGAAGTCGGCAAGCACCTCCAAAAGAAAGGCCTCGAAGGCTTCGTCAGCGCGGTCGAGCTCGTCGATCAGCAGCACCGGCGCTCCCGCCGGGTCCGGCGCAAGCGCCTGCAGCAGCGGCCGCTTGATCAGGAAGCGCTCGGAGAACACGTCATGCTCGAGCCGCTCGCGATCATGCGCGCCTTCGGCCTCGGCGACGCGAATTGCGATCATCTGCGCGGCATAGTTCCACTCGTAGACGGCGGCGGAGACGTCGAGGCCCTCGTAGCATTGCAGCCGAATGAGATGGCGCCCGAGCGTCGAGGACAGCACCTTGGCGACCTCGGTCTTGCCTACGCCCGCTTCGCCTTCGAGGAACAAGGGCCGGCCCATCTTCAACGCGAGAAATAGCACGGTCGCGAGCGAGCGGTCGGCGAGATAATCCGCGCGCGCGAGCAGATCGAGGGTGGCGTCGATCGAGTCGGGCAGCGAACGCGGCGTCGGTGTCATGACGCCGAGCTTATAGCCCGTTGCCGCTGGGCTTGTCCTGCCAAGAACGCAGGCGTGGGGCGCGTTCAGGGTTCGAGAAGTTATAGACCGTCGCCTCCCGATCACGCCGCCGCCGCGACCGCCCGGCGCGCCAGCACGCCGACCAAATGCGCTCGGTATTCGGCGCTGCCGTGGATATCGCTCGCCATGCCATCTGCCGGCACGGTCATCCCTTCGAGCGATTTCGGACCGAAGCGTTTCTTGAGCGCTTCCTCGAACGCGGTCACGCGAAACACCCCGTTGGTACCCGCGCCCGTGACCGCCACGCGGATCTCCGAGCTGCGCTTCGATACGAACACGCCGACCAGCGCATAACGCGACGCCGGGTTGGGAAATTTCACGTACGCCGCCTTGTTCACCTTCGGGAACTGCACCTTGGTGATGATCTCGTCCGGCTCGAGCGCGGTTTCGAACAGGCCTTTGAAGAACTCGTCGGCAGGAACGCGCCGCTTGTTGGTGATGATGGTGGCGCCGAGCCCCAGCGCGGCCGCCGGATAGTCGGCGTTGGGATCGTTATTGGCGAGGGAGCCGCCGATCGTGCCGCGATGACGGACCGCCGGATCGCCGATCTTGCCGGCGAGCTCTGCCAGCGCCGGAATATTTTCCCTGATGATCGGCGAGGTCTGCACCTCGACGTGGGTCGTCATCGCGCCGACGACGAGCGAGCGCCCTTTCATCTCGATGCCGGTCAAGCCCTCGACCTTCGACAGGTCGACGAGATGCTTCGGGCCGGCGAGGCGCAGCTTCATCGTCGGAATCAACGTGTGGCCGCCGGCGACCAGCTTGGCCTCCTCTTGTTTGGCCAAGAGGCTCGCTGCCTGACGCACCGTCGTCGGCCGGTGTTGGGTGAATGCATACATCGTGACCGCTCCTATGCCGCTTCGCGTCTGTCGTTGGCTTTCTGCAGCGCCTGCCACACCGCCTGCGGTGTTGCCGGCATGGCCAAATCCTCGGTGCCGATGGCGTCGGTGATGGCGTTGATGACCGCCACCGGCGCGGCGATTGCGCCGGCCTCGCCGCACCCCTTGATGCCGAGGGGATTCGAGGGCGACGGCGTTCTCGTCATGTCGACCTTGAACGGCGGCAGATCGTACGCGCGCGGCATGCAGTAATCCATGAGCGAGCCGGTGACGAGTTGGCCGTCCTTGTCATAGACCGCGCCCTCGAGCAGCGCCTGGCCCACGCCTTGCGCGATGCCGCCGTGCACCTGGCCCTCGACGATCATCGGATTGATCACGGTGCCGAAATCGTCGACCGCGGTCCAGGCCACGATCTCGCTTTCGCCGGTCTGCGGATCGACCTCGACCTCGCAGATGTGGCAGCCCGCGGGAAAGGTGAAATTGGTGGGATCGTAGAACGCGCCTTCCTTCAACCCCGGCTCCAGCTCCTGGCCGGCGAATTTGTGCGCCATGTAAGCGTTGAGCGCGACCTCGCCCCAAGCCGCAGATTTGTCGGTGCCGGCGACCGTGAACTTGCCGTCCTCGAACACGATGTCGCCTTCGGCCGCCTCCAGCATGTGCGCGGCGACTTTTTTCGCCTTGGCCTCGATCTTGTCGAGCGCCTTCACGATCGCGGAGATGCCGACCGCGCCCGAGCGCGAGCCATAGGTGCCCATGCCGAATTGCACCTTGTCGGTATCGCCATGCACGACGCTGACGTTGTCGAGCGGGATGCCGAGCCGTTCCGACACGACCTGCGCGAAGGTCGTCTCGTGCCCCTGGCCGTGCTGGTGACAGCCGGTGAGGATTTCGACCGTGCCGGTGGGATTGACGCGCACCTCCGCCGATTCCCACAGCCCGACCCCACAGCCGAGCGAGCCGACCGCCTGGCTCGGGGCAATCCCGCAGGCCTCGATGTAGGTCGACAAGCCGATGCCGCGCAGCTTGGCGTGGCGGGCGGATTCGCGCTTGCGCTTGCCGAAGCCGTCGTAGTCGGCGATCTCCAGCGCTTTCTTGAGCGAGGCGTGATAGTCGCCCGCGTCATAGTTCATGATCACCGGAGTCTGGTGCGGGAATGTCTTGATGAAGTTTTTCTTGCGCAAATCGGCCGGGTCGATAGCCATCTCGCGCGCGCCGACCTCGATCAGCCGCTCCACCACGAAAGTCGCTTCCGGTCGGCCGGCGCCCCGATAGGCGTCGACCGGCACCGTGTTGGTGTAGACCGCATCCACCTCGCAATAGATCGCCGGAATTTCATACTGGCCCGAGAGCAGCGTGCCATAGAGATAGGTCGGCACCGACGAGGAGAATGTCGACATGTAGGCGCCGAGATTGGCGATGGTCTTCACTCGCAGCCCGGTGATCTTGCCCTCGGCGTCAAACGCCATCTCCGCGTGCGTGACATGGTCGCGGCCATGCGCGTCGGTGAGGAACGCCTCGGAGCGCTCCGCCACCCACTTCACCGACCGGCCGATCTTGCGCGCCGCCCACAGGCAGACGACCTCTTCCGGATAGATGAAAATCTTGGAGCCGAAGCCGCCGCCCACGTCCGGCGCGATCACCCGCAACTTGTGCTCGGGCGCAAGCCCGACGAAGGCCGACATCACCAGACGCGCCACGTGCGGGTTCTGCGTCGTGTTCCACAGGGTCAGGCTGTCCGAGCCGGCGTCGTATTCCCCGATCGCGGCCCGCGGCTCGATCGCGTTGGGCACCAGACGATTGTTGATGAGGTCAAGCCTGGTGACGTGTTTTGCGCTGTTGAAGGCGGCCTCGACCGCTTTCGCGTCCCCGAGGTGCCATTGGTAGATGGTGTTGCGCGCGGCGACTTCATGGATTTGCGGCGCGCCGGCATCTTGCGCTTTGGCCGGATCGGACACCGGCGGCAAGACCTCGTAACCGACTTTGACCTTCTCGGCCGCGTCTTGGGCCTGGGCAAGCGTTTCGGCAATGACGACGGCAACGGGATCGCCGACATGGTTCGCCTTGCCGTGGGCGATCGCCGGGTGCGGCGCCATCTTCATCGGCGAACCATCTTTGGACGTGATCATCCAGCCGCAGATGAGGTTGCCGATGTGGTCGGCGGCAAGCTCGGCGCCGGTGAGCACCGCGAACACACCCGGCATTGCCGCGGCAGCCTTGGTCTCGATGCTCTTGATCTTGGCGTGGGCGTAGCGCGAGCGCAGGAAATAAGCGTGGCATTGGCCGGGACGGTTGACGTCGTCGGTGTAGTGGCCCTTGCCGGTGATGAAGCGTCGATCCTCTTTGCGCCGGACCGCCGCGCCGATGCCGGTTGCGCTCATGGCGATCTCCTCCCTGACGCCCCGCTCCCCTAGGTTTGCTGTTGCACGTGCCCTTTCATGGCTTTGGCTCCCGCCGCGATGGCCTTGACGATGTTGTGGTAGCCGGTGCAGCGGCAGAGATTGCCTTCAAGCTCGTGGCGGATGGTCGGATCGTCCAGCTCGTGGCCCTTGCGATTGACCATGTCGACCGCGGTCATGATCATGCCTGGGGTGCAATAGCCGCATTGCAGCCCATGATGTTCGCGGAACGCCTCCTGCATCGGGTGGAGCGGCCCGTTCGGATCGGCGAGACCCTCGATGGTGGTGACGTTGGCGCCTTCGATTTGCCAAACGAAGACCGTGCAGGCTTTGACCGCCTTGCCATCGACGAGCACCACGCAGGCGCCGCATTGCGAGGTGTCGCAGCCCACATGGGTGCCGGTCAGCCGCAGGTTCTCGCGCAGGAATTGCACCAGAAGGGTGCGCGGATCGACGTCACCGGTGACGGCTTTGCCGTTCACCGTCAGTGCGACGGCGGTCATGGCTTTCCTCCTCGAAGTCGTGTTCGGCACCGGGGGAAACCGGCGGCGGATCAAAATCGCGACGATTTTGCCTCCGGACGCGAATTGTAACAAGTCAACTCTGAACCTGCAGCGCACCGCCGGTCAAGGGCGTGTCCCGGGCGCAGCAGGAAGTGGTGCGCTGCAGACCCGGGATCGCTACAGGCTGTGGCGGTCCCGGATCAGCGGCGCCATAGCGCGTCGGAAGACGCGCGTGAACGCGCTTATGGCTCCACTTCGTTGCGCGCTGCGCCGCGTCCGGGAACGTAGGTTCTTTATTCCGGTTGCGTCACCGCCGCGGCGAACTTGACGAAGAAGTCGTCGGCGGTCTTCTTCGCGGCGCTGTTGATGAGACGCTGGCCGAGCTGGGCGAGCTTGCCGCCGATCTGCGCCTCCACGTCATAAGTGAGCAGCGTCCCGCCATCCTTGTCGCTGAGCGACACCTTGGCGCCGCCTTTGGCAAAGCCGGCCACGCCGCCGTCCCCTTCTCCGGAAATGCGATAGCCGTTCGGCGGATCGAGATCGGAGAGACGGACCTTGCCCTTCCAGCGCGCCTTGACCGGCCCGACTTTGACCGTGGCGACGGCTTGGAACTCGTTGTCGGAAACTTTCTCGAACTGCTCGCTGCCCGGGATGCAGCTCTTGAGCACCTCGGGATCGTTGAGCTTGGCCCACACCACCTCGCGGCCCGCGGGGAGCTGGACTTGCCCGCTCATGGTCATCGCCATCGGCCTTCTCCGTCTTTCGCGACGATCCGATATAGAGCCTCGGCGGCTCAAGGGGAATGCGCTTTCCTCATGACGGCGCGGCTTTGGGGTTGGCGTGCTGCTTGCCGGCCGATAAAGGAGTGGCGCTGCGAACATCGCCGAGGGAGGCATCATGCCCATCGTCAACGCGGACGGCTGCGCGATCTACGTCGAAGTGGAGGGCCCCGAACGCGCGCCCGCGCTCATGCTGTCGAATTCCCTCGGCACCACGCTGCATATGTGGGACCCCCAGGTTGCGCCGTTCACGCAAAACTTTCGACTCGTGCGCTATGATCGGCGCGGCCACGGCCGATCGGGCGTCCCGAACGGGCCCTACACGATGGAACGCCTGGGCCGCGACGTGCTCGCGGTGCTCGATGCGCTCGGTCTCGAGCGGATCAACTGGTGCGGCCTTTCCATGGGCGGCATGGTCGGACAGTGGAGCTATTTTCCCGACAAAACCGCTTGGAACGATCGACTCAAACTCGTGCGCGAGAAAGGCGTCGCGGCATTCGCGCCAGCAAACATGGAGCGCTGGTTCACCAAGGGATTCCGCGAACGTTCGCCGGACAAAGTCGCCTGGATGCAGGAGATGTTCGCCGCAACTGCGCTCGAAGGCTATCTCGCCTGCGGCGCGGCGGTGCGCGACATGGACCACCGCGAGCTCTTGCCCAAGATCAAAGCGCCGACGCTGGTCATCGCCGGCAAGCACGATCCGGCGACACCGCCCGAGGCGAACGAGTACATCAAGAACCGTATCCCCGGCGCCCGCTACGCCGTACTCGACGCCGCCCACATTTCCAACGTCGAGCAGGCCGAGGCGTACACGAACGCGGTGCTTGAATTTTTGCGTGCCAGCTGACGGTTATCCGAGAACAGCTGACGGAAGACGCGGAGCGAAGCGATGGCCGACGAGGAGCGTTACCGACGCGGCGCGCAAGCCCGCCGTAAGATTTTGGGCAATGCCTGGGTCGATCGGGCCGATGCCAACAGGAATGCCTTCAACGCCGAGTGGCAGGATTTCATCACCCGCTGCGCCTGGGGCGAGGTCTGGACGCGACCGCATTTCGACGAGCGCACCCGCCGCGTGCTTGTCATTGGCACCATGATGGCGATCGGCAGGTGGGAGGAATTCCGCATGCACCTGCGCGCCGCGCTCGTCGAGGGCGGATTCTCTCGCGACGACGTCAAGGAAATCATCTTGCAGCAAGCGATCTATTGCGGCGTGCCGGTGGGCAATCATGCCTTCCGGGAGGCCGGCGCCGTGCTCGAGGAGCTCGGCAAAGCCGCTTAAGCGAGTAGCCCGCATGAGCGAAGCGAAATGCGGGGTGGTCTCAATGCGCGGCATGATACCCGGATTTCGCTGCGCTCATCCGGGCTACAAGCTGAGGCAGCAACGTGCTGGCATTATCTGACAAGTGGGCTCCGGCTCTTGTGTCCCAGCCGGAGACTGGCATGGGATATCAAGTTGCTACTGTGACTTTGAAGGACGGCAGACGATTTCCGAACACAGTTCTTGTAGGGGGATGCATCACGAAGATAGGTGACAATCCTGAAATTCCCTTCATTGAATCAGACATAGAATCAATCATCATCGATCATGGAAAATAGTCCTGACTACCCGCCCCGCGCGGCGCGGAATTCGTGCGGCGTGGTTCCGGTCTGCTTGCGGAAAAAGCGGGCGAAGTGCGAGGGGTCGGAGAAGGCGAGATCGTACGCGATCTCGTGGATTGGCTGGTTGGTGAACACCAGTTGCCGTTTGGCTTCGGTGAGCACGCGTTGGCGGATCAAGTGCCCAGCGGTGACGCCGGTGGCGCGCTTGACGTGGTCATTGAGCCGATCAACGGTCATCGCCAGCTTGTCGGCATAGAAGGCGAGTTGCCGCTGTTTGTGGAAGTGTTCCTCCACGAGCTTGCGCAGCGCGTCGACGGTTGCGCCGGTCGGTTCCAACGCGATCGTCTCGGCTCCCGCGCGCGCGCGGCCGGCCGCGAGCCGCGCCACCTCGACCGCGATCAGCGCGAGCAGTCCGCGCATGGCGATACGGAATCCCGCGCGGGCGAGAAACCGCTCCTCGTGCAGTTCCACGGCAAATTTCGACAGCCGGCTGAGCTCCGTCTCGCCGAGCGGAACCACCGGTTCGGCCGCGAGCCCCTTGAGGCGCGCGAGCGCTTCGCCCTGGCGATCGCCCATCGCCTCGGCGACGTCCTCGGTGAAGGTCATGACCCAGCCGTCGGTGATGGCCGGATGAAAACGAAAGCCATGCGCCACCGTCGCCGGCACGAGAATCGCGCAGGGCGCATCGAAGGCGATGGTGGCGGCTTCGAAGGTCATCTCGCCACCGCCTCGCTCGATCAGGAGAATCTGGAACAGATTGCGGTGGCGGTGCGCGCGGATGGTCCAGTCGTGGATCGAGGAGCGCGAGGCAATCGTCTCGATATGAATGAAGTCGAAGGCCTGATCGTCAGGCGGGTCGCCGTAGAGATGGAACAGCGGAAGCGCGGCGGTGGCCATGCAAAATCATAAGCCAGACGGCGCGAAGAGAAAACGTGTCCGGATGGGTTGAGACACCGCCGTGCACATCAATCAACATCAAGTTGCTCGGCAAATCGCATTGGGTATCACACCTGCTTGTAGGCGCGGTCGTGGTAGACGAGGGCGGGACCGCCGGGCCCGGCGCGCACCGTCTCGACCGCGCCGAAGAACACGTTGTGGCTGCCGACCGATCGCACCTCGACGATGCGGCAGTCGAACGCGATCACGGCCGAGGCAAGAACGGGGCTCCCGGTCGACAGCGTCAGCCAGTCTCCGGTCGCAAACCGATCGCCGCCCCCAAGCCCGGTGCGCCCCGCGAATATGTCGGCGATCTCGGCGCCGTCGTGTCCGAGCGTGTTGACGCAAAACACGCCGTTCTCCACCACGATCGGATTGCTCTGGCTGCGGCGGTTGAGGCACATGAGCAGCATCGGCGGCGCGTCCGAAACCGAGCAGACCGCGGTTGCCGTGGTGCCGGCCTTGCCGCCCGGCCCGGCGGTGGTGATGACGTGAACCGCGGCGCCGAGCCGGCTCATCGCCTCGCGAAACACCGCAGGCTCGACCGTGCGCACGGGCTCAGGGCCTAGCGCGGTGAAGGCGCCATCCATTGCGTCATCGGGGCGTTGGTCGATCCAGCTCATCAGGCCTACTCCGCGGCACGCTTGACGCCGGCGACTGCCGGATAAGAAACGTCATCCGGATCGAGCCAGGCGGGATCGCGCCAGCCGTTCTCGTCGTAGTCGGCAAGACACTGTTCCGCCAGCGCGATCATGCCGTCGAGCGTGCCGCTCACTCGCGCGTTCCACATCGCCTGGATGCGGATGTCCTCGTGGTTGCCGGCATAGTTCATCTCGTAGAGCTCGTGGCGGCCCCCGAACTCGGTGCCGATCGCATCCCACAACAGCTTCATCACCTTGATGCGGTCCTTGTAATCGATGCCGTACGAGCCGCGGACGTATTTCGCGAGATATTTGTCGATCTCCGGATTTTTGAAGTCTTTCGCCGAGGATGGAAGATAGATGAGCGCCGAGGCGATGATCTTCTCCACGATCTCCTTGACACGGCCGTAGGCCTCACCCGCAAAGACGCGGTAGCTCGAGCCGGATTGCAGATTGGGCAGCACCGCGCCGTCGACCCAGGGCGTGGGTTCCGCCGCCATTGCGTCGGTCAGCGCCCAGAACAGATTGCGCCAGGCGATCACCTCGCCCAACATCGCCTGATTGCCGCGGAACCCGTCGGCGCCGGTCGTGCGCAGCGCCTTGGCGATGATGCCGACCAAAAAATCGAGCTTGACCGCAAGCCGCGTGCAGCCCTGGAACTGGTAGCCGGCGAGGAAGCCCGACTGGGGGAAAAAGGTTTTGAGCTTCTCCAGATCGCGGTGCAGGAGCACGTCCTCCCACGGGATGAACGCGTTGTCGAAAACGAAAATGGCGTCGTTCTCGTCGAAGCGCGAGGACAGCGGATAGTCGAAAGGCGTGCCCATCACGCTCGCCATCATCTCGTAGGAGGCGCGGCAGAAAAGCTTCACGCCAGGCGCGTTCATCGGCGCGATGAACATCACCGCCAGATCGGTGTCGTGGGTGGGCACGGCAGCATTCTGGCCGAGGAAGTTGTAGTGGGTAAGCGCGGAGGAGGTCGCCACCACTTTGGCGCCGGATACATAGATGCCGGCGTCCGTCTCCTTCTGAATCGCGATGAACACGTCTTTCACGTGGTCCGGTGCCTTGGCGCGGTCGACCGGCGGATTGACGATGGCGTGGTTCATAAACAGCACGTGTTCCTGGGCGCGCCGATACCACGCCCGAGCATTGGCCGAGAAGCGTCCGTAGAAGCGATGATTGGCCCCGAGCGTATTCATCAGCGAGGCCTTGTAGTCGGGCGAGCGCCCCATCCAGCCGTAGGACATGCGCGCCCATTGGGCGATGGCATTCCGCTGCGCGATGAGTTCCTCGCGCGAGCGTGCAGCGCGGAAGAATTTATGGGTGGATCCACCCGAGCCGGTGTCGGTCGGCCAGGTGAGTACATCCTTGGTCTTGGGGTCGTGCAGGGCGTCGTAGAGCCGCGCGACCGAGCGCGCGGCATTGCGGAACGCCGGATGCGTGGTCACGTCCTCGACGCGCTCGCCGTAGATGTAGACGTCACGACCGTCGCGCAGGCTGGCGAGATATTCCGCGCCTGTGAACGGCCGTCCTTTGGCGGCAATGACGTCCTCGGACTTCATCCGGCTAAGTTCCTCTGCGTCTCAGATGGTGCGTCCGCCGCTGGCAACGCACGGACCTGACCATACCACGCCGGAACTTGGGGGGTCAGTCCGTTTCTCGCATACACACTCGGCGCGATTGCGGCGCGGCCCCTTGATGAAGCCGGCGAATGCCTGGATCACACGCGGCACGAGCCGGGCCGCGGCGGAACATCGATTCCTAACCTCCTGCTTCTTCCCACAGGACAACAAGTCGATAAAGCCCTGCTGCCGTCGGCTACACGATGGTGTTCGGCATCATCGGCATGGTCAACTTCGCCCACGGCGACGTGTTCATGGTGTCCGCCTTCATCGCCCTCATTGCGCTGCTGATTTTGACGACCTGGCTCGGCATCGGCTCGTTCGTGCTCGCACTGTTCATCGTGCTCACCATCACCATGCTGTTTACCTCTCTCGTCAACTGGGCCATCGAGCGCGTCGCCTATCGGCCGCTGCGCGGCTCGTTCCGCCTCGCGCCGCTGATCTCGGCGATCGGCATGTCGATCTTTCTGTCGAATTTCGTCCAGGTCGCTCAGGGTCCGCGCGTCAAATCCATTCCACCGTTCTTCAACGAGGTGATCGTGCTGACGTCGGCCAGCAGCGGCTATGAAGTCGCGGTCTCCTACAAGCAGATCGTGGTCTGGGTGGTGACGGCGGCCCTGCTGCTTGTCTTCTGGTTCGTGGTGAGCAAGACCGCGCTCGGGCGCGCGCAACGCGCCTGCGAGCAGGATCAGAAGATGGCGGCGCTGCTCGGCATCGACGTCGACCGCACCATCTCGGTCACCTTCATTATCGCGGCGGCGCTCGCCGCCGTCGCGGGGACCATGTATTTGATGTATTACGGCGTGGTGAGCTTCGCCGACGGCTTCGTGCCGGGTGTGAAGGCCTTCACCGCGGCGGTGCTGGGAGGCATCGGCTCGCTCCCGGGCGCGGTCATCGGCGGCTTGCTGATCGGCCTCATCGAGACCATGTGGTCCGCCTATTTCTCCATCGACTACAAGGATGTGGCCGCCTTCTCCGTCCTCGCCATCACCATGATCTTCCTGCCGCAGGGCATCCTCGGCCGACCGGATGTGGAGAAGGTGTGAGATGACGCACGAGGCGTCAGCGCCCGCCTCCCGCCTTGATATCGTTCACGCGCTGCGTGAAACCGCGATCACCGCGCTGATCGCATTCGGCCTGTTGCTGCCGCTGATCGGCTTCAACACCGTCCAGAACATTCACAACGAGCTCGTGCTCGAGACGCGTTGGCCGCTGCTGGCGGCCATGGTCGCAATCATCGCCGGCGGACGCTTTCTGCATGCGATCCTCCTTGCTCCCTGGCTCGCCCGTCACGCCGTGCGCAGCCCGCAGCACGGGGAGGCCGCGCACCCGGCCGTACGCGGGCGGTTCACGCGCTTGCTCGTTCCGTTCACGCTCGGCTTCGCCGTCCTCTATCCGGTCATCGCGCTGTCGCTGACGGGCACTCAGGGCGCGGTGAAATGGATCGATAATTTCGGGGTACAAATTCTCATCTATGTGATGCTCGGCTGGGGGCTCAACATCGTAGTCGGTCTCGCCGGCCTGCTCGATCTCGGTTATGTCGCCTTCTACGCGGTCGGCGCGTACTCCTATGCGCTGCTCGCCAATGCCTTCGGTCTGTCGTTCTGGATCCTGCTTCCGGTCGCGGGTTGCTTGGCCGCGTTCTGGGGCATCCTGCTCGGCTTTCCGGTGCTGCGATTACGCGGCGACTATCTCGCGATCGTCACGCTTGCCTTCGGCGAAATCATCCGGCTCATCCTGATCAACTGGGTGCCGGTGACCAACGGCTATGCCGGCATCAGCGGCATCCCGCGGCCGACCTTTTTCGGCATTCCGTTCAACGCCTCCGACGAGGGCTTTGCCGCCCGCTTCGGGCTCGAGTTCAGCCCGATCTACCGCACCATCTTTCTTTATTACCTGATCCTCGGGCTCGCGATGCTCACCGCCGCCATGACGGTGCGCCTGCGGCGGCTGCCGATCGGGCGGGCATGGGAGGCCTTGCGCGAGGAGGAATCGGCGGTGATCGTCGCCATCGTCGTGCTCGGCGGCATGGGCAGCTTGCTCGGCGTGGCGATCGCCGCCGTGATCATGATCGGCGGCACCGAGATCATGCGCGAGCTCGACTTTCTCAAGCTCGTGTTCGGCAGCGATTTCGATCCGACCCAATATCGCATGCTGCTGTTCGGCTTCGGGATGGTGCTGATCATGGTCTGGAGGCCGCGCGGGCTGATCGCAACCCGCGAACCCTCGACGTTCCTCAACGCGCCTCGCCTCTCGCTCTTCGGCAAGCGGAAAACGCAGAGCGCGCGGCCGTCGCTCGCGCGGGAGCGCAACGGATGAGCCTCGCAAGCCACGACGCGGCGATCACCGGCGCGAGCGCGAATGCGAGGGCATCCGCGAGCTTCGCGCCTATCCTGCACGTCGAGCACCTCAGCATGCGATTCGGCGGCCTGGTGGCAATCAACGACCTCTCCTTCGCCGCGCAAAGAGGCGATATCACCGCGCTGATCGGACCCAACGGAGCCGGCAAGACCACCGTGTTCAACTGCATTACCGGCTTTTACAAACCGAGCGGGGGACGCATCGCGTTGCAATTCGGCGATCCCGGCGTGTGGGACGAGCTCGATATGCTGACCGAGCGGGGCACGCGCAGCGCCAGCCGCGGCGACGGCCTTCTGTTTCTGCTCGAGCGCATGCCCGACTACCTGGTCACGCAGCGGGCCCGCGTCGCCCGCACGTTCCAGAACATCCGCCTGTTCCAGGGCATGACCGTTTTGGAAAATCTGCTCGTCGCCCAGCACAATCCGCTGATGTGGGCGTCCGGATATACCGTGCTCGGCGCGCTCGGCCTGCGCGCTTATGCGCGGGCGGAGCGCGCCGCGATCGACAGGGCGCGCTATTGGCTGGATAGGATCGCGCTCACCGAACGTGCCGACGACCTGGCCGGCGAATTGCCCTATGGGGCGCAGCGGCGGCTCGAGATTGCCCGCGCGATGTGCACGGACCCAGTGTTGCTTTGCCTCGACGAACCGGCCGCCGGGCTCAATCCGAGCGAGAGCGCCGAGCTCGGCCGCTATCTGCACGCCATCCGTGACGAACATGCCACCTCGATCCTTCTGATCGAGCACGACATGACGGTGGTGATGGAGATATCCGACCACATCATCGTGCTCGACCACGGGCAAAAGATCGCGGACGGAACGCCGGACGACATTCGCAACGACCCTAAGGTCATCGCCGCCTATCTCGGCGTCGAGGAGGAGGAGGTTGCGGAGGGCGATGTGCAGTGACGGGCATCGCGCAGGCGACATGAAAACGCTGCTCGGATATGCGCTGCTGGCGCTGGTAGCGGTGGGAGGAGTAGGCGCAAATGCCGAGCCTTATCCCACACGCCCAGTCACCTTCGTCGTGCCGTTTGCGCCCGGCGGCGGCACGGAATTCCTGGCGCGGATGTTGGGGCGGCGCCTGGAGCACCGGCTCGGCAAGCCGTTCGTGATCGAGAACCGGCCGGGCGGTGGCGGAGTTATCGGGGCGCTTTCCGTCGCTCGCGCGGCACCCGACGGCTACACCATCCTCATGGCGCCTTCTCCGGTGATGGCGATCAACGTCGCCTTGCACAAGAAGCTTCCCTACGACCCGGCCGTCGACTTCGTGCCGCTCGCGCTTGTTGTCGCAACCCCCTACGTGCTCGTGGTGACGCCGTCGCTGCCGGCCCAATCGGTGGCGGATCTCGTCGCGCTGGCCAAGGCCAAGCCCGGCCAGCTTGCTTTCGCTTCGGCCGGGCTGGGCACGCCGCATCATCTCTTTGCCCAGCTGTTCAAGGGCTCAACCGGCATCGAGATGACGCATGTCCCGTACCGAGGCTCGGTGCCCGCGCTGACCGACGTGGCCGCCGGACACGTTTCGCTCATGTTTTGCGATATCCCGCCGGCGCTCAGCCTGATCAAGGAGGGCAAAGTGCGTGCGCTCGGCGTCTCCGCTGCCCCATCTTTCGCCCATTGCCGAGCAGGGCGTGATCGGCTTTGACGCGGCGTCGTGGCAGATGGTGGTGGCGCCGGCAGCCACGCCCAAGGACATCGTCGAGCGCCTGCATACCGAGATCAAGGAATTCATGCGGCAGGCGGAGATCAGGGACCATGCCTCCAGCATGGGCGTGCTTCCCATTGATACGCCCTCGGTCGCGAGCCTGCAGGTCTTCGTGCAGGCGGAGATCGCTCGTTGGGGCAAAGTCGTGGAACAGGCGGGCATCGCAGGCTCCCAATGACGCGCATGGCGCACCGCTGGGTCCCGGTCGGCCCCCGCGCGCGCGGTGGCCGGTATGCGCGAGGGCGCAAATGACCTCGTTGCTGCTCAGCGTGCGGGGGGTGAAGGCCTATTATGGCCATATCGCCGCACTCAGGGGCGTTGATGTCGATGTGGGCGAGGGCGAGATCGTGGCGCTTATCGGCGCGAATGGCGCCGGCAAATCGACGCTGATGATGACGATTTTCGGCAATCCCCGCGCCCGCGAAGGCCACATCATCTTTGCCGGCCGCGACATCACGCAGCTGCCCACGCACGAAATCGCGCGGCTGAAGATCGCGCAGGCGCCGGAAGGCCGCCGCATCTTCCTGCGCATGAGCGTGCTGGAGAATCTGCAGATGGGTGCTGCCGTTGCCGACTCCGCGCATTTTCAAGCCGACGTGGAACGCGTCTTTGCGTTGTTTCCGCGCCTGAAAGAGCGCATCGACCAGCGCGGCGGTACGCTCTCGGGCGGCGAGCAGCAGATGCTGGCGATCGGGCGCGCGTTGATGGGGCGCCCGCGCCTTCTGCTCCTCGACGAACCCTCGCTGGGCTTGGCGCCGCTCATCGCGCGCCAGATCTTCGATGCGATCAAGAAATTGAACAGCGAGGAAAAGCTCACCGTATTTCTGGTGGAGCAGAACGCCTTCCATGCGTTGAAGCTCGCGCATCGCGGCTATGTCATGGTCAACGGGCGGATCGCGCTCAGCGGCACCGGGCGCGAGCTTCTGGCGCGTCCGGAAGTGAAGGCGGCCTATCTCGAGGGTGGCAGGCACTGAGCGATGCACGTCTCGATCCCCGAACTTCTCTCCGACGAGCACTCGCTCGGCATCTTTCTCCTGGTGAGCGTCTTCATGGGCGGCAGCGCCGCTTGGCTCGCCGGCCGGGCGATCGCGGCGACCTGGCGGCCGTGGTGGCACCTCGCGCTCTACATGCTGCCGCTGAGCCTTGCCGTGCGTTTCCTCCACTTCGCGCTGTTCGAGGGCAAGTTCTTGTCGCTGCACTATTATCTCGTCGATTACGCGGTCTGCCTCGCGTTCGGCTTGCTCGGCTTTCACCTCACGCGCGTGGCGCAGATGGTGACCCGCTACAAATGGATCAACGAGCGCGCCGGGCTGTTTCGCTGGCGCCGCCGCGACGATACGCCGGCCGCGGATACGCCAAAATCCGAGTGACATTTCCTTCGTTTGCGGGTTGAATCTTGCCACGAACGCGCGCGAGGCGGAGGCGCGCCTTACCCCACTGTCATCCAGAGGTGAACACGATGAAACAATGGCTCACGCTTGGCCTTGCCTTCGGCCTTGGCCTGGCTTTCGCGGACGGCGCTTCGGCACAAGTCAAACTGGGGGTTGCCGGACCGCTCACCGGCGGCAGCGCCGCCTTCGGCGCGCAGCTCAAGAACGGCGTCGAGCAGGCGGTCGAAGACATCAACGCCGCCGGCGGAATTCTCGGACAGAAGGTTCAGGTCTTCGTCGGCGACGATCGCGCCGATCCGAAGGAAGGCGTTTCGGTCGCCAACAAGTTCGTCGGCGACGGCGTGAAATTCGTCGTCGGCCACTTCAATTCCGGCGTCACCATTCCGGCTTCCGAGGTCTATCAGGAGAACGGGATTCTCGAGATCACGCCCGCAGCCACCAATCCGCGGGTCACCGAGCGCAACATGTGGAACATCTTCCGCACCTGCGGGCGCGACGATCAGCAGGGCGCGGTCGCGGGCGATTACATTCTCAAGAATTTCAAAGGCAAGAAAATCGCCATCGTGCACGACAAGACGACCTATGGTCAGGGTCTCGCCGATGTGACCAGGGCGACCATCAACAAGGGCGGATTGAAGGAAGTGCTCTACGAGGGCGTCAACAAGGACGACAAGGACTTCTCCGCGCTTGTGTCCAAGATCAAGGCGTCCAATGCCGACCTCATCTATTGGGGTGGGCTGCACGACACCGGCGGCTTGATCCTGCGGCAGGTGCGCGCGCAGGGCGTCAAGGCGCCGCTGATGGGCGGCGACGGCATCACCGACGATGAATTCGCCGCGATCGCCGGCCCTGGCGCGGAAGGCACGCTGATGACACAGCTATGCCGCCGTGCAGATCATCAAGCAGGCGGCCGAGGCGGCGAAATCGCTCGATCCGAAAAAGGTGGCCGAACAGATCAAATCCGGCATGAAGTTCAAGACCGTGATCGGCGAACTGTCCTACGACAAGAAGGGGGATGTGACCCGCCTCGATTACACGGTCTATGTCTGGAAGAAGGATCCCAGCGGCAAGATCACCTACACCGAGATCGAGTAACCGCTGCGGCCCGCGCGATGCGTGAAGCCCGCCTCGCACCGAGGCGGGCTTTTGCTTGAACCGCGCTGAACCATCCGCCGTCATTCCGGGGCGCGGGCGAAGCCCGCGAGCCCGGAATCCATAATCACAGGCCGTGGTTATGGATTGCCGGGCTCCCTCGCTGCGCTCGGGACCCGGAATGACCACGAAGGGATCGGCATGATTTGATGGACCTTCAGCCGATGTTTTGCAGCGCCGGGAAGGTTTCGATCATCCAGCTGTTCAATTGCGTGAACACACCGGCGAGAAAGCCGATGCCGGTGAGCACGAGCAAGCCGCCCATCACGCGCTCGACGTGGGCAAGATGGGCGCGAAAGCGCACCAGGAACGCGGCAAACGGCTCGACCGCGAACGCGGCGATGACGAACGGCACGCCGAGCCCGAGCGAATAGACCGCGAGCAGGCCCGCACCTTTGGCGACCGTGGCCTTTGATGCCGCGACCGCCAGGATTGCCGCCAGGATCGGGCCGATGCACGGCGTCCAGCCGAGCGCAAACGCAAGCCCCATCACATACGCGCCCCAGAGCCCAACGGGCTTTGCCACGTGCAAGCGCGCTTGCCGGTGCAGGAAAGCGATCGGTGTCACGCCTAAGAAATGCAGCCCCATAACAATGATGATGACGCCGGCGATGATGGCGAGCTCGTTCGAATAAAAGCGCATCAGCGCGCCGATGGCGCTGGCGCTGGCACCGAGCGTCACGAACACGGTGGAGAAGCCGAGCACGAACAGGACCGCGGCAATGACCGTGTCGCGCCGCACCCGCGGCGGCGGCTCCGCCTCGGCCAACCGCTCGAGCGAGGTGCCGGCGAGATAGACCAGATAGGGCGGCACCAGCGGCAGCACGCACGGCGACAGAAAGCTCACGAGTCCGGCAAGAAGTGCGGCGAGGATGGTGACGTCGGCGGCCATGCGCCTTAATGCGTTGCGTTTGTATCCTCGCGCAAGCCGCTAATTGCGCTCTCGCCCGGATGTGATGGCGCGGTGATCTGGCCCCGCAAGCCGACAGCGGCTAGGTTCGCGCGATTAAGGCGAGACATATGGCGCAGCGTAACCTCATTACCGACGTGGCGGGCATCCTCGTCGGACACGCCGACGATGCGCGGCTCGCCTCCGGCGTCACCGCCATCATCTTCGAGGAGCCCGCAGTCGCCGCAGTCGACGTCCGCGGCGGCGCGCCCGCCACGCGGGAAACCGATCTGCTCGAGCCGCACCGCACGGCGGAACGCATCGACGCCGTGGTGCTCTCCGGCGGCTCGGCCTTCGGCTTGGATGCGGGCGCGGGCGTTCAGGCATTCCTGCGCGAACGCGGGCGCGGCTTCGCCATCGGCGATATCCGCGTGCCGCTCGTTTGCGGCGCCGCGATGTTCGACCTCCTCAACGGCGGCGACAAGAACTGGGGCCGCTTTCCACCCTATCGGGATCTCGGCTACAGCGCCGCGGCGAAGGCCGCGAACACATTCGTGCTCGGAACGGCGGGCGCAGGCTTCGGCGCCACCACGGTCAACCTCCAAGGCGGGCTCGGCTCGGCCTCCGCGGTGACGCGCGACGGGCACACGGTCGGCGCGCTGGTCGCGGTCAACGCCTGCGGCAGCGTCAATGTCGGCGCTGGCCCGCAGTTCTGGGCGGCCCCGTTCGAAGTGGATGGCGAGTTCGGCGGCCTCGGCTTTCCGCCGCGGGTGCCGGTCGCGGCGCTCACGCCGATCGCGAAAGGCCGACCGGGCGAGAATACGACCATTGCCATTGTCGCGACCGACGCAGCCTTGACCAAGGCGCAGGCCAAGGAGCTCGCGGTCATCGCGCAAGATGGGCTGACCCGCGCCATCTACCCCGCGCACACGACGCTCGACGGCGACACCGTTTTCGCCGCCGCGACCGGCCGTCGGCCGCTCGCCGACCCCGTCAACGAGGTCACCGAGCTCGGCGCGGTGGCCGCCAACACGCTGGCGCGGGCGATCGCGCGCGGCGTCTTCGAAGCCAAATCGCTGCCCGGCGGGCCTCCGAGCTGGCGGGATCGCTTTGGGAAGTGACAGGAACCCCTTGAGTGGTCATTCCCGCCGAGCCGCGACCGCGGCACGAGCCGGAATCCATAACCGCTGACAGTGGTTATGGATTCAGGGCTCGCGGGCGTCGTGCGCGCCCGCAGCGACGACTCGGAGCTTTGGAAGAATTTGCCGGCTTTTGTTGACTCCGCCTCGAATTGGCCACTTAAGGTTGGATTAACGACATGGGCCGAGACTTCGGTCCATTGCGTGCATGGGGCTTCAGCGCCCCACTTTGGAGGTCGGACATGCGTCTGGCAGCGATAGCGTCCGCGCTGGAAAAAGGCCCGATTTGTTATCGGCGCCGACCCAGACGGCCCCCACCGAAGGGCGAGCCCCAGCGGGGGCTATGGACAACGCCGCCATGAGCAGCTCCGCCCGCGCCGCCGAGGCGCCGGTCGTCGTCGCCCAGGCGCCGGCAGCGCCCCTGCCCGCCGCCATGCCGGCCTCGTGCAGCAACCCCAATGCCTTGGGTGTCGCTCGGGTGGTCGAGATCGACACCACCGGCGGCCCCGGTTTCGGCTTCGAGCATTTCAAGAGCCACGACTTCCTGCGCGAGGGCGAGGTCGTGCTCACCTTCGACGATGGTCCATGGCCCAAGAACACGCCCGCCGTGCTCGCCGCGCTTGCCGCACACTGCACCAAGGCGATCTTCTTCCCGATCGGCACCCATGCCACCTACGAGCCCAGCATCCTCAAGCAGGTGGCCGCCGCCGGACATGCCGTCGGCTCCCACACCTGGTGCCACCAAGATTTGTCGAAAACCAAGGGGAAGTGCCTGATCAACGGCAAGGTGCAAGCCGTGGAGTACGACCCCAAGGACGAGATCGAGAAGGGGATCAGCGCCGTGCGCTGGGCGGTCGGCGGGCCGACCGCGCCCTATTTCCGCTTCCCGGCCCTGCGGCAGCCGCAAGAGCTCATCGACTATCTCGGCAAGCGCAACATCGCGATCTTCTCGACCGACTTCGATTCCTTCGACTTCAAGATGCGCAAGCCCGAGCAGGTCAGACAGGCGGTGATGGCAAAGTTGAAGAAGCACGGCAAAGGCATCGCGCTGATGCACGACTTCCAGCATGCCACCGCCGAGGCCGCCATGGATCTACTCAATGATCTCAAGGCCGCCGGCTACAAGGTCGTCTTCATGAAGCCGAAATTCCCGGTGACGACCGTTGCCTCCTACGACGAGGAGATTCTAAAGCTCACCAAGGGCCCGGGCAGCGGCGACGCGAAGCCGACCTCGAGCGTGGTCCGCACGATCGCGGAGTAACCTCGCGTAAATTCTCACTCGTCATTCCGGGGCGCGGGCAGCGCAGGCAAGTGTACGCAGCCTACGCAAGCTTGGCTGCGTGCGCCCGCGAGCCCAGAATCCATAACTGCGGAACGGCGGCGCGAGGGCCGCCGCTTCGGCGTCGCACGCAGGAGTTGCACGGTTCCCTGTAAAGAACAGGCCCGAAACAGGCGAACCTCGCCGGCGGTCGTTTTCCACACCCGCAGGTTGGTCTCAGCGGTTCTCCTGCGTTCTCCCCGAGCAGCAGTTTGTTGTATGGCCCCGACGCGTTTTGTGACGTCGTGGCGGCTCAACTTTCACCTCGGCGTTTCCACCGGACATGCACGAATTCGTCGTCGATGCTTGCGCGGCCGGCCGCGATCAGGCGCTTGCGCTTGGCTTCGATATCGGCGGGCGTATCGCGCTCGTCCACCCACAGTGGATAGATGCGGCGTTTGCGGCTGACCTGTTTCATCACTTCGTCCAGTCGGTTGGCCCGTGACATGAACGCGCTCCCTAGAAGCAGGCATCGTCGTGCATTGCGCCTTCCGAGCCTAGGGCAGGCGGCGATTTCACCGCCTGCTCGAC
>WNGA01009146.1_pt1 | contig 26471 bp, 20 predicted proteins | sample 5400061 | NCBI WGS metagenome assembly WNGA01 (sample SAMN13153366, study PRJNA577476) | soil metagenome | isolation source: 100 cm soil or saprolite under grassland replicate 2 | place: USA:California | collected 2016-06-15 | reverse complement strand
GGGGGCGCAGGTTCGCACGGGGTTACCGTTCCGACATGGATGAGCGGCCGGAACTCTTGCTCAGCATCGACTTCGAGGACTGGCACCAGCTCGTGCACAGGCGGCTCGGCCTCCCCGACTGGGACCGTCCGTACGACGCCCTCGAGCATGAGACGGCGGCCCTGCTGGATCTGCTCGACGAGCTGGGGGCGCGCGCGACCTTCTTCCTGCTCGGGATGGCCGTGGCGAGTCGGCGCGACCTCGCGCAGGAGATCGTCCGCCGCGGCCACGAGCCGGCCTGCCACGGCTACGCGCACGTGCGCGTCCACGAGCAGACACGCGACGAGTTCCGCGCGGACGTCGAGCGCGCCGTCGAGCTGATCGAGGACGTCAGCGGGCGCCGGCCGGTCTCCTACCGCGCCCCCGCCTTCTCAATCAACCGCCGGACCCCGTGGGCGTACGAGGTCCTGGTGGAAGCCGGCTTTCGCTACGACTCCAGCCAGTACGACTCGCCGCGCGTTCCCGACCGGCTCGGCGGCATTCCCGAGGGCCCGTACCGTCTCACGCTCGGCTCGAGCGACCTTTGGGAGCTGCCGGTCTCGACCTGGGGCCCGCTGCCGATCGGCGGTGGAAGCTACTGGCGCGTGCTCCCGCCGCGACTGATCGAGGCAGGACTGCGCGACTTCTCCGTCCTCTACTTTCACCCATACGAATTCGACCCCCGACGGCTGCGCGCCGAGCTCCCCGCGCGTGCAACGGCGAGGCAGCGCATCTCGGCGGCCAAGGTCAGCGCATGGCGCAACACGGGACGTACCCTCGTCGCCAAACGGTTGCGACGGGTAGCGCGGACGCATCACCTTGTCTCATACGATCAGGCATATGACGACATCCAGCGACTCTACGGGACGCGTTCGCGAGCACTTTCGCCGGAAGGCGTTCTCGTTTGACCGCCTCTACGACGAGGAGCGCGCGCTGCAGCGGCTCCTGCGTCCCGGCCTCTTCAACCGGCGCGAGTTCGCGCTCGAGGTAGCACGCGAGTACGAGGCGCCGCGGGTCCTGGACGTCGGCGGCGGCTCCGCACGGATCGGCGAGCTCGTCCTCGAGCAGGGCGCGTCGCGCTACGTGGACGTCGACCTCTCGGACGCGATGCTGGAGCTGGCCCGCCAGCGCCTCGGGCGCTTCGGCGACAAGGTGATCCTGCTCCAAGGGGACTTCCTCGACACAGCGATCCCCGGCTCGTACGAGGTCATCCTCGCGCTGGGCTACTTCGATTACGTCGAGAACGCCCCGGCCCACGTCGAACGGATGGGCCGGCTGATTGCCCCCGGAGGTTCGGTCGTGGCCAGCTTTCCGCGCTGGACGTGGACAAAGGGGCCGATTCGCAAGCTCCGTTACGAGGTCATCAACAACCTTCCCATCTTCGACTACACGCGGGAAGGGCTGCTCCAGCTCTTCTCCGCCTGCTCGAACGTCGAGATCCGCCCGGGCCGGAGCGGTTTCCTCCTCCGCGCTACTGCGTAGGGTCGGAGAACCAAGGTTCCCCCACGGCCCCCTCCGTCTGGGCTCGACAAGGCGGATGTTGTGTGGCGCTACGGCGGGACCGCGGTCCCGCCTCCGCGCGCAGAGGCCACTCGCCCAAGAAGGATCTGGGCGATGTCGTCGCGTCGCGCGGGCGGTGGTGCTGACGCATCCCCGCCCGCGTCAGTCCGCCTCCCGCTAAGGCCGCTTCGCGCGCCTTAGCGTCCGGCCTCGGTGTTTCCGCGCGGCGGGCGTTAGGACGTCAGAGCGAGGAACGGTAGGTAATTGGTGAGGTCGACCTCCCCCAGCTCGGGGAACTGGTCGCGCCAGCAGATCGCCTCCGGGAAGGCCGCCTCCTGGGCTGAGGTCAGCCAGCCGGGGAAGCGGTCCTCGCGTGCCTGAGCGATCAGCGCCGCTCGGATGGAGAGGCGGACGTTGCCGAGCGGCAGCGATCCGAGCGGCAGCGGAGGCCCGAGCGGGCGGACCCGAACCGTCCCCAACGGGGACCACAACGCGGACCAGCGGCCCGGGGACAGATTCATCAGCTGCGGAGGCGCGGTCGACTCCAGCGCGTAGCCGGCACGCCGTCCGCCGAGCCACTGCGTTTGGGACTTGGCCTCGACGAGCCGAGCCTGCAGCTCGCCGTAGTTCTCGTGGAACTGAGCGATCTGGCGAGCGCTCGGCGAGGACACCCTGAGCTTGCTTTCGATCCGGGCACGCCGGAGCTCGTCCCCGATGATGCCGCGGGCCATCGACAGGTTCGCGCGGGCATCGGCGATCGCGGCGAGATAGGCGGCGCGCGACCCGCCGAAGCGCCCGGCGACGATCGACCGTTCCGCCGCCAGGATGTCTCTGTTCGTGACGCGGGCGGCACGCTGCTCCACCGCGCGCGCGAACGCATTCGAGAACGCGAGCTCCGAGTCGCCCGTCAGCCGCAGGATCGGATTGATCGCGGACCAGCGCACCGCCGTGGTTCCGAGGCGGCAACGGAGCCCGGGGGCAAGGATGAGCTGTCCTTCCGTCCGGGAAGCGTTGAAGCCGCGCCCGGCCGCGCGCGGACCGTTGCAGAGCTTCGAGCTTCTTGTCCAGAGGTAGACGCAGGCGGCACGCGGCTTGTCGGGATCGTGCTCGCCGGGCGTCGTGGTCCACTCCGCCCATCCCCACGACCAGATCGAGGAGAACTTCATCTCACGCGCGACGTAGCCCGCGGCGAGCGCCTGCCACTTCACCGTCCGGAACCACGGCTTCGCGGCGAGCCCCTCTCGTCCGCCGGTCCCCTTCGTCGTCTGGAAGCCGACGAAGATCCCCAGCTTCGAGACCGGGATGCCGATCTTGGTGAAGTCGAGGATCCCGTTCCGAAACGCTTGGCGGAGTGTCCGGCTGCCGAGAATCGGCCCCTGCTTGTAGATGAGAGGCGCCGGGAAGTAGACCTCGCGGACGATCCCGGCCACGTCCGCCACCTGGCGCCACCAGTCGCCGGCGGTCGTCGCCGTGTACGGCTTCGCGTTGACGAGCAGCCACGGCTGAGCGCCGCGCGCGCGCAGCGTCTGCAGGAAGAGCAGGACATTCGCGCGGTACTGCTCGTTCGTCGGCGACCAGGGAACCGCGAGCCAGGAGCCGAAGAGCTCGTTCTCGGCGATGACCGGGTTCGAGCAATCCATCGACTGAGCCGCGTAGTCGTAGAACTTGTTCGCGGTCGCGACGATCGTCGCCGGATCCTTGGGCGCACTCGGCGTGCCGACGCGCCGGTTCAGGTAGAGGTCGAAGTAGACGGTTTGCGCACCGGCGGCGCGCAGCTTCGGCGGAAAGATCAGGTTCGACGCCATCGCCACGACTCCGGGCTTGGCAAAGAGATCCCAGAAAGGAACGGAACCGTCGGCGAAGTCAAGCCACACCGGCGTCTGCGACGGCAGCGCGCAGTTCGCCTGGAGCTGCTGCGCGGGCGCGCCCTTCCCTCCGACGAGAGCCAGCGCGACGACGGCAGCGACCACGACCCCTAGCCTCTTCACCGTCGAAAGACTAGCCCGGGGATCGGCGGCGTCCAGGAGCGCTTACGTTTGCCTTACAGACGCGGTAGCTTTGTGTCGTGAAGCGAAGCAGGGTCGCGGTCGCACTCGCGGCGGCCGCCGGGATCGCCGCGGGTGTCGTGGCGATCGCCGCGGGCTCTGGTGCCACGCGCCCGGCGGCGCACGCAGCCGCACCGACGTGGGCCGCGGTCGCGCCGATCTTTGCGGAGAAATGCGCCGGCTGTCACACCCCGGGCGGCATCGCCCCGTTCTCATTGCGAAGCGCGCGCTCCGCGGCCGCGCATGCGAACCGCATCCTCGTGATGACGAAGCTCGGAAGGATGCCGCCGTGGATGCCGGGGCCTGACTCGCCCGACTACCTCGGGCAGTCACGGCGAATCCTGACGCCGGCCGAGAAGAATCTGATTGCGCGCTGGGTTCGCGGCGGTGCGCGGATCGGGACCGGCCGGTCGGTCGTGCCTCCTCCCCCCGGCAGCAACGCCCCCGGCACGACGATGACGCTCGCTCCGACGAAGCCCTATCTTCCAAAAGCGGCCGTCGGCGGGTTCGACGACTACCACTGCTTCCTGCTCGAGCCGCGCCTCACGCACGACGCATACGTGACGAGCGCCGTCATCAAGCCGCAGCAGGCCGGGATCGTGCACCACGTGATCCTCTTCGAAGCCGCAGGCGACAACGCCGTCGACGCGCGCCGCTTGAACGACGCGTCGGGCGGCAAGGGCTGGACGTGCTTCGGTGGCCCGGGGCTCTCCGAGACGCATCCGTCCGTCGATTCCGCAGCGAATGACCGGCTCGGCGCGCCGCCCTGGATCAGCGCCTGGGTGCCCGGGCACGCCACGAACGACACGCCGCCGGGGACAGGCGTGCTGGTACACGCGGGCGCGGCGATCGTGATGCAGGTGCACTACAACCTCCTTCACAAGGCGAAGCGCGACCGCTCGCGCGCCGTCCTCCGCTTCCTCCCGGTGTCCCAGGCCGAGCTCACCCCGCTGAATACGATTCTCATCCCGGCGCCGGTCGAGTTGCCGTGCCCGCGAGGTGTGCGGTCGCGGCTCTGCTCACGCGATATCGCCGTGCAGGAGGAGATCAAGAAGTACGGCTACAACGCCGCCCTCATCCCGTCGGGCCTGCTCTACATCTGCGGCAAGTCGCTCGACGATTTCCCCGGCTCGCCGGCGAGCGTGAAGTCGCTGGGAACGAGTTGCGAGCGTCGCGTCAACCGTCCGCTGCGGATCTACGGCGTCGCCGGCCACATGCACACCCGCGGCTTCGACATCGGCATCGAGCTGAACGGCCAGACGCTCCTGCACATCCCGCGCTGGGATTTCCACTGGCAGGACGCGTACTACCTCGAGCAGCCGGTGGACGCGAACGTCGGCGACACGATCCGCGTCACGTGCCGTTTCGACAATTCAAAGAGCCGCCAGCCGCTCGTGAACGGCAAGCTGCTGAAGCCGCGCTACGTGCTCTGGGGCGAAGGCACGACGGACGAGATGTGTCTCGGTCTGCTGCAGGCTGCCGACCGCTAGCTCGAAACCGCCGCGAGGCCGGGCTTAGCCCGGCCTCGCTACCAAACGCTCTCGCTAGCGCGAGAATCATCATGGCGCCGAAGGCGCCGGATTCTCGCGCTTATTCGTCCAACGGCGAATCGACCTCGGGAGTCTCGGTCGCCTCGCCCGACTCGTGCGACGTCGGGCCCTCGGCGCCGGGCTGGCCGCCGAAGTCGAGCCCGAGCGACTCGAGGTTCAGGCCGTCGCCGCCGCCGGAGTCGATCTCCTCCAGCGCCGCCAGCAGCTGCTCCTCCGTTTGCGGCCGCATGTACGCCGACGGCGGCACCTTGTCGGACGGGCCGATCTCGATCGTCCGGTACTTCTTCAGTCCGGTCGCCGCCGGGATCAGCTTGCCGATGATCACGTTCTCCTTCAGCCCGAGCAGCCGGTCGATCTTGCCCTCGATCGACGCGTCGGTCAGCACCTTCGTCGTCTCCTGGAAGGACGCGGCCGAGAGGAAGGACTCGGTGGCGAGCGACGCCTTCGTGATCCCCAGGATCAGCGGCTCAAACGTCGCCTGCTCCTTCTTCTCTTTCTTCACGCGCGTGTTCTCACGGTCGAGCACCGTCTTGTCGACGAGCTGGCCCGGCAGGAGATCGGTCTCGCCGGCGTTCTCGACACGCACCTTCTTCAGCATCTGACGGACGATCAGCTCGATGTGCTTGTCGTGGATCTCGACGCCCTGCGACTTGTAGACCTTCTGCACCTCGCCGACGAGATAGAGCTCCGTCGACGTGTAGCCCTTCAGGCGCAGCAGGTCGGCCGGATTGAGCGAGCCCTCGTGCAGCGCGTCGCCCGGCTCGACCTCCTGCCCGTTCGTGACGAACAGGCGGGTTCGGCGCGGGAGCTGGATCGCCTTCGGCTCGTCGTCCTTCTTCGCGTCCGTGAGATGGATCGTGACCTTCGGCCCACGGTCGGTGTGCTCGATCTCGACCTTCCCGCCCTCCTCGGCAAGCGTTGCGGCACCCTTCGGATTCCGCGCCTCGAAGATCTCGACGACGCGCGGGAGACCGTGCGTGATGTCCGCACCGGCGACGCCGCCCGTGTGGAACGTGCGCATCGTCAGCTGCGTGCCCGGCTCGCCGATCGACTGCGCCGCGATGATGCCCACCGCGTCGCCGATCTCGGCGATCGCGCCGGTGGCGAGGAAGATGCCGTAGCAGGTGCGGCACACGCCGAACTCGCTCCGGCACTTCAGCACCGAGCGGACGGGGAGCAAAACGTCACGTGCGGTGTCTCCCAGCTCCTCGATGATCTCCTCGAGCACGGGCAGGGTGATCTCCTCGCCGCGTTCCGCCACAACGGTCTTGCCCGGCTTGCCGCTCGCCAGCGGCCGATGGACGTCCTGGGCGAGCGTGCGGCCGAGGACGCTCTTGTTGATGCCGTCGGCGGCGAAGATCGGTAGCTCGATGAAGTCCTTCGTCTTGCAGTCGTCCTCGCGGATGATCACGTCCTGCGACACGTCCACGAGGCGCCGCGTCAGGTAGCCCGAGTCGGCCGTGCGGAGCGCCGTGTCGGCCAGTCCCTTGCGGGCGCCGTGGGTCGAGATGAAGTACTCGAGCACCGAGAGGCCTTCCATGAAGTTGGCCTTGATCGGACGCTCGATGATCTCGCCCTTCGGATTCGCCATCAGGCCGCGCATCCCGGCGAGCTGGCGGATCTGCTTCGACGATCCGCGGGCGCCCGAGTTGGCCATCATGTAGATCGGGTTCAGCTCGTAGAAGGTGCGCTCCATCGCGTCCGCGACGGTGTCGGTCGCCTCGGTCCAGATGTTGACGATCGACTCGTGGCGCTCCTCGTCCGTGATCAGGCCGCGCGAGTACTGCGCCTCGACCTTCTCGACGCGGTCTTCGTACTCGGCGAGGATCTCTTCCTTGTCCGGCGGGATCACGATGTCGTTCTTCGAGATCGTCACGCCGGCCTGGGTCGCGTAGTGGAAGCCCAGGGTCTTGATCATGTCGAGCACTGCCGCAATCGAATGTGCGCCGTACTCGTCGACGAGCTCGGTGATGAACGCGTCGAGCTCGCGCTTCGGGAGCGTGCGGTTGATGTAGTCGTGCAACGGCTCCGCGCCGTCGTAGCCCTCGACCGCCTCGTCGAGCACGCGCTCGACCTCGGCGTTGAAGAGCACGCGGCCGGCCGTCGTCAGCAGCAGATCGCCGTTCCAGCGGAACTCGATCGGCTCCTGGAGCTTGACCTGGCCCGCTTCGATCGCATGCTCGACCTCTTCCTCGGACCCGAAGCGCGGCGGCCGCGGATCGAGCTTGTCGGCAGTCGTCTGCTCGAGATCGGTCTCGCAATAGGTGAGGTAGTAGGTGCCGAGCACCATGTCCTTCGTCGGCGTGGCCAGCGGACGGCCGCTCGCCGGCGAGAGGATGTTGTTCGAGGACAGCATCAGCACGCGCGCCTCAGCCTGCGCCTCAGCCGACAGCGGCAGGTGGACGGCCATCTGGTCGCCGTCGAAGTCCGCGTTGAACGCGTGACAGACGAGCGGGTGCACCTGGATCGCCTTGCCTTCGACGAGCTTCGGCTCGAACGCCTGGATGCCGAGACGGTGCAGCGTCGGAGCGCGGTTCAGCAGCACGGGATGCTCCGCGATCACCTCTTCGAGGACGTCCCAGACCTCCTCGGTCATCGAGTCGACGTACTTCTTCGCCGCCTTGATGTTCTGCACGGACTTTCGCTCGACGAGGCGGCTCATGATGAACGGCTTGAAGAGCTCGAGCGCCATCAGCTTCGGCAGCCCGCACTGGTGCAGCTTCAGGCTCGGCCCGGAGACGATCACCGAGCGGCCCGAGTAGTCGACGCGCTTCCCGAGCAGGTTCTGGCGGAAGCGGCCCTGCTTGCCCTTGAGCATGTCGGACAGCGACTTCAGCGGGCGGTTGCCGGGCCCGGTCACGGAGCGACCGCGGCGGCCGTTGTCGAAGAGTGCGTCGACGGCCTCCTGGAGCATCCGCTTCTCGTTGTTGACGATGATCTCGGGTGCGCCGAGGTCGAGCAGCCGCTTGAGGCGGTTGTTCCGATTGATCACGCGCCGGTAGAGGTCGTTGAGGTCGCTGGTGGCGAAACGGCCGCCGTCGAGCTGCACCATCGGCCGCAGCTCCGGCGGAATCACCGGCACCGCTTCGAGGATCATCCACTCGGGCTTGTTCTCCGAGGTGATGAACGCGTTCACGACCTTCAGCCGCTTGATCGCGCGCTGCTGCTTCTGGCCCTTCGACGTCCGGATCGTCTCGCGCAGCGAGGCGGCCTCGGCCTTGAGGTCGAGGTCCTTGAGCAGGTCGCGGATCGCCTCCGCGCCCATACCGCCGCGGAAGTAGACGCCGAACCCGTAGGGAGAACCGAAGCGGTCCTTCAGCTCGCGGAAGAGCTGCTCGTCGTTGACGATCAGCTTGGGCTCGAGATCCTTGAACAGCAGCCACGTCTGCTCGAGACGGTTGACGGAGTCGACGGCCGCGTCGCGCGCGTCCCCCCGGCGCGATTCGATGTCGAGATACATCTCGCGGACCTTCAGCGACCACTGGACGATCGCGTCGAGGTCCTCCTTCCGGATCTTTCCGTCCGTCCGCAGGCAGAGGTCGTTCGTCAGCTCGCGGATGTCCTGCTCGCCGTCCCACGTGTCGATCACGTCGTCCAAGAGCCCGTTCCCGAGCTCGCGCGCGCGGTCGAGGTTCTTCATGTCGACGCCTGCGACGTACTTCGCGTCCTCCTCGGCGATCTCGTCGCCGTCGAGCAGCGCGTCGAGGATCTTGTTGATGTGCTTGGAGATCGCGCCCTTCTTCGAGCCGGTCGCCTTCGCCTGCTGCTTGAACAGCGGGTCGAGCCCGGCGAGGATCTGCTCGCCGGCCACGGCGACGCTCTCCAGCTCGCGCGGCGTCAGCTTGCGGTCGTCGCGAATCGCGGCGTTGCGGACGAGCTCGCGGATCTTCTTCGAGTCCTCAGTGGTGATCTGTCCGACGAGGTCGGGAAACATCCCGCCGGCGAGCCCGCGTGCCTCCTCGAGCGTGGGCATAGCCTGCTCCTCGGCCCAGTTCGAGAGGCCGCGCGCCCAGAAGTCGTCGTCCTCGTCGAAGCCCTTGTCCTTGCCTTTCGCGAAGTAGTCGCGGCGCCGCTTGAGGCGGTCCTCGAGCGCGGCGAGCGCCTCCTCACGATCGACCTCGATCCGCTGGGCCTCGCCCGCGACCTTGTCCTCGAGATCGTTGAGGTCCTTCTTCCTCGCCGCGACGTCGACCGCGGTCACGATCGAGGCGGCGAAGTAGAGCACCTTCTCGAGCTCGCGCGGGGCGATGTCGAGCAGGTAGCCGATCCGGCTCGGGACACCCTTGAAGAACCAGATGTGCGAGACCGGCGCGGCCAGGTCGATGTGGCCCATGCGCTCGCGGCGAACCTTCTGCCGCGTCACCTCGACGCCGCAGCGCTCGCAGATGATGCCCTTGTAGCGAACGCGCTTGTACTTGCCGCAATAGCACTCCCAGTCCTTCGTCGGACCGAAGATGCGCTCGCAGAAGAGACCGTCACGCTCGGGCTTGAGCGTGCGGTAGTTGATCGTCTCCGGCTTGGTTACCTCGCCGGAGGACCAGTCGCGGATCTGCTTGCTGGAAGCAAGCCCGATGCGAATGGCGTCGAAATCGTTGATATCGATCAAAGTTCTCCCTTACTCCTCTAGTTCTGGTTCAGCCTCGGCCAAGGCCGGGGCTTCGGTCTCTTCCGCACTTGCGTCCAGCACCTCGACGTCGCTCAGGTCGCCGAGCGCCTCGTCGTTCGGAAGTGCCATCTCGCCGTCCTGGTCGACGCGCTCCTGGCCCTCTTCCGCTTCCTCCGCCGTCGGCTGTCGCGCGGCCGCGCGCAGCGATCCGGGCGAGAGGTCGATGCCCAGCTCTTCTGCAGCCCGAAGGAGCTCGTCGTCCTCCTCGCGCACCTCGACGGTCGTGCCCTCGTCGGAGAGGACGTTGACGTCGAGCGCGAGCGACTGCATCTCCTTGAGCAGCACCTTGAAGCTTTCGGGGATGGACGGCTCGGCGATGTTCTCGCCCTTCACGATCGCCTCGTACGCCTTCACGCGGCCGACCGTGTCGTCGGACTTGATCGTGAGCATCTCCTGCAGCGTGTACGCGGCGCCGTAGGCCTCGAGGGCCCAGACCTCCATCTCGCCGAAGCGCTGACCGCCGAACTGGGCCTTGCCGCCCAGAGGCTGCTGCGTGACGAGCGAGTACGGGCCGGTCGAACGGGCGTGGATCTTGTCGTCGACCAGGTGGAGCAGCTTCAGGATGTACATGAAGCCGACCGTCACCTTCTGCTCGAACGGCGCACCGGTCTTGCCGCTGAAGAGCCGCACCTTGCCGGACACCTTCCGCCCTGCGGGCCGCTTCTCGTGGACGAGGAACTTGATCGGCGAGTCGGGGTTGTCCTTCACCCACTGGACGAGCGCCTCGTCCACGTCCTCCTCCGTCGCGCCGTCGAAGACGGGCGTCGCGACCGGATGCGGATTGTCGGCCGCGATCGGCTTCCCCGCGAACCCGTTCGCCGCGCCGTCACCGTTGGCGAAGACGCCGTGCGCCGCGGCCCAGCCGAGGTGTGTCTCGAGGATCTGGCCGATGTTCATCCGGCTCGGCACGCCGAGCGGATTCAGCACGACGTCCACGGGGCGGCCGTCCTCGAGGAACGGCATGTCCTCCTCGGGCACGATCTTCGCGATCACGCCCTTGTTGCCGTGGCGGCCGGCGAGCTTGTCGCCCTCCGCGATCTTGCGCTTCTTGGCCACGTAGACACGCACGAGCTCGTTCACGCCCGGGGAGAGGTCGTCCCCCGCCTCGCGCGAGAACGTCTTCACGTCGATGACCTTGCCGCCCTCGCCGTGCGGGACCTTGAGCGAGGTGTCGCGGACCTCGCGCGCCTTCTCCTTGAAGATCGCGCGGATCAGCTTCTCCTCCGCCGTCAGCTCGGTCTCGCCCTTCGGGGTGACCTTGCCGACCAGCAGGTCGCCGGAGCCGACCTCGGCTCCGATCCGCACGACACCGCGGTCGTCGAGGTCCTTGAGCGACTCCTCGGAGCGGTTCGGGATGTCGCGCGTGATCTCCTCGTCGCCGAGCTTCGTCGAGCGTGCGTCGATCTCGTACTCGTGGATGTGGATGGACGACAAGACGTCCTCCTTCACGAGCCGTTCCGAGATCACGATCGCGTCCTCGAAGTTGTAGCCCTCGAAGGGCATGAAGGCGACCAGCAGGTTCGCGCCGAGCGCGAGCTCGCCCATGTCCGTGGAGCTGCCGTCTGCGAGGACCTGGTCGGCCTTGACGCGCTCGCCCAGCTCGACGATCGGCTTGTGGTGGATGAGCGTGCCCTGGTTCGACCGCATGAACTTCGTCAGCGGGTAGTCGTCCTTGCCGTCCTTCGTCTCGACGACGATGTGCCCCGCGTCGACATCGATGACCGTTCCCGGCGACTGCGCCAGCACGACGTCACCCGTGTCGATCGCAGCGCGATACTCGAGCCCGGTGCCGACGATCGGCGCCTGGGTGATCATCAGCGGCACGGCCTGCCTCTGCATGTTCGCGCCCATCAGCGCGCGGTTCGCGTCGTTGTGCTCGAGAAACGGGATCAGCGCGGTCCCGACCGAGACGATCTGCGCCGGCGCCACGTCCATGAACTGGATGTCCTTGGGCTCGGCCGTGACGGCCTCGCCTTCCTTGGAGCGGCAGAGAACGTGCTTGTCGAGAAAGCGGCCCGTCTTCTCGTCGACCAGGGCGCTCGCCTGGGCGATCGTGAACTGGGCCTCCTCGGCGGCGTCCAGATAGATGATCTCGTCCGTGACCTTGCCGCCGACGACCTTCCGGTACGGCGTCTGGATGAAGCCGAACTCGGACACGGTCGCCATCGAGGCGAGCGAGCCGATCAGCCCGATGTTCGGACCTTCCGGCGTCTCGATCGGACACATGCGGCCGTAGTGGGTCGGATGCACGTCGCGCACCTCGATTGGCGCGCGCTCGCGCGTGAGACCGCCGGCACCCAGCGCCGAGAGGCGGCGCCGGTGCGTCAGCCCGGCCAGCGAGTTCGTCTGGTCCATGAACTGCGACAGCTGCGACGAGCCGAAGAACTCCTTCAGCGCAGCCACGACCGGACGGATGTTGATGATCGTCTGCGGCGTAATCGTGTCGACGTCCTCCGTCGTCATCCGCTCCCGGACGACGCGCTCCATGCGATAGAGGCCGACCCGGAACGCCTCCTGGATCAGCTCCCCGACCGTGCGCAGACGGCGGTTGCCGAAGTGCTCGTACTCATCGAGCTCACTGCGGATCGGATCGCGCGAGAGCACGATCGCGTCGGCGGCGAAGTCCTTCGACTCGAGATCGACGCCGAGACGGTGGGGCATCTGGACCAGCCTCTTGACGAGCGCGAGGATGTCCTCGGTCGTCAGGACGCGCACGTCGTCCGGCACCTTCACCTCGAGCCGCTGATTCAGCTTGTAGCGGCCGACCTTCGTCAGGTCGTAGCGCTTCGGATCGAAGAACAGCGCCTTCAGCAGGTTGCGCGCGTTGTCGAGCGTCGGCGGCTCGCCGGGGCGCTGCTTCTTGAACACCTCGATCAGGGCCTCCTCCTCGCGCGTCGAGGGGTCCTTCTCGAGCGTGTTGACGATGAAGATCGAGTTGTCGAAGAGCTTGAGGATGGCCTCGTTCGACGAGGTGTCGAGCTTGAAGCCCGTGGTCGGGTCCTCCTCCGGGAGAGCCCGAAGCAGCGTCGTGATCGGCAGCTTGCGCTTCCGGTCGATGCGGGCGTAGACGACGCCCTTCTTGTCGATCTCGAGCTCGAGCCACGAGCCGCGGGATGGCATCAGGTTCGCCGTGAAGACCTGCTTCGTGGCGTCCTTGGGCTCCATCAGGTAGGCGCCCGGGCTGCGAACGAGCTGCGTCACGATCACGCGCTCGGTGCCGTTGATGATGAAGGTGCCCCACTCGGTCATCATCGGGAAGTCCCCCATGAAGACCGTCTGCTCTCGGATCTCGCCCGTCTCCTTGTTGACGAAGCGGACGGTCATCGAGAGCGGTGCCTGGTACGTCAGATCCTTCTCGCGACACTCCTTGATCGAGAACTGCGGCTCCCCGAACTTGTAGGCGCCGAACTCGACGGCCAGGGTGCCGGTGTAGTCCTCGATCGGCGAGATGTCGTCGATCGTCTCGCGAAGACCCTCGTCCAGGAACCACTGGAACGAGGCCTTCTGGATGTCGATCATTGGGAAGGTCGAGGACGTGCTTGAGACGCGAGAAACTGGTGCGCGCGCTAGGCGCAGCGACCTTGGTGGTCAAGAGATGAAGCCTCCCTTAGAGATACGGTGCGAAAACTGGAACGGCGGGCAGACGGGCGTGGACAGGCGGAACAGCGGCGCAACCCGCCAGGGTACCCGAGAACCCCGCATCTGCGCAAGGGTAGCCCTGCGGAATCCGCCGATTACTGGTCGCCAGTGTAGCGAACCGTGCCTGGGGATGCCAGGAGGAGCGCCGGGGGCGCCCCTCCTGGTAAAGGTTCTTACGGGGTGGTCGTGGTCGTCGTCTCGCCTGCGGACTCGGCGGGATTCGCCGGGCGTCCGACGACCCGCTTCGCCAACATGGGCGGCGCGGCCTGGTTGCCTGCAGGCTGCTGAGACGTCTTCTGCTTCTTGCAGGCGCGAGCCTGCACGTTCAGCCGGTCGCCGTCCTCGAAGTCCGAGAGCTCGGCATGGCCGTGGCGGACGAACTTCGTCTTGTCGTCGACCATGAGCGTCAGCGGCTTGCCGACGAGATCGCGTCCGTGGAAGTTCGACTGCTTCACGTCCATCGTGAGCGAGTCGCCGCCGGCTGAGGTGAACGTGCCTTTCAGGATCACCGAGATCTTCGGGTGGCAGGTCGCCGGGTCGGTCGACGTCGACGAAGTCGTGGTCTTCTTGCCTTTTCCGTCCGGCTTGCCCTTGCCGGGCGGCGCCTTGGCGACCGCAAGCGAGGCGGTCACGAGACCGAGGCAGAACAGGGCGAGCAGAGTTGCGATGCGTTTCATTTGGAGGTGCCTCCTGGGGGAGTCGGCGTTGTCGTCCATAAGACGCATCGGCAAAAGCAGCCTTGCCCCTTGCCCTCGGAAACCCCTCGAAAGGGGGAAGGCCGCCTTGCGGCGGCCTTCCTTCTAGCACCCTCTCGACCGAGATCCTAGTTGACTTCGACCGTGGCGCCGGCCTCCTCGAGCTGCGCCTTGATCGAATCGGCCTCGTCCTGCGGCACGCCCTCCTTGACCGGCTTGGGAGCCGAGTCGACGAGGTCCTTGGCCTCCTTCAGGCCGAGGCCCGTGATTGCGCGGACGACCTTGATCACCTGGATCTTCTGGCCGCCGGCCGCGGTGAGGACGACGTCGAATGCCGTCTTCTCCTCGGCTGCAGCCGCACCGTCACCTGCGGCGGCGCCCGGGGCCGCGACCGCAACCGGAGCCGCGGCTGTGATGCCCCACTCGTCCTCGATCTTCTTCTTCAGCTCGACCAGATCGAGAACCGACATCTTCCCGAGCTCGTCGAACACCTTGTCGACCGCACTTGCAGCCATCTACTGCTCCTCCTCTTGAGTCTGCGTTTCCGTTTCCGTAGCTGTTTCTTCTTCACCGAGCTGCTCGATGCGCGCATCGAGCAGGCCGTACAGGTTCTGCAGCGGCGCGGCGAACAAGCCGACGATCGCGGTCAGCGGCGCTGTCACGGCGCCGAGCACCTGGCCGCGCAGGATGTCGAGCGGCGGCAGCTTCGCAAGCGACTCGATCTCGACGGCCTCGATCGGCCGGCCCTCGAAGATCCCGCCGCGCACCTCGAGCACCCGCGTGGTTCGCGCCGCATCGACGAGCGCCTTTGCGACCGCGACCGGATCGCCGTCCGATTCCAGGAAAGCGATCGCGGTCGGTCCGTCGAGGAGCGCAAGCAACGTGTCCGCGCCGGCGAGCTCGGCCGCGCGCCGCGTGAGCGTGTTCTTCACGACGGCGAACCGCGCTCCGTGCTCGATCAGCTTGGTGCGCAGCTCGTCGATCTGCGGCATGGTCAGCCCGCGGTAGTCCGCGACGAGCAGCGTCTCCGTCGTGCGCAGCCGCTCCGTCAGCTCGGCGACGACGCGTTCCTTGTCCTCTTTCTTCACGTACTCACCTCCTCGAACGATTCGAGCCCGCACACAGGCGGGCTCGCTGAAGGAGGTCAAACCTCTTCACCGATCCGCCTCGGCTGGGCTTCTGCCTTGCGGCTGCCAGTGGTCTCAGGCGACGGGCTTGTGACTAAGCCGGAACTGCTTCCTGCGCTTCCTCCAACTCTTCGACGATGCCTCGTGTCTTCTGCGGATCGATGTGGATCCCTGGGCCCATCGTACTTGTGAGCGTGATCTGCCGAATGTAGCGGCCCTTCGCCGCGGCGGGCTTCGCGCGCACGATCTCCTCGACGAGCGCCGCGTAGTTCTCCACCAGCTGGCGCGCGTCAAAGCTCTTCTTCCCGATGGAGACGTGGACGTTGGCGCCGCGGTCGGTTCGGTACTCGAGCTTGCCGGCCTTTGCTTCCCGGACCGCCTTCGCGACGTCCACCGTCACCGTGCCCGTCTTCGGGTTCGGCATCAGGCCGCGCGGGCCGAGGATGCGACCGAGCTTGCCGACGTTGCCCATCTGGTCCGGAGTGGCCACTGCGACGTCGAAGTCCGTAAAGCCTTCCTCGACGCGCTTGGCGAGATCGGCGGAGCCGACGATGTCCGCGCCCGCCTCCTGTGCCTCCTTCGCCTTGTCGCCCTCCGCGAAGACGACGACGCGCGCCTCCTTGCCGGTGCCGTGGGGAAGCATGAGCGTCCCGCGCAGCTGCTCGTCTGCGTGGCGCACGTTGAGACCGAGGCGGAAGTGAACCTCCACGGTCTCGTCGAACTTCGCGGTCTGCATCTCCTTGAGCAGGCGGATCGCCTCGACGGGCGTGTACTCCTGCTCGCGGTCGAAGGCCGCGCGCGCATTTCTGTAGTTCTTGCCGTGCTGCATCAGAGGACGTCCGTCTCTACGCCCATGGACTGCGCGGTCCCCGCGACGATGCGCATCGCCTGATCGACGTCGCGTGCGTTCAGGTCCGGCATCTTCGTCTCTGCGATCTGGCGTACCTGTTCGCGGCTGAGACGCCCCACCTTCTCCCGGTTCGGCTCACCGGAACCCTTCTCGATCCGCAGTGCCTCCTTGATCAGGACGGCGGCTGGCGGCGTCTTCGTGATGAAGTCGTACGAGCGGTCCTCGTAGACCGTGATCTCCACCGGGATGATGCGGCCGTTCTCCTGTGCGGTCTGCGCGTTGAAGGCCTTGCAGAACTCCATGATGTTCACGCCGTGCTGGCCGAGCGCGGGACCGACCGGCGGCGCGGGGTTCGCCTGCCCGCCCGGGATCTGGAGCTTGATCAGTGTCAGAACCTTCTTGGCCATCTCAGTCCAGCTTCTTGACCTGGTCGAAGGTGAGCTCCACGGGAACCTGGCGCTCGAAGATGTCGACGAGCACCTTCAGCTTCTGCTGGTCGGCGTTGACGTCGACGACCTCGCCGTCGAAGTCGGAGAGCGGGCCTGAGGTTACTTTCACCGATTCGCCGAGCGAGAACTCCACCTGCGCCCGCGGACGCTCGCCGTCGCCTCGGCCCGTGTGCAGGATGCGGTCGACCTCGGTCTGCGCGAGCGGAACGGGCTTCGCGCCGGCGCCGACGAACCCTGTCACGCCCGGCGTGTTCTTGACGACGGTCCAGGCCTCGTCCGTCATGTCCATGTTCACGAGCACGTAGCCCGGCAGCACGCGCTTCTCGATCTGGACCTTCTGGCCCTCCTTGGTCTCGATCACCTGCTCGGTCGGGACGACGACCCGGCGGAAACGCGGCGCCTGGTTCATGGACATGATCCGGTGCTCGAGATTGGTCTTCACCTTGTTCTCGTGGCCGGAGTAGGTGTTGATGACGTACCAGCGGAACATGACTAGATAAAGATCTCCTCGACGAGTCTCTTGAAGATGAGGTCGGAGGCGTAGAGGAACACGCCGACGATCAGGCACGCGATCAGGACGACGACGATGCCCTGGATGAGCTGATTCTGCGTCGGCCACTCGACCTTCTTGAGCTCGCCCCACGACTCGGAGACGAAGCGGCGCGTGCCTCCACCGGGAAACGCGCGTGGCTCGCGGGAGGGCTCCGGACGAGCTCCCGCACGCGCCGTCGGCCTTCGCGGCGGCGCGGGCGGCCGGCCCGGGAGTGCGGCCTCGCTGCCGGGATTCATCTGCGCGCGCCGCGCGCGGCGCTGTGCTCTGGTCTGGCGGGCCATCAGCGAGTCTCTCGATGGGGAGTGTGGTGCCCGCACCAGCGGCAGTACTTGCGTACCTCGAGCCGGTCGGGCGTGTTCCGCTTCGACTTGGTGCTCATATAGTTCCGCCGCTTGCACTCGGTGCAGGCGAGCGTGATCTTGTCTCGTACTCCAGTAGCCATTTTCCCGTTACGTCGTTAGAGGAAAGCGCACGCCGAGACAAGGCCCCGTGCCTGCGCGGATCCGAAAGTGTAGCGGGGCGGGGGCGCCACTGGGGCGCCCGCCCCGGACCCCCTACCTCGTCCTGTTGATGAGCTCGTCGAGCCGCGCCGACAGCTTGTCGAGTTTGGCCTGCGCCTGGGCGGACGTGATTCGTCCGGACGCGACGGCCTTCTCCAGCCTTGCCTTGAACGGCTTGAGCAGCGCCTCCTTCAGGCCGGCGACGGTCTTGCCGTGAGCGGTCGCGACCTGGGCCAGGGACTTGCCCTTCAGCTCTGCGCCGAGCGCCTTGGGCGTCACGCCGATGTAGGTCGCGGCGAGCCTCAGCAGGCGCGCTTTCCCGTGGCGTCCCGTCCTACCGGCCAGCTTGGCATTGACGAGGCGGTCGACGAGCCTTTGCACCCGGGCCAGCTTCGTCTGCTCCTGCGCGGCGGTGAGCTTCCCGGCCGCGACGGCCGCATCCAGCTTCGTCTTCACCGCAGCGACCATCGCCGCCTCGAGCCCGTCGACGGACTTCCCGCGGGCGGTGGCGATCTGCGCGAGGGTCTGCCCGGCCCGGACGTCCTCGGCGAGCTCGGCCCGATCGAGACCCAGGTACTGCGCAGCCGCCTTGAACAGAACTCCCGGCGCGTGCCGCTTCGCTCCGGTCGCCGCACCGACGCCGATGCCGGCCGCGAGCGCCGCCGCCGCGAGGACCGCGGCAATCTTCCGAGACCCCATCATCGTTCTCCTCCCAGTGGAATGACCGGCCCCAATGAGACCACGCGGATTTGAGGAAAGGATTAAGGGACCCTCCGCCGCAAGGCGGAGCGCCCTCGCAGGTGAGAGCCGCACGGGCTCCGCCCGTGCGGCGTTAACCCAGAAATCGACCGACGCTTCGGCACCGAAGCGCCCAGGACGGCCCGCCGCAAGGCGGAGCGCCCTCGCAGGTGAGAGCCGCACGGGCTCCGCCCGTGCGGCGTTAACCCAGAAATCGACCGACGCTTCGGCACCGAAGCGCCAGGACGGCCCGCCGCAAGGCGGAGCGCCCTCGCAGGTGAGAGCCGCACGGGCTCCGCCCGTGCGGCGTTAACCCAGAAGTCGACCGACGCTTCGGCACCGAAGCGCCCAGGACGGCCCGCCGCAAGGCGGAGCGCCCTCGCAGGTGAGAGCCGCACGGGCTCCGCCCGTGCGGCGTTAACCCAGAAGTCGACCGACGCTTCGGCACCGAAGCGCCCAGGACGGCTCAAGGTAGCGGCGGCAGGACTCGAACCTGCGACACGCGGATTATGATTCCGCTGCTCTAACCAACTGAGCTACGCCGCCAAGCAACACGGATTTTAGCGGTGGATTTGGCTCAGGAGCTGCCCATCTTTCGAACGGCCAGACCCTTGAAACCGAGAAGGCCTGCGGTTAAGGCACGCGAAAGCGGCCTTAACGGCAGGCGAACTGACGCGGGCGGGGATGCTGAGCACCACCGCCCGCGCGGGACGACGAAAACGCCCAGATCGTTCTAGGGCGAGCCGGCTCACGCGCGCGGAGGCGAGACCGCGTCTCGCCGGGAGCGCTAACCAACCCTTGCGTTGCCGAGCCAAGAAGGAGGGGCTCGTGGGGGAACCATGGGTTCCCCCACGGTTACTTGACGAGGCTGAGCATCTTGAACATCGGGAGGTACATCGCGATCACGATGACGCCGACCATCATGCCGACGAGGATCATCATCAGCGGCTCGACGATCGACGTGAGCGACTGGATGGCCGCGTCGACCTCGTCCTCGTAGAAGTCGGCGATCTTCCCGAGCATCTTCTCGAGCTCTCCCGTCTCCTCGCCGATCTTCACCATCTGACTCACCATCGGCGGGAAGATGTCGTTGTCGACCAGCGGCTGGGCGATCGGGACGCCCTCGTGCACCTTGGCGCGCACGTCGGCGAGAGCCTCCTCCACCATCCAGTTGCCGGCCGTCTGCCCGGTGATCTCCAGCGCCTTGATGATGTCGACGCCCGCGGAGACGAGGGTCGAAAGCGTGCGCGAGAAGCGGGCCATCGTCACCTTGAGCACGACGGGACCGATCTTCGGAACCTTCAGCTTGAACCGGTCCCACTGCTTGCGGCCCGGATCCGTCTTCTTGTACTTCCGGAAGCCGAAGATGAGCCCGCCCACGAGCGGGAAGATGATGTACCACTTGTGACGCAGGAGGTCCGACATGGTCACGACGTACTGCGTCAGCGTCGGAAGCTCGCCGCCGAGCTGCCCGAAGATCTTCACGAAGACGGGCACGAGGAACATGAGCAGACCGGCGAGGACGAGCGACGCGAACGTCAGCACCATCAGCGGGTAGAGCATCGCGCCCTTCACGCGCCGCTTGATCTGGGTCGCCTTCTCGATGTGGAGCGCGACGCGGTCGAGGACCTCGTCCAGGATGCCCGCCGCCTCGCCGGCCTCGACCATGGAGACGAACAGGCGCTCGAAGATCTTGGGATGGCGCTGCATCGCCTGGGAGAGCAGGAGACCGCCCTCGACATCCGCTCGGAGCTCCCTGACCACCTGTGCGAAGTACTTGTCCTCGGTTTGCTGCTCGAGGATGACGAGCGCCGCGACGATGTTCAGGCCGGCCTCGATCATCGTCGCGAACTGGCGCGAGAAGATCTGGAGCGTCTTGGGCTTGACCTTCTTGAAGAAGTTGCGCGCGCCTTCGTCGCCCGCGGAGGGGAGCTCGTCGAGCTTGCTCGCCAGCAGGCCGCGGATGCGCAGCTGCTCTCGCGCTCCGAAGAGATCGGGAGCGTGGAGCTCGCCGGAGAGCTCTAGGCCCTGGGCATTGATCGCGGAATAGGAGAACGCAGCCACAGGCGCTCCGCGCCCTAGTTACTTGGAAATGCCATCAGGAAGAGGGACAACAGGTCGAGGGCCATCGACTGAGCTATCGGCAGGGGGGTTGAGCCTCTAAAGAGGGATGCCGATAGCTGTTACGTGAACACGCGCGCGCGTGACGAGAGCGGCTTCGGCCTGCTCGAGCTCCTGATGGCAATGGTGATGCTGAACGTCGGCATCCTGGCCATCGTCGGCGCGTTCTCCTCCGGGAACGTCGCCCTGGCCCGCGCGAACCGGATCTCGACGGGCGCGGCTCTCGCGAACAAGCAGATGGAGGTCTACCGCGGTCTCAAGTACGACAACATCCTCTTCGTCACCTCCGAGTGGAACTCGGCGATCGCGGACTCGACGTACACGTCGGACGAGGTCTACCAGCAGAACATGGCGAGCCCCGTCCTGCCGAAGGCCCTCGTTTCCACGGTCACGACCTGCCCAACGAACGTCCCGGCGAGCGCGTGCGATCCGAGCTACACGACGACGGGCGCCGATCACCGCTCCTACCGCGTCGACACGTATCTCTACTTCGACACGCCGACCCTCGGGAACCGGCTGAAGATTGTCGCGGTGGTCGTCCGCAAGGCGGACAGCCTGACCACCACCTACGCCCGCGTCAGCTCGACGTTCGATCCGTCGACGGGCCAGTGCACGACCCCTCCCTGCTAGCGACGGCTAAGGAGTGGCGGGCGGAAGCGTGACCGTCGTCGACGTCGTGGCCGTCGGGGTGCTGGGCGCCTGGACGTCTGTGCCCGCCGGCTTGAGGATCAGCTTGTACCGGGTTCCGTCGGCGGTATTCATCAGCGTGACCGGCTTGTTCTCCGTCAGCGTCACCGCCGAGGAGCCGCTCGAGTAGGAGCCGCCGACGATGGAGATCTTCGCCGTGTGGGCGGTGAGCGAGACGAGGTGGAAGAGGGGGACGAGCGAGGCGTCGGTCGGGCTCGCCTGCGGGAAGTCGGTTCCGACGGCAACGGCATACAGCGTCCCGTTGACGGAGATCACCGCGCTGCCCGGAGCGGGCTTGGTTCCGGACGCCACCGGCGTCGCCGCCGTCGACGACCCCGTCGACGACCCCGAGCCTGACGAGCTGCCCGACGACGAGGACGACGACCCGTCCTTCTCGTCGCTGAGCTGCTGCGCGAAGGGGTCCTTGCTCGCAAAGCGGCTGAAGGACGCCAACTGACCGTCCTGAAGCGTCGGCGTGCCCGACGCCAGCGACTCACTGCCGCCGGTCGCGCCCGAGCTCTCCCCCGTGCCCCCAAGAGTCGGCGCGGCCAGCGTCGGCGTACCCGCGGGGGGTGCGGCCGTCGTCGTCGGTGCGCTCGCCTGGACGGGCGCGGCCGGGGGGTGGAGGCGCTTCCAGGTCTTCGGGCCCTGGAATCCGAGCAGGCCGATGAAGAGCACGCCGAGTACGGCGAGGAGGATCTTCTGCTTCTTCTCTTTTTCCTTGAGCGGGTCGACGTGCTTCTTCGCCATTACGGTGCTCCTGTCGCCGACGCGCCGCTCGGGGCGGTTTCCGTCGGGGTCGTGGTCGTCGTCGAGGTGGACGTCGTCGAGGTCGTCGTGGTGGCGGTCGCCGGCGGTGTGGCGGCCGGAGCCGGGGCCGGGACGCCGCTGCCGTAGACGAAGGCGTCGATGACGAGAGTGGCTTGGATCTGCGGGAACTTGAGGTCGCCCTCGTTGAACGTCAGCGTGTCGACCTCGAACAGCCGACCGGTCGCGTCGAGCCGGCCGGCATGCACGGACACGAGTGAGCGGAGCCGGTAGAGGAAGTCCGCCAGGTTGTAGAAGTTGCCGTTGAACGTCACGGTGATCGGCAGCACCGCGTAGCTTCCGATCGGGGTCAGCGATTGCGGCGAGATCGAGTCGAAGCGGATGCCCGTGTCCCGGGCGAGCTGGCCGAGCTCGAGCACGAGGTCGGGCATGTCGGTCTTGTCCGGCATCGCCTTGGCGAGCCGGTACACGTCCGCGACCTCGATCTTCGGCGCCGATCGGGCCGCGGCGACCTGCTGGTTGTACGCGGCGATCTTCTGCTCGACGTCCGTTGCCTGGCGCTTGAGGTCCTTCAGCTTCGTTCCCTGGGGGCGCACGAGCAGGAACCAGCCGGCGAGCCCGACGACCAGAACGCCGCCGAGGATGATTGCGATCAGCGCGGCGGGATTGAGAGGCTTGCGCTCTTTCACGAGCTCGGCCCTCCCAGGACCTTGATGTCGGCGGCGATCGAGAAGTCGACCACTTCCTGGCCCGCGACCTCAGACCGCGACGAGCTGAGCAGCTGCACGTTGGTCAGGTCCGGTACGACCTGGAGGCGGGAAAGCAGTCTGGCGACGGCGTCGTGCGAATACGTGCGGCCGCTGATCGTGAACTGGGACGGCGCAGTGCTGCTGCTACTCGACTCGCCCGTGGACGGCGAGATCGGAGACTTGGCGCTGAGCATCGTCAGCCAGACGTCGTCGGGGAGCACCAGTGAGAACTCCCGGAACACCCGGTCCCAGGCGACACGGGTCGAAAGCGCGGTGCTGAGTGCGCTGAGACGGGGGCTCTGCACTCCGGCGAGCTGCTCTTCGGCGGCGGTCGGGCCCGGAGGCGCGGGCGGGAGGGCCTGGAAGCGGCGATTGAGGTCGTCGAGCTTCCGCTGCTCGCCGGCGATCTTGCCGCTGCCCATCAAGAACATGGCGCCGAGCAGCGCGAAGACGAGGACGCCCGCGCACGCGCCGACGAGGACCGGCACGCTCTCTTTCTTGACGGTCCTCTGCTTGGTCTCGCGCGGGAGAAGGTTGACGGCACGCATGAGCTCTCAGTCCTCGATCCCGAGGCCGATGGCGACGGCCAGGGAGCCGACCTGCTCGGGCTCGCCGACCTTCTTCGACACCTTCATGCGCGCGAGCGGATCGCCGACCCTGACGCGTACGCCGATCAAGCGCTCCAGCTCGCCCGAGATCCCGGGAAGGTGCGCGGTGCCGCCGGTCAGGACGATCTCGCCGATCCCCAGCGAGTTCGGCTGGTTCTGGTAGTACTGCAACGAGGAGACGAGTTCGCGCGCGAAGGTCTGAATCGCCCGCCGCATTGCCTCTCGCGCCTTCTTCGCCTGTTCCGCGGTCAGACCCTGCGGAACCATCTCGTCCGTGAGGGCGAGCGCGCGCTTGGCGCCCTCGACCTCGGACGGCGCGGCATCGACGGCGCGGGCAATCGCGACGTTCAGGGCAGAGCCGCCCCACTCGAGAACACGCGTGAACTCGCAAACCTGTCCGTCCGAAACGGCGAACGTGGATCGCTCGTGCCCGATCGACACGGCGACCAGCGCCGCGCTCGGATCGCTGCCGACACCGGCCTGTGGCGCCTGAAGCGCACGCAACAGCGCGAAGGCCTCGAGGTCGATCCCGACGAGAGCGATACCGGCTTTCTTGCATGCATCGACGTAGCGATCGATCAGCTCGCGGTACGCGACGACGAGGAGGATGCGGCGTGTCGGCTGACCTTCCTCGTCGACGCTCTCTCCGAGGATCTGGTAGTCGAGGACGGCCTCGTCGATCGGGATCGGCAGGGCTTCTTGCGCCCGGAAGCGGATCGCGTTCGCGAGCTGCTTTTGGTCCTGGATCCCGGCGATCTCGAAGGTGCGGACGCCGATCCTGTTGTTGGCGAGCCCGAGGCGGACACCCCGCTTTGGCAGGTTGTGCTTGCTGAAGAAGTCCTTGAGCGCCGCGGCGAGCGCGTCCGGATCGCGGAGCTCTCCGCCGACGACGATCCCGGAGGCGAGCGGCTCTCGGGCCACCTGTTGCAGCTCGGCGGTGCCGTTGTTCGAAACGCGTGCTGCGGCGAGCTGCGAGGCGCCGATCTTGAGACCGACGAGACGCTTCCCTCCCTTGACGCCGCGCTCGGCCTTGATCTTCGGCTGCTTTTGCTTGCGCTCTTTCGGCTGCTTCGCTTTCTTCGGCTGCTTCGCTTCCTTCGGCTGCTTCGGAGCTCGCTCGGCCTGCGGCGCCTTGTCGCCCTTCTTGCCTCCGAAGGAGATGTCCTTCTTCCAGAACGGAACCTTCTGCTCGGCCAGCGGCGGCAGCTCCGCGGCCGGAACGGGCGGATGAACGACGGATGCCGCCGCAGCGGTCGGTGCCTCGTTCACGGGCTCGGGCGGCAGCGACGGCTTCGCGCTCCACGTTTTGGTCGCGGCGGGTTGCTCGGCGACCGGCTCTGCGGCGACGGGCTCTTCCGCGGCAGGCTCCTCGGCGACGGGCTCTTCTGCCACGGGCTCTTCCGCGCTGGGCTCTTCCGCGACGGGCTCTGCCGGCGAATCGTCCTGCGGAGCCTCGGGCTCGACCTTGCGACTGAACGAGACCTCCTTCTTCCACACCTGCTCTTCCGGCTCGATCTCGGGAGGACTCGGCTCGGGCTCCGGCACCGGGACGTGGCTCGAAGTTTCGGCAACCGGCTTGGCCGCCTTCGTCGCCGGCGGGTCCGCTTTCTTGCCCTTACGTCCGAAGCTGATCTCCTTCTTCCAGATCGACGTGGGCTCTGCCGGAGTCGATTCGTCCTCGGAGTCCGGTGATGCTTCGGGTTCTCTCGACTTCCGCCGGAACGAGATCTCCTTCTTCCACAGCGACTGGTCGTCCACGGCTAGCTCCCTGCGACGCGCAGGCCGCTCGCGAGCGGCGCCTCGGCCGACCCGACGTCATCGTCATCCGGCGCCACCTCGACCGGAAAGCCGGCGCGCTCGAGCAACCCGATCAGCTGTGCGGGGCGGCTCGAGCGGGAAAGGCCGAGCTCGAGGTCGACGATGCGGCGCTGGATGAGGTCGGCGAGCGACTGCTCCATCGTCAGCATTCCGCGCCCGGTGTTCGTCTGCATCACCGAATAGATCTGCTCGACCTTGCCCTGGCGGATGAGGTTCCGGACGGCGTCGTCCGGGAGCAGGATCTCGAGCGCCGGGATGCGGCCCATCCCGTCCGCCGTCGGCAGCAGTGCCTGCGTTACCACGCCCTGCAAGGAGCTCGCGATCTGGATCCGCACCTGCTCCTGCTGCTCGGCGGGAAAGACGTCGATGATGCGGTCGATCGTGGAAGGCGCGCTCTGCGTGTGCAGCGTGCCGAACACGAGGTGGCCGGTCTCCGCCGCGGTCAGCGCCGTGGCAATCGTCTCGAGGTCGCGCATCTCGCCGACGAGGATCACGTCGGGGTCCTGGCGGAGGGCCGCGCGCAACGCGTCGGCGAAGCTCGTCGCGTCGGGGCCGATCTCGCGCTGGTTCACGATGCAGCGCTTGTGGCGGTGGAGGAACTCGATCGGGTCCTCGATCGTGAGGATGTGCTCGGAACGGTTTCGGTTGATCTCGTCGATCAGCGCCGCGAGCGTCGTCGACTTACCTGAGCCGGTCGGCCCCGTCACGAGCACGAGCCCGCGCGGCTTCTCGGCGAGCTGGTGCAGCGAGGCCGGGATGCCGAGCTCCTCCAGCGTCTTGAGCTCGGTGGGGATGAGGCGGAAGGCGGCGCCGAGGGACTCCCGCTGGAAGTAGACGTTGACGCGGAAGCGGGCGAGACCGGGGATCGAATGGGAGAAGTCGAGCTGCCGCTTGAGCTCGAGCTGCTTCTGCTGCTCGCTCGAGAGGATCCGGTAGAGGAGGCCCTGGGTCTCCTCCGGGGTGAGCGGGTCGTAGCCGTCCAGCCGCTCTACTTCTCCACGCACGCGAATGACGGGGGGTGTCCCCGTCGTCACATGGAGGTCTGAGGCATTTCGCTCCACCATGTGCTCGAGCAGCTCGTCTATGGAGTTGGCCGGCGGCATAACTCGATCGAGTCATCGGCATGCCGTAGCGCTTCCTTTACATGCTTCGCGGGCCGGTTTTCAAAAGGCAGGGATCACCCGTTCGAGGGTTACCCACGATGGGTGATTTCGCCGATGCAGGTGCGGCCACTCAGTTCGTTCCCCATGGAAGGAGCACCTGCATGACCAGCAAGATCCGGCAGCGGCTGGCCGGTGAGGAAAGCGGTTTCACCCTCATCGAACTTCTCGTTGTCATCATCATTCTGGGCATCCTGCTCGCGATCGCGATCCCCTCGTACCTGAGCTTC
>WNGA01002779.1_pt1 | contig 26487 bp, 23 predicted proteins | sample 5400061 | NCBI WGS metagenome assembly WNGA01 (sample SAMN13153366, study PRJNA577476) | soil metagenome | isolation source: 100 cm soil or saprolite under grassland replicate 2 | place: USA:California | collected 2016-06-15 | reverse complement strand
TGGCTGGACGGGCGCACCACGAGCTCAGGTTCGAAGATCACCTGACGGTGCTGATGCTTGTCGTCCTCGGTTGCCTCCGCCACCAGCAGTTGCGCGGCGGCGCGGCCGAGTTTCTGCCTCGGCTGGCGGATCGACGACAACGGCACGGCGGCGGCCGTGGCGAACTCCACGTCGTCGTAGCCCACAATCGCCACGTCGCCCGGCACCCGAATCCGCCGCCGCGTCATCTCCTGCAACAATCCGAGCGCGAGCAGGTCATTGGCGCAAAACACCGCCGTGGGGCGCTCGGTTGCGGGCATCGCGGCGATGCTCGCGCCTGCTGCCTGCCCCGCCTGGACGTTCATTCCCTGCGTTTCGACCACATGCAAATCACCAGGCCCGCGACCCGCCCGCCGTAGCGCACGCACTGCGCCGTCCCGCCGGTCGGCCACCTGCCGGATACTGAATGGCCCACTGGCGTATGCCACCCGCTCGTGACCGGTCTCCATCAGGTGCGACAGCGCCAGGTCACCGCCCAGCACATCATCGACAGACACCGAGCACTGGGCACGTGACGGCGATCGTGAGTCAACGAGAACGACCGGCGTGCCACGGCGTTGCAGGCGAGTGATCCGCTCGTCCGCCCCCTGGACCGGCGTGATCAAAACCCCCTGCACACGATGCTCCTCCAGGAGGTCGAGATAACGGGTCTCCTTGTCCCGCTTATCGTCACTGTTGCACAAGATGACCGACAGGCCCGCCGTGCCCGCCTCGTCCTCTACACCGCGGGCCACGTCGGTGAAGAACGGATTGGCCACGTCGAGGACGACCAGGCCGATGATCCGGCTCCGCCCCGCCCGCAGCTGCCGCGCCGACTCATTCCGCACAAAACCCAGGGCACCAATGGACGCCAGCACGCGCCTGCGCGTCGCCTCCGCGACAATCTCCGGCCGGTTAAGCACATTGGAAACTGTCGCCACCGACACCCCCGCGTGCGCGGCGACATCCCTGATACCTACGGGCGGTTTCACTGGCGTCCTCTCTGCCTGGGTGTCAGTGTCATTGGGGCAGTTGGAACGTGTCAAACGGGGTCGTCGGCCCAGGTGCCGCCCATGAAGAGGGCTCAAGGCCATACTTGTTTGGCGAGAATGCCTCCATGGCCGACGTTTCGATTTACGTGGCGCTGATCACCGCGGGTGCCGCGGTCGTTGGCGCCGCTATCCCGCAAGTCGCCATTGTTGCCCGCGACGTCCGCCAGTCCGAGCGGGATCGGCGTGAGCGTCGTGTGGAGTCACGGCGCCAGGCTTGTCTTGATCTGTTGCGGGCGGTCGGGGAGCTGCGGACGCAGGTGGCGAACAATGCTCAGTATCACGGAAACGAGATGGGCGCCCGGCTGGCCGACGTTCGCAAGTGCGCGGCCGCAGCTGAGTTAAATGCGGTGAGCGTGGCGTTGCTGGACCCAGACAAGCTCGCGGAGCCTGCGGAACAGCTCGCCGCGGCGGCGAGTCGGCTTGCCGCAGTGGCGGCGGAGAGCACCAACCTGAGCCTCGGCAATATGATCCACGCGCCGGATTTCACCGAACTCGACGAGACCATCGTGACCTTCCGGCGGATCGCCAAGGACGGAGGATGATCTAGTGCTGCTCGCCAGGGCTCTGGCCCGCCAGCCGCAGCGCGACCTTGAGCTGGTGGGGCGGCAGCGAGGGATCGGTGGCGCCCAGTGCTCGCTTGGCCAGCTCGGTCGCGGCGACGTCGTCACCGCTCAACGCTTCGGCCCGGGCCGCATACAAGAGCACCGGCCCGTTTCTGGGAGCGGCGGCGAGGGCACCCTCGATCTCGCTGCTGGCGGCCTCATGGTCGCCGAGTTCGGCTAAGGCCAGTCCCCGGGCAGCGCGGGTGGAAGGCCGGTCGTGCCCCTTCACGCGCTCGAGGTCACGCATCGCGCTGCGGGCTTCGCCGAGGTCGGCGAGAATCTCACCTCGTGCCCGCAGCGCGTCCCGGTTCGCGCCATCGATCGCGAGGGCGCCGGTGAGGACGGCCACAGCCGCATGGCGCTGGCCCACCTGCCACAAAGCCCAGCCGAGCTCGGTCTGCACGAGAAGGTCGTTAGGGATCCGGTTGACGGCGGCTTGCAGTTCTTCAACCGCGTCCGCTGGCCGACCCTCGGCGAGCAGGGTCTGCCCGGCCGCGGCGAGCAGGCGGGCGACCGCTCCGCTGTCCTGCACGGCTTCGAACAGGGTGGCGGCGTTCAGGTAATGGTCCCTCGCCTCGTTGGGTTTCTCCCGCTCGTGCGCGAGGTTGCCGAGCAGCGAGTCGGCCTCGGCACGCAGGCGAAGATCGGTCCCGGGTGAGCTGCGCAGCGTCTCGCCGACGTAACGCTCGGCAAGCTCGAACTCGCCAAGGGTCAGCGCTCTTTCGGCAGCTCGCAGGTAGTCGGAGGGCTCCATCGGCGGCGGCCGCTCGTTGCTGGCGTGCCGCAGCGGCTCGATCAGGCGGTCGCTCAGCAGCTGGTACCACCGCGAGCCCGATCGCTGCTCCGCGGACAAAAGATGCCGGTCCTCCAGCACCCGAGGCACGGCGTTGGGCATGCCAGAGGTGTGCGTCGTGCCTTCATGCGCTGTCCCGCGAGTGCCGAGCTCGGTGACGAAGGTACGGATCAGCCAGGAGCGCAGCTGTGCCACCGGCATGTCGTGGTCGTCGGCGACCGCGGCGGCGATTCGGCCGCAATGGGCGGCAAACGCCGCGTCAGCGTCACCGTACCGGCGTACATCACGGGCCGTAATCGCGGTCACGTTGGTCGGCAGTGAGTCCCAGAGATCCGCACAGACGACCTGGAGCAGCGCAGGCTCGACGTAATCGGCCGCGGCCGATCGCTCCTTGCCGTCTTCTGCCACGATGCGGCTGTTCAGCAGGTCGGCGACGAGCTCCTCAGCCGCTCCGTCCGCGAAGGACCGGCCGCGGCCGTCGGCCGGTCCCCGCACCGCATCGACAGCGCCCTCGGGGCGCAGCGGCGCCAGGTGACACCGTGCGCCGTTACCTAGCGCGTCGGTAAACGGGCCGAGCGCCGTCTCGCGTGTGCAGAGCAGGAGGTGAAAGGCTGGCCATGCCCGTAGCGCCTCGGCGAGCTCACTCAAAAACCGCCGCTGGTCAGACCGGTGCGAACCGCCGTTCGCGAACAACTCCTCGGCCTGATCGATCGCGCCGAGTATCGCACCGTCGTGGCGTTCGGTGCGCTGACGAATGAAGTCGTTAAGGGTCAGGCCGACGAGGCGAGAGGTGGCCTCGCCGGGCGACCATGATCTCAGGAGTGCCAGGGTGTAGGGATTGTGTTCTGGGAGCGCGGCGAGCGGAAACGTCGAACCGTGGGAAATCCGGCCCGGCGGCAGCACGTAAGCGCGTCCGCCTTCGACCAGGGGCAGCACGCCGGCCTGCAGGAATGAGGTCTTTCCGCTGCCGGCCGGACCATGGATGATCGTAAGGCGATTGCTTCGCCAGAGTTCCGCGAGGTGGACGGCTTCAGCCGCGCGTCCGAAAAAACGATCACTTTCAGTGACGGAAAATGGGCGCGCGCCGGGGTACGGCCGGTCAACACTCCTGGTCATTGTGTCGGTCCTTGTCACAGCCGCCCAATCTCTCGCCCCCGACGTTAAGCGCGCATACCAAAAGCGTACGCGGCGGCCTGCGTACCCCGGCAAGCCCTCCGTGCCGATCGGATCCTCACCACTTAAATTGTAGAGTTGAATCCGTGGTGTCCAGCCTCCTCCTGGACGGCTAAGATCCGCTGAAGTGCCGACGCGAGGCCGGATCCATCGGCCTCGTCGCGCAGCTCGCTCAGGCTGAGCCCGCTGACGTCGATTAGCCCGCCGTTGACTGTGTCGTCGCTCATGGCGCTCCTCACTTGACCGGCCCCTGGCGTGTCTGCCGATCGCCAGCTCAGCTTGACGAGTCGTCACTCGACAGATACACGTTCGCCGCCAACCTGTCGAGTGGGAAACTCGATACATCGCCAACGGCCAAGACACGGGGATCGAAATCGATCATCTGACCGCCGCATTGCGCCCAGGGCCGATTTTAGCTGTCATGACGATCGCAACTACGGGATAGTACACAATCACCACGTTGCGTCTAAGATGGCGACGTGACCGCATCAGATTCGCGACCAATGTGGGGGGCCGTTCCTGCGATCTGGGGTAGCGTGCCAAAGCGCAACAAGAATTTCACCGGGCGGGATGCCATCCTTGCCCGGCTGCGGCAGGGTGTGTCGGAGAAGGTCGCGGCGGTTCTGCCAGGCGACATGCAACCTCAGGCGCTGCAGGGCATGGGCGGCGTCGGCAAGACCGCGGTGGCCATCGAGTACGCGCACAGGTACAGCTCCAACTACGAGCTCGTCTGGTGGATTCCCGCCGATCAGCCAGCTCTCGTCCGTTCGTCGTTGGCCGCCCTAGCCGAGCCGCTTGGCCTGAAGGCGGCCTCCGCGACGGGTATCGAAAGTGCGTCAGCGGCGGTTCTCGACGCGCTCCGGCGGGGCGAGCCGTTCACCCGATGGCTGCTCATCTTCGACAACGCCGACCAGCCCGAAGAGCTCAATGACGTTATCCCGCACGGGCCGGGTGACGTTCTCATCACTTCGCGGAATCATCGCTGGCAAGCCGTGGTCGAGACGGTCCCGGTAGATCTGTTCACCCGGACGGAGAGCACGGAGTTCCTCAACAAGCGAGTTCCCAGGGGATTCAACAAGCCCGAGGCTGACCAGCTGGCACATGAGCTGGGAGACCTTCCGCTGGCGCTCGAACAGGCTGGGGCGCTGCAGGCGGAAACCGGCATGCCGGTCGACGAATACCTGCGGCTGCTGAAGGAACACGCGGCTCAGATCATGGCGGAGGGCAAGTCGCCCGAGTATCCGCTGTCAATGACCGCCGCGTGGAAGCTTTCGGTCTCGACGTTGAACCAGCAGCTCCCGCAGGCGATGGAGTTGCTGCGCTGCTGCGCGTTCTTCGGCCCGGAGCCGATTCCACGTGATGTGTTCCGGCGCGGCACACATGCCACCGCGACGAGGGTGAGCAACCTGCTCGCAGATCCCATCTTGTTCGCGCGCGCCATCCGCGAGCTGGCACGGTTCGCCCTGGTGAAGATCGAGAACCGCACAATCCTGGTGCACCGCCTGATTCAGGCGCTGCTCCGCGATGAGTTAACTCCCGATGAGCGAGCCAGTTACCGGCACGAGGTTCACCTTATTCTCGCCGCGGGCGCGCCAAAGGATCCCGACGACAACAGGCTGTGGCCAGACTATGCGGGGCTGGTCGCCCATGTGGGCTCGCCCGTGACCGACCTGGTGCACTGCCGAGAGCCCGCTGTGCGGGGCTTCGCGCTCGGTGTAGTGCGGTACCTGCACCGCTCCGGTGACCACGCGTCGTCCCGCTCGTTTGCCGAGCGATTCATTTCAGAATGGACGGAGGACTCCGGCGCGGACGACCCCACGGTGCTCGACGCGCAGCGTCATCTTGGCAATGCGCTGAGGGAACTCGGACGCTATTCGGTGGCCTACGACCTCATCCAGGCGACGCTGCAGCGGTCACGGGACGTCCTTGGTGAGCGAAACCCGCTCACGCTGACGCTGACGAACTCCTTCGGCGCGGACCTGCGGGCCCATGGCGACTTCACTGCGGCGCGGGCCCTAGACGAAGAGTCGGCGCGCCTGCATGAGGCGGTGTTCGGGCCGACAGACCCGCAGACGTTGCGCGTGATGAACAACCTCGCCCTTGACTACGGCCTGACCAGCGACTACATGGCAGCCCGTGACCTGCACCAGCGCACCTATCTGCTGACCGAGGCGACGGCTGGAGTTTCCGCTACAGACGTACTGATTTCGTGGAATGGCCTGGCCCGGGCCGTGCGGCTCTGTGGCGAATACACCGAAGCGCGCGACGTAGGCCAGGACGCCCACGACTTCGGCCGCGAGGCGCTCGGCGCGGATCATTATTGGACACTGCGGACTCTCAATGATCTGTCGATCGCGCTGCGGCGTATCGCGACGGCCTACGACGACGCGCTGGAACTGGCCGGCGAAGTCTTCGACCGCCGCACCCATCTTTTTGGCGCCGGTAATCCGGACACCCTGGCATCGGCGATCAGCCTGACCAACGTCCAGCGGACGATCGGCCAGACCGATAAGGCGCTTGCACTCGCAGAAAGCACGGTGGCTCGCTACCCAGAGGTCTATGGTCCCGAACATCCATACAGTTATGGCTGTTCCGGCAACCTCGCCCTACTGCGGCGAGTGACAGGGGATCCGGTCGGTGCTCACGAGCTGAATGAGGTCGCCCTTAAAGGCCTGGACGCGAGGCTCGGCCGCGACCACCACTACTCGCTGACCGTCGCCACAAATCTGGCCAGCGACCTCGCCGCGCTTGGTGAAACCGCCAGGGCTCGGGCGCTGGGTGAGAACACGCTGCTCCGGCTGCGTACGATCTTGGGCGAGAGCCATCCGCTCACCCTTGGCTGCGCCGCGAACCTTGTTTCAGATCTGCGGGCCGAAGACGCCTGCCAAGAGGCGGAGCACCTGCTGGCGGACACGCTGAACCGTTATGCAGCGTCACTCGGCGTTGACCACCCAGACGCCAGGACGGCCGCAGAGGGTCGGCGGCTCGACTTTGACTTCGATCCGCCGCCGATCTGATCTCACCGATCGTCAGGCCAGCAGCGGGCATTGCTCGACCGCCAGCGCGCCAGGTGCTGCTCCGCTTCCTGGCGTGCCAGGCCAAGAGCATCCTCGGGGACCGGCTCGCCTTGCCAGGTGCTCAGGGTCCGCGCCATCCCTTGGACGAAATCCAGGCCTGCTGGGGTGAGCTGTCCGCTGGACAGCAGGGTCTCGACGACCCCGGCAGCGCCCCAGCGCCACCGGGCGAACTCCGCGTGCGCCCGGATGGTGGCGTGGCCATTCCCCAGATGGCGTTGCCGCCGCCAGAACCTGCTCACTCCGAGGTATGCGTAAGCGCCCTGCAGCAGGCCGCTGACCGGCCGGGGGTCCTCCCGCCACGGTGCGTAGAAACGGCGCCCGTCATCGGGAAGCGTCAAGTCGATGCTGTCGAGCAGCGCGGAGAGCTTGAGATGCTGGACCTCGTGCGCAAGCGTCGCCGCAAGAGTGCAGGGGTCGGGTGGCTCCGACAACGCAACGGCGCTGAACGCCTCCGGCGAGCTGGAGCTCACCAGGCCACGTTGTGGCACGCTGAGCGGAACGATGACCCTAACCGCCGTGGCGACTTCGGCGGCGATGCTCGGATGGTGCTGCTCCAGCAGCCACCATGCACGCTGGAAGGTCGCGTCCCATCGGCCGACCTCGGCGGCGCGCAGGCGGGGGGCGACATGCGGGGCCGCCGGCATGCGGAACGGATCGAGGTCATCGATGAGCACCTTGAGCGGGCCCGTCCGCAGGTGCCGAAGCCCTCGCCAGCCTGGCCCGTCTTGATGCGGATCCGACGGCAGCTCGACCTGCCGCGCCGCCGACGTCACTTCCGCGCCGTCCGGGGTGCTGCGGACAACGGCGGCTTCATCACCCGCGATGGCTAAGCCGAGCGACGGAAGCACGACGACCCCGCTGACCACCGGCACGTCGATCGTCGCGGGCAACCTCGCCCGGATCGCCGCTGCGGCCGCCACCGCGCAAAGCGCACCAGGCACGGCGCCGGGGATGGCCGCGCCGCCCCGCAATGCGCGCACCGTATGCAGTGCCCACGCCCCGACCGACGGATGCCGGATCACTGCCTCAACGGACGCCGGGTCCATGCGCTGCGCCGCAATGAGCAACTCGTAGCCGCGGTGTGCGTGCATGGCCTGTTCGTGGCCGACCGCCTGCGCTCCGGTGAGAACGCCGTGCAGCAGAATCGCATGCTTGCTGCGCTCTGCGGCGGCAAGGACCCGGATGGCATCCGGACCGCCGCCACCGGCCGCGAGCGCGTCTAACAAATTCCGGGGCAGTCGGTGAGGCAGCAGGCTCATACCGCCGCCCGCTTCCCTTGATGAGCGTTGATTTCGGCCAACATGGTCTCTCGGATATGAATGATGAGGCTCATCAGGTCCGGGCAGTAGACCGATGGATTGGCGAATCCCGTACCAGTGCGGTAGCGGTGAGCGTAGAGCCCGCCACCGCAGATCCGCCGGACCTGGCACGCCCGGCACTCGGTGGACAGCGCTCGTGCACCGAGTTGTCGGGCCACAATCCCGGGAAGCAACAACGCGGCGTCCAGCCGGTCCTGGGTGACATGCAAACCGGTTTCCGGTGCGCTGTGATATGTCACCTTGAGCGTGTCAGCCTGCTCGATCGAACCATCGGTCTCAATGACAACGAGTCGCGACGGCGACAGACCGACCATTTCGGTCGCCGACTTCCCGCCTAGAATTAGCTGCATGATTTCTTCGAACAGGCGAATCCGTGTCCGCGGCGCCGGATACCACGTGTCGAAAATAGTGGTGAGCCAGTCTGCGTAAGGAGTCTCGGCGGCACCAGGCACGCGCCCGGGGGGTGGCGACACCCAGGTTCCGTGCGGAAGCAAAAAATCGATCTTCGGTGGCATGAATTCTACGAGCGCGTCATAGGTAGCGATCGGGTCGCTACGGAGATCGATCGTGCAGAGCAGCCCGCTGAACAGGTGCCGGTAGCGCTCTTCTGTCAAACGCCGCAGACCTGCCGTGACCGCGGTATGGCTGCCGCGCCCGCTGGGAAATCGGCGATGCCGATTGTGCGCCTCCACACCACCATCAAGGCTTACGCCGACCCTGACGCCGAGTTCATCGAACAGCGTCAGGTAAGAATCGTCGAGCCCTACGGCATTGGTTTGGACGCTGGCGTCCACCGTTATGCCGGATCCGACCGCGTCCCGTACCGCGGTCACCAGGTAGGAGATCAGTTCGCGCCCGGCGAGCAACGGTTCACCACCGTGCAGGATCAATGCGATGCTTGCGACCCCGTGCGTCCTCGCGTGCTCGCCGATACGCATTGCGGTGATCATCGCAACGTCACGCGACATGCGGCGCGGCCGATCTCGCCACGATTGATCAGCCATTTCGTACATGTAACAGTAATCACAAGCTAGATCACATCTGCTATGGATCTTGACCACGAACTCGCGGAACGCGACAGGATTCCAGCCTTCGGCCATGAGCGCAACGACGTCTAGCGTCGTCGGCCATTCGAATCCGGACTCCACGCTCATACGTGGATTGAACCACACATCTCGCCTACGCAAAATCGGCAGACCATATGAACTTTTCGGTAAGCCTGCCCCACCTCGTCAGCCATGGACCCTACGAGCAGACGTCACGGTTAATGCAGCTAACAACTATCGCCGTGATCTTCGCGAAACTCAGTAATGCCCCATTGGAAAATGTGATCGAGTAGACAAGCCCGTGCGACGTGGCCATTCTCGGGCTTCGCTGGACATCGATCACTTTAAGTAACGACTTCGTGACGGATCGCCAGGTTCCGGCGAAGCGTCGAATCCGTAACGTGCCAGGCGAATTACCGCGTAGCAGACGAAGATTCTACTGCGACGTGGCCCGCCCCACATCGAGGACCAGGTCAGATACGCTCTTCGCGCGAGTAATGGATTCTCAGAATAGGACCATTGGGCTTCAATGCAGGCCACCCTAGTCACCAAAGATGGCCAACCTACCATACCCTTGCGGCGGAACCGGGATCTCCAGCTTCTCTTGGCTGGATCATCAGTCTCGATGCTCGGCAGCAGGTTGTCGGCCATTGCTTACCCATTGCTGGTCTTGACCCTGACCGGCTCGCCCGTGGTCGCCGGGTGGGCCGGATGTGCGGTGACGGCGCCGAGCATTCTCGTCTATCTTCCCGCCGGCGCGTTGGTGGATCGCTGGGATCCGCGAACGGCGATGCTGGTCAGCGAGGTCGGCCGGGGTGCAGCCATCGCGACCGTCGTGGTGGCCCTGGCGTTCGGCGATCCAAGCGTGCCTCAGCTCGTCGCGGTGGCCATCAGTGAAGGCATTCTGGAGGTCTTTTCCGCGCTCTCCGAGCGGCGCTTCGTCTGTTCTCTCGCGGAACCGGAAAAAGTCGCCTCCACGCTCGCGCGCAGCGAGGCTCGGACCCACATGGCTATCTTGATCGGCCGACCGCTTGGCGGCCTTCTGTTCGGCCTCGGGCGGGCGCTGCCGTTCTTTGCCGATGCGATCTCATTCGCCGTCTCTGTCGGCACCCTGTTGCGGATCGGAAACAGGGGACGGACCCGACCTGAAAAAGCAGCGAACCGGCGTCTAGGGCGCGAGGTCTGTGAGGGACTGCGATGGCTAGCCTCAGACCGATACTCTCGGGTCGCGCTGCCACTGACCGCGGGGGCTACGATCATCGGTCAAGGATTGATCATGGTCTTTCTCGCTGAGGCCCACGCACACCATATGCCTCCGGTAGCGGTCGGTGTGGCGCTCGCGGCGTCGGGCGGGGGTGGCGCGCTCGGTGCCGCCGCTGCGTCATGGCTAATTCCCCGTATCGGCTACTCTCTGCTGCATATCCAAATGTGGATCTGGACGTGCACGTTCATGGTCCTCGCGCTATTGGGTGACCCATCCTTTTCCTGGGTAGCCATAGTGATGGCCATTCTAGGATTCACCGGCGCCCTTGGCAACATAGAGTTCGACACGTATCTAGTCCGTAAAACGCCTGAGAAAATGCTAGCCCGGGTCATAAGTGTCGGACGCCTCGCCTCGTTTGGCGCGCTTGCCGTAGGGCCACCGCTCGGTGGTATCTTCGCTGAACGATACGGACTGCGACATGCCACATTTTTGCTGTTTATTGCTGCGGCGTTCCTTGCGGTCGTGGCTGCGGCCACGTCGCTGGCGTCCCGCTGGGTGGGGGCCCGGTCGTTCGCGCTGTTGGTGGCGAGAAGATGCCGCCTGCGACCTTGAGCAAGTGCTTTGCCCAAGCCACCGAACCTAAGCTGCCGCACCAGCGGCCACACCCAGCGCATTGTTTCGCTGCCGGAGTGGACTCTAGGGACTGGTGGGACGATCAGTGTTCCGCGCCGAGGACGCCGGCGAGGTCGAACCTGACCGGTTCGTCGAGCTGTTCGTAGGTGCAGGAGCTGGGGTCACGGTCGGGGCGCCAGCGGACGAACTGGGCGGTGTGCCGGAACCGGGCGCCTTCCATGTGGTCGTAGCGGACCTCGACGACGCACTCGGGCCGCAGTGGGGTGAAGGACAGGTCCTTGCCCGCGCCCCACCGGCTGGTTTCGGCGTTGCGTGGCGTCCGGGTACCCTCCTGCTGCCTGGCCCATGCCCACGGGTGCTCGTCGAAGGTGGTGACCAGCGGCTGCATCTGTTCGAACAGCTCCTTGCGGCGCTCCATCGGGAACGCGCCGATCACGCCCACGCTGGCCAATGTGCCGTCGGCGTTGTAGAGACCGAGCAGCAGCGATCCGATCCGGTCCGGTCCGCTTTTGTGCAGCCGGTAGCCTGCCACCACGCAATCGGCGGTGCGTTCGTGCTTCACCTTGAACATGGTCCGCTTGTCCGGCTCGTACAAACCGCCCAGCGGCTTGGCGATGATGCCATCGAGTCCGGCGCCCTCGAACTGGTGGAACCACTGCCTGGCCACCGCTACGTCGGTTGTGGCCGCCGTGACATGAATGGGGGGGTCTGCGGCCGCCAGCGTGTCCACGAGCGCGGCTCGCCGCTCGGCGAAGGGCCGCTTTGTGTAGTCGGTGTCATACACCGCCAGCAGATCGAATGCCACAAAACGCGCCGGGGTCTGGACCGACAACAGCTTCACCCGGCTGGCGGCAGGGTGGATCCGCTGCTGCAGCACTTCGAAGTCCAGCCGGTCACCGGAGGAGCCAATGACGATGATCTCGCCGTCGACGACACAGCGCTCCGGCATGTTCTCGCGCACCGCCTCCACCAGCTCCGGGAAGTACCGGGTCATCGGCCTCTCGTTACGGCTGCCGATCTCCACCTCATCGCCGTCGCGGAAGATGATCGATCGAAAGCCGTCCCATTTGGGTTCAAAGCTCATGGCGCCGCCGGGAATCTCCTTGACGGCTTTCGCCAGCATCGGCGCCACTGGTGGCATGACGGGGAGTCGCATACTACCTAGTGTTACCCGAGCTGGTGCGCCGCCGATGAAATCTGAGCAGCTCGTTGGATGAGGGTTAGCTGACGAAGATGTCTTCCGGCAGGAAGGCGGACACCAGCATGTTGGGCGCGTCAACGACTTGGCTGATCTTGAGATCGACCGCGACACTGCAGATGGCATAGGCCTGCTGGCGTGTCCAGCCGCGCTCAGTGAGATGGGCGATCATGTTGAGCAGCGCGTTGCGTGCGGCCAGGGTGATGTCTTCGGAGTGGTTGTCACCGTCCTTGGTGACCGAGATGCCGGTGGTGGCGTAGAAGCGCCGCGGTGCTGCGAACTCGGGTGGCAGGTAGTAGTCGTCGCGGGTGAACCGGAGGTCGCGGAGGTTTTTCTGCGCCGCCTGCCCTTTGTGCAAGCTGAACCGCACCCGCAGGGTGGCGCGCATCTCGATGGCGGTGCCGCAGGTTTCGCAGTCGCCTTGGGCAAAGTGGGCGTCGCCTGCCGAGAACAGTCCGCCCGGTGTGTCGACCGGGATGAGCAATTTCGCGCCCTTGCCGAGTTGCTTGATGTCGACGTTACCGGCCTGCTCGCGTGGCGGTATGGTCCGCAACCCCTCCGCGGCCAGACGCGGGTCGCTCGGGACTGCGGACGCGGGTGAGGGCGGCAAGACGAAGCCGCCGCGGTCAAGCAGGTCCTGCTCCCGCGCGGTCGTCGCCACGAGCAGTTCGTGCCCAGGTGACAGGCCGATGGTCCCCATGAACGGTGAGCCTGGAATCCGCACCGCTGGCAGGTCGGCTGAGGTGGCCCAGCCGTCGGCGATGTCCCAGTTGACCTTGAACGGTTCGGGGAAGATGTCGCGTAGGAAGCCAAAGCCCGGTACCTGCACCGTGTAGCCGTACCGGTCGGGCTTGACATCGAGGATCTCCACAACGAGCACGTCACCGGGCTCGGCCCCGGACACAAAGACCGGGCCGGTGAGAGGGTGCACGACATCGAGGTTGGGCGCGGCAACGGTCGCCAGCGACGCGTCCGGGGTCATCTGGCCGTCGAAGGCGTCCCGCGTCTCAAGGATGACCTCATCTCCCGGTTCGCACCGCACTATCGGGGGAATGTCAGGATGCCAGCGATTGTGGCCGGTGCCAGGCTGCTCCAGCAGGGTCTTGCTCCGGTCAATGCGGATTTCCTGGACGGCCATGCCGCCTCCTCGGTGACGGGTCCTGTGATCATGTCAGCCAAGAGCCTGCTTGAGAACCCCGGTTCGCTGCGCTGGTCTGCGCGGCTCGTCCTGACAGGATCACGGACGTGCTAGGTCGCCGGGAGTGGCTTGGCGTCCCCGCCCCCCGGTCACCTCACCCGGATCCGCTGACCGACGCTGATCACATTGGGATCCTTGATGGACGGGTTCAGCCCCAGAACTGCTGTGACCGTGGTCTTGTACTTGGCCGCGATCGCAGCCAGCGTGTCGCCGCTGACCACGAAGTGCGTCACCACAGAGGACGACACCGGTGGCACCTTCCCGACCCGTGCCAACGCCGCCGTGACCTGCGCCCGAGACATCGCGAGGTGCACATGATTGCGGTGCGCCGCGTCGGTCTCCGCGCCAAAGCTGGCGATGCGCTTGCCGTCCTTGACATAGAAGCCGTCATCGTCGGCGAACGGGGTGGTGTGGATTAGCTCAACGACGTTTGCCGCACCCGGCGTCACGCTCTCGAACCAGCGCGCGAGGTCACGCATGCGCCGGTCGCCTTCGGCCGTGCTGACTGCGTCGTAGGCGCCGAGGTCCACGGCAGCAGCCGGGGAACCGTCGTACTGAAGGCGACCGTAGTGATATGAGCCGTTCGGCCGGGCCATGGTCACCGTCCGGGCCGGAGGTTACATAGACCTCATGGGCCTTGGGGTAGTGCGAGGCAAGCTGAGCGATGAGCACGCCGGTGGGGTCCAGACCGATGTAGGCGTAGACGTTCAGTACGCCGGCCTTCTTGCTTGCGCCCGCGTTGGCAGGAACGCGAAGGGTCTTCGGGGCGGAGGCCACAGGTGCGCCCGCCTTGGCAGGAACGTGAATGGTCTTCGTGGCGGAAGCCACGGGGCCGACCGCGGCGCCGAACCAGATCGGCACGTGCAAGTTCTGCTCGTCGATATCGACGGTCCCGCCCGCCCGGGCCACGTCGACCGTGGTCTGGTGGATGTACGCGTCCGCCATCCGCGTGCCGTTCTGGTACCAGCCAGTCGAAGCGCACGCCTGCCACAGGTACGCGGCCTTGTGGGTGCGCCTTAAGGTGGCTCAAGAGCCCGGCTCCGTCGTAGGCGCCGATCTCGTAATATCCGCCGAATGCCTCCCTGACGCCGTCGAGGTACGCCGCGATGACGGCGAACTGGCCAGGTTGCGCGTCAAAGTCCCCCACCGAGAAAAAGATCACCGATCCCTTGGGATATTTGATCCAGTCCCGTGCCAGTTTGAGAGCGGCCCGGCCGTCGGCCAGGCCCCCGGCCCGGCCACGGAGCGCGTCGCGAGCATTATTCTCCCAATCCAGGAGCCCGGCGGAGGACCCGGACGCACCGCTGGCTCGCTATCACCGCGCTGCTGGCTGGCGCGAGTAGATTCTCGTGGTACACGGCGCAGCACCGAACGAGTCGACCGGGATAGGAATAACCTGTGTCCACGAGGACCCTACTTCGCGGGGGTGTGGTCGCCGACGGAATTGGCAGCACGACGCGGCGAGCCGATGTACTGATCGACGGGCCGGTGATCGCGTCGGTCGGCGCAGCCGTCCCAGGTCCACCCGGCTGCGACATCGTCGACCTGGAGCCCGGCAGCGTCGTCTGCCCGGGTTTCATCGACGCGCACATCCATGCCGAGGGGCCGCTCCTTGCGTCCGGGCGGGTGGACGGGGCGCTCGCCCAGGGCGTCACCACCCTGGTCATCGGCCAGGACGGATCGTCGTGGATCGGGGCAAGCGCTGACACGGCACGGTACCTGAACGACTACTACGCCCCGGTGAACGGCGTCTTGGAGCCGCCGCGGGAAATGGGGGTGGCCGCATACCACGAGGCGCTGTCGGGACGGCTGTCACACAACATTGCCGTCCTGGCATCACAGGGCACCATCCGGCACAACGTCGCAGGAATGGCGTCCAGGCCGCTGAACCCGGGCGAACGAATCGCGGCGCGCCGAGAAGTGGAGAAGCAGCTCGCGGACGGAGCGGTCGGCCTGTCGAGCGGGCTCGACTACTTGCCGAGCCGTTTCGGCGGGGTGGAGGAAATCGCTGAAATCGCACGCCCGCTGGCTGCGGCGGGCCGCCCCTACGTTTCCCATCTGCGGTCCTATGGCGCCGAAGTCCGCGCCGGGCTGGGCGAACTGGTCGCCGTCGGCCGCAGGGCCGGGATCCGGGTGCACGCCAGCCACATGTGGGGGGCGCCGGAAGAGATCAGTAGCTCGTTCGATGCCGCGGACGCAGCTGGTGTGGCCGTCACCTACGACATGTACCCCTACCGAAGATCCAGCACGATCCTGGCGATGCTCGTGCTACCCAGCCACATTCAAGCCGGCGGCCCCGAGCAGACGGTTGCCATGCTGGCCGACGACGGGCAGCGCGCCGCGCTGCTTGCGGACGAGAAATTCAGCCACGAGTCGCTGCGCCGCGTCGTCCTTGGGTGCCTCCCGGACGAAATGGCTGAGTTCGCGGGTCTGCCCATCACGCAGGCAGCCGCCCGCAACTCACGTCCAGCCGGAGAGTGGGTTCTCGACCTACTGATTGCGGCCGATCTTAAGGTTGGGGCTCACCTCGACCGGCCGTCGCTTACCGACGATCATCTGGCGTGGCTGGCGCTGGGGGATCGGCATTGCGCGGGCTCAGACGGCATCTACCAGGGTCAGAATCCCCACCCGCGTGGATACACCGCGTTCGCCCGCCTCGCTCCGTACTACCTGGCGGACGGGCCGGCAACCGGATATCAGCGGCTCGCCCGCCACTTTGCGGCCAATGCCGCCGACGTCTACGGCCTGCGCCACCGGGGGCGGCTGGCCCCCGGCATGGCCGCCGACGTCTGCGTCGTCGGCCCAGGCGGCCTGACCGCCCGCGCCACCTACGACTCACCCGTCATCCAGGCGGCCGGTGTCTCGCTGGTGATGGTGAACGGCATGATTACCTGGCGCGATGGCAAACCTGTGACCACCGCGTTCCCCGGGCAGCTCGTGAGTTAGCCCACGCCAGCCGGCAACGGCCGTTGCTGACGGGTCAGCTGGTTCGGGAGAGGGGGGTGAGGCGGAGGCCGAGGACGCGTTCGCTCCAGCGGGCAGCGGCCAGCAGGGCGGGCTCATGGTGCCGGTCGGCAACGAACTGCACCGCCAGCGGCAGTCCTGCCGGGCTTAGGCCGCTGGGCAGGGCGAGCGCCGGAAACCCACACAGGGTCCAAGGGATCTGGAGCCGGGAGTCCCCGGTGGTCGGCCGGGCAGGCGCGGGCTCGGGGGCCACGGGGAGCAGGACAACCTCGAGGTCGGAGAACATCGCGGCAAGCCGCGCTGTAGCGTCCTGGCGGACGGTTTCGGCTCGCAGGTAGAGGTGGGCGGGGGTGAGCAAACCTAGGTCGAGCAGCTCCCTGGCGCGGGGCCCGTAGCGGTCCGGGTCGCCCGGGCCGGCGGTCAGATGCTGAGCGGCGCATTCGGCGAAGGTGATGACGCGGTGGGCCGCGTGCACGAGCGAGAGGTCCACCGGGCAGCAAACATCGGCCACGTCCGCGCCGGCGTCCATGAACCGCTGGAGCGTAGCGGTGAAATTGGCCCGAACTGCGGGCCCGGCATCACTGGCGAAGGGATCGGCGAGCACGCCGATGCGCGGCGCGGCGGGCCGCGCATCATCGGTGAAGCGCGCTGGGTCGTCGGCGATGGCGGCCGCGACGGCCGCGACGTCGTCCACCCGCCGGGCGATCACACCGATCGTGTCAATGGTCGGGGCGACGGGCTGGCTGCGGTCAGTGCTTACCCAGCCGATGGTGGGTTTGAATCCGACGGCACCGTTATATGCGGCTGGCCGCAGCACATCTCCCGCCGTTTGCGTATCAACCGAGGCGGTGCACATGCCTGTCGCCACGGCCACTGCCGACCCGGCGCTTGAGCCGCCCGGGGTGCATTCGCGATGCCACGGATTGCGTGTGGGCGCGGGATCGTTCAGGGCCCACTGCGTGCATTGCGTCTTCCCGGCGATAACCGCGCCGGCGTCCCGTAGCCGGGCCACGACCGGCGCGTCCGCCGATACCGGGTCGGGCGGCGTAACCGGCGACCCGGCCCGGGTGGGCATCCCGGCCACGTCGATAACGTCCTTGACCCCCATCACATAGCCGTCAAGGGCACCGGCCGCGCCGCTGGGAGGCGGGCCATCCCACTCTGCGGGCGCCCGCCACGCCCAGGCCTGCAACTGTCCCTCCAGCGCCGCAATCTGTCGCCTGCACATCTCCCACGCCGCCATACTCGCGGGTCCCGGGCTGGCCAACGCCGCCGAGCGCCGCCGCCGCGGCTCTGCCGCCGCCTTGCTCACCCGCTCGAACTGCCCGGCCCGCTCTACCAGCGCACCTCGCACTTGCGCCGCCCGCTGCTGTCCCAACACCACCGAGGCCACCTCGAGCAGCGACCGCACCGCACCCATCTCACCAGCCGCGCCAACCGTCATATCAGCCCACCTCCCCGATTCTGCTCGCCAGACACATCGGGGTACCGCCATGGGGCCAGCAGGGCCCGCAGCCCTCCGGGCAGCCAGCATGACACCAGTGACGTGGCGGTGGAGCGTCACAGAAGCTCCCGCCGCCGGTGACACGAGCACCGTCCGGCGCGGGAACGTCGCCGCTGGCCGCGAGCAAGGAGTGCGAGGACGGCGCAGACCGCGCAGCCGTTCGGGATAGGCGAGCGTCACCCACCGATCCGCGAGGGTCCCGGCGCGTTCGGGCCGCGCCTCAGCCTCCACCTGCTCGTTTGCCTCGCCCAGCGCGCCGCCGGAGCGCTGGGCAGCGTCGGCGCGTGTCCGGAAACCGCGGCGGAGGTGCGCCCGACCGGCGTCGCCTTTCGGCGTTGACGCGCATTAGCTACGTTATGTGGTGACAATGCGCACGTCTCACTACCGGACAACACATGGAAGGCCCCCCGTGACCGACGAGTCGTCCGTTCCGCCGATCGACACCACGGTGTCGCATTCGGCCCGTGTCTGGAACTACTGGCTGGGCGGCAAGGATTGCTACCCAGTGGACCGCGAGGTCGGCGACAAGGTCGCTGAGATGTACCCAGACATTGTGCAGCTCGCTCGCGCCGCCCGATCCTTTCTCACCCGCGCGGTCCGGTACCTGGCCGGTGAGGCTGGGATCCGCCAGTTCCTGGATATCGGTACCGGACTGCCTACCGTCAACAACACCCACGAGGTCGCTCAGTCCATCGCGCCCGACTCACGGGTCGTGTATGTCGACAACGACCCCCTCGTGCTGGTACACGCTCGCGCCCTGCTCACCAGCAGCCCCGAGGGTGTCACCGACTACATCGACGCCAACCTGCGGGATCCCGATAAGATCTTGCGGGAGTCCGCACGGACGCTGGACTTCACCAAGCCAGTCGCGATCACGCTAATCGCGATCTTGCATCACGTCACTGAGTATGACGAGGCACGGTCGATTGTGAACCGATTGATGGAGGCCGTACCGTCCGGGAGTTACCTCGTGATCTCCCACAGCACCAATGTCATTTACGGCGCCGCGTCAGACGAGGCCGTGGGCCGCTGGAACAAGTTCGGCAAACCCCCAGTCATCCTCCGTAGCCCAAAGCAAATCGCAGGCTTTTTTGATGGTTTGGAATTGCTGGAGCCCGGGGTGGTCTCGACCCCGCGATGGCGGCCCGATGTCGCCACCATCGGCGGTAATCTCCGGGAGGTGGATCAATTCTGCGCCGTCGCCCGCAAACCGTAACGCTGTACCCGGGACCTGCGAGCTGGTTGCGGAACTGGCCGGTCGATGGGTCTGGCGGACGGATCCATCGACCGGGCAGGTCGTCGTTTGGAAGCGCTCAGTCCGAGGAGGTTCTCGCCGGCATGGCCGCGTTGGGAGCGACGAGCTTGAACTGGGCTCCGGCCGGGTCGGCGGCTGTCGCAAGGCGGCCGTAGGGGGTGTCCTCGGCAGCCGTCAGGATTGAGCCGCCGAGGTCGGCGATCTGTGCCAACGCGGCGTCGGTGTCGGCGACGCCGAAGTAGACGGTCCAGTGAGCGGGGACACCGTCGGGGAGCAGGTTCGGGGCGTCCATGATCCCGGCCAGCCAGCCATCGCCGTGCTTGAGGGTGGTGTAGCGGAACTCCGGCGTGTCGCTGACGACATGGGTGTCCCAGCCGAACACGTCTCGGTAGAAGCGAACGGCGGCCTGGTAGTCCCTGGTGTGCAGCTCAAACCAGCTCGGTGTCCCGGGCTCGCCGAAGACACCGAACCCTTGATGGTGGCCGGGCTGCCAGACGCCGATCCCCGCGCCGCCGGAGTCGGTGACGACAGCCATGGTGCCGAGGTCAGCGACATCCATGGCCTGGACAACAACCTGGCCCCCGTTCGCCGCGGCGGCGTCGACCGTCTTCCTGGCGTCATCGGTGGCCAGGTAGACTGACCACGCGTCCGTCATCCCGGCACCGGGCTGGCTTGCCATACATCCGGCCACCCGGACGCCGTCCTTCCTGAAGTTAAAGTAACCGCCGAACTCCTCGGCGGGTTCCTCCGCGGTCCAGCCGAACAGCTGGCCGTAAAACGCCCGGCTGCGCTCGGTGTCGGAGGTCATCAGATCGATCCAGCAGGGCGCTCCGACGGGGGCGGTCTGTCGGGTGGGCATGGCGACTCCCTTCGCGATGCTCAAAACCATGTCACCACATAGGACCGCGCAGCAGCCCTCAAGTCATCGGTTCTCACCACCCGGAAAAGTGGGTATCGGCTACGGCCGGCGCCGTCCACCGCCGGCGTTTACCGTGCCGCCGCCCGGCTCACGAGTAACGCTCCACCAGTTGTCAACCGGATGAGCCCGTTGTAGTAAGAGCCGACAGCGACGCAAGCCCGCGTAGAGGTGCACGACACCCCGGACAGGGTCGACACTCCGGCTGCGGTGGGCTGGATGGTCCACGCGGTGCCGTCCCAGCGTTCGGCCAGCGTCCGCAGGCCCGCGGAGCCGACGGCGATGCATTTCCTGCCCGAGGTCCACGACACCCCGGCCAGGGCGTTGTTCTGCGCTCCCGCCGGATTGCGCGACGTGGCCTGGATGGTCCAGGTCGCGCCGTTCCAGCGTTCCGCCAGCGTTACCTGCGAACCGCAGCGGTGGTTGATGGAGGCGCCAACCGCGGTGCACCCGGCCGGGGAGCACGACGCCCCGGCCAGCGAGCCGCTGTCAGCAGCGCTCGGAGTGGCCTGGATGACCCACGCGGTGCCATTCCAGGTCTCCGCCAGCGGGACAGCAGACCCGGTGTCGAAGCCGGTCGTATACCCCACGGCGGTACACGCGCTCGCCGAGGCGCACGACACCGCGTTGAGGAAGCTGAAAACAAACTTGGCCGCGCCGGGCATAGTCTGGGTTGCCCAGCTCCGGCCGTTCCACCGCTCCGCCAGCGGGACCGCAGCGCCCACGGCGCTGATGAAGCCCTCCACCGCGATACACGCCCTGGCCGACGCGCACGACACGCCTTCCAGCGCACTGTTACGGGCGCCGACCGGAACTGGGACGCGTCGCCGGAGGGTCCATCGACGGCCGTTCCAGGATTTCACCAGCGGCACTCGGGCACCGGCACGGTTAACCGACTGCGCGACGGCGACCCAGCTGCTGGCCGTGGGGCACGACACCCCCGCGAGCCGGTCCTGCTGGGCCATCGCGTTCGGGCTTCGCACTAGCGACCACGCCGGAGACGTCGAGGCGCCCGCGGGACTGATCCCGAGCATTCCGACCGCAACCAGCACTGCAATGCCCGCTGCCACCAGGCCGCGCGCCCACCGCCGTGTCATCCGCCGCATCGCGAGACTCAGCAGGCGCGCGGCGGAAGGAACCGAGATCTGTACGGCTTCGTGGTCTCACTCATATCCGCAGCCTTTCTCCGACTACGGGCGGCCACCGCCGCAACCCTCAGTTGCGGCCGGGCGAGCTCAGTCGTGGCTGCGGGATCTCACGGTTGGTACTGAGCACGACAGGCGAAGCTGTTCCGCGCCCACTGTGTGATGCCTACATAGAGAGAGCGTGCTGCCACGCCCCAGATACATCAGGCGAGCATCGCCGGACGCGAGAGGTCCCGGTCCCTTGCCGACCAAATTGCCCAAATAACCTGCTTCTTGCTAGCTAAAGTCACAGGAATTCTGGGCTTTGCGTCAACGAATTTCTGCCAAATTGGACCGATCGGCTCGCCGCTGGACGTCTTCTTCTGCCGTTGGTCGGGCGGCCATGCCGGTGAGCGCCTGGCATTTGCGGCGTGTTATACAGGTCGCATGGGATCGATCCACGTCGTCGCTGAGCGGAGGGTGGATGCGCCGACCGGTGCCGTTTATGGCTACCTCGCGGACATGCGCGAGCATCACCCTCGCTTTTTGCCGCCGGCCTTTTCGGACTTCGAGGTGGAGTCCGGCGGCGTCGGCGCCGGTACCGTCACGCGCTTCACCGTGACCGCCGGTGGGCGCAGCCGCAGGTACCGGATGCAGGTCGCCGAGCCTGAACCGGGTCGCGTGCTGACTGAGTCGGATACCTATTCCAGTCTCGTGACCACGACCACGGTGACGGCGGAGGGCAGCGCGTCGCTGGTGCGGATCTCGACCACATGGGAAGGCGCCGTGGGGATTGGCGGGTTCTTCGAGCGGTTGTTCGCGCCGCGGGTCATGCGTGGTCTCTACGCCGACGAGCTGGAGCGTTTGAACGCCTACGCTCGCGAGCGAGCGTAGGCGCCCGCTGTTCAAGATCCGTACACCAGTCCCGCGGACGTGAACGGCCAACGCGGGGGGCTGAGGTTGTTGCGTCCCGAGGAGTAGGACCACGGGCCCGGGCGATGACCCAATACGAAGAACTCCACGCATAGGCCAGTTCGAAACCCTCCCCACCGAGCCCACCCCCGGCAAACCCCTGACCCCATCCGCAGGGCACTGCGCGCCTCAATTTTCAATGAGCCGCTTGAGCGTCCAGGGGCGTTGCGTGGCAGGTGGCTAGGCCTGGCGGACCCGTACTCAGCTGACGCCGCTAGGGCGGCCGACTGCCAGCCGACGGGCTTCTTCCGCGCCGTGCACGGCTTGTTCCACGCTGAGATACACCGAGAAGACGCCGATCAGGCCGGAAGCGGTCAGGACCTTGCGCACCGCACCCTGGGGGCCAGCTAGCGGCAGGTCACCGCCCTTTGCCCGGGTCCACTTCAAGACACGGACCAGCACCCCCAGGCCGGCCGAGCCGATGTACTCCAGGCCCGCCAGATCCACGATGACCCACGGCCCGTACACCGCCACTGCCGTGACCAGATGCGACGCGACCCCCGGGGCTTGGGCCCCGTCAAGCTCCCCCCGCAAGGCCACAACACCGCGGCCGGCGACTTCATGCGTGCCCAGCTCCACGTTGAACATGGGTCTCCCTCCTGATCAAGCAGCCAGGCGGGGTCTCGACGTGGCAGCCAACTCGCGAGCTTCACCAGGACACTACGCCGACGCACCGGCCGCGTGCCATCTAATCCGGAGGTCGGCTGCTGCTCCGGCCGGGTGGCTCATTTACTTGGCTGCGGTGTTTTGCATGAAATCTTCGGATTCACGCCGATGTAGTTGAGCGGACCGCAAGAATCGTCACGGCGATCGTGCCCGTTTTGGCACAGTTCGTGTCAGAACCGCTGTAGTAGTGACGCTGTCCGGCGGCGACGGCGCCAATAATCAGCCAAACGATGAGCAGTACCGATGCGATACGCATTGCTACCTCCGGCGGCACATTCGCTAGGGTAGTGTGAACGGCGGGGCGGAGCCTCAGCCAAATGCCGCCATGCCGTCAACGGCCAATGGGGCGGCTGATTCACATGCCAGCAAAGCCCATCCGCGGGCAGACGGACATGAGCAATCCGAGTATGGCTTATCGCCAGGACTGATCACGCATGGACAGGCCGTGAGGCGCAGCCGTTGCTCCTGGTACAGCGCTCCCGCCGGCCAGTCAGGCCTGCTCGTAGAGCGCGTCGAAAACATGGGCGTACTTCGCCTCCACGGTGCTCCGCTTGACCTTCAGGGTGGGGGTCAGCTCACCGGTTTCCGGCGAGAAATCATGGTCAAGAATGACAAACTTCTTGACCTGGGCTGCCTGGTCACGGCGGGCATTGACCTCGGCAATGACCGGCTGGATAAGCGCGCGCGCGGCCGGGTGGGCGGCGAGCTGGCCCGATGTCGTAGGGCAGCCCTTGCTGTCGAGCCCAGGGGATGATCTGCTCGGCGTCGAGGGTGATCAGCACGACCGGGTACGGTCGCCGGTCGCCGTGCATGACCGCCTGGGAGATCCAGCGCGACTGCCGCAGTTCGTTTGGGCAGCGGAGCAGCGGCTTCGGCGTCGAAGAGCACAGACATCAAGTCGGTGCTGGAAACGCCGTCCACCATGCAGTGGTGCACCTTCGACACCATCGCCCACCGGCCCTCGCCCAGACCGTCCACTGCCCACATCTCCCATAGCGGGTGGGCCCGGTCGAGGTGCTGCGACATCACCCGGCTGACGAGGTTGTGCAGTTCGTCCCGGCTCCCCGGTGCGGGCAGCCCCGTTGCCGCACGTGGTATTCGATGTTGAAGTGCGAGTCATCTACCCAGCAGGGGAGTCCCAGGTTGAGGGGCAGGAAGCGCACCTTCTGCCGGTACCGCGGGACCGTCGGCAGTTTCGCCTCGATCCGCGAGACCAGTTCGTCGTGCGTTGGCGGGGCTCATCGAAGATGGCGACACCCCCGATATGCATCGGGGTCATGTCGTTTTCGATGCAGAGGAAACTCGCGTCCAGCGGGCTCATCCGCTCCATCGGGCCTCCCTGCACGCGCCGGATATGTCCGTCATCGTACGGCGTGGCCGTCACCTCGGGCTCTTCGCGGCCTCAGCCGCCACTCGGGCTCTTCGCGGCACCATCTGCCGGGTGGCAGCGGCCGCGGCCATCCGCCGCTAGATCCCCTGGCATGACAGCATTCCGGGCACTGGCCGTGGCTCGTGATGATCTTCTCGTACTGTCCTGCTCGAAGGTGCCGTCCCGGAGATCGGCTTCAGCGCCAGTTCCTGGGCCTCGAACGCAGCGTTCGTATCGTGCAGAAGGGTATGTGTGCTACCGGCGTGGAAGGACAGCTGCGCCTGGGTGTAGCCGAATGCGGACGGGACGAGCGAATCGGGGCCGAGGCTCGACAGGATCACTTCCGCCCGGGCGAGCGCTTCGCGGGTGTCGTGCGCAGAGCCCATTGCCGCATGCGCCCTCGCTTCCAGCGCCGCGGCGAGCGCCGCGCCGACGCACGGCGTCTTGCGTACGACGTGTTGCGCACGGCGCGCGACGTCGACGGCCTCCCTCAGGTCAGCGCCGTAGTAGTGGCCATACGCTTCTTGGGCCAGGACCCACGAGTAGGTCACCTGGTCACCGGCCTCGTGTGCCGCCAGCCGGGCGGTGCGGGCCACCGCCGGACTGCGGGACGGTCGTCCAGCTTGCAAAGTGTGAGGCACATGAGCCCCGACATCTGCGCGGTGACACCGGTGAGCCGCCGCAGGGCCGACGCCGAGCGATGCGTCCGCAATGCCCGCTTCAACTCCGCGAGGTCGGCAGTCAGGTCGCCGAGGAGCACACGCGCCGGGCGGTCCCGCGTTGCCCGGCCAAAGCGAATGGCTGCGCGTTCCCAGTCGTCGAGGCTGGCCTCGGCCATGGTGCCCTCGCATAGCGCATCATCCAGTTCCTGGCGCACGTGCTCAAGCTGGCCGCCAACAGGTGGTGCTGCCGGAACCTCACCGCCGTGATCGTGCCGCGGCGCGCCCAGGAGATCCTGCCGCGCCAGCATTGAACGCGTGTTTCGCCTGCGTCACGCGCCGCGTGCGCAGCAGCCGCACGCTCGCGTTGCGAGGCAGCCTCCATCTGGTCGTTGGCCTCGGTTAGCGCACCACCGGCGTGAAGTGCGGTGTCGGCGCTTGCCCAGAAAGCGCGGGGCACGTGCTGGCGGCCGGTTTCGACATTCGCAATGGTGCTGCGGCTGTAGTCGATCAGCGCCGCGAACTTGGCCTGGCTGAACCCCGCCGCGTGACGATAAGCGGCTAATTTTCCGCCAAGCCCGCAGCGCGCTTTCCCGACGGTCTCCGAATCCCTCACCCGTGATCTCCATGTGCGGCGGAGCCCTGTCAACGAATTGACGCAGACATTGGCTTGCACTGCCCGACATCGGGGTCGCCGGGTTTGTGTTGATCACGAAATATCCGTAAGCGAGTCGACCAAGTCGATCGGACGATGACGGCTGATCCACAACAGCGCGCCGGGCGGGGCCTCGCCTTTCTATAACACGCCGCCACAGGCAGGCGGCCGTGATAGCGAGGCGCGTCATTCAACAAGACGCTGCGCCGGAGGATCACTTCGCGTGGGCAAGTGCTGAGCGCGTCCAGGGCGGGTCGTCTTCCCGCCCGGCGCAGGTGACGGCGGGGGTGGTTCCTCTCAAGACCTGCCCGGGTGCCAACCCGCCGTCGCCGGGTGCTCCGATGGATGCGGCGGCGGTTACGGTCTGGGCGCGGACGGCTTCGCTGTGGGTCAGGCTTTGGTTGGCCTGCACGCGGTGGCCGCTTGCGGTACGCCGTTGGACGGCGGCGCGCATGTTGTGCAGCGGGTCTAGCGGCCCGCAGGGGTAGTCGGAGCTGAGCACCAGCGGCACGCCGGCGCTGTGCAGCAGCCGCCCGCCAAACGCGGTCAGGCGCTGGTCCATGCGGGTTCCGGTGATCATGTCGCCGTAGCCGGGCAGGAAACCGGGCTGGTAGGAGGCGACCGCGCCGCTGGCCGCGACGAGGTCGGCAGTCTCGGGATCGAGCAGCAGTAGGTGGTCGATGGTGGCCGCGCCGGCTGGCACGCCGGTGGCCCGCAGGGCGCGGGCCGCCTGGGCGGTGGCGAGGTTTCCCAGCGCGTGGATGCGCAACCGCAGGCCGTCCTCGGTGTAGGCGGCCATAAGGGCGGTCAGCTCGGCGTCGGTGTAGCGGAGGTAGGGCAGGTCCAGGTGTCGTGGCCGGATCACCAGCTTGCGCCGCGCCGCCTCCCGCAACGGCCCCACGGCCCGCATCCGCCACGCCTGTTCGGCGGCACCGCCGAACAGGTCAATAATCGCCGGGGACGGCAGCCGGACGGCGCAGCGCTCGGCGCCGTCGGCGAACAGTTTCACCTCGCGCCCGGCGTCACCGTAGGGGCCGCCGGGGGCGCTGGCCGGACCTGGTGGCTTGCTGAGCATGCCTGCCGCCGACCC
>WNGA01004417.1_pt1 | contig 26491 bp, 23 predicted proteins | sample 5400061 | NCBI WGS metagenome assembly WNGA01 (sample SAMN13153366, study PRJNA577476) | soil metagenome | isolation source: 100 cm soil or saprolite under grassland replicate 2 | place: USA:California | collected 2016-06-15 | reverse complement strand
CGGGTAGACATGAATCTCCGGTCCGGCGGCAAGCGCCTCGACGACCTGTTGCGCCTCCCACCACAATGTCCCCAGAACCCGATCCAGCGAACGACCGCCATACCACAGACGACCGTCCATCCCGACACGGACAGCTCCGCGGTAGAGCTTGGAGTCGATGACGAAGACGCCAGTCGGCCCGATCACCAGATGGTCGATGTTGGCCGGCGAGCCTGGTACCGCGAGATCGTGAAACGCAACGAACCCGTCTCGCTCAAGGCGAGCCAAAGTACGAGCAGTTCGCCGCTCCCCCTTAGCACCCAACCGCCACGCACGCGCCTCCTGCGACACTCGGAACCGCAAGCCCCAGCCGAGAACGGCCGCTACCAGTGCTCCCGCCACCTTGCCGATAGGCCCGCTCAAGACGGAGACGGCCGTTCCGGCTCCAATTCCGCCTCCCATAAGCAGAATCGCCCTCCAAGGCAGCGAGATCAGCCACTTCCGCCACTCCCCTGCGCGCGACGCCCGATACCGCACGAGCGCCGACGCCCCTGGATGGCCCTGCCCGTCGAGGAAGCTCTTCGCCTCGTACGCGTGCGACCGCGCCGCCGGCATGTCGAAGACTGGTCGCCGTTCAGCCGGATTCGCCGTTGTCTTCAGGTGGACGGCCAGCTGCCTGAGCCTGCCGGTTGCTCTCCAGGGCCTCGATTGGATCCCGGGAACTTCTGTCGACTGAGCCTGAGCAGAGGAGATCGGCTCCTCTGGATGGTGGTCCGCGAGCGACATGACCTGCCCTTCCTTCCCCTGGCATTCAAGATGACCGAGGGACCGTTCTACTTGTGTAGAACACCGAAAGGGCGCATGTCCTCCTGACGAAGGTCGAGCGTTCCCGCTGACATCGGCTACTTGCTGAACAGCCTTGGGCTCTCGTCCCTTCGGAGGGGTTTGCGGCAGCGTGCAGGGACTGGCAATACGTCAACCGCTTCAAGATCCCGGATCGTAATCACGGGAACCTCACAAATAAGTTCAAGCAGTGTTGCCTGTTCGAGTTCGAGCTGGACAAGCCGCCCTAATACATTGAGAAGGTTGAGCAAGGCCGTGGTGTATTCAGGTGGCCAGCGAGTCGGATTGATGTCGTCCAGTGCTGAGGATCGCCGCCCACTGGGATTCCTCTTGCGGTAGTCGAACCAGCGCTTGACTACCCTCCTTCCACAGACCTCGAATGTCCAGACCTCAGGAGGGACGGGCGCGACCCGGCCCTTACCTACATGCAGGGTCGAGGTTCGGGGGTCATAGGAGATGTCCTCAGGCATGTCCGACTCAGTATCCGGAATCATGGCAACAACTTTGGGCCGGTCGTCGTCGGGCAACCTTGGGGGTCCCTGTGGTCGTCCGGCGTCTTGGTCGATGAACCGCTCGCCATACGTGTGGAGCCACAACACCTCGCGACCGAGTCGAATACCCTCCTGCCACAAGTCTTGATCGGTTGTGAGGGGCACGCGAACACCGGGGACTTGGAGCTCGTCATGGAAACGTTCTGTGTAGCCGGGATGGGCCACAACTCCTGCAATATAGGCGACCAAGTCCTCTCCGGTCACCTCCATATCGAGTCGATGAGCCAGGTATGGCAACAGATCCGGTGTGACGTTCGGAACTGAGCCCACAGCATCCCGGTATAGCGGCAGTGCGCGGCCGCCCCCACTTCCTTTGTGGTAGTGCAAGTCGGGAATGTATTCACTAACGGTGACTCCCGGACCATTGATCAAGGGTTGTGTGTGCAGTTCGTATAGGTAAACCTGTCGGTCGCTCCGTATCCACCACAGATCTGGCCGAGGTACAACCATGAGCCGATTATCGGGGATCAGCCACTGCCGGTCGAACGCTCGGAAGCCGACACGTATTGGCTTAAGAGGCTCGCCTGAGGCCTCCGCCAGGGTACCTCCGTGTCCAGTAATACCGGGAAGTGGGTCAACAATGGAATGCAGATCTCGATCTCGAGCCTCATGAAACAGTTCGCGACGTTCGTCTGCATCGGATGAGACTAACCGCCACCACCGTTCAATGAGCGTATCTTCGTTTGGGGCATAAACCCAGGTCTTGCCTGGCGTTACGCCCCGTGATGACCAAGGCATCAGATCATCGAGTAATGGGATCGTCGCCCAGCCGGTATTGTGCTGCGGAAGAAATGGAGCCTGCCAGTCATGTGGACATTGGATCCAAGCCGGATCCTTGAGGGTAAGGCTTCGTAAATAAGCAAGTTTCTCCTCGCGTCGGCCATGAGCTGCTGCGTAGTGGATGTTCGCCGGTCTGGTCTCATCAGGAGGTCCATAGCGGGCGAAGATCCCGATGCAGAGTGGCTGCTGAACTTCGGGAAACAACCTCGTCGGCTTACCCGGCTGATGGCCCTCGGGCGACAGATCAACAAGCCATCCCTCATCCGCTGTGCGGCGAAGGTACTCGCGCATCCCCGCGAAACCCCGACCGCGCAGATATGCGGAAGGGGTAACGAACGCCACTACTCCCGCAGGTGCGTCATTGTGGTAGTCAAATACTTTCCACGTCGCCCACCGCCAGAAGTATACGTGCAGGCTTGTCAGGACGGATTCGTATCTGCCATTACCTGGAGTGCGAAACTCATCGATGGGAATAGTCGCGCCAGGGCCGCCTTTGCCGGTTTCCACCCACTTCCCAGCTCCCTTGCCGACTTTATCGTGCGGAGGATTGGCGACGACGACCATCACTCGTTCCTCGCGCTTCACCTTGTTCGCGGATTCTCGAGACGCCGCGATATCTCTATAGGCGATGCCTAATTCGGTCTGCTCAACAAAAGGACTATCGAGGGTGTCGGCAACATAGAGCCGTAGTCCTTGGTCTGGAATATCAGAATGACTGCTCCTTAGAGCATCGTATAACCGAAATTCCGCCACGGCATACGGCCCAACCTGCTTTTCGAAGCCGATTAGGCGACGTGCCGCCATCTCGCGCAGACGTGGCCCGACTGCTTCGTACCCTTCATCTTCAGCAACGGTGCGTTCGACTTCTTTCAGAACATGCAGTAGGAAGGTTCCCGTACCCATCGCCGGATCGACGACAACCACTTCGGGGGAGGCGAATCCATACTGTAACCGAAGCTTGGAGCGAAGGATGTCTTCGGTTGAGCGAACCATGAATGACACGATGTCGTTTGGGGTGTGATAGGAGCCTGTCCGTTGCCTCAACTCGGCGTCGTAAACGGCGAGGAAGTCTTGATAGAGCCTCAGGCAAGCCTCCCCCGAACCATCGTCGAGTTTGTCCCAGTCGACGGCACCTATCACATGGACAAGGGTGTCCAGGCTGGCACCCAGGCCGCCAAGCGAGTCGTCAGTCAGCACCGCCAAGGCTCTACCCATCAAGAGATGCTTCTTGCCGAGCTGCTTGGCGATCCCCTGAACGTTCCGTCTATCGAAGTCGATGCCATCCATGCGGGCAAGGAGAAGCGCGAACGTCACGGTCTGCGCATATTGATCTGCGAAGGCCTCGTCTGAGGCCTCAGGGAAAAGCAGGTGTCGCCACTCTTTCGCCAAGCTCGTGAACAGAGAGGTTCGCTGGCCGCGCGCTTCCAGTACGAGCGCGGTGCGCAATCTCGCCAATGCGCACGCCGTTTCGGTATGTTGCCCATTCGTTGCCGTCAGTATAGAGCACATTGGGGAGAAGTTTTAACTTCTCCCACTGCGTGACGTCGTGTCCCGTAAAAGAGTCAGGATCGGCACCTTTTCCCGGCCTCTTGATCTCAATGAAGCCGACTGGCGCGCCTGCAACGTCGACGCCATAGTCCGGCCTGGCGCGTAGGTCAACTAATCTGACCTCGCCATGAAGCACGGTGTTGAGACCAAGGGCGGCGGAGACACGACGAACGAGGCTATCCGTGGGGCCGCGCAACTGATCCTCGGGCTCGCCAGGCCCGCGGAGTTTCGGCCGGACCTCAGCACCGAAGATTGACACTGCCTCGGCGACGGCCTCTTCTAAGTTCGCTCCGTGCAGACGTCCCATGTATGGACGACCCTCCCACACAAGGCGTTGGACTCAAGACGCGCTAGTCAGGAGGGTAATGCAGTCCGGTCATGGAGACTAGACCTACAGAGCTAGATAAGACGCCCTCTCCAGACGTAGCTCAAGGGGAGTGGTGAGCGACCAACCTGATGAGATCCCGCCGACTCACAAGGGGAATGCCACCGCTATCGGTTCGAGGATGTGGACTCAGGCCGTATCTCGCTCCACTTCCTGCCGAGGAGGGCGTGTTGGACTCCGCTCCTGCCGGGCATTGTCCCAACAACGCTCGACGGCCTCGTAGCAGGCGCGCCAAGCTTTGTGGCGGGCTGGCTCGCCCTTGGGCTCAGGGCCGAGGGCGTCGTAAGGCTCGGCGATTGCGTAGGCGCGGCGGTACGACTCGATCTGGGTGGCGGCTGAGCGCCAGACACGGGCATTGCGGCTCGCCTGGGATGGCGGGCCGAGAGCGTTGAGGAGATAGCTCGGCTGCTCGATCTCGAGGGCGTGGGCTTGGGCGCGATGGCGCCAAGCGAGTTCTTGGACGACGGCGAGGTAGCGGGTGGCGTCGAGGGCGTGGCATTCGAGGAAGGTGGCGCGCTTTTGCTGTTGGCGGCGGAGCTGGATCAGGTCGGCTGCGGCCCGGTCGGCGGCTTGTCGGGTCTGCTCCTCAGAGAAGCCGCGGGTTGAGCGGGCGGTGGTGGCGCTCCGGCGGAAGAGGCGGGATCGAGACGAGGAGGGGGCGGTCTCGGGGTCGTGGAGGTGGGCTTCGGCCTGATGGCAGCGCTGGGTGGCGAGGGTGATGCGGTGGGCGACTGAGGGTGGGGCGCTGGCTATGAGTTCGCGGAGGCGGTCGCGTTCGTGGCGGAGGTCAGTGGTGGTCATCTGGCGGACTTCGGATTCGAAGCGCTGGTCGAGGGCGAGGAGTTGGTCGCCGGGGCGTTGCATGGCGTGGAGGGTGGCGTCGATGGGGTCGCGGGTGCGGTTGTGGGCGTGCCGGATGTCTTCGTCGTCGTGGGCGTCGGGGTACTCGACGATGTATAGGCGCAGGTCGAAGCGGTGACGGGTGGCGGTGACGTAGGCCCAGCGGGCGTCAGCGCGGGTGGAGGGGGCGGACGCTGAAGTCGTCGCCGGTGAGGGCTTGGGTCTTGTGGCCGGTGATGGCGTAGGCGTGGTCGACCCAGGGGCGGTCGAAGTTGTGGCCGGTGACGTACCAGGCGGGCAGGGTGACCTCCTGGTCGTCGTCCGTGCGGATGGTGAGGGTGCGGCGTTTGGGGTCGAGGTCGGTGATCTCGGCGCGGGTGCCGTTGACGATGCCGAGGCGCTTGCGGGCGTTGCGGCCGCAGACGATGTGGTCGCCGGCGCGGAACTCCCGGTCGGCGACGGTGAGGGCCTGGTCGCCGAGGCGGCCGGCGCTGAGCATCAGCTGGCGGGCGGCGGTGTTGAGGCGGGTGGTTTCGGCGTGGGTGAAGGCGATCATGCCGGCATGCTGGCCGGTGGAGAAGCGTTGCCACCAGTCGGCGACCTGGGCGGCATTGGCCTCCTCCTCGGTGCGGCAGACGATGACCTTGCCGTGCTCGACGAGTTGATCCATGGCTTCGGCTTGGCGGCCAGTGCGGAACAGCAGGGCGACATCTTGGCCGAGCTGGGTCTGTTGGCGGTGGTTGCCGCGGAGTTCGCAGGCGCCGAGGCGGAGGCGCAGGGCGCGGAAGCCGCCGCCGGTGTCGATGGCGGCGAGCTGTTTGTCGTCGCCGATCATGATGAGCTTGGCGTGGGCGCGGCTGGTGTAGGTGAGCAGGCGGGCGAACCACCACGGAGACGCCGGCGCCGTCATGGGTGAGCTGGCGGACCATGGCCTGCTGGTCGGCGTCCAGGCCCGGGCGGGCGGCCAGCGCGGCGCGGACGTGCTCGCTGGGCACGACGGCGGTTCCGCCCGTGGCGCGGGCTTGGGCGGTCTGGAGGAGGCGGCACTCAAGGGCCAGTAGCTCGTGGGTGGACCAGCGCTGTTCGTCGAGGCCGCGGTCGACCGTGACCGGGACGGCTCGCTCGGAGGCGAGGAAGGCATCGGCCATCCGTTCGAGGATCTGCATGGCGTCTGAAGCTGTGCCGGTGATGGGGAGGCGCTTGGCGAGGGCGTCGAGGACGTCGCGGTGGGCGAAGGTCGAGGCGTTGGTGGTGAGGCCGTCCGGGCTGGCGAGCCAGTCCAGCACGACGGCCGGATCCGCCGGGGTGCGCTCCGCAACCTGATCACGGCCGCCGCGCATGGTGGCCTCGAGCTCGGCCGGGCCGATGCCGTGCTCGGCGAGGCCGCGGGCGATTCGCGCATAGAACGACTCTTCTGGTTCGAGTTGAGCCTTCGGCTTCCGGGTTGCCAATGCCGCTGCCTTGCTGGCGCGGATGCCCTGATGACCCCATTCGGCCTGCTGCGAGAGAACCTGCGCGCGGCGCTTGGAGAACGCCCGCAGCAGCTCGGGGTCGTGCAGGCCGTCGATCTCGGCCGCGCCGGTCCTGGGGTTGACCTGGCGCCAGCGGACATCCAGGCGCTGGGTCAGCTCGGCGCGGAGAGCTGCGTGATAGAGGCGGTCGGCGGCCATCGCGTGGGCGTGGAGGAGCTTGGAGTCCAACGCGGTCCAGCGTTGGTCGGGGCCGAGGGTGGCGTTTTGGACCAGCACGTGGGTGTGCCACTGCGGGTCGCCTTCGCGGCTGGTGCGGTGGTCGAAGGCGGCGGCGGTGAAGCCGAGGCCCTTGTGGCGCTCGGTGCCGTTGTGGCCGCGGCGGACCCCGACCGCCTCGCGCTCCAGGTAGGCCAGGGCCTCGCGGATGGCCGCGTGCCGTGCGGCCTGTGCCTGCCGGCGCACGTCCGCGCCGCCGCCGGCGGCGAGCAGGCTGACCGACTTCACGTCGGAGAACGACAGGTCGAACGCGGCGACCCGGCCGTCGATCCGCTTGACGGTGTGCTTGGCCGCCTGGTCGTAGGCGTCGCCGTACAACTCGCGGACATCTCGGCCGAGGACCGTGCGGCACAACCGTTCCGCGGTTGCCGCGCTGATCTTCCGCGACCGGGGGAGCGCCTCGAGTTGCCGCCGGAGGCGTTCATGTCCGTCGGCGAGGTCTGCGAGCTCGACGCCGCGTGAGGCCGCCAGGCTCCGCAGTGCCGCCGTCAAGGGAGCGGCATCGAGCTTCGACCGAGGGTCAGCACGCCAAAGCGGCGCCCATACGCTGTTCTCCGGTGCCTGGGTCCTTCCCGGCGAAGAGCCGATGTATGGCCTTATCAGTGGCGACCGCGCCGAGGCCGACATTCTCAGCTAACGAGCCGACCCACCACCCAGGCGACTCACCTTGGGCGGAGTAGTACTCATGTCGGCTCCGGGCGATCTGGTCGAGCCAGTAGTCCTCCTGGCCCACCCGGAGCGGCGTCACTCCCAGCGCCAAGCCGACTCCTCACCGCATCGAAGATGCCGCTGTGTTGGCGATCGAAATCAGGTTGAGAAGAGTGTACGGCGACCTGGTATAGCTTGAGAAAGAGCGCTGCAAACGAAAGTTCCGTGCGGGTCAGGAATGCGTCAGATGGATGCGATACGCGAGTGTCATGAGCTGGGGTGATCAGACCGAGATAGGCCTGTGAGCAGCGATGATGTCGCGCCGAAGACTGCCACACATTTCCGTTACGATTCGCTCGCCACATGCCGAGCTGTCCAGAGCACATTACTGCCTCAGTTTTTCTTTCGATTCTGCTGGAAAGATGCAGATGAGCACAGCGCCGATAGGCGAATTATTAAGAGTCAGCTGCTCTGCCAATTGAGCTAGCGGCGCGCGGGGCGCCAGGCTACCACAAGCCTAACGTCCAGCCTGGTGCCGACACTGGGGTGATCGAGGGGACTCGAACCCCCGGCCTTCGGGACCACAACCCGACGCTCTAACCAACTGAGCTACGATCACCACGGGCAAGCGATGGGAAGGATACTCGGCTCGGCTCGGGCTGGCCAATGCATTCGAGGGTCCGCGGGGAGGCCGGCGAATGGTCAACCAGATCGTGACCGACCGCCTCCGGTTGCGTCAGCTCGACGCCGGCGAGGCGCGGGCACTGCTCGACGGACGCGCTCAGCCGCGGTGGCCGTGGATCCGTGGCTACCCCATCGAGGGCACCCTGATCGCGGTTGAGGCGTTCCTGCGGCAGGTATCAGCCGGCGACGAGCCAGGGGCCTACGGCGTCTACCAGCTTATCCGCCAGACGGACTCGCTCGTGCTCGGCGACATCGGCTTTCACGCGCCACCTGACCGCACCGGCATGGTGACAGTGGGCTACGGCCTGGCGCCGGCCGCCCGCGGTCAGGGCTATGCGACCGAGGCCCTGCGGGGAATCATCGGCTGGGCGCTGGCCCAGCCGGGCGTGCGGCGGGTGGAGGCCGACACCGCCCACGGGAACCTCGCGTCCCGGCGCGTCATGGAGCGCTCCGGGATGCGTTTCGTCGGCCAGAGTGACCTGCTCCGCTTCTACCGCTACCCGTAGCCCCTCTCACCCGGGGCGGAACCGAGATGAGGAGGCCAGCCATGGCGCCCAGCCGGCTCGCGCGAGCCCGGAGGGAGCATCCGCAACGGGGAAGCCTGTGACCACGGCCCCGGCCCGGCCCACCCGGGGGGCCGGCCGCCGTTGCTCGATCCGGGTGGGCGTGGGAGAGTCGCGGACGATCCCGCCGTGCCGGGCACGGGGCTGTGGCCACAAGTAAACGATCAACTGGAGGTTGAGCCGTGATCGCGCTCGTCACCGGCGCCTCGAGTGGCATCGGCGCCGCCATCGCCAGGCGTCTCGCCAGGGAGCCCGACAGCCACGTGATCCTGCTCGCGCGCGGGCGTGAGCGTCTCGACGCCCTGGCGGGGGAGCTGGGCCGGGCGAGCGTGATCGCCGCCGACCTGGCCGACCCGGATACTCCGGCCCGCGTCGCCGAGCAGGTCGAGCGTGAGCACGGCCGTCTGGACCTGTTGGTCAACAATGCCGGCGTGGGTGGGCGCGGCAGCTTCGGCTCGAGCGGCTGGGCCGAGATCCGGCGGACCATGGCGGTCAACTTCGACGCCCCGGTTCGCCTGACCGAGGCGCTCCTGCCGCTGCTGCGCCGCTCGGCTCCGAGCACGGTGGTCAACGTCGCCAGCGTGGCGGGCCGGGTGTCGCGCCCAGGGTCGGGTGCCTACTCGGCCAGCAAGTTCGCGCTGGTGGGCTGGACCGAGGCGCTGCAGATCGAGGAGCGGCGGCACGGCGTCCACGTCGTGCTGGTGCTGCCCGGCTTCGTGTCCACCGACGGCTTCCCGCAGCGGGAGCTGCTGGCGAGCCCGGCGACGCGCTGGATGGTGTCGAAGCCTGAGAAGGTGGCGGACGCGATCGTCGGGGCAGCCATGCGACGCCGGCCCGAGCGCTATGTGCCGCGTCCCTACGCGGTCGTCCCGGTCCTGCGCCTGCTGTTCCCCGGCCTGTACCGGCGCGCGGTCGGTGGCGGGCGCTTCACCGCCGCGGCCGCTCACCAGCAGCCCACCGCGAGCGGTCAGGAATAGGCGGGATCAGCGGTCGGGGACAGGGAGGCTCAGGCCAGCAGCGGCTGCAGGGCGGTCTCGATCTCGGATGCGACGACGGGACCTTCGCCGAGGCGGGCGCGGATGACCCCGCCGCGGTCGATCACCAGCAGCCACGGCTCGCTCCGGAAGCCCCAGGCGGTGAACAGCGGAGCCGGCTTGTTGACGTCGCGCTGCGGATAGATCTCGACGTGGATGAAGTTCGCCCTGCTCCCGCCGATCTTGTCGAAGGCGGCCATCTGCTCGTCGACCACCGGCCCGCACATGCGGCTCGAGCAGAGCAGGGGAGTGGCGAACGACAGCACTGTCGGCTTGCCCGACCGCAGCGCCTTGTCGAGCGAGACGCCGTGCAGCGGGCAGGGCGGCTCGCGCGTGCAGATCTTGGCGATCGCGCTGGGACTGGTCGCGACCGGGGTCGAGCCCGATCGAGCCCTGCTGCCGACCTGCGCGACCACCCGCGGGCTCACCGGGATCGCACCCTGGGCGGCCTGGCGTTGGCCGTTGACGTCGATCAGCGCCACACCCAGCCAGCTGCCCGGCTCCCGCACCTCCACCTCGGCCACGTAGTACCCGGTCAGCTCGCTGCGGGGCGAGCGGTCGCCGGACTTCGCGTAGGCGGTCATCTCGAGCCAGCGCGCCGGGAACGGGCCGAGGGCCTTGCTGGTCTGGTCCTTGGCGAACCACACCTGCGGCGTCCCGCCCTGGACGAGCTGGTTGTCCGCGTTCGACAGGCCGAAGCTGAAGCGGCTACGCCCGACCGGCAGCTCGCTCTGGGCGTTCAGCAGCGAGAGCTGCGGCGCGCCAGCGACCAGCGCCTTGAGCGAGCCGGCCGCTCCCTGCTGGCTCTGGCCGGCGGAACCGCCGCCCCCGCCGCCGGAGCCGCCACCACAGGCGGCCAACAGGCCTGACGCGCCCAGCGCTCCGGCGGTCAGCGCGGCCGAGCGCAGCAGGTCCCGGCGCGAGAGCCGGGCGGCGCCCGCCAGGGGGTCGGGGGCGCCTGCCAGGCGGGTAACTGGTCGTTTGCTCATGACTGCCATCCTCGAGAAGACCAAGGGTCCCCGCGTCTGACGCGGCGGGTCGGGAACAGCCTACCGGCGTTGTAGCCTCTTGGCCTTGGGACCCACGCGAGCGACGAGAGGGCGGCCCGGTGAACCAGACACCAGCGTTCCTGTTCGACCTCGACGGCACCCTCGTCGACAGCGTGTATGAGCACGTCCTGGCTTGGAGCGAGGCGCTCGAGCAGTGCGGAATCGAGCTGTCGGTGTGGCGCATCCACCGCCGTATCGGCATGAGCGGTGGGCTGTTCGTCAACGGGCTGCTGCGCGAGACCGGCCGCGGCGCCGGCGCCGCGGACCCCGCCCGCCTGCAGGCGCTGCACATGCGGGCCTACCAGCGCCGCGCCGGCCAGGTCCGGCCGCTCCCCGGCGCCCGCGAGCTGCTCGCCTATCTCACCGAGGTGGGCGTTCCCTGGGCGATCGCCACCAGCGGCCTGCGGGCCAACGCCGCGCCGACGATCGAGCGTCTCGAGGTACCACCGGAGGTGCCGGTGATCACCCGCGATCAGACCGCCTGGCCGCCCTGGTCCCAAAGGGGCGTGAGGCCGCCGAGCGGCACGACCTGGTGCTCCAGCGCGAACGCGACCGCCTCCAGCTTGGAGTGGACTCCGAGCTTGACCAGCACGTTCTGGACGTGCGTGCGGACGGTGTTGAGCGACAGGTAGCACTCCTCGGCGATGCGGCGGTTGGAATGGCCGTTGACCAGCAGCCCGAGGATCTCGCGCTCGCGTGCGCTGAGCGTGCGGACCCGTAGCTCCACGCTGGGGTCGCGCACCGGTCGCGGTGGCAGCGCCGGGGTGACCGGCGCGCTGGACCCCTCCAGCAGCTTGCGGATGGCAGTGGCGAGCTGCCAGCCGGCGAGGTCCTTGGCAAGGAAGCCATCGGCACCCGCCTCCATGGCGAGGTCGACGGTCTCGCGACGGGTGTCGGCCGACAGCACCACCACCTTGGTCCCGGGCGCCTTGGCCTTGGCCACGCGCAGCACCGCACAGAGATCGGTTCGTGGCATGTGGGCGTCGAGCAGAAGGACGTCCGGAAGGTGCCGGTCGAGCAGCCGGAGTGCCTCCTCGCCGTCGCGGGCAACGCCGAGGACCTCGACGTCGTCTTCGGCGTCGAGGACCATGCCGAGACCCTCGGCAAAGACCTGATGGTCGTCGGCCAGTAGCAGCGTAATCATTTCCCCCCCAGGAGCACGGCTGTCTCATCGGGCAATGGGAGCCACCGCCCTATGTCGCATCCAATCGCATGCAGTGACCGCCGTGGCCAAGCCTACGACATGTGCCGCACCGCGCTCATCCGGAGAAGTGATGAGTTCGGTTCGCTGATGGTGCCCCAAACCGTCCGCAGGGGCGCAGGGGCGCAGCTGGAAGCGCTCGATCCCGTGCAATAGCCCGGATCGCGCCGAGATGGGGTGATGACGTAGTGATTGTTACGTCAGTTACCGTAGCACGTGAGACTGCGAATCACGTATGAATCGGCGTCCCCGCTGCGCCAAGCTGTGGATACCCGATGGCCCCACCTTGCAGCCATCGAAAGTCCAGTGCTCGGAGGCAGCCAATGGCTCGAGTGTTCCTGGCCGACTGCCAGCCTCTGTTCAATGAGGCGCTGGAGGCGTTGATCACACGCGACGGACGTAACCAGGTGGTTGGGCAGGCCTCGACCGCCATTCAGGTCACCGATTCGGTGGTCCAGCTCGGACCGGACCTGGTGGTGCTCGACGCCGATCTCGGTCTCACCAGCCGGCCCACGCTTGTCGAGACGCTCCTCCTCGAGCTGCCCGGCACCAAGATGATCCTGCTGGCGCAGGAGACCGACATCGACCTGATCCTGCTGGCGATCCGGGCGGGCGCGCTCGGCGTGGTCGGCAAGAAGAGCGGGACCCAGACGGTCCTGCGCGCGGTGCAGGCGGTGCTCGACGGCGAGGGCGTGGTGCCGCGCTCGATGCTCCCGGAGCTGTTCCGGCGCCTGATCGACCTCGGAGACCGCACCTCGGACACGCCGCTGAACCGCCTCTCGAAGCGCGAGCGCGAGGTGCTCACCCTGCTCGGTCGAGGCTGGAGCAACGCCCGCATCGGCGAGGAGCTGTACATCAGCCCGCACACCGTGCGCACCCATGTGCAGAACATCCTGCAGAAGCTGGAGATGCACTCCAAGCTCGAGGCCGCCACCTTCGCCATGCAGCACGAGCTGGCGAGCCGCCGTCCCGCCGGCGGTGGCGTCACCAAGCTGTCCAAGCGCCGTCCGGCCGGAGCCGCGGCGGGCGCCGCTGCCGCCCGGGAGCCGAGGACCGCCAGCTAGGCATCCCAGGTCGCCTCGCGCGGCGCTGGCCCAGGGCGAGGCGAGGCTGCGCTCCTGCCCCTGCGCGCACGTCGAAGTCCTGTTAGTTTGCCCTGTGATGTCTGTCAGTATTGATATAAGGACGTGCTCCGCGGAGTATGTCCTCAGGTGGCGACGGCAGCGCGTCAGTGGGGGGAGGTGCAACGATGGTCGGCCCGCGGCGTCCTCCCTCGAGCGAGCTGCCCACGTGGGCCCGGAACCTGGACTGGGCCGGTCGCGCACTGGCGCGCATGCTCCCGCGGCTCCGGGCCCGGCCCGCCGCCACCCCGCGTGCCGGCGGGCAACGGGCCGTCCATGACCCTCGCGAGCCCGAGAGCGTCGACCCGGACAGAGCTGAGCCGCTCGAGGCCATCCTCGAGGAGCGGACCAGGCTGGCCGAGATCGTCGAGCACACCTCCGACGGCATCGCCGCGCTCGACCCTGACGGCACGGTGTCGTGCTGGAACCCGGGCTTCGAGCGGATCACCGGCTACCGGGCCGAGGACGTGGTGGGCACCCGCGGGCTGGCGCGGCTGCGCCCTCGCGACCTCGCCGGCCGCGAGGTGCGGTTGGAGCGCTGGGCCGAGGGGACCGAGCTCCTGCCCTCAGTCCTCGAGGTGCTCACCCCGTCCGGCGGCCGCTGCTGGATCTCCTGCTCTTACGCGCGCGTGCCCGCGGGCGATGACCGGCCGCGGCGGCTGGTGCTGACCTCCCGCGACGTCACCAAGGAGCTCGAGCTGGAGCGCGCCGAGCAGGCGCTGCGCCGCTCGGCCGCGCGCTTCCGCGCGATGGTGCAGAACTCCTCCCACATGGTCGTGGTGCTGGACGCCGCCGCCGGCGTCACCTATGCCAGCCCCGCCTACTGGCGCATGCTCGGCCACCGCGACCAGGCCCAGGTCGGCCAGAGCCTGTTCGATCTGGTACACCCGCACGACCTGCAGACCCTGCGCACCCGCTTCGGCGAGCACCTCGCCGGCGAGGCCCGCAGCGCCAGCGTCGAGTTCCGCTGCCTCGCGGCCGACGGCACCTGGCGGCACCTGGAGGCGCTGGCCAGCAACCTGCTGGACGACCCGGCCGTGGCCGGGGTGGTGCTCAATACGCGCGATCTCACCGAGCGCAAGCGCGCCGAGAGCCTACTGGCCGCGCAGGCGCACATTCTGGGGCTGATCGCCAGGGACGCGCCGCTGATGGAGACGCTGAGCGCGCTGGCCCGCCTGATCGAGGCAGAGGCCGACGGTGCCCGCTGCGCCGTGCTGCTGCTGGACGACGAAGGCGAGGCCCTCACCGTGGCGGCCGCCCCGAGCCTGGTCGACGCCGGGCTACACGAGGCCGACGGCCTGGTGGTCGGGCCGGAGGCAGGGTCGAGCGGCACCGCCGTGAACCGTCGCGCTCCAGTGCTGGTTGCCGACGTGGCCAGCGACCCCCTGTGGGCCGAGACCAGGCAGGCCGCGCTCGCGCGGGGACTGCGGGCGGCCTGGGCCATGCCGATCATGACCGCGGAGAGCAGCCAGGTGCTCGGCACCGTCACGGTCTACTTCGACCGGCCGCGCGGCCCCGCCGCCAGCGACATGCGGCTGCTCGAGGCCGCCGCCGACCTGGCCGACATCGCCATCGAGCGCAACCGGGCGCAGACACAGCTCGCCCACCAGGCGGCCCACGACGCCCTCACCGGCCTGCCGAACCGGGTGTTCTTCCTGGACCGCGCCGCGCACGCGCTGGACCGCACCAGGCGCAGCCGCTCCTCGGTGGCGGTGCTCTTCTGTGACCTGGACCGCTTCAAGGTGATCAACGACTCGCTCGGCCACGAGGCCGGCGACGTGCTCCTGCGGGAGCTGGCAGGGCGTCTGCGGGAGGTGGTCCGGCCCGGTGACACGGTGGCGCGCTTCGGCGGCGACGAGTTCACCATCCTGTGCGAGAGCATCGCCGACGAGGCCCACGCGCTGGCCATCGCCGAGCGGGTCGGCCGGGTCGCCGTGACCCCGTTCGCGCTCGGCGACGGCGAGGTGTTCGTCACCATGAGCGTCGGCATCGCGCTCGGCAGCGGCGCCCACACCAGGCCCGAGGCGCTGATCGAGAACGCCGACGCCGCCATGTACCGGGCCAAGGCGCGCGGCGGCAACCGGCGCGAGGTGTTCGACCGCGGCATGCGGGCCCGGGCCAAGCGCCGCCTCGAGCTGCACAGCGCCCTGCACCGCGCCGTCGAGCGCGGTGAGTTCCGCGTCTTCTACCAGCCGGTGGTGTCGCTGCAGAGCCTGCTGCCGGTGGGCGTCGAGGCGCTGGTCCGCTGGCAGCACCCCGAGCGCGGGCTGGTCGGCCCGCGGGAGTTCATCGGTCTCGCCGAGGAGACCGGCCTGATCGTGCCGATCGGCACGCACGTGCTCCACGAGGCCTGCCGCCAGGCCGAGCGCTGGCGTGCCACCGAGCCGGGCCGGCCGCCGCTGTGCATCAAGGTCAACCTCTCCGCGCGGCAGTTCGCGCATCCCAACCTGGTCGAGGTGGTCGCCGGTATCCTCACCGAGACCGGCGTGGACCCGGCCAACGTGTACCTGGAGATCACCGAGACCGCGCTGATGGAGGACGCCGAGTCGACCAGCGCGGCGCTGCGCGAGCTGAAGTCACTCGGGGTCTCGCTGACGGTCGACGACTTCGGCACCGGCTACTCGTCGCTGCTCTACCTGAAGCGCTTCCCGGTGGACGAGCTCAAGGTCGACCGGACCTTCGTGGCCGGCCTGCTCGGCAACGCGGAGGACGAGGCGATCGTCGCCGCCATCGTCAGCCTGGCGCACACCTTGGGACTCAAGGCGGTGGCCGAGGGCGTGGAGTCGACCGCGCAGCTCACCCGGCTGCAGGAGCTGGGCTGCGACATCGGCCAGGGCTACCACTTCGCCAGGCCGATGCCGGCCGGCTCGATGGCCGTGCACCTCGGCCTCGAGCCCAGCTCCGCCTGAGGGCCTGCCTGGTCCTGCCCAGGTAGGGCACGCTCATGTGTTTCGACCGGAGCGGCGGCATGCTCGACTGCCGGTTCGTGCGCGCTCGGGGATCAACCGCCGGGTTGGAGCGGAGCTTCCGCGCTGGTTCCAGCGGTGACCTCCGCCGACGGACCCTCGAGGAGCTGGCAGGCGGTCGTGAACGCCGGGTCGCGGAAATAATTGGAGTGCCCGTAGGCCCGCGGCCAGGCGCGGTCTCCGGCCACCGGTCCGATCACCGGGTCCATGAGCTGCCAGTCGACATCCCCGTTGTCCTGGGCGCTGATGGGATAGGCGTAGAAGATCGCGCCGCCGATCGGATCGCTGGGGCGGAACAGGTTGCGCCACGACCAGGTCGCCCCGGTCGCCCCAGGCGTGCCCGTCGCCCCGGTGGCCCCGGGTGCGCCGATGCCGACCACCCGGCCGGCCGGCTGCCGGGGAGGCAGCACCTGGCCGACCCGGCGCAGCGCCACCGGCCCGAAGTACGCGGGGAAATAGCGGGCGAACACGCGCTGCAGCGGGCTGCCATAGGTGAGCAGCCGGACGCGGCGGCGTTGCTCCGGCTCGAGCTGGAGCACCAGCGCCGCAGCGATGACGGTGCCCTGGCTGTGCGCGGAGACGATCACCAGGTCGCCGTCTCCGGGAGCCAGCCATCGCACCCGCTCGAGCAGGTCGGGGATGACCCGCTCGGTGTAACAGGGCGGGGCCAGCGGATGGATGGCCCGGGGCCAGAAGGTGCCGACGTCCCACAGGATCCCGACCGTGCGGCGCAAGCCCGGGCTGCGGTAGGCGTTGCGGCCCATCACGATCAGCCACAGGGTCAGCGCACTCACGGCGAAGCTACCGGCCGTGGTGAGCCAGTTCAGGTTCCTCGGCAGCCAGGTGGGGCCGAGCCAGCCATAGACGACGGCGCCGGCGACCTGCAGCGCCGCGGTTACGATGAGCAGCGAGCCGACCATTGGGCCCGCCTCATCGGTCAGTCGTGCGCGCGCCCACGTCCCCGCGACGCTCAGCAACCGAGCCTCGCGCGTCCGCTCCTCAGAGCTGACGGGCGCCGGTGCCGCCGCCGCGCCGCCCGGCCGCCCGCCGCTCAGCCGCTGGAGCTCCTGGCGGCGAAACGCCAGCCAGCGCAGGATCAGCCAGAGCACGGCCAGCATCGCGGCCACGAGCACCACCAGGGTGACCGCAGCCATCCAGAAGTACGGAGCGGGGATGACCAGCGTGCCGCCGCGCTGCCCGGGCTGGGTGGCGGCGGAGGTCGGCACGCCCAGGAAACCGGCGCCGCGCAGTGTCAGACCGGCGCCGAACCCGCAGGCCAGCAGCCACGCGAGCATGGTGACCACCGGCGTGCCGAGTCCCGCCAGTCCCCATCCGTCCGGCGGCGCCTTGCCGTCATGACCGGGCGCCGGGACCCACGGATCCCGCGACGGCGACCGCACGGGATCGCGCTCGCCGCGCCGCGTGGAGCGGCCGATCAGCGCGGTCAGGGCCAGCAGCACCAGCAGCAGGCCGCCCTGCACGAGGAACGTCCAGACCACCGTGGCCGTGAACCAGGGCAGCCCACCAGCCGCACGCCGGCCGGCATCCGGCTGGGCGAAGAACGCCAGCAGGAAGCTGACCAGATACAACCCGGCACCCGCCGCCGCCACCAGGTCGACCGGCCGCGGGCGACGCCTCCTGGCCGACCCGACCTCGGCCTCGGACCGCCCGGGCGGCTGGTCGGACGGCTTGTCGCGCTGCGCGAGCTTGGACCCCACCGTCACGGCCGCGGCCACGACCGCGATCACCGCCAGGTGCACGACCAGCAGGACCCGGGCCAGCCCGCCGTCACGGGCGAGCGGGGCGAGCAGCAGCACGCCCACGACGCTGAACGCCGCCAGGACGTGGGCGGCACGGAGCCGCCCGACCGGCCCACCGCCGTTCCAGGTGCGGCGGTCCTCCAGCAGCACCGCCCCCGTCCCGCTCCCCGCCTGGGAGCTGCGGCCGGGAATCCGGGTCAGCTCGTGCGCCATCCAGGTCGAGCGGCCCAGATACCACAGCAGCCCGACGACCGCCGCGGGGAGCAACGACGTCACCGCAAGCTGGCGGCCCGGCCTGTCCAGCCAGTCCCAGCCGAGGAACGAGAGCCAGCCATGCCGGCTGGCGCAGCCGGAGACAAGCCCACCACACTGCCAACCGACCAGGTCCATCGCCACCCCGATGCAGCTCAGCACCAGGCTGCCCGTGAAGGTCAGCGCGAGCAGCCGCTGGGCGCCGGCGCTGGCCCGGCGCAACCGGCTGCCGTCGTCCTGCAGGGGCGGCCGCGGCGTCATGTAGAACGCGAAGTTGAGCAACATGAACGGCAGCAGCAGCAGCCACAGCGCTCGCGAGGCCGCCCCGGAGGTCAGGCCACCCCACGAGTACGCCTCCCGGCGGCGCTGGCCTTCCACGTCGCGGTCCTCGCCAGTCGGGGGTCCGCCCGGCCACCACCTCCGGTAGAGCCCCGCCATCCCATCCCCGGCGACCTGCCGTGGATGCGGGTAGCACAGCATGTCCTCCGGCGGTGTCCCAGAGACTCCATGGATCCGCAGCTCGGTCCGACCACCCCTGCTGAGGTCGAGGAAGCCGTCCATCCCTACCTCCCTGCCGCGAGGCGCCATCGATATGGCGACGCTCGCACACAAGCCGCGTCCCTGTCTGCCCACCTCTATGAGATCGATACCGGTGAGCTTGATACGCCCGCTACGACAGCTCCGCGACCTGCCCTGCAGCGGCCGTCACCATCCTCTCCGGGGCCGGCTCTCGAGCTGGCCGACCCGTTGCAGCAGGCGCCGGCCGAGCAGCTCGTGCTCGCCAGGGTCCAGTCGACGGCGGAGCTCTGGAATCACCAGCGCCTCGGCGTCACGGGCGTGCTGGCGGAAGACCTGCATCAGCACCCGCACCTTGGCGTCGTAGCCCCGCTCGGCCGGGATCATGCCGCCCAGCTCCACCAGGAGCAGGTCCAGCACGTGGTCCTGCTGGCGCTGGCGCTCGACCTCGCCGTCGTGACGGCCGGTCTGGGCGCGCAGCGCCGGGTACAGCAGCTCGTCCTCGACCGTGACGTGGGTGGCCAGGGCCTGGGCGATGGCGCGCACGGCCCGGCGCTGGCGGGGGTGGCTGCCTTCGGCGCCCTCGTAGGCCTGGAACTGGCGCTCGACGCGCTGGTGGAGAGCCTCCAGCATCTGACCGGCGTCCACCGCGACGTCGGCCGGCACCAGGGTGGGACCGCCGGCGCGCCGGTCGCGGGGGATGGTGGTGGTGGTTGCGGTTGCCTGCGACATGGGAACCTCCGTGCGCTCTGGTTGGGACCGGCCGGCGCTGTGGGCGTGGCCGGTGACACTTCGATAGTGGCGCGCGGACAGGCTCCCGTCGTCGGCTGCGCGGCGGCTGTTGGCCTACCTCGCTGGGCGCACGGCGGCCGGGCGCGCCTGCGACCGGTGTCGTACCCCGATCGCGTTCGGAGCAGGCCAGTGGCCGAGCGCGCGCGCCGGTGTCAGCGGCCGGTCGCCGAGAAGTGCATGTAGTCCTTGTGGTCGTTCCAGTACCCGCCCCACTTCCAGCCGACGTCGGCAAAGGCCCGCACCACCACGTCGCCGGGGTGGATCATCCCGGTCAGGCGGAGCGAGCGGTCCCGGTAGCGGCGGGCGTGGAGGTTGCGCACATACCCGTCTGAGGTCACGTATGGGTTCTCGATGGGGTTGATGTCGATGGCCAGCCCGTGGGCGTGCTGCGACCAGCCGGCCAGGGGACCGCGCGCCGTCACCACCGGCCGGCAGTTGAACCCGTCGGTGTAGTCCCGCGTGTCGTTGGGGTCGTCGTGGTTGGGAAGATACTGAACCGCCAGGTGCAGCTGCTGGATCGGGAAGCGGACCTGGAACAGTCGCCGGAACACCGACACGACCTGGCTGGCCACTGCCTGGTTGACCACCATCGGGCCTTGGTGCGCCTGACCGTCGAACCCCCAGTAGCGGAGGGTCAGCAGCCGCAGCTCGCGCAGGGGGACGGGGCAGCCAGGGTGCCAGGTGGTCCCGCGCATCTGGGCTGCCAGGCCTGCCGGCAGGGGCGAGACGGAGGCGTGGAACTGGGCCGGCGGCGGCCTGGACGGTTGGACCGGCGCCGGGTGCGCGGTCGGCGGCGGAGCGGGGGCCGGCGTGGTGGCCGCCGGCTGCGCGACCGGTGGCCCGCTGGCACCTGGCCGCGTGCATGCCGGGAGCAACGAGAGCAGGACCACGACGGCGGCGGCGCCGAGCCGGTGCCGCGGGGGAGTCCATCTGCTCGTCGCCGAGGCGTTCCCGGACGACCAGACCTCGCCGCTCAGGACGACCGCCTCCTCATCGTGACTGGCCGTGGGTCTGCCGTCCCCGCTGCCCACGGCACAGGCCCTCGCGCACCCAGCTTGTCACAAGCTGCGCCAACCGCGACACGCCAGCTAGACTCCGCGGTGTGTTGACCAGCGATCATCGGGATGAGTTGCGAAGGCGACCGCTCGACGCGATCGAGATTGAGGAGCCACCATGTTGCCCACCCGTCCCGAGCTCCGCGGTACGTTCGGCATGGTTTCGTCGACCCATTGGCTTGCCTCGGCGGCCGGGATGTCGGTGCTGGAGCGGGGCGGCAATGCCGTCGACGCGGCGGTGGCGGCGGGGTTCGTCCTTCAGGTCGTCGAGCCGCATCTGAACGGGCTCGGCGGCGAGGTGACGATGATCCTCTACAGTGCCGGGCGGGACGAGGTGCTGGTGGGGGACGGGCAGGGGCCGGCCCCGGCCGCGGTCACCAGCCAGCATTTCCGAGATCTCGGTGTCGACCCGATCCCAGGGAACGGCCTGCTCCCCGCGTGCGTGCCGGGCGCGTTCGGGGCCTGGCTACGGCTCCTGGCCGAGTTCGGCACCATGCGCCTCCGCGATGTGCTCGGGTACGCGATCGACTACGCCGAGGGCGGCTACCCGCTCGTGCCGCGCATCAGCTCGGTGATCGCGACGGTCGAGCGCCTCTTCACCGAGGAGTGGGTCGAGTCGGCCAGGATCTATCTTGGCGATGGTGTGCCCGCGCCGGGCAGCAGGTTCCGCAACCCGCCCCTGGCGGCCACCTTTCGGCGCATCCTCACCGAGGCGGAGGCGGCTGCCGGCGACCGCGATGCCCAGATCGAGGCGGCGCGCCGCGCCTTCTACGAGGGCTTCGTTGCCGAGACGATTCACGACTGGCTCCAGAGCGCCGAGGTCATGGACTCCACCGGTGAGCGGCACCGGGGCCTGCTCGGCGGCGACGACCTCGCCCGCTGGTACGCCGGCGTGGAGCCGCCGACCAGCGTCGGTTACGACGGGGACGTGCGGGTCTACAAGACTGGTCCGTGGGGTCAGGGGCCGGTGCTCCTGCAGCAGCTCGCCCTGCTCGACGGCTTCGACCTGCGGAGCATGGGACTCAACTCCATCGAGTACGTCCATACCGTGGTCGAGTGCGCCAAGCTCGCCTTCGCCGACCGGGAGGCCTGGTACGGCGATCCAGCGTTCGTTGAAGTGCCCATCGACGACCTGCTCGACGCCGACTACGCGCGCCGCCGCCGCGCCCTGATCGGGCCTCAGGCCTCGCTCGAGCTCCGGCCCGGGTCAGTGGCCGGCCGTGAGCCCGTCCTGCCACCAATTGTGCTCGCGCCCGACTCCGAGCCGCTCGAGCCCAGCCTTGGGTCAGGAGAGCCGACCGTGACCGCAACCGGAGAGATGCGCGGCGACACCTGCCACCTCGACGTGGTCGACCGGTTCGGCAACATGGTGGCGGCGACCCCCAGCGGCGGCTGGCTGCAGAGCTCCCCGGCAATCCCGGGGCTCGGCTTCTGCCTCGGTACCAGGGGCCAGGTGTTCTGGCTCACCGAGGGCCTGCCGAGCTCCCTTGCCGGCGGCAAGCGACCGCGGACCACGCTCAGCCCGTCGCTCGCGTTCCGTGATGGCCGGCCCTGGCTGGCGTTCGGGAGCCCGGGGATCGACTGCCAGGACCAGTGGCCGCTGGTCTTCTTTCTTGCCCACACGCACTTCGGGCTCGACCTGCAAGAGGCGATCGATGCGCCGAGCTTCAACACCCTCCACTTTCCGGATTCCTTCTACCCACGTCACGCCAGCCCCGGCCGGGTCGTCGTCGAGGGGCGTCTCGAGCCGGCGGTCGTCGCCGGGCTGCGGGACCGCGGGCATCGGGTGGACATAGCTGGCGACTGGACGCTCGGCCGCATGTGCGTGGCAGGCCGCGACCCGGTGACCGGCCAGCTCATGGCCGCGGCGAACCCGCGCGGGCGCCAGGGCTATGCGGTTGGCCGCTAGCAGGTTCACGCCGCTCGGCCGTCGGCGGTGGTGCGAGGCTACCGGGGCCGGTCGTCCCGCTCGATGTGGATACCAGGGCTGCCCTCGGGTGCGGGCTCGTCGTCGTCCTCCTCGTCGGCGAGCCGCTCCTCCGGCGTGATGTCGGCATCCTCCAGCACCTCATACGGATGGCGGGCCGACGCCAGCCCGACCGCGCCGTCCCCCTCCTCGACCGTGCCGCGCTCGCCGGCCGCCTCCTCCACGGTCAACTCGGCCAGCGGATCGGCCTCCAGCCGCTCGTCGGGGATCGGCCGGCCGCTGCGGACCGACCGGCCGTACTCGCCGGCGGCAAGCCGCGACTCGGCCCGCTCCAGCGCCGCCCACCGCTTGCGCAGGAGCTCGTCGATGGCCGCGCCGGTCTGCCCGGCGTCACGCCGGTCGGCCTCGTCGACCTCGTCGCCGAGGCCGGGCGCTTCGAGGTCGCGGGACCCGGTCGCCAGCAGCCGCCCGAGCCGGGCTCGCTCCGCTGCGAGCAGCGCCTCTGCGTGCGCCTGATCCATCCTCGCCTCCTCGGGATTCCGGTAAACGCCTATCTTGCAGAAGCTCGGCGGCCACCGCCAACGGCACGTGCTCGGCACGTCTCCCGACCTGCCCGACGACGACTACGTCCTGGGTCGAACCTCCCAGGAATACCAGCGCCTGCGCTGGCAGGCTCGTCTGTGGGAGCCGATCACCGCCCGGGTGCTCGACCAGGTCGGCATCGGCCCAGGCATGCGCAGGCTGGACGCCTGGACCCGGCCGGGCGGGGTCATGCTGGTCCAGGAATTCGATGCGCACACGATGGACATCTGGCCGCGGTTGGCGACCTGGGAGGAGTTCGAGCGGGTCTTATACGGCGTGTTCGAGAAGACCGGTCGGGACCCGCGGTTCGGTCAGAAGCTGCCGCTGCACGTTGCCGCTGCGGGGCTCGGCGAGCCCGACGGGACCGACGTGGCCGGCCTGCTGCTTCCGCTGGTCGAGATCGGGGTCATGTTCCAGGCTGTCTACCAGAGCATTCGGCCGGTCGGGCTGCGCCTTGGCCTGACGACCGAGGCCGACGGTCAGGCGTTCCTGGCGGAGATCGCCGAAGCGGCTCACGAGCGGCGGGGTGTCGGGATGTCGCCGCTATTGGTGAGCGTCTGGAAGCGCAAGCCGCCTGAACCGGATACTCGGCCGACTCGCGAGAGCCGGTTGTAGCTGGAGTCTGCCCGTTGTCGCGCACGGCCTCTCGGACAGGTGGTTGAGCCCCCTTCAGAACCCGGCGGACCTTTCTTCCTCAGTCTGGTCGAAGTCCGCCGGCGAGAGAAGCTCCCCCTCCTCGAGGTAGCACTCTCGCCCAGCCTCGAGCTGGACCTCGATCGTCTGGGCGTCCGGTCCGCCTGCGAGGTGGGCCTCGGCGGCGACCGTCTCGTTCGCCTTCAGCCGCTCGCTGATGGTATTCGCGCGATCGCGGATGGTGACGCGCACCCCACGCTCCAGCTCCCCGTCGGGAACAGCATCGGCAGCGATCCTGACCGGCAGCACCTGATCGAAGTCTGGCGGCGCGCTGATCAGGTGGGCCAGGAAGATCTCCTTCACTCTGCCGAACATAATGTACTCCAGTTGACCGGGCTGTTTTCCTCCAGTCTCGAATTGGCGGAAATGGACGACATTGGTCACGCCAACCAGTGCGCGGAAGAGCGGCCGACCCCCTCTCTCGAAGTGTCCCGCGAAGAGCGTGGCGGAAAATTGCCGCCGCGGCTGCTGCCCCGGCCCGGATGCAATCAGCTCCGGAAGGACGAAGGGCTCGGGCCGGAGCGTGTAGAACCGCTCTCCTGACTTGTGCCGGTCGCTGACGTAGGCCGCCTGCAGGTCGCGGTTCGGGTCCGCGGGATCCGTGAAGCTTGCCTCCAGGATCACCTGAAAGCTGTGATGCGGATCGTCGAACATCGGGAGATGCGAGAGGTACACCGCGCCTTCCCCGACGACCAGCATCCCGTGGACGGCCGCTTCGTGGTCGTGTCCATGGTGATGGGGTGCGGCCGGTGCTGTGCTGTGCTCGTGCATGTGAGTCTCCTGGCGAGCGAATGAAGCCGGACCGGTCAGCTCAGGCGGTCGCCCGTGCGACCTCGGCCCGCTCGGCCTGCAGGTTCAGTGAGTCGACCGTTGGCGTGAACCAGTGGCCGCGCTCGCAGCCGGTCTTGACGTGCTCGACGGGGCCGTCGGTGGACCCGAAACTCCACCGCGCGACGATGCGGGCTGGCGCCTGGCAGTTGGGGTCGGGGCATGGGATGACGTCGGACATGGCGCGGTTCTCCTTCGCTGACGCAACCGCCGCGTCGGCGGTTGTCTCGCTTGTCCCTGAGCGTGACCATGCGCGCGGCCGCTGACAGTTGGCTGACAGCCCGCCTGGGGAGTGGGTGTGCTCGCCCTGCTGGTGCCGCACGCCAACCAGGTCGTGCGGTTGTCAGAAAGTCTCTGACGCAACCGCAGCGCCGACCCCACCGGCCGGCGCTGCCGCCTCCGCGGCCCTCCCCACCACGATCACGCCGAACCATCGCCAAGCAAACCTGCCGGCAACAGCACTGACAAACCGACCTTACCTACATCGCGATGCGTGGGGATGCCGAACAGTCAGTTGTGGAACCTGAGGCCGGCGCCAGTGAACGTAACCTCGGAATCCGAGTCGAAAAATACCAGGACCGAGATGCCCACCGCTCCATCCACCTGATGGTCGGGGAACGTGAACACGGTCTGGCCGGCACTCCAGATGTTGCCGAAGTCGCCCGTCACGTTCAGATTATCGAAGGCCGCAAACCTGGTGACTCGGTCCCACAGGTGAAACGCCTGCAGAAATGCATCGGTCGCTTGCAGGTTCGCCGTGACGGCGGCGAGGTTGCAGAATAGACGAGTGCCAGCCAGGATCGTCGGGTTCGTGATGGGGAAGTGGAACCAGTTACTGATGCCCGCCTTGCCGCGGAACGTTGTTCCCCAGCCGCGGGAGAGGCCTTGTTGGTCGGTCCATCCAAGACCGCCGACGTTCTGAAATACATCTGGGCCGTATCGCTCGGGCCGAACCACATAGCCAGGGACCAGCTGATAGTACTCGGCCATGTCTGCACCCCTCCATTGTCGGTCGTTCACCGTCCGGGCAGTCGACCGACATCAGCTTCTTGCCTGCCCTCGCGGATCAGGTCACCGCTATGGCGGCGCCCTTGCCAGGGACATCCGACGAAGACTCAACCGCAGGGGTCGTGGAGTCAGACAGAATCCATGGACTGGCATCGGCAGCTCTCCATCGACGGACCAGCCTGCAGGGATGCTGCGCGGGTGCTTCCGGGCGCAAGGACAGATAGCGCTAGCGGGAAGAGCTTGCTGCGCAAGGTTCCCACATCTCGCAGACGTATCCAACCGGGAACATCAGTTCGATCTGCCTCGATCTGGCATTGTCGGTCACGGGGCGGCCACCAGCGACGTCAGCGGTGCCGCGAGCAGGATCCGCGGTCCGCCTATCCCGGGACGGCCTCGCCGTTGAGCTGCTGAGCCTGGCGGATCAGCTCGCCGAGCCGGTCGATGGCGCGCTGGTAGGCGCCGAGATCCCTGCGGTCCAGGGCGGCCTGCGCTTGGCGGAACGCCTCGGCCTCCTGGGCCAGGATGCGGGCGAGGGCGGTCCCAGCCGCTTGGCCCGGGCCACCAGGACCGGGCGTGGGCCCGCTGGGCGGGGCCTCGCCGAGGATCTGCGCGAGCGAGCCCTCCAGGGTGGCGGTGTAGCCGAGGTCGCTGTTCAGGAAGGCCGCGACCCGCCGAAGCTGGGGGATGGCGCCCTGGCTCGCTTGGATGAAGATCGGCTGCACGTATAGCAGCGCGTCCCCGACCGGCACGGTCAGCAGGTTCCCGAGCGTCACGGTCGAGCCCTGCTGGTTGAACAGGGTCAGCTCCTTGGCCACGTTCGGGTCGGCCAGGATCTGGGCGTTCACCTGCGTCGGCCCGAACACCGTGCGGGAGCGGGGCAGGTTGAACAGGGCGATGGTGCCGTAGCCGTCGGGGTCCGCGCGGACGGCCATGTAGGCGACCATGTTCTGCTTGTTGTTCGGGGTGAACGGCAGCACCAGCACGAAGTGCTCGCGGGTCTCGCCCGGCAGCCTGGCGAGCAGGTAGTAGGGGCGCATCGGCTCACGGCGGGGCGAGCCGACCGCCAGCGGCAGCGGGGCGGCGCCGAGGCTCTGGCGGATCGGGCCGGAGCGGTCCTCGGGGATCGCCCAGAAGTCCT
>WNGA01009425.1_pt1 | contig 26496 bp, 23 predicted proteins | sample 5400061 | NCBI WGS metagenome assembly WNGA01 (sample SAMN13153366, study PRJNA577476) | soil metagenome | isolation source: 100 cm soil or saprolite under grassland replicate 2 | place: USA:California | collected 2016-06-15 | reverse complement strand
CGCTTACGACGAATTGAAAGTTGGCCATGGCGTCGGTGGAGACGCCCAGGCGCCGGTAACCCTTCTGCATCAAGAGGAAATCTTCCGGTTGACCGAGCGGCACGGCGTCGCATTCGCCTTTTCTGAGACAATCGGCCCGTGCCGGCGTGCCGACCAGCTCTTTGACCTTGAAATCGCCTTCCCTAATACTGTTCATCGCCATGAGTTTGCGCGTCGAAATCGATATCGTATCGACGGCTAGAGAAAGGCCGACGGTTTTGCCTTTTAGGTCGACGAAACTTTTGATCTCAGGTTTTACGATCAAGCTATAGATCGGCGTTGCCGTCTCGCCGAGAATGGCGACGTTGTCGGAACCCTTGAGCACATCCTGAATCAGGTAAGGAGTCGCTGTGCGCGTGATATCGACCGCGCCCTTAGTCAGGGCAACGACCATGTTGGCGGCGCCGCCTTCGATGGGCTGCATTTCGAGATGGATGCCCTCGCGCGCAAAAAAGCTTTTGCGTTGCGCAATCGAGAACTGCAGTGAGGATACGGTTTTGATGGTTGAAGGGATCTGGCCGTAACGGAGCTCAATCGTCTGAGCCCAAACGGTCTGGAGCGGCGCGCTGAAAAGAACGGCGGTGGCTAATAGAACAAGCTCCTTCATAAGCGAACTCCCGATTAATAATTAGCTTTGAGTTGAGGCTTATAACCCAAGCGCGAAACTTTGTCCACGACGACTGTTGTCGCCCGATGCTGCAAGAAAGTCGCATGTCTGGTATATGTAAGAGATGCAAATTCTCCAGGTTACGCTTTGGATGTACGCAACGGCGCTTCGGCGATCGTTGGAGTGCTTGGGTAAGAACTGGGTGGTGAGTTTTGCGCCGGTGGTCTACGGCATCGGGCTATCCATCATCGGGACGCTGGTCGCTCCCTTGGGGATTATTGGCGGGTTTCTATATTCGATCGCGAGCGCGGCCTGCGCCAGTTCGGCTCTCTATTTGATCAAGAACATGGTCGAAAGCGGCAAGACCAACCTGAGAGACTTTGTTGACGGATTTACAGTTTATCTTTGGGAAGTGATCGCTATCTGGTTTATTTTGTGGATACCCAAGTGGGCACTAGCAACAAGTTTAGCTTCTGTGCCCAACGGCGCGCTCATTTTCTTCTTAATTCAGCTCTGTTTGTACATCATCCTGAACGCGGTGCCCGAGTTGATTTACCAGAGCCGAACTTCCGGTTTGGAACTGATTGGCGCAAGTTACAACTTCATTGTTGAAAATTGGGTCGAGTGGCTGATACCCAACCTCATCCTTTTCGCGGCGGGTTATCTCCTGCTTGATTTCGTCGGATCGCTCTTTTACGGTCTGCCTGGATTTGCACGAATTTTCCTATATGCCCTTGTTCTCGGGCTCTGTCTGACTTACTTCATGACTTTTCGAGGTTTTCTCTTTGCACAGTTACACGGGACGACGCGGCGAAGCCGAATTTACCACTACAAGGCCCGGACCAATTGATCCGATGGTTATCTAACGACCGCCAACTTGACCTGCATAGGCTCTTATGGTGTCTTGGTGAAACTCCCCAAAGCACGCAGATGAAGATTACCAGTATCAAGGGATTCGCGGATATTTTTCCCGGCGAGGTGGAAATCTGGCAATCGGTCGAAGCGACCGCGCGCCGAGTTTTCAACTCCTACAATTTTTCCGAGGTCCGCATTCCCATCTTAGAGAAAACCGAACTGTTCAGCCGCTCGATCGGTGAGACCACCGACATCGTCGAGAAGGAAATGTACACGTTTGAAGATCGCGACAGTCGTGGCGGCGATACCACGGAGACGACTAAGCTGACGCTTCGCCCCGAAGGAACAGCAGGAGTAGTGCGCGCTTATGTCGAATCCGAAATGTACAAGATCGAGCCGGTGCGTAAACTCTATTACATGGGGCCGATGTTTCGCCGCGAGCGGCCCCAGAAGGGTAGGATGCGGCAATTTCATCAGATCGGCGCCGAAGCGCTAGGGCGCGGCGATCCGTATATCGACGCAGAGATTTTGCTCCTGCTCAGCGATTTTTTTTCCGCGGTGGCTCTGACCGAGCCCTCGCTCCAAATCAACTCGCTCGGTTGTTCGGAGTGTCGCCCCAAGTATCGTGAATTGCTGCTGGCATTCTTGAAGGAGCGCGAAAATTTGCTCTGCGAGAATTGCCGCCGTCGCATCGATCGTAATCCGCTGCGGGCTCTGGACTGCAAAGAACCCGGTTGCATCGAAGCGACGAAAGACGCGCCGTCGATTCTCGACTCCCTCTGCGCCGCTTGTCGCGAGCACTTTGAAACCGTGCAGCGCTTGCTCCGGCAAACCGGCGTCGGATTCACGCTCAACCCACGCATGGTGCGCGGTCTCGATTATTATTGTCGGACGACCTTCGAATGGACGACTGCGCGGCTCGGTTCGCAGAGCGCGGTTGCGGCTGGCGGCCGCTACGACGGCTTGGTGCAGGAGCTCGGCGGTCCGGCGATTCCGGGCGTAGGCTTTGCGATGGGCGTCGAGCGACTGACAATGTTGCTGCGCTTGCAGGAAGGCGCAATGGCCAAAGGTCCGGAATTGTTCGTCGTTTGGGTCGGCGAGAAAGCGCGCGATTGGGCTTTTCCCGTTGTTCATCGCCTGAGACAGAAAGGCATAGCCGTCGAAATGGAAGGAGAGGCGCGAAGCTTGAAAAGCCAGATGCGCCGCGCCGACAAGTTCAAAGCAGTTTCAGTTTTGATCGTCGGCGACGACGAACTGGCAAACGGCAGAGTGGTATTGCGCGACATGGCGACAAAACAACAAGAAGAAATTAGATTGGATCGCATCGAGACGGAACTGATGGCGAGGAAGGCAAGTTGATGGCGACGGAGCGCGTATTTAACGACCAGCTGGACGACTGGAAACGCACTTGCTACTGCGGCGAACCGCGGGCGGAGTCGGTCGGAGCGGAAATGACTTTAGCCGGCTGGGTGCATAGCCGGCGTGACCACGGCGGCGTCATATTCGTCGATCTGCGCGACCGCAAGGGCCTATGCCAAATCGTCTTCAATCCGGAAATCGATGCGTTGGCCCATGAGAAGGCAGGGCAAATTCGCTCGGAAGACGTGATCGCCGTGCGCGGCGTCTTGTCCAAGAGGTCGCCGGAAACGATCAATGCCGATCTCGCGACGGGCGAGGTGGAACTTGTCTGCCGAGAGCTTCGCTTGCTCAACGCCTCGCAGGTGCCGCCGTTTAATATCGACGACGAGACCGAGGCCAACGAAAACACTCGGCTCAAGTATCGCTATCTCGACCTCCGCCGGCCGCAAAGCCTGCGGCACCTATTGCTGCGCTATCGTATGACCAAGCTGATCCGCGACTATCTGGATGGTCTAGGATTTATCGACGTCGAAACTCCGGTCTTGACCAAGAGCACCCCGGAAGGCGCCCGCGACTATCTAGTTCCCAGTCGCATCTACCACGGGAAATTCTACGCGCTGCCGCAGTCGCCGCAGCTGTTCAAGCAGATTCTCATGGTCGGCGGGCTCGACCGATATTTCCAAATCGTCAAGTGTTTCCGCGATGAAGATTTGCGCGCCGATCGCCAGCCCGAGTTTACCCAACTCGATATGGAGATGTCGTTCGTCCAACCAGGTGATGTGATGCAGGTAGTCGAGGGAATGATTTGCTTGTTGTTTAAAGAACTTATGGGCATCGAGCTCAACTGGCCCTTTATCAGGCTGACGCATCAGGAAGCGCTCAACCGCTTTGGCTCGGATAAGCCGGACATGCGCTTCGCTTTGGAGATCCGGGATTTCACCGAGGCGTTACGCAATTGCAAGACAAAAGTTTTTTCCACGGCGATTGAAAAAGGTGGCGTGGTGAAAGGTATCCGCATCGCCAAAGGCGGAGAGCTGTCGCGTAAGGATTTGGATGACATGACGCCTTTCGTCGCCACCTTCGGTGCCAAGGGCATCGCCTGGACCAAGATTGCGGATGAAGGCTGGCAGTCGCCGATCGCAAAATTTCTCTCGGAGGCAGAGCAAAAGGATGTCGAAAAGATCGCCGAAGCCCAAGTCGGCGACGTCATTTTGTTTTCGGCCGACACGGCTAAGATCGTTCACGACGCGCTGGGCAATCTGCGCCTCTACCTGGGTGAAAAATTGAATTTGATCCCCGAGAAAGAATACGCGCTCGTTTGGGTTGTCGATTTCCCGCTGATGGAATTTGACCCGGCCGAGAAACGCTATGTGGCTTTGCATCACCCGTTCACAGCACCGTTAGAAGAAGATTTGCCTCTGCTCGACGGCGATCCTTCCAAGACTCGTTCCAAGGCTTACGATCTGGCGCTGAACGGCATCGAGATCGGTGGCGGCAGCATCCGCATTCATCAAGTGGAGCTGCAGAAAAAAATCCTCGCCCTCATGGGCATTGGTGCCGAAGAGGCCGAGTCAAAGTTCGGGTTTTTTCTGGAGGCGTTGAGCTACGGCGCCCCACCCCACGGCGGCATCGCCTTCGGCATCGACCGGATGGCAATGCTGTTGAGCGGGGCCAAATCATTGCGTGACGTGATTGCGTTTCCGAAAAGCCAGCGCGCCGTGTGCATGCTGACGGACGCGCCGTCGAACGTCGAACCACGCCAGCTGCGGGAATTGGGCATCAGGGTGACGGCCGCAGACAAAAGTAGTCAGTAATCAGTCCGCGCTTATCAGTTTGGGTTGATAAGGGGCCACTGGCGATTGATCACCTGCTATCCTTTTGCCTTGAGCGGGCGCTGTCCTTCTGCTATTTTCGCATCACTCACATGCCAAAGATTCGCTCGCTCCTTTTACTTGTTCTGTTCGGCTGCAGTTTCGGATCCGGTAATATTCAGAGCAGACACTCGACAGACTTGGAAACGCGGCGGATTCGCCGCATCGCGGTCTTGCCGCCGAGTACGATGAGTGGAGCGCCAGAAGCCAAAATTCCTTTCGCTCCCGTTCCTGATCAGAAGTCGAGCGAGCGGGACGCGCCGGAGCATCTGGCGAGATTTATCTATTCGGCGATGGTGGCCTTGCCTAATTGGCAAGTCGTTTCGGAAAGCGAAGTGCGCGAAGTCAGTCAATCCATTGGATCAACCAGTGAGGCGGCGCGACTCAAACGCCTCGGCGAGATGGTTTACGCCGACGCGGTGATGATCGGTCGGGTGCAGCGTTACCGCGAGCGCGTCGGCGACGAATGGGGCGCCAAGAGTCCTGCCTCGGTGGCGTTCGTTCTCGAGTTGGTCGATGTGCGGCGCGGCGACGTGATCTGGTCGGCGCGCTTCGATGAGACACAAAAGTCTCTTAGCGAAAATATTTTTGCTCTCGGCGACATCGGCCAGCGGGGCGTGCGCTGGCTAAGCGCTGACCAGCTGGCTCAAGATGGAGTCAAGAAAGCCGTCGCCCAGTTACACCAAATCATCGCGCGCAATCCTATTTCCTGATTTATCGGCTCTCGCTTTCGGTGACCGGACCCAATCCCGATCGCGCCTGCAATTGCGGGTCGATCTCGAATGGCTTGGCCATTCGCTCGCTCACCAGTCTGCCAAGCTCGGCAAGTTTCCGAAAACTTCCACGATCGAGTAATACCGACTCTTCGTTTATTAAAACGATTCGCAACGCCGGGATTGGAAATTTTTCCGCGGCCGTGGAGCCGCCGAGGGCGAAGCCGCTGTAGACGTGATCGATACCGAGTTTAATCTTGCTGATCTCCTCCTGGGTCGCGCGCAATTTTGTCGTACGATAGAAGCTTCGGCGAAGTAGGGTGATTTGCCGAGAGCGGCTGTCGATCTCGATGACCCGGCGTTGGGTGACGAGAAAGATCGCGACGCCGAATAGGAGGAGATTCATCACGGGGAAGTACCAAAGAGAGCTGGCCGGACCGACAAATCCGCGCAAGCGCAACGCCTGGATAATGGGGATCGAAGTAAACAGCAGCATGAGCGCCAAGGCGAGACACAAGAACGCCGGGAAGCGCGCTCCCTGCCAAAGCAAACGGAGCTTTTGCGGCGTTTGTTCGACGACATGAAAGCCCAGGCGATTGCCGATCGCTTCGAACTGGACTGGGTTGCCGATCATGGGCTGGAAAAACGGCTACGGACAAAGCGCGGAGCGAGATTTACTGGTTTTTTTGTTCCCGATAAAAGTCTCGGAAACGGTAGTCTCTTAGATGGATAAGATTTTGGTAGGAACCGAAACGCTGTGCCGGATCACTCACTTCGTCGAGCAAGTCGCGATGGTGATCTTCGCTCTCGAACACACGGATCTTTTGATAGGTCGTCGAACGCTCGGCCGGTATGCGGCCCATCTCGCGAATCAACCCGCGAAATTGCGACGGTTTCATCAGCTGACCGTAACTTGCGCCGGCCGCCGTGGAGATGCTCTCGTTGATCAACGTGCCGCCGAAATCGTTGGCGCCGGCGAGCAGCGCGAGCTGCGATAGCTTCGGTCCCTCCTTCACCCAGGAGACCTGCAGATTGGGAATATAGTTACTCAACATGAGGCGGGAAACGGCGTACATCTTCATCACTTCCGCGCCGCTGGCGCCTTGGCGCAAACCGGCCGGCGGTTTGCGGTGAAACATCGGCGCTTCGTCATAAACAAAACTGAGCGGCACGAACTCGGTGATTCCGCCGGTACGTTTTTGAATCTCGCGAAGAATATCTAAATGGATCGCTTTGTGGCGCGAACTCTCTACGTGGCCGTACATGATCGTCGAGGTGGTGGGAATTCCCAATTCATGGGCGGTTTGGATCAGTTCGATCCACTGCGCGGTGCCAATTCGCCCCGGCGAGATTTGGTGGCGGATTTCGTCCACCAAAATTTCCGCCGAGGTGCCGGGAAGGCTGCCAACTCCGGCGCCTTTGAGCGCGCCGAGGTAATCGCGCACGCTCACGCCGGTGAGCGTCGAACCATAGAGCACTTCCTCGGGTGAAAAACCGTGAATATGCAGATTGGGCAGAGCTTCCTTTAGTGCGCGGCAGAGTTTGACGTATTGCCAACCGTCCATGCCCGGCGCCAGACCAGCTTGCACGCAGACTTCGGTCGCTCCCAGTTCGTGTGCCTCTTGCGCCCGCCGGATGATCTCCTCATGCGGTAAAAAATAACCTTCTTCGGCCAGATGACCGCGGCTAAACGCGCAGAAGCCGCAAGCTTTGACGCAGACGTTGGTAAAATTGATGTTGCGATTGATGACGTAAGTTACGACATCGCCGACCGTCCGGGCGCGCAGGTGGTCGGCGGCGGCGATCATCACGAGAAGATCGGGGCCTTCGGCATCGAAAAGAAGCTGGGCCTGATCGATGCTGAGATCATGACCGGATAGGGCTCGGTCCAAAATTGGCGCGGTTTCTACTGAAGCGATGGATAACAGTCGATCGAGTGAGGATTGCAAGTGCGGAAAATTCATGAGGTCAACTTATCTTTTCACAGAGGGAAACTCAACGATGGAGTGCCGGTGAGACTTACGGTCGCATCCAATAGCGGGCGAATTCTTGGAGGAAAGTTAATGTCGAAAAATCGCGCATGCGATCGAGATATACCTTGCCGTTCAAATGATCGAACTCGTGTTGGATGACACGGGCGTGGAAATCATCGGCGACGAAGTCGAGTTCGTTGCCGCCACGATCCCAGGCTTGAACGTGAATGCTTTTATAGCGGGGAACCAGCCCGCGCAAATCGGGAACGCTCAGACAGCCCTCCCAATCCTCTTCCATGTCTTCGGACAGCAGCGTGATCTTGGGATTCACCAGTACCGTGAGCGGTACCCGCGGTTTCTGCGGGTAACGCGGGTTATCGGCGACTTCCAGGACGGCGATCTGCTTCGACTCGTGCACTTGGTCCGCCGCCAAGCCGACGCCTTCGTATTCCTTCATCGTTTCGATCATGTCGTCGATAAATTTTTGCATCGCCAGAGATTGCAGTTCCGGCTGCGGCACATGCTCCGTAACTTTGCGCAGCACAGGGTGACCGAGGCGGGTTACTTTGAGAATCGACATTAAATTTTTCTAGCACAGCGCAGGATGCGGAGAAAGAGCCGACACCCGAGTTAGTCATAGAGGCTGTCGATGTACCTGCTTTGATCCAATTGACGGACGAAACTGTCGTCGTAGAAGTGTTCCGGTTGGTACTTGCGCATCTCGTGGTAGTTGTACATCTCCATTACCTTTTTAATTCCCTCGACCGACGGATACGGCTTGCGCGGCAGGTTCGAAATTTCCCGGTAGAAATGCTCCTGTTTCTCCGGGTCCGCTACGTTGTACCATTTCGCCATGGCGTTGAACGCCGCCTGTTTGTTCCGTTTCACCAACGCGATCATCTCTACAGTCGACTTGATAAATCGGCGCGTCGCTTCCGGGTTGTCCTTGAGCCACGCCCGGGAAACATTCACTCCGGAGCCCGCGTTCGGGATATTGTATTTTGCCAAGTCGACCAGAATTTTGTAGCCGACGGACAATGCCATGGTCTCGTGCAGCTCACTCGCGATAAAGGCATCCACACGACCGCTCTTGAGGGCGTCTATAGTGTTGGCGCCGGACATCAGGGATAAGTCCCGCTCCGGATTCCAACCCATAATCTTGGCCAAGGCCAGCGCGACAAAATGGGTCACCGCGCCGTAGCCCGAGTAGCCCAGCCGCTTGCCTTTGAGCTGCTCGATGTTGCTGATGTCGGGGCGCGCGATAATGCGCCAGCGCACCACGGGGTCCGTGCACGCGACGATCACGCGATCGTCGGCCTGTGCGTCCGTGGTCCAGCGCACAATCAGCGGACTGCCGCCGCCGATCACGATCGGAGTATCCCGTCCGCCCGCGCGAATCAATTCTTGAGGCACGGTAACACCGCTGCGCCGCGCCACATCGGCCGCGCTCGGCGTGATGAATTGTTCGACCTCGAGGCCGTTCTTCTTGTAAATGCCTGCCTCATAGGCGGCCACAAACGGCACTTTGTTGAGCGAAACGTCTCCCAGCCCGACACGCAGCTTGATGAGCTGTTCCTGCGCTTTGGCGGGAGATATTCCTACCGACAGCAAGGTCGCGATGAAAACCAAGCGGCACAGCCGGGGAGAATTTTGTATTCGCTCAAACCAACTCCGTCCCATCTTAGCCTCCTTGGCGCGGCACTCGCGCTAGCAATGCCTCTCATGAGCTTTGCCAGCGGGAATGACATCGTTGTTCAGCAGCGCAGCCGTTAAATCTTGTCCGGATAGTGGACGATGAAGCCGTCGCGGTTCGGCATGCGCACTTTCGGCAGCGTTTGGGCGTTCATCGTGTCGTTCTCGCCGATGAGCTTGTTGAGCGAAAGAATATACGCGGTCAGAGCATAAACTTCTTCATTGGTGAGCGATCTCGGTTGCTGCCACGGCATCGTGCGCCGAATAAAGTCGAAGATGGTCGTGGCATAGGGCCAGTAATTGGCGATGGTCTTCACTGGGTCGCGATCGCCGCCGGTGAGCGGCGGATTGCCGACCAGCGCATTGTTCGGTCCGCCTTTGCCGTCTACGCCGTGGCACATCAAACATTTCTGTACATAGACAGGCGCGCCTTGGGCCGGCGTGCCGCTGCCGGGCGGGAGGCCGGTGCCGTCAGGCAAGATACTGATGTCCCAGGCGGCGATATCGGCCGGATCGATCGGCTTGCCGAGATTCGGCACTTGCGCAAGTGCAGCGGTCGTGACACCCACGAACGAAAGCATGACGGCAATTCTCGAAAACCTACGCGTAAACATGTTTGACCTCCCCCTTCGCGTCGACGGCCCAAGTCGTGATGCCGTTGTAGTGTTGGCCTGGAAAGGCGGTTACGGGCGGGACACCTTTGCTCTCGCCGCGCGCGGCGACGATCTGCGCGCGGGTTGGTTGCACGTCGCCAGATTCGTCCCAGGCGCGGCTTTGTAAGATCGCGGGACCGCCATTCCATTTCCAAGGCAGACGGAATCGCGTAAAAGCTTTGCTTAGCACCGGCTCTTGCAGCGCCGCTTGCGCCCAGCTCTGACCGCCGTCGGCCGACACCATGACTTTTGAAATCCGGCCGTTGCCCGAATAGGCGATGCCGGCAATCTCGTAGAGCCCCGGCCCCTTCAACCCGAGCCCCGGTGAGGGATGGGTGATGAAGGACTTTACCTCCTGGAGAAAGTTGAACTGCCACGACTTCCCGTTCGGCAAAAGCTGCGTATAATTCCTGGTCTCGTAGTAGCTCATGCTCGGTTGATCGATGAGCTTGATGCGGCGCAAAAATTTAATGTTCATGTTGCCTTCGTAGCCGGGCAAGAGCAGGCGCATCGGATAGCCGTTTCCCGGCATAATCCGCTCGCCGTTCTGGTAGAGCGCGATCATCGCGTCGTCCAGTGCCTTCTTGACCGGCACGCTGCGGCTCAGGGCCGGCGCATCCGCGCCTTCGGCGATGAACCACTTCGCCTTTGGATCGAGGCCAGTCTCCTCGAGCAAAGTGGAGAGCCTGACGCCGGTCCACTCGGCGCAGGAGACCAGGCCGTGCAGCGCCTGCACGCTGGCCTGAATCGGCTCCTTGGAAAAAAACGGCGCACTATTGCCGCCGCATTCAACAAAAGTCACGCGCGACACCATCGGGTAGCGCGCCAGCGTATCGAGCGTGAAGACCAACGGTTGCTTCACCAAGCCGTGGATCACTAGACGGTGCTTGTCCGGGTCGATGTCCGGCGTACCGCCGTGAATGATCGTGAAATGCAAGCCATTGGGCGTGAACGTGCCGTTGAGCAGATGGTGCGGCGTGCGCGCATGCTGGGTGCGCGGCTCGCCGTTGGGATTGCTGAGCGTGCGCACGAGCTTTTCCTCGTAGCGCGAGCGTTTTTCATAGGACGGGCTGATGGCGCCGGGCACCTTGCTCCACGGATCGTCGCCGAGCGGCTCGGCGGACGCGGATTTCGCCATCGAATAACCTGTGATCGCCGCGGCGAACGCGGCGCCGCCGCGCAAAAAAGCGCGGCGATCGAGCAGCCCATTTCCAGCGGCTACTTGCACATCCTTCCACTGTTCTTTCGTGCGATTTTTCATCGCCTCCTCGCGTCCCGCAGATCGTCATTCACAATGCTCAGAACGCTGAGTTCGTCGCAGTAGCTTAAGTGAAACTCATTACCGTCCGATTAACTTTTCAAAGACAGCAGATTTTTCCGCGCGAATGAATCCTGGTGCGGAGCCGCAGTCCCGCGGGTGGTGTGGGCGCCAAGGAGCGAGTGGAACTGGCAGCTCGGCAAAGTTGGCTTGGCGTAAATTAGGACAAGCGGAAGTTAGCCGTCAAGGGAAAAAACAGTTACGACAAAATCAGTATTGTGCCCAGGGAAATCTCTTCAACCGCATTCAGTGAATTTGACCTCTGACTGCGGAGGAAATAGGCTGCGGGCTGATCCACGGATAGGCTGCCAGCAACAGCACCGACTAAACCGATCAGTCCCAACTTAAGGTGGCCGCGACTTCATCGGCATTGGTAAAGAGGAAGTCTCATCACAGCCAACACACCTACGACTTATGGGTCCCTCGCAACGCTGGAGGTAACGGCAGGCATCATGACAAGACCAGGGAGGGGGCTACCATGTGCCATGCAAATCGAATGATCCTCAGCTTCCTCGCAGCCATCGTCGCGATGACGATGCTCGCAGCGCAGGCATACGCACAGGACAATCCGTATCGTATCGAAGAGGGGTGGGCCAAGCTCCCTGAAGGTAGGAAGTGGGGGGCGACCATCGGGGTCGATATAGACCGCGACGGCAACATCTGGGGCGTTCGAGAGGTGCGGGGGGAGTACCTGTGACGGCTCGAACCTCGCGCCCATCATCAAGCTCGATCCGTCGGGCAAGGTCTTGAAGATGTTTGGCGAGGGGATGTTCAATCAGCCGCACGGTTTCCACGTCGATCGGGACGGCAATGTCTGGGTGAGCGACGCGACCGGCAAAGATGGCAAGGGCCACCAGGTATTCAAGTTCAGCCCGGAAGGAAAGGTGCTGATGACGCTCGGCAAAGCGGGAGTTGCCGGCGACGGCCCTGACACGTCAATCGACCCTGCGACGTCGTGACCGCGCCGAACGGCGACATTTTCGTCGCCGATGGTCATGGCGGGGACTCCAGCGCGCGCATCGTGAAGTTCGCGAAGGACGGTAAGTTCATCAAAACGTGGGGCAGGAAAGGCTCGGGCCCCGGCGAGTTCGACACGCCGCACGCCATCACCAGCGATTCGCAAGGACGGATCTTCGTCGGCGACCGCAGCAACAATCGCGTCCAGATCTTTGAGCAGGATGACAAATTCCTCGCAGAGTGGAAGCAGTTCGGCTGGCCGAGCGGGGTCTACATCGCCCGCAACGACATCCTTTACGTAGCCGATCACCAGTCGAACGCGAAAAACAACCCGGGCGTCAGGCTGGGCATCCGCATCGGCAGCGTCAGGGACGGCAAGGTCACCGCCTTCATCCCGGCCCTCGGCCCCGAGGAGAAGCCGACGAGTACGACCGAAGGTATCGTGGTAGATGCCGCGGGCAACCTCTACGCGGGCGAAACCGGCACGAGGAATTTGCGAAAGTACGTGAAGAAATGAAGTAAACGAAACCGCAAATGGGGTCGATTACGGGACATAGTCAAAAAAGTTTTTCACGGAACTCGGCTACCGCATTTGATATTTCTCTCCACACTTGATTGGGTTTAAAGGAGTTGACATGGCAAATCCAAAAAAATCGTCCAGCCGCCGGATTTACCGGTTCGCAAATCTCATTCGCAGGTCGTCGCCGTAACCGGTGGGACGCTCGTGTTCATCGCGGGCATGACATCGCGAAGCGAGAAAGACGCAACGCCGGTTCATCCGGGTGACATGCGCGCGCAGTGCGCCAAGTGTGCGAAAACATCGGCCGTGCTTTGCGCTCCGTTGGCGGCGATTATTCTGACATCGTAAAGACAACGACCTTTACCACCGACGTTGACGAATACCGTCGCGTTAACGACGAGCGTCACAAGTATTTTAAAACCGACTTGCCGACCAGCCCCGCCCTGATGGTAGAAATCGAGTGCATGGCGGTGATTCCGACGGAACGGTTCAAACCATCCAGCTAAGACAGTAGATCTTGAGAGATCCTTTGTTGCCAATTGCTGCCGAGCGAAATGATCGGTAAAACGAAATACAACTGTCAACCAAAGACTTGCCCAGTTGATCCGAACGTAAGCAGAATAGGGAGGCAATAACCATGCGCGTGATTGATGCCGACGGCCATGTCGAAGAAAACCTGGAAACCTTCAGCGATAAATATTTCGATCCCGCCTTTCGTTCCATCCGCCCCTGGGTAACCGGCATGGATGGTCTTGCCTATTGGGTCATCGACGAGCAACTCTATCCTCGGCGTGTCGGTCCCGGCTGCCATAACTTGGGCACGCCGACGAACTATGACGGCAAGGTGGCCGCGCACAGCGCCGGTAAAACCGACAGCATCGGCAGCATGGAACTGATGGATCTCGATGCGCGCGTGAAGGCGATGGACGAGGAGGACATTGCAGTTCAGGTTATATACACAACGCTCTTTCTTGCGTACCCGTTGACCAACAATGTCGCACTAGGCAGCGCGCTATGTTCCTCATACAATCGCTGGCTCGGCGACCGGCTGTCGGGCCATCAACGGCTGAAGTGGTCGGCCGTAGTCAATCTCGACGATATCCCTGGATCCGTACGTGAAGTGCATGAGGTTAGGAAACTTGGCGCTGTCTCGGTAATGGTTCTCGGCACCGCCGGCGATCACATGCTCGATCACCCGCGGCTTTTGCCGTTTTACGAAGCGCTGCTCGAAGAGAATCTCGCCCTCGGCGTCCATGTCGGCTGGTCCTGCCCCGCGGTGAGTAACCTCTACTCGCACATCTATCCTTCCGGGGTCATCGCCTTTCACATTCCCTTGTTGATGGCCTTCACGGCGCTGGTGAGCGGCGGCGTTATGGATCGTTTTCCGGATCTCAGGGTGGTGTTCCTCGAGGCGGGCTGTCAGTGGGTCCCGTTTATTCTCGAACGCATGCACCACCGTTATAAGAACCAAGGCTCGACCTTGAGGAAATTCCTGCCGCAAACTGCGCCGATCCAAAAGCTGCCGGTCATGGAATACATCAAACGCGGCAATATTTATTTCAGCACCGAAGTCGAGGACGAAATTTTACCGCATGTTTTGAATCTCGTCGGTGAGACACAGGTCATCTTCGGCAGCGACATGCCGCATGGCGACCGCGAACGCTGCGCCGCGCGCATGTTGCAAGAGCGCAACGACATCAGCGACACGGCCAAAGTGAATATTTTGGACAAGAATCCCGCGCGGCTCTATGGCATCGACTAAAACGGAGAAGTACTAATTTTGGCTCACCCCGCATGGTTTACTCGTGAGAGCCATCGCGACGCGATCTCTCCCAGATCGCGAGTTCAAGGTTCAAAGTTCAAGGTTCAAGGTATAAACCCCGGGTTCCGACTTTGAACATTGAACTTTGAACGATCTTTCCAAGGAGTAGCTTATCGGTTCACGCCTCGACGGCTTTCCGGTAATAGGAGAGATCGACATATTTCTCGACGCCAGGCACCGGGCGATTGAGAAGGCCCATCTCCGCCCGGAGCTCCAGCGCTGCCTCAATTCCAGAAAGATTCAGCTCCGCTTCGGGATAAATGCCGTAACCCGGATCCAACAGCGCATCTAGTGTGTTCTCCGCCGCCCGGCCTTCGATGTCGTTGTGCTTGCCGAGCAGCTCGATGCATTGAGAGCGATTCTTTGGCTCGAAACACCACCGCGTTGCTTCAATAGTGGCGCGGATGTAACTGACCAGAACATCGCGATGCTGCGCCGCCCACGAACGCCTCGCCACGCCACCGGTCGCTTGATAGCAGGGGACGATCTGATCGCCGCGCGCTAGCAGATGACAGCCGCGTTCCAGTGCATTGCCGATAAACGGCGGGGTGAGCAATGTGCCGCTGAACTTGCCCTCCAACAACGCATTGTAGCGTTTTTCCCAACCGCCGATCTCGACGAAATCATAGTCAGCGAGCGTGAAGCCTTTCGAGCGCAGAAGTTTTTCCAGAATGAAGACGAAGCCACTGGCGCGCGCATCGACCGCAAGCGGTTTTCCGCGTAGCGACTCGACTGTGCTCACGCCGGGAGCCCCGACGAGACTGAGAAGGCCGCTGTGGAGTCCCATGAAAAGAAATAGCCCGCCGGGTCCGCCACCGTAATCTTCCACATCGGCGACGACATCGTCGGCGCCGGTGTGGCCGATCTCAAACTCGCCCTTGCGCAAAGCCTCGGCCAGGTACAGAGAGCCCGGCGTGTGGGCGAAATTGATCTCCAGGCCATGCCGCTCGAAAATACCTTTTTCCCGGCCAACGTGAACCGGCAGGTTGTATCCCGCTTTGAACTGAATGAGCCGCAGCCGCCGTAAATTGGCCATGGAAGTTCTTTTCGGTTTGCAGGTTTGATCCTTAGCAAAACCGACAGGTTTCGGGAACAACTATTTGTGCTTGACAGCCACGGGCCATATCGGTTAGCGACAAGATGTTCCTGTTAGAGCTCCAAATGAGCAACGGCACGCCTGGAAATTTCACGCAAGGAAATGCCAAGTGGTCTGTGCTTTTTTTCCTCGGCCTGATCATCCTTTGGCAGATCGCCGTCCCGCTGCTGGAAATTCCGAAATACCTCTTGCCGACACCGCTCGGCGTCGCGGAAGAATTCGGCAAACGGGGCGGCTTGATACTCATGCACGCGATTCCTACCTTCAATGAAACGGTCTTGGGTTTTCTTCTTGGCATCGTTGTCGGAGTCGGTTCCGGTCTTGGAATCGTTTACTCACGTTTCCTCTGGCTCACCATCTATCCGTCTCTCATCGTTCTGGGCTCGATACCTCGAATTGCCATCGCGCCGTTGATTCTCATCTGGTTAGGCATCGACAGTCTTTTGTCCAAGGTTATTATTGCCTTCCTTACGGCTTTTTTCCCCATGGTCGTGAACTCCGTAACGGGATTCGCGCAAATTGAAAATGACATGGTCGATCTAGCCAAAACCATGGGTATGAGCCGTTGGAGCGAGTTCCAAAAAATTCGCCTGCCAAACTCAGTTCCCTATCTCTTTGCAGGGTTTAAGGCGTCCATTGCGCTCGCAGTAATCGGCGCAATCGTAGCCGAGTTCGTCGCCGGTCAAAAGGGTCTCGGCTATCTCATCATTGTCGCAAATAACGACATGAACTCAGGACTCATCTTCGCGTCGATTATCGTTCTTTCGATCATGTCTCTCGCGCTGTTCGGAATCATTGTCGGTTTGGAAAAAAGGCTCATGCCCTGGCGCCGGGCGGTTGAGCCTACGGAGAACTTAGGCAGGTGAAAGGAAAAATACCATGAACCGAAAGAAATTGTTTGTTGCTCTCGTGGCTTTACTGATGAACCTTGCTTGTAGACTCGCGGTGGCGGAAGAGATCAAGGTTCAACTGGATTGGATCCTTGGCGGCAAACATGTTCCGTTCTTCGTCGCGCGAGATCGAGGTTATTTTAAAGGTAAAGGTCTCGACGTACGGCTGCTTGAAGGCCGCGGTTCGCTACAGCCGGCCCAATTCGTCGACACCAAACAGGCGGACTACGGTTACGGCGACTTGGTCACGGCCATCGAGGTCATGGCCAAAGGCGGAAGAAACCGCGCGATCGGTACCGGCATGGTGTTCCAGGGAGGTGGCTACATTTTTCTTGAAGAGTCGGGAATAAAAGTCCCAAAGGATCTCGAAGGCAAAAGCTTCGGCACTACCCCGGGGGATTTCGGCCAGGTTCTGTTGCCGGCTCTAGGCGCCGCCGCGGGTTTTGATCACACCAAAGTCATCATCAAGAACATCGATGCCGCCGTGCGCACGCCCGCGTTTTTCGAACGCAAGATCGATTTTCTTGCCGGCGCCCGCGGTTCCAGCGTCCCACGGATGGCCATCGTCGCCAAACGCCAGAACAAAAAAATCGGCTATCTATTCTTTAAAGACATGGGCATCAACTCCTATGGTCACGTCATTCAAGTGCACGAAGAGCGCATCAAGAATAACCCGGACCAGATCCAACGCTTCATAGCCGCTCTGATGGATGCCTGGGATTGGTCGATCAAGAATCCGCAGCAAGCGCTGGAAGTTTTCATGACCGCCAATCCGGAAAAGGACCGAGAGATCACGTTGGCGGAGATGCAGGATGGCCTCGGCGACATCCAGGATCCCGAGACCAAACAGTTCGGTCTAGGATACATGAAAGAGGTGATGATGAAGCGGTCCGCGGACCTGGCTAACAAATATGCGGGTTTGGAGAAGCCGGTCAACTATCAGATGATCTATACGAATCAATTCATCAGCAAGAAGTAACTCGTAAAATAGGGACGACGCCTTTGGCCAACCTCATCGCGTACCGGGAGGTTAGAAAAGTCTACAATTCCGGCGCTGATGAGGTTGTTGCGCTGGATAATTTTTCCCTTGATGTTGCGGATGGAGAATTTGTCACCGTCGTTGGCCGAAGCGGTTGCGGCAAGACAACGCTTCTTAAGCTCACCGCTGGACTGCTTGGGGCGACTTCCGGTTCGATATACGTAGCTGGCAAGCCGGTCACTGCGCCGCTAACCAATGTCGGTATCGTATTCCAAGCTCCGGTTCTTCTCCCTTGGCGCAAGACTCTGGATAACGTTTTGCTGCAGATCGAAGCACGCAAGCTCGACGTCAACGGATATCGCAAGAGAGCGCTCGAACTCTTAGACCTTACGGGTCTTAAGGGATTTGAAGACCGTTACCCGGCTGAGCTGTCCGGCGGCATGCAGCAGCGGGTCTCGATTAGCCGCGCGCTGATTCACAATCCACCGCTTCTCCTCATGGACGAGCCGTTTGGCGCCCTCGACGCCATCACGCGTGACGAGATGAATCTAGAGTTGCTCAGAATCTGGAGCGAGTCGAAAAAAACCGTTCTCTTCATCACCCACAGTATTCCTGAATCCGTTTTTCTGGGTGACCGGGTGATCGTTATGACACCACGCCCCGGCAAAGTCGCTGAGATCTTAAATATCGATCTGCCTCACCCGCGCGCCACCGCCGTGCGTGACGATGGAAAATTCATCGGTTACGTGAAAAGGATTCGCGAACGACTCGGCGTACGCTAAAGTGGGGAATATCCGCAGGGGGCCAGTGAGTGGGACTTTGACAAATCAACAAAGATAGTCGATTCGTAGGAGTCTGACTCTCTGTCCTGACGCAAATCGAATGAATCAGACCAAACCGCAAGAATAAATGGCATCGGCTGCGCGGCATTGAAAATACGACATCAATTATTCGGAACAGCAAAACTAAAGACGGAAACCCCTAGCGCTACGGACTCTTTTTCACTTATTCAAGTCTGAGCCGCAATAGTTCCCATCAATCGTTGAAAAGAAGCAAACCGCACGATCCGGACTTTGCACCGCTAATGATCCACTGCCCGTTTACGCAATCTTCATATCGCAAACGAGCACCTTCTCACGTTGGTCGTGTTCGAGCGAGACGCGCGGGGATCAGGGAAAACAGTCTAAACAATCCAGTGCCTCCAGCGGTGGCGAAGTGTTGCAGCCGAGCTCGGCCGCACATTTTTTGCTTCGTCGTGTTGAAAAAAACGCCGTCATCGGATAGCGTCCGGCTCAATAAATGAGGGTGGAGTTCGCGCCGGCTGGAGGTCGAGAGCAAATTCTCATCTGCTCATTTTCATTCTCATTCCCTGTCAATTGAATGGAGATTCGGTATGAAGTTTGACGGACGATTACTCATAATCGGCTGTGGGTCGGTATCCCAATGCGCCGTGCCGCTGGTGCTGAAGTTCATCGACATGCCGGCGCAAAATATCACGATTACGGATTTCGTCGATAACCGTTCACGGGTAAAAGACGCTTTGGATCGCGGCGTCAATTATGTTTTCGATCGAGTCACGGAAGAAAATTACCGACAGCTGCTGGCAAAATACGTAGGCCCCGGCGACATGATCATCGATCTCGCCTGGAATATCGAGTGCAACGCCATGCTCCAGTGGTGCCGCGACCATCAAGTGCTCTACGTCAACACCTCGGTCGAAGTGTGGAATCCTTACCAAGATTCGCAGCGCAACGACCCGACCCAATACACGCTTTATCACCGGCACATGGAAATGCGGAAGCTATTCGACAAATGGGGTGACAACGAAGGAACGACGGCGGTTGTCGATCACGGCGCCAATCCGGGCCTGGTTTCCCATTTCACGAAACATGCCCTGCTTGGCATCGCCGAGAAGATTTTAAAAGAAAAACCGGGTGATCCGCGGCGCGGGCAATTTGAAAGGGCGCTGGCGGCCAAAAATTTCCCGACGCTGGCTCAGCTTGCCGACGTCAAAGTCATCCACATCAGCGAGCGAGATACCCAGATCACCGACCAACCCAAGCGGGTCAACGAATTCGTCAACACCTGGAGCATCGAAGGCTTTTTTGAAGAAGGCGTGGCGCCCGCCGAATTGGGCTGGGGCACGCACGAACGTTACGTGCCCGAGAATGCCTTTTTTCACAAGACCGGGCCGAGAAATCAAATCTGTCTACGCACACTCGGCATGAAAACCTGGGTTCGCTCCTGGGTGCCCTGCGGCGAGATTACCGGCATGGTTATCCGGCACGGCGAGGCTTTCAGCATTTCCGACCGTCTGACGGTGTGGAAAAACGGCGAAGCCGTGTACCGCCCCACGGTCCACTACGCCTACTGCCCGGCGGATGTGGCGATCAATTCGCTGCACGAGTTGGAAATGCGCCAGTACAAGCTCCAGGAAGATCAGCGCATCATGAGCGATGAAATTATCGATGGCGAAGATCAGCTGGGCGTGCTGTTGATGGGACACGATTTTAAGTCCTGGTGGTGCGGCAGTCTTTTGAGCATCCACGACGCGCGCAAGCATGTCCCGCACCAGCAGGCCACGACGCTGCAAGTCGCCGTCTCCGTGGTGGCGGCGGCGAACTGGATGATCGCCAATCCGAAACGCGGCGTGTGTCTGCCGGACGACATCGATCACGAAGAGATTTTGAAAATCAGCGTCCCCTACATCAGCCCGTTCGTTTCTCAACCCGTAGACTGGACCCCGCTCGCCAATCTGAATACCCAGTTCACCCGATTCGATATCCCCCGTCCGCCCGAGGAAGATGTCTGGCAGTTCACCACATTTCTAGTCGATCATGCGGAGAGAAACCGTGCCTATACCAGCTCCAGACCTGCCCGCTAGTCCGAAGCTATCGAAGTCCAAACCGGACGTAAGCGGAGTCGAAAATCTGATTCGCGCGATGCTGAAGAAACATCGCACTCCGTTCATGCTGATTCGCGGGAGCGTGCTCGAAAGACAGTTCCAGCGCTTCCGCAAATGCCTCCCCGAAGTGATGCCGTACTACGCCATCAAGGCGAATCCGCACCCCAAGATTATCAAGACATTCATCAAACTCGGGGCCGGTTTCGACGTCGCCAGCGCCTCGGAGATGAAACAGGTTCTCGCTCTCGGTGCCTCCCGCGATAAAATTATTTTCGCCAATACCGTGAAGTCGGCCGAGGACATCATCACGGCCCGGCGCCGCCAAGTGCCGATGATGACGTTCGATAACGAGCCTGAGCTTTACAAGATCTCAGAACATTATCCCGGCGCGCAGGTTCTGCTCCGGATCAAAGTGGGAAACGAAGGAAGCGTGGTCAACCTATCGCTCAAATTTGGCGCCGATCCGGAAGACGCGCATCTGATATTGCGCAAAGCACGCTCGCTCGGGCTGGTGCCGACCGGTCTCAGTTTTCACGTCGGATCGCAATCCAAGAACGTGGAAAACTATCTTCAGGCGCTGGAAATCTCCGCGCATATTTTCGACCAAGCGAAAGAGCACGACGTGCCGCTCAAGATTATGGACATCGGCGGCGGATTTCCGATCCAGCACTTCGACAATGAAATCGGCGTGAATTTCGAGCGCATGGCCTTCCAGATCCGCAAGCAGATTCGCCAGCTCTTCGACAAGAAAGTTCAGTTCATCGCCGAGCCGGGCCGGTTCTTGGTCGGGCCCGCCGGTATTCTGGTGACGCAGGTGACCGGGAGAGCGTTCCGCAACAACAAAAACTATTACTACTTGAATGACGGGATCTATGGGGATTTTTCCGGAATGGTTTTCGATCACTGCAAGTATGTTTCCTCCCGCCAAAATCGTGCCGGTTTAGCGGTTTCCCGTGCTCCGTTCTGCGCACTTGTAATTGCCCGCCCGACGGCTTTCGCGGCAACGAAAGATCACGCTTCAAAACCCGAGAATGGGATTAGGGGTCGGAATAGAACAAGCCTTCGGAACAAGCCTTCGGGTCAGACATAACAATCGATTCTGCTGAAAAAGTCTTTTTCCGAAAATCAGAAAAAAATATTTCGCACACAGATGCTCTGTATCGCACGATGGAGCTTGGTAAATCATTTTCTTCATCCCGAATTTTCGTGAATTGGGGCTTCTTCAGCAGAATCACAATCACTACAGTCTTCCATCGTGCGGTCTCTTCCGTCTCGCGCTACACCAATGCTTGACGTCCAAGGTCACGCCTTTTCCGGCGCGCGAAAAATCCTTGTGAGCGTTGCACTATCGCAATTCTGTCCGCAGAAACGGAGAAAGAAAACCGTGTTTATCTCAAGGGAGCCTACCGGTCATTTCCTGATACATTCGCCGCACGGCAACTTCCCTTTGCGATGTGTATCCCTGCATCTTTTCATATTGCGGGAGTTTAATCACGGCGGCAGCCTGATCTTCCGTAGCGCCGCGCGCAATCTCCTTCTGAACGGCATCGCGCAGATCGACCAAAAGCTGACGAAATCGGTGAAGACCTTGCCGGGTTTCCTTAGGGTCTTCGGGAATAGGCCCATGTCCGGGGACGACAATGTCGGCTGGAAGGGCTTCGATTGCATCCAGCGTTTTCAGCCAGCTGACGCCGTAGCCGTCGTTTATATAGAGAAACTGGTCGGAGAAAAAGAGCTCGCTCACATACGCGATCCGATCTTGGGGAACGAAAATAATGCTGTCGCCGCGCGTGTGACCCCGGCCTAAATAGAGAATCTGAATCTCCTTGCCGCCGAGGTGAATCGTCAGGCGATCCCGAAAGGTCACTTGCGGAAGCCTGGCCTTTTGATCCTCCGGCGGGGCACGGTCACGCTGCATTTGTTGGAGAAGATCGGCGCGGTAGTTTTCGTGACCAATCTTGATGACGTCCGGGTAGGCAACGTTGCCCCACGTGTAGTTATTGTGGAAAGTGGAGGAAACCAGAAAGCGCACCGGCTGTTTGATCACGCTGGCAATCGCTTCGCGCTCTTGTCGTGCGATGGCTTCTGAACTCAATGCGTCCAGGACCACAACTCCTTCGGTTGTAACGATAACCCCACTATTAAAGCTGGTGGAAGAGAACACATAGTAACCGGGAATGAGCTGTCTTAGTGTACCGGTGCGATTGCGCTCGGCCGGTCTCAGCCGGGTGTCATCGCGCTCCTGTGCCTCCACGGAGCATACCAAGAGCCTCGAGGCGAGCACGATCAGAAGAGCCATCGTTGATTTTGGCATACTGTTTCCTCTCTGCTGCTGACGCTCGTGAGCGTTCTGGTTTTCGAAAGCTAGCGGCGTAAAGACCTATTGTCAACGCATTCGAGAAACGCAAACTGGTAAACGAAAAGAGGTCGGGAGTCTGTCTTGAGAGGAGGTCGTGCATAGGTACCTGAATCAAATTCCTTCGATTGGGCAAATCACGTCCAAGAGTACCGGCTTGCGCGCAGCCAACGCGCGTTTCACCGCGGGCGTGAGAGCTGATGGCTCGGCAACTCTTTCTGCTTCGATGTTATAGGATCCGGCCAGCGCGCAAAGATCGGGTAAGTAAAGATCGGTTCCAATAACCCTACCCTCGTGATGTCTGATCTGGTCGCGCTTCATGTTTCCGTAGGCGTCGTTGCGAATGACGATGATCGAAATGGGCAGCTTCAAGGCGGCTGCGGTCGCGAGTTCCTGGCTTTCCAGCATAAAAGAGCCGTCGCCGCTCACGCACACCACAGGCCGCGAGGGGAAGGCGAGGCTCAAACCGATCGAGGTCGAGAGGCCGAAACCGATCGCGCGCATTTCCCCCGAATGATACGCGTAAGAGGGAGTGACAAAGCGCCTCATCAGCTCGGCTGTCCCGCCCGCGCCGACGACGACCTCATCTCCGCCTAGGGCTTCCTTCAGCGCCCGGTAGACATGCCACTGATTGATCGGGCCTTGGCCTTCGTCAGCGTAAGCAAAAATTTTCTCATGCCAGCTATGTTTCTCTTCCCGGAGCTTGTCGACACGAGAGAGATTTTTTTTCTCGACACGAGTTTTTCTTGAGCGCGCGATGAGCCCTCCCAGAGCTGCTTTGGCGTCACCAAGGATCGAAAGATGGGTCGGGTAGATCTTGCCGAGCTCCTTGGGATCAGAGTCAACGTGAATGATTCCATAGCCGAGCGTGAGACCTTCGCTGAAGGTTACACCCACGGCAAGGATCAGGTCGGACTCGAGACAGAATGGGTTGGCGAAGGGAAACGCGCCGAAGCCCAACACGCCGAGAGACAGTCGATGATCCTCGGAGATCAAACCCTTGTGCGAAGGTGAAGTGCCAAACGGTATTGAAAGAAGCTCGGCCAGCGCGCGCAGTTCCTCTTCCGCCCTTGACCAGTAGACACCGCCTCCGGCAATCATGATCGGCGCGGATGCCTTTTGCAGTTCCTCGGCCGCTTGGTCCAAAGCGCCTTGATCAGGTTCAACGATCGGCCTAACCGTCTCCAGCCATCCAGAGCCGGGAGCCTCGACTTCCTGCTCCTGAATGTCACGCGGGATGCCGATATAAACCGGCCCTTTTCTTCCCGTTATCGCTTCGTTCAGCGCGCAGCGCAAAGTGTCGACGGCTTGCTCTGCGTTTTCAACGGTGCAGCTCATTTTGGTTATCGGCTCGAACATCTCCCGCTGGGGTATCTCGTGCCAAGAGGACGCGCCTTTTCCCGCATGACGGCGTGATACATCCGCTGCCAGAACAATCACAGGAATCGATTCCTTGTACGCGTAGGCGATGCCCGTCAGAAGATTGGTCACCCCGGCGCCGGCTGAGGCCGTGCAGACACCGAGCGTCCTCGTGCCCTTGGCGTAGGCGGCAGTCATGTAAGCGGCGGAAAGCTCGTGCATGACCGGAATGAAGCGCAGATCGGGCACGGAATAGAGAGCGTCGGTAATAGGAAAAATCGAATGGCCGGAGAGGCCAAAGAGATATGGGATGCCGGCCTCCTTAAGGAACTTAACGATCAGACGCGCGACCGAGATCTTCATGAGATCACTTTTTCTTCCATATCTCGGTTACAAATCGCTGGACAGATTCGAGATCGCTATAGCCGATGTCATCGATGAGCGTATACTTGGCGCCCGGTTTGATGCGAGCATGGGACGGGAGATCATCTTTCGCGATGTTGATCCTAAGCGAGTTTCTCCCTCCCTGGACAAGTTTTTGGTAAGCGATTTGGCCTTCCCGCGAGAGGAACCAATTGATAAAGACCTTCGCGGCATTGGGGTGAGGCGCTCGATCGATCAGAGCGATGTTGCCGCCGCCCGACCCGACCAGGCCTCCCTCCTTGAATTTGTCGGTTTCGAAAGCGTTTATTGGCAGGCCCTGCTTTTTCGCATCCCAAAGCCGGATTCGATCCGCGTTTTGCAAAGCCGACATGGCGTACTTGCTTTGCGCTACCCAGTCCAGAAGTTGCCGAATATCCCGGCTCACGCCGAGATCCATTTCGGTTAGAAAGCGTCGCAAAAACTCAGGGCCCAGGTCCTTGCTGTGATACATGAAAACCAAGGGTTCCTGCGTTCCACCGGTCATTGGCTCGGCAACGACAATCTTTCCCTTCCACTTGGGATTGAGAAGATCCCAGTAGGATTTGAACTCCTGAGGGTTTACCAGAGTGGTGTTATAATGGAAATAATAAAGCGGCGCGCCGGCAAAAGAGAAGATGTATTTATTTTCGTCATCGCCGTAGACATGCTTTCCCTGCCACCACTTCGACTCGTCTAAGACTTCGGGGAGAATAAGCGCGTGCTTGATGGGATCGAGGAGGCCGGTTTTGAGAAGCCCGGACTGGGCAGAGCCGACTCCGCCGATGAGGATATCCGCCAAGTACTTTCCGGCGCGCCTCTCAGATACGATTCTGGTCACGCGTTCCGATCCGCGTACGCTCACTTCGACCAGCTTGATATCGGGAAAAGTTTTCTGGAACTCTTGGAATACAAGTTCTTGACCGGGAAAGGTATAAAGGACAACTCTACCTTCTTGTTTTCCCGTGCGCAGCACTTTCTCCCATTCTTCACGGCCGTCGGACGCAGCCATGATCGGCAAGGGAAGTGCAAGAACAAAGAAATAAACTAGGATGGTCATGAACGGCTTCATCACATGCGAAGGTCGCTGAGGGTCAGACTGAGCAGGCTCAGGGTCTTGTATTTGGGTTCTTCAGGCTTCCGGGTAACCTGGCCGACGCTATTTCAGGATCAGCAAAAGGGTCATAACAATTACGACAATCTTCCATCGTGTAATTTATCTACCAGGCTTTCACGGCTTCCACCCCGCTCGATTCAGTTGCTGGTCAGCGTCCATAGCAAAGCTAAAATCGTAGCCACGAGCGTTGGGGATGTCGTCGGTGACGCCCGCGACTTGACGGATGATGATGAGGTCGTTTCTCTGGATTTCTTCATCGACAGTCCCGTTAAGCGTGAAGGTGTTAATGAGGTCGTCGTAGACGCGCGCGGCCTGGGAGCGGTCGACCCCGGAGAATTTCATCATGGCGGTGACGGTGCCCTCACGATCCTGGCGCACACGACGCAGCGACTTGAGAGCGGCCTTGATGAACGCGGCGACCATCTTGGGTTGCTCCTTGATGAGCCGGTCGGAAGTCGCAAGCGTTCCCCAGGAATTTTTTACTTCATTGCCGTAATAAAAGAGATCTTTCATGCCCTTATCCAAGCCGATATGGCGGAGCTCCGGGCCCACAACGGCGGCGTCCGCTACCCCCGACATCAGTGCCGTTAGCTGGTTTCCCAATCCTGGATCGATGTAGACCACATCCTTGTTACCATCGAGCCCGTACTTGGTGAGTATTTGTTTGAGCATAAAGGTTGCGACGGCAGCTATACCCGTGGTCGCGATTTTCTTTCCCTTCAGCTCTTTCGGGCTCGTAATATTGGGCTTGGTCAACAGCCACTGGTGCACCCGATTGTTGACTGCCAGCGCCACCTTTAAGGGAGCATTGCTCCTGGCCAGCACGACCAGCGCGCTGGTGCCGGCGACGGTAAAGTCAACGCTCCCCGCCATCAACGCCTGGATGCTCGGCGTCGGCTCGATGAAGGTGATCTTGAGGTCGATGCCCTCTTCCTTCATGTAGCCCCTGTCCAAAGCGATGGGATAAATCAAATGTTGAAAGCTCTTGCTCGCGATCGCGAGGTTTACGGTCTGCG
>WNGA01004576.1_pt1 | contig 26496 bp, 20 predicted proteins | sample 5400061 | NCBI WGS metagenome assembly WNGA01 (sample SAMN13153366, study PRJNA577476) | soil metagenome | isolation source: 100 cm soil or saprolite under grassland replicate 2 | place: USA:California | collected 2016-06-15 | reverse complement strand
TGGCCACCGCCACCGAGCATTCACAGAGGTGGAAAAAAGCGTGGTCGTTTTCGGCGTCGCCGATGCCGACCGCGTTGTGCGGTGAGAGTCCTAACTCGTCCAGCGCGGCCTTGAGGCCCGTCGCCTTGTTCACGCCCGAGGGCAAAATCATGACCGCGCCCTTGTTGAAGATCACCTGAAGTTCAAGCCCCAGATCGCGGATGGTTCCAAGCGCCGTCGTCTCGTGCGGCTCCCAGGTGGCGACGATGGAATGCCCGACAGAGATCGGCCCCACGCCGCGCTCTCCAAGCAGTCTCACGAAATCCTCCCGCGGCGGCTCGGCGAGCAACTTCTCCTTGCGCTCCTTCGGACGATGGAGCAGCGCGCCGTTTTCGGCGACAACCCGATCGAAAAGATCCAGTTGAGAGAAGTTTTGTCGCAGGTCATCGAGTTCCCTGCCCGTCACCATAATCAGCCGCCGGCCCGAACCGCGCAGCCGTTCGAGCGCCGCCACAGTCTCGTCATTCACCCGCCCGCCATGGGCCAGCGTGTCTCCGAATTGTCGTTGGGGAATTTTTGCTGACAGGGGAGAGATTTGATGGGGAGAGAACTTTTTCAACCGGAGTATAGTTGACCGCGCGGCGGACCGCCAACCGGGTCGCCCCTGGGTACGCATCGCTTCCAGCGTGCGGTAGTGGGTGGAGGACCCATTGGAGGCTCGCAGCGCGTCGAGGCCGGGCGCGCAGGATTGCAATCGATAATCACTCGACGCTAGCTAGGCGACTTCGGAGTTGTCTGCTTCCGAGCAACACGTCTTTCCCCACGTCTGCACGCTGGAAGCGATGCGTACCCAGGGCGCGCGTAAAACTTTGACGGACACCCGTGTTCAACCGCAAAAACACAAATTTGTGGTTAAACATGCTTCAAAAATCGAACAAACTTCCCTGCGCCGACGGGCGACGGAAAGTCCGCCGGCGCTCTTTCATTTCGTACTTGTCATGATTCAGCCCCAGCCGGCGGGTGTGAATCTCGAATGTCTTTTTGACCATCTCCCAGAACGGCCCTTCGCCGCGCATGCGCTCGTGGAATGCGCTCTTGTTCAACACGCCGCCTTTCACCTCGCGGATCCGGCTGACGATTTTCTTCGCGCGCAGCGGCATCTTCTCCTGCAACCGTTCGAGGAAGTAAGGCTCGACGTTGCCGGGCAGTCGCAGCAGGTTGATGAACGCCGATTTGGCTCCGGCGTCGCGCGCGCGTTCGAGCAGTTCCGGTATCTCGTGTTCGTTCAACCCCGGAACCACCGGGGCGATGCCCAGGCCGACTTCCACGCCGGCGTCGGCGAAGGCCTTCATCGCGGCGAATCGGTGTTCGGGGAACGGGGCGAAAGGCTCCAGAGCGCGGTTCACGTCGTGGTCGAGAAACGGGATGGTGAAATGAACCATCGCGCTGGCTTCGACGGAGAGTTGTTTGATCAATTCCAGGTCGCGGCGGACCAGAGCCGATTTCGTGATCAGGCTGACGGGGTTGCGGAATTCCAGGCAGACTTCCAGGCATTTGCGCGTGAGCTGGTAATTAGCTTCGAGCGGGATGTACGGATCGGAAGTGAACGAAAAGACCAACACGTCGCCCTTCCAGCCCTTCTTCATGAACTCCGAGCGCAGCAACTCAGGCGCGCGAACCTTGGCGACGATCTTTCGCTCGAAATCGGTCCCCGCGCCGAAGCCGAGGTACTCGTGCGTGGGCCGCGAGAAACAGTATGTGCAGGCGTGCGGGCAACCGCGATAGCAATTGACCGAATAATCGAACGGAATGTCTGGGCTGTTATTGCTGGTGATGATCGAACGCGTGGCCGTCTCTTCAAAGACTTCGAGCTTGGCTTCGGGCGGTTCGCCGATCCATTCGTGCCGGGCGCTGAGCCAGGGGTTGGGAGGGTTGTTGACGTAACGCATTTGTCATTTGTCATTTGTCATTTGTCATTTGTCATTTGTCATTTGTCATCGGTCATTTGTCTCGCGCCGCCGACTACAAAAGCAAATGACAAATGACAAATGACCGATGACAAATGATAAATGCTTACTCTATTGACACGGCCCTGACCAGTTTCAATCTGATAACCGCGCTCTGGTCCAGTCTCACCTCTTTGCCTTTGGTAAGAAGGATTCCCGCGGCCACGCTTCCGCCCAACACCGCCAGTCCGCCGATGGCCGCCCCCCTGGGGATGCCGATCCCATTATCGGATTTCGCCAGTCCCCCCAGTATCGCGATCGTCACGCCTACCTGACCGATCGCGGCGCTGGTCAGAACATTCTTTAAAACATCGCCGCCGCCCGCGCCTTGCTTCAACGTCCCTTCTCCGTCGGACTTCACTTTTTCGTCGCGAGTGAAATCGGAGGCAGATTTCAGGACCGCCGCGATCTTCTGCTCCGCCCCCTCCAGGCGGATGCGGTCGAAGGTGATGTGGAGCTGTCCACCCTTGAGAGGACGCCTCGCCGGTTGAGCCAGCGTGACCCGCCCGATCACTTCCGTGCCTTCTCTCAACAGCCTGCGGCCGTCAACGACCACGTCACGGCGCACGACCGCTCTGATTTCGTCACCGGGTTCGCTCAGTTTCGAGCTGACCGGATCGAGCAATGCGAGTTGAATCTCGGTCCCTTCGGGAATGACCGACTCGCTGTTCTGCTCCTGCGCGAATCCGGCAGGGCTGATCGCGAGGCCGATCATGGCGAGCAGAAAAACAGACAGGCAATACCTCTTCAACATTTAGTTACCTCCTTCGAAAAGCGCCGCGAACCAAGAGGGCGGCGGTATGTTACTCTTTGCCGATGTCGCAGGCAAGAAAACCTCTATCGACGCGGCCCCCAATGTTTGCTTTTCGATACGCCGCTTGATTTAATTGACCGTCACATCAAACAAACGGTTTTCCGGACAACTTTCCATATCGAAACGCGATGAAACTCTTTACCGTCGAAGAAGCGAACGCATTGCTGCCCGAAGTCAGACGACTGCTGGCGGGCATCGACCGTTCCCGCGCGACGCTCCGCCGGATGGCCCCCGAAGCCAAACTCGCGAGCGAGAATCCGGGCGGCGGCGGCGTCGCGCGGGGCTTTCAATATTCGGACGCGCTCGCGACCTTCATAGCCTTGACTCAGGAGATTCTCGGCCTCGGCGTCGAAATCAAAGACTTCGATCAAGGGTTGCTCGACTTCCCAAGCGAACGGGATGGGAAAATCGTCTACCTGTGCTGGCGACGCGGCGAGGAAAGCATCGAATGGTGGCACGACCTGGACGCCGGCTTCGCCGGAAGACAGAGGATCGAGGATTGAGGATTGAGGATCGAGGATCGAAGATCGCGCCATTGCGCCTACGGCGATCCTCGATCCTCGATCCTCGATCCTCGATCTGCAAGTGGGCAGAGTTCGCAGATCAAGACTTCTATTTGCAGGCGCGGCGTGGCGAGCGAGGTTTTGAGCGCGACGTCGGTCTCGGAGATGCGGGCGATCCCGCGCAATATTCGCACGGCGTCGATCTTCCGCACGCGCTCGTTGAGCCTCGTGACGATGTAGGGCGACATTCCCACGGCCTTCGCCACTTCGGCGTTCGGCGCGTTGCGGCTCATCAATTCTTTCGCCGCGAGCATCTTGCGGTAGTTGCTGGCAATCGCGCCGAGGATCATTAACGACAGCGTCTCGGGCCGTTCGGAGGCGTTCGCGTAGATGCGATCGAGAAGATTCAACGCGCGGCGGCGGTCGCCGTCGAGGATCGCGTCAGTCAGCTCGAAATTCGAGCGCTCGCGCGAATTGAGAACCAGTTCGTCGATCTCCGGCTTCCCTATCCGCCCTTTTTCCCCGACATAATTGATCAGCTTGTCGAGTTCGGCCGAGAGCCTTGTCAAATTGACCCCGACCATCCCGACCAGGTAAGCCGCCGCCTGCGGTTCGATAAAGCGGTCGGCGCGCGCGACGTAATCGCGAATCCACTGCGGCGCGGCCTCGCGCTCGTCCAGCGGATCGAAGCTGACGACCTCGCATGCCTTCCGCAGCATCGTCGCAATGTTGCGCCGGTTGTCCATCGCGTCGCTGACGAAGACCAGCGCGGTCGTTTCGGAGGGCGCGCGCAGATAATCCTTCAAGGCGTCGAGCTGTTTGTCGTCGCTGATCGCTTCAAAGCCCGTGACGACGACTATACGCCGGGCCGAGATCATCGGGAACTGCCGGGCCATCGCCAAAGCGTCATCGAGATTTCCCTGCGCGACTGAGATTCTGGCGAAGTTGAAATCGCGCGCCGCCGCGTCGACCGCGACTTCGAGCAGCTTCTTCAACTCCTGATCGCGCAGATACCTCTCCGCCCCCTCAAACAGGTAGAGCGGCGCTATCCGGCCGCTCTGAAGCCTTCGGTGGAACTCGGATTGGGATTTGACGGCGTTAGCCGACGTCGGTTTCTTCATTCTGTTTGTCAGATGTGAGAGACGTCAGGCCGTACGGTACGGGGAGCGTGAGCGACCTGAGCATAGATCAATAGGCCTATTGATCTATGCTCAGGTCGCTCACGCTCCCCGTACCGTACCGCTCGCCCAACCCTCAACGTATTTATGACGGCCTGTGCTTAGATCAAAATCCTTCCAGAATGGTCGAGATCACGCTCTTCGCGAAATCGCGCGCGAGGCGGTCGGTCGCCGGTCCTTCCTCATTGAAGTATGTCTTCGGGTCGCCGGGGATCTCGTATTCGCCGCGAAAGACGTAGTTTTGATTATCGAAGATAATCTTATTTTTCGTTTGATCGCGCACGGTCACCGCGACATAGACGGCGATTTCGAACAACCTGGCGCGCCCAAAGTCATCGAGCAGCTTCGGGGCGAAGCCGAAATATTTAATCTCGCCGATCATCACCGCATCCGCGCCCTCGGGCGAGGAAACGATTTTGAGCGAACGCGCGCGGCGGACCGCCTCGTCGACCACGGCGGAGGTGAATCGCTGCTCGACTTTGTATCGTAGACTGGGGTTCTGGAACGCCGGGATGGCCAGCGTCTTGATGTGCTTCGGCAACCCGTCGCCGCGACCGGTCGGCTTGTAGCATTCGGTGTAGCCGCTGACCGACAACAGCAGCGCGGCGAAAAATACAGCGCTCAGTTTTCGTTTCATCATAAAGAATCTCCTCCGGGGTATGCGAAAGCCAACATCCACGAAACCAACGCCGGTGTCAAGTCGCGCGGATCGTGACGCGGCCGCCGCCGGGCCGTGGCAAGCCTACTATGACAGCTTGCGCTCCGCGGCATGGCGTGGTCGAGAATTACGCAGCATAATCCGGATAGATCGCCGGCGCGCGGCTTGGATAAGATCACGCCCGGAGGTAAGAGATATGGCGAATTCATCAAACATCAGAATCGCGACTACGGCGGCGGCGCCTGCTGAAGAATGGTTTTGGCAAGCCATCCGGACGCGCGACGCGGATTATGACGGGCTGTTTTATTACGGCGTGCGCACGACCGGCGTTTATTGCCGCCCGTCGTGCGCCTCGCGGCAGCCGAGGCGTGAAAACGTTCTCTTCTTCGCGCTGCCGGAGGCCGCGCGGCAAGCCGGGTTTCGCGCCTGCCTGCGCTGCCGCCCCGACGAAACGGCCGTCCGCGACCCGCAGGCCGAATTGACGCAAAGCCTTTGCCGTTTGATTGACCAACATTTGGAAGAGCCCTTGAACATCGCCGCCCTGAGCGAGCAGGTGAAATTGAGCCAGTTCCATCTGCAGCGGCTCTTTAAAAAATTGATGGGCATCACGCCGCGCCAGTACGCCGAGGCCCGCCGGGCCGACCTTTTTAAGACCCGCGTCAAGGCCGGACAGAGCGTGACCGAAGCGATGTATGAAGCAGGATACGGCTCCAGCAGCCGGCTTTACGAAAAAGCCGCCGCGCAATTGGGCATGACGCCCGCCACGTACCGTAAAGGAGGAAAAGGAATGAGGATCAATTACACGATCGCCGAATGCCCGCTCGGTTTGCTACTCGTCGCGGTGACCGACAAAGGGATTTGTTCCGTGACTCTCGGCGACAAGGACGAAGATTTGACCGGCGGCCTGCGCGCCGAATTCCCGCAGGCGGATATCGCGCGCGACGAGAAGCGGCTACAGACTCAAGTCCGCGCGCTGCTCGGGCGCCTGGAGGGGCAGGAACCGCATCCCGACTTGCCGCTCGACGTGCAGGGGACGGCTTTTCAGAAAAGAGTCTGGGAGGAGTTGCGCCGCATTCCGCGGCCATCGTCACGCCATGTCATCGCGTCGTACGCGAGAACGGCGAACCCGGCGGCTATCGCTGGGGCGTCGAGCGCAAACGCCGGCTGCTGGAAAAAGAGAAGTCCGCCTCGCTCAAACGGGCGGCGAAACAATAACAACGAAAAGGAGGAAATGATGTCTTTGATGAACGCCGCAGAAGAGGTCCGATTCCCGGTCGGAGACTTTATGATTGACCCCGTCGTCACTGATGAAAAACGGCGAAGATGGATCGCCGAGATGGCGCAGGCGCCCGCGAACCTGCGCGTCGCGCTGGCCGGTTTGAGCGACGATCAGCTCGACACACGTTACCGCGAGGGCGGCTGGACGCTTCGACAAGTCGTACATCATCTGGCCGACGCGCACATAAATGGCTTCGTACGCTTCAAGCTGGCCCTGACCGAAGACAATCCGCTAATCAAAACTTACGAAGAGACATTGTGGGCGGAAACGATTGACGGGCGCGAAGCGCCGCTCGAATTATCGTTGAAGCTGCTCGAAGCGTTGCACGAACGCTGGATCATCCTTCTGAATTCGCTTCGAGAGCCCGACTTTGCCAAGAGCTTCAGCCATCCCCAGCGCGGAGTGATGACGATTGACAAAGCGATTCAGTTGTACGCATGGCACGGCGTTCATCACGCCGCCCACATCACCGGGCTGCGCGAGCGCAAAGGATGGTAGGCGAATGACCGAAGCGGTTTCTCAACTGAAAACCCCACAACAGCGGGTCACGGCCTGCGACTGGCCGCGACTCGCCGCGCGACTGGATGAACAAGGCTACGCGCTCAGCGCCCCGTTGCTCTCGCCCGCCGAATGCGATGAATTGATCAGCCTTTACGCGGACAGCAGAGCGTTCCGCAGCCGCGTGGTGATGGAGCGCCATAACTTCGGGCGCGGCGAATATCAATACTTCGCCGCGCCGCTGCCGCCGCTGGTCGCCGAATTGCGCGAGAGTCTCTACCCGCCGCTCACCCGAATCGCCAATCGCTGGATGGAACGGATGAACCAGCCGGAAAGGTTTCCGCCGACGCTGGCGGAATTCCTGGACGTCTGTCACCGGCATAAGCAGACCAGGCCGACGCCGCTGCTGTTGCGTTACGAAGCGGGCGATTACAACTGCCTGCACCAGGATTTATACGGCGATGTCGCATTTCCATTACAGGCGGCGTGCGTGTTGAATCAGATCGGGCTCGATTACACTGGCGGCGAATTCCTGCTCAACGAGCAACGCCCTCGCGCCCAGACGCGCGGCGAAGCCATTGTCATTGAACGGGGCCAATTCATCGTCTTCCCGAACCGCTACCGGCCCGTGCGCGGCGCGCGCGGAGATTATCGCGTGAACATGCGCCACGGCGTCAGCCGTCTCCAATCTGGCGAGCGTTATTGCTTGGGAGTGATTTTCCACGACGCCCTATAGCCCAATGAGGTTAAGTTAGCGATTAGTGGCGCGGACTTTAGTCCGCGCTGACGGCTGGCGCGCGGACTAAAGTCCGCGCCACTAATCGCTAACTTAACCTCATTGCCCTATAACCAGTCCTGTTAATGGAACGCCCCCTGCCGCGTTATTGCGACAGGAGGCAAAATGCAAAAACACGCGATCGAGACCTGCGGTCTGACGCGACGCTTCGGCGCGCAGCTTGCCGTTGATGATTTGAATCTATTGGCGCCCGAGGCCGGAGTTTACGGCTTTCTGGGACCGAACGGCGCGGGCAAGACCACCACGATACGAATGCTGCTGGGTCTGATTCGCCCTGACGCCGGCGAAGTTCGTTTGTTCGGCGCGCCTCTTGCCGCCGGCCGACTGTCGCTGATGCGGATGGTAGGCGCGCTGGTCGAAACCCCTTCACATTTGGGTCAGCGTCCGCTGGCCAGGATTCGCATTGGCGCTCGGCGCCGGCATCGGCGGAACCTTCTTCGCCATCTTCGCGGCCGGCGCGCGGGTGGGCAAATACTATCCATGGCTGCTGCCGGTGAATGTTTTCCTGGAGGAGAGATTTACGGCCGCGCTTCTGCTGGGCGCCGGCGGCGGAGTGATTGCGGCGGTGATTGGTTGCTTGGAATTTGTCAGGCGGGATGCGGCTTAGCCGAGGCTGGCGTGGCGTTTCATGCTATAGAATCAATCTGCTCCCGAACAATCCGAATGCCTTCCCACGCGGGCCATTCGCCCGCCTCGCTCAATCTCACGATCTGCAGCCACCAATACGCCTCCAGCGCAACCTGTTTCTGCATTTCCCAAAAAGTTTTTCGCGAATTCAAATACAAGCCGCCGGCGAGGCGGATTTGAGCTGCCGGAGCGAGGATAAATTTGCGAAGGGCTTCGGACATATGGCCTCTTGAACCATACAACGAAGGTGTTGTATCACGGGCGTGTTGTACAACGATTCACCGCATCGGTCAACCGGCATTTTCTCGAAAACAAGCTCTACATTAGAAAGATAAGCGCGGAGTAAATCTGTTGACGATAAGTAAAAACGCGAATAGACTCCCGGCGTTATCACGCTTTTTCCCCTTCTTTGACTTGCTTGCGCTATGGACTCAACTCGACTCTCCTGGCCCAGTCTGGACGAAGGTTACACTGACGAGTTCGGCGTCATTTGTCCCGAAGTCTACCGTGCGGCGGGGGAGTTGTGGCCACAGGCCGAGGGCTTCGTTCATTCGAAGCTCCGCGATTGCCCGGCGGGAATACAGTTGATGCTCAAGGCCGCCGCCACTGTTTCGCGCAAGCGCCTGGAACAACCGGATCAAATCCGCGATCTCAAAGCTTATCTCTGGACAACTTTCAAACACTTTATCTCTGACGAGGTGGAAAAAGGTAACCGCTACCAACCGCTGGAACCTGAACAACAGCTGGAGAACGACGCCCGCGGTCCGTCGGAAGCGCTGAACGATCAGATTCTGATCGAGGAAGTGATGGCGCAAATGGACCGTTGGACTCGCAGTGTCTTCGAGTTGCGGGTGCTCGGCTATCAATTCGAAGACATCGCGCATATGCTCAAGATGCGCCCCCACCTTCTCCGCAGCAAATTCCATAAAGAGATCAAGAAGCTGTCCCGCAGGCTCCGCGGCTGACGCTCTTCGGCCGATCGCCGAATCAGCGCCGCGAGCGGCGCCGAGCGGGTTTCCGTCCAATAGGCCTATTGACGGAAGCCCGCTCGGCGCCGCTCGCGGCGCTGATTCGGGCGTCTACTTGCACAGGTCAAAATTTTTTTTTCGCGAGCGGGCGCCTTTTGCCGTTTCATTCCCTCTATGAGTTGTAAGCGGAAAATTTTTAGGAAAGAAGGCTTATGAAGCGCCACCCCACACCTAACGATAATCTGGCGCCGACGCAAACAAACATTCCGATTACGCCGGGAGATTTTAACAACCCGGAGAAGCTGATTCTCGCCGCGCAGAACCATTTTGCGACCGCCTATCCAAATGAGCGGCGAGTAGGCTGCCCCGCGCCCGGCGTGATTAAGGCGGCGCGCGCCGACCTGCCTCCCGACGATGAGTTGCGTGCGCATCTTTTCCGTTGTTCCGAATGCTTCAACGGATACAGCGCGGCGTTGCAGGACCATTACCAGCAAACCGCCTCCGACAGCGCGGCGGATTGGCGAACAAAATTGTTGCGCGCGCTGTCGAAATGGCGATTGCCAATGTTCGCCGGCGTGGCCGCGGCTCTGTTGCTCGCGGCTAGTCTGCTCATCCAGCGGCGCGAGCCGTCGGAGACGCCGCAATCGATTCAAACACGTTCTCAGCCTACACCGTTGGCGTCAGCGGTAAATCCGCTGACGCCAGTGCCCCCGGCGCCAACCGCGGGGCGACCGCCCGACCCCCTGCAGGAAAAGCCGCGCCCGGCGGAGTGGCTCGCGATCAACCTGGACCTGAACCGGTACAGGGCGCTCGGCGATTCCATCCGCGGCGATTCGCGGCGCGAAGAAGAGAAAAAAATCAAACTGCGGCCGCTGCGTGCGCTTTTAAAACTGCGACTGCGTCGTGGGAGCGAAGCAGGGCTTTACCGGATCAGCGTGGTCGATCCTAACGGTAACCGGTTGACCGGAGCCAGCGCGCGCAGCCGAAACGGGAAATCGCTCGACGCCGTTCTGGATCTACGGCGGGCGGCCCGAATGGCGCATCGATTGCGCGTCGAGCGCGGCGACGACATGAATGAATACCTGATCGAAATCGCAAAACCATAAAATCGCATGACACAATCCCCCTGGATCAGCCGACGGGTCAAGTGGGCGCCCTGTTGGCTCATTTTCATTCCTCTGGTTTTCACGCCGCCGCCTCATGCGAAGGCCGGACAGGACGCGACACGTTTGGAACTGGGTCGGCCCCTGGAGCGGATGATCGGCGGCCTGGATACACACCGATATAGAATTGCGCTCAGCCCCGGCTTATACCTGCGCATCGCAATCGCACAGCGAGGCATCGATGTGGTTGTGACAGTCCTGGATCCGGCGGGTCGCAGAGTCGCGCAGATCGATCGTCCAAATGGCCCGTACGGCCCGGAGACCGTTTCGGTGATCGCCGAAGCTGAGGGTGATTACCTGATTGAAGTGAGGACTGCGCAGAAGCTCGTGGCGCCCGCCAAATACCTTATAACCGCGACCGAGCGGCGAGAGGCGACGGCCGAAGACAGGCGGCGCGTGGCGGCCGAATACGCCGTCAGCGAAGCCGAAGAGTTGCGGTTCAGAGAAACGGCGGACTCGCTGAGCCAGGCCGTCGAAAAGTTCAGCCAAGCCATCAACATCTGGCGAAGTCTAGGGGAACGCTATGAAGAGGCGATTGCGGTCTATGGGCGCGGCTGGAGTTATCGATTGCTCGGCGATTATTACAACGCGATTTGTGATCTCCATCAAGCCGCCTCGCAGTTGGAGTCATTGCAGGATCGCCATGGCGAGGCGGTGGCGAGGTCATGGCTCGCCTGGACTTATATTGATGTCGGTGAGAATGAACAAGCTCTAGAGCGCTTCCGGCAGGCGCTCCCGACATATGAATCGCTGGGCAACCTGCGCGGTCAGGCCGTCACGCTATACGGCATAGGCACAACGTATGCGCTGACGTCAGAGCCCGAGAAGGCTCTGGAATATTTCGAGCGTTCACTGGAGCTGCGGCGGAAGGCCGGCGACAGGTCCGGCGAAGTTCTCACGCTCTCAGCCATCGGAATGACATATAACTACCTCGGGCGCCCGGAGATGGCGATTGATTACTCGCAGCGCTCGCTCGAACTTTCCCACACTATGAGCAGCTTGCAGATTCGAGTCAATCCGCTTTCCAAGTTGGGCTGGGCGCATCTGACATTGCGCCATTTGGACGAGTCTCGCGACTACTACGAGCAGGCCCTGCGCATCTGCCAATCTATCGGTGACCGCGCGAGCGAAATCCCCGTACGTTACGGACTGGCGCAGGTGGAAATGGAGCGGGGGCGTTTGGACGAGGCGCGACGTCACATCGAGGCCTCGCTGGAGATCGTTGAATCGCTGCGCGGGCGCAACAGCAGCCTGGAACTGCGATCCACCTATCTCGCCCTGAAGCAGGACCATTACCAACTTTACATCGAGTTGCTGATGCGGCTTCACCGCGGCAACCCGACCGCGGGTCATGCCTCGGCCGCGCTGCAGGTGAGCGAACGCGCCCGCGCCCGCAGCCTGCTCGACGCGCTCTCCGAAGCTCAGATCGACCTGCGCAGCGGCGTGGACGCGAAATTGGTCGCCGAAGAACGGCGATTGCAGCGCAAACTAAACGATATGTCCGCCGCGCAAATGCGCTTGCTCAGCGGCAAATATACGGCCGAGCAGGCGGCGGCCCTCGACGCCAACGTCAGAGAGACCATCGACCTGCTGGATGAGACTCGCGCGAACATCAAAAGAACCAACCCGGGCTACGCCGCGCTGACCCAGCCTCAGTTGGTCAGCGTCGAGCGCATTCAGCGCGAACTGCTCGACGACGGCACGCTGCTGCTGGAGTACGCGCTCGGCGAGGAGCGTAGCTACCTCTTCCTGGTGTCGCCGTCGAGCCTGCAAACCTTCACCCTCCCGCCCCGCGCAGAGATCGAAGCGCGGGCGCGACGCGTCTACGACCTGCTCTCGGCGCGCGCCCCCGATTCGCGCGGCGGAACGCCGCAGCAGAGACAGGCGCGCCTCGCCGAGGCGGACGCCGAACTGCCTCGGCAGGCCGCCGAATTGAGCCGCATGATCCTGGCGCCGGCGGCGGCGCAGTTGGGCGAGAAGCGCCTGCTCATAGTCGCGCAAGGCGCCTTGCAGTTGATCCCCTTCGCCGCGCTCCCTGAACCTGAGAGCGGGAGAGCGGGAGAGCGGGTGAGCGAGGGAGCAAGAGGGCAGGAGACAAGGGGCAATTCTTCTTTTCTCTCGCCCTCTCACTCTCCCACTCTCCCGCTCTCCCGCTCTCCCGCTCTCCCGCTCTCTTCCACCCCGCTGCTCGTCAAACACGAAATCGTCAACCTGCCGTCGGCCTCGACGCTGGCCGCGTTGCGGCGCGAGACGGCAAAACGCCAGCCCGCGCCGAAAACCCTCGCGATCCTGGCCGATCCGATCTTCGAGACGGGCGATGAACGCCTAAAACTCTCCGAAGCTCAAACTCAGCGCGCGACTCAACCGGATCCCGATCAACCCGGCCAAACCGCCGCCCAACATCGCCCGCAACACCTGGCGCGCGCAATCGAGGCTTTCGGAGAAGCGAACGACGAGTTCGCTTTCCCGCGCCTGACCTCCACCCAGTGGGAGGCCGAACAGATCGCCAAACTTGCGCCTGCCGATCAGGTATTCAAAGCCCTTTCCTTCGACGCCAATCGCCAATTGGCGACGAGCGGCAAGTTGAGCGATTACCGCATCGTGCATTTCGCCTCACACAGCTTCATCAACGCCAGGCGCCCCGATCTGTCCGGCATAGTGCTATCGCTCGTCGACCAGCGCGGCCAGGAGCAGGACGGATTCCTTCGACTGCACGAAATCTACAACCTCAAACTGCCGGCCGATCTGGTAGTGCTCGGCGGCTGCCGCACCGGACTCGGCAAAGAGATCAAAGGCGAGGGGCTGATGAGTTTGACGCGAGGCTTTATGTACGCCGGCGCGCCTCGCGTCATCGTCAGCGCATGGGAAGTACAGGACCGGCCATCGGCGACGCTGATGGTCAAATTCTACCGATACTTGCTCGGCCCGAAGCAGTTGTCGGCGGCGGCGGCGTTGCGCGCCGCGCAGATCGAGATGTCGCGCGACAAACAGTTCGCCGCGCCTTACTTCTGGGCCGGCTTCACTTTGCAAGGCGAATGGAAGTGAAGTTATGATAACCGTCAAAGTCTACTGCGAGTCATCAGACGACCCGGCCATAGGCAAAATTGTTTCGCTAGGAGGTGAAGGACTGGGGAGCGCCGGCAGCCAATTTACCGACAACGACGGCGAGGCCTTTTTCAACGTCGAGCCTCGCGAAGGTAGGGTCTTCGTCTTCGTTAACGGATCAATCGCCTACAAGGGTTATCTGAGAGAAAGAATTGTTGTCTATGTTTGAATGATGCGCGGCGTGTGTCCGGCTTTCAGCAACCATCGCTGTACCTCTTTGGCATGTCCCGGCGCGACTACGGCCACATAATCGGACAGGCGAGCGACCAGCAACGGGCCGACGCGGCGGTCGGCCAGCAACTCTTCCAGTAGCTCAGGCTCGGCGGTCTCTACCAGCGTCAAATGGGTGTGTAGCAGCGGCGCGGACAGTTTGGCCTGTGCGGGCGCTAGCGGCGCGGCGGAGGCGACGGGGGATGCGGTTTTGCCTTTCTTCATTTCTGTTTCTCCGATTGAGCCGGCTCCGGCAGCAGGACTTCTTTGCCAGGCTCGAAGCCGTATTCGCTGAGCAGTTTTCGCAGTTCCTTGACGCTTTCGGGTTTGACCAGCACGGCGCACGCTCCGATGCGCGCCAGCAGATGTGGGCGCAGGAAGCTGCATTTGCAGATCGCCTCGGTCACCTCGGCGGTGGAAGTTTGCAGCAGGGGCGGAGTCGTCATCGCCGCCGGGCCGGGCGCGGTCTTGTTTCCGCACCAGGCGTGGATGGCATACTGCAGAAACTGCGGTGGCGGGAGAACGGCGCGGCGACTGATCCGATTGATGATGTCGTCCGCCGTCCAGCCGCGCGCGCGCGCCGCCGACACGCTGGCGCGTGTAATGCGCCAAACCAACGGGAGGCTAGTCGCTTCGGCGTAAGCCGACAACTCCCCCGCGATCAGCAGATCGTGTTGCGTGGGCGCGATCAGCGCCGCGCCGTCGTCGTTGACGATCAGCGGGCGCGGCGGTTGCGGTTCGTAGCTGATCGCGCCGCCCAACGGCAGGGCGCGTTTGAGCGCCTGTTCGGATTGCTCCGTCAGGATGAAGCGGTCGCCGATGATTGCGCCTTTGACTTTTCCGCCAGCAAGCGCGGCGTCGCGCGCGGCGCCGTCTGGGAATTCAAGCACGTTGGCGTTGACTCGCAGGGCCAGCCTTTCGCGCCGCGCGGCCCAATCGCCGAGCGTGCGCGCGACGCCTGGCGGCAATGGATGCTGGCTGCCGGTTTCGAGCGTCTCCAACAACTGTCTTGCTCCCACACCCTCTTCGAGCGCGGCGTAGACGCTCTCGCGCGTCAACCGGTAAGTGACGATGGCCGCATCGGCTTTCTGCCGCACGCCGACGCGCTCGATAAAACCGAGCTGGCGCGGCGTGGCCTGATCCAGATAGACGACGACATCGAAGTTGGGTTGGACGATCCAGCAGGTCTGGCCGGGCTGGTTGGTCTGGCCGGGTTGTTCCCGCCGCGATTTGCGCGTCGCGCCACGCGTTTCAGACGGTTGGCGGAAGACGTCGTGCAGCGATGCGCGCCCGGCTTCGGTCAGGCGAAAGAGCGCGAGCGCATTCGACTTGCTTTGGGGCGCGCGCGCCAGTTCGATCAGGCCTAGATGAAAGAGCGGGCCGCTCAGCGCGCGTTCGATCCAGACCTGCTCGTTCTTCCGCCACTTGGCCAGGCTGTCGGCCTCGTATTTGGCGCGGGCGGCTGCCTCCTGCTCCGGCGTCGCCTTCCAGGGCGCTGAATAGGTGTTCAAATAGCCGAGCGCGAAATGCCGCCCGATGCGTTGGCGGAGGGCTTCGGAGAGGTCCTCGACGCGATACCATGCCGCCGCATCCGGCAGCAGGCCCAGCGCCAGCAACAAGGCCGCGCGCAAAGCGTTGTGCTTCGTCTGCCCGCCGCCATCTTCGCTGTAGTAGTAACTCTCGTGTGAGGAATGCTCCTTCCATCGCGTCAACGAACGATACGCCGTCGCCCAGATCCGGGCCTGCTGATCGAGCGGCAATTCCAGCGTCGCCTGGATATTCGCTTGCGGGTTGATGCGGATTTCACGCGCCCGGTAATCCACTTTCAGCAAATCGGCGGCAATGAACAAACCCAGATAAAACTCGACGGCGGAGGGCAACGGCGTCAGGACTTCCTCCTGGCCAGCCTGGCCAGCCTGGTTGGACCATCCCAACAGTTTGCCGAGCTTGTTCAGCGAAGGGGTTGCGTACTGCCCTTTGGCCGTCATCTGCACGCGGTCCAGCCGGTCAACTGCATGATAAAACGACGTCAGTCGCAAGAGCAGTTCGCCGGGGCGGCGCGCGACGGGAGCGACGGCTTCGGCGTCTGGTTTGAGCGGCAACGCGGGCGGCGGCGCGACATCGATGACGTCAAAAAAATCGGCCACGAGGCCGACGGCTTCGCACACGTAAGAAGAGTAGTAGTCGCCGAGCGATTTGTTCTGCCCATCACAGCGCATAAGCAGCCCGCGTTCGAGCATTTCGTTCAGCCGGACGTAATGTTTGCCGTTGGATGAATAATAGCCATAATGGTAATCGTGAGGCATCGGGTGGAGCAGCAACAGTTCCAGCGCCAGCTCTTCGGTATAGGCGACAGGCCGCTCTCGCAATTTCATCAGCATCAGCCCGTCACGCTCGCTTTGCTTTAGGTTCTCCGCCAACTGACGCACCGCCGCCGGATCGCGAAAGCAGCGTTTGAGCGTTTGGATCGCCGATTCCTTGTTCAACTTGTAAGCCTCTTTGCCGACCCAGACACGCGCCATCTTTTTCACCACGTCGGCATTGAGACCCGATAGCCGTTGGGTAACCTCCGGCAATCTGCGTTCGTATTCGTCTAGCGTGGGATAGACAGTTATACGGCTCACAATTCCTCCTCATCCAGAATGCGATAACTGTAGCCCTGTTCGGTCAGAAACAACTGGCGATGATGCGCGAAATCTTCCTCGTCGGTCTCGCGGCTCACCAGCGTGTAAAAATGGGCGGGCCGCCCGTCTGGTTTCGGACGCAACACCCGGCCCAGTCGTTGCGCCTCTTCCTGCCGCGAGCCGAACGTGCCGGAGACCTGCGCCAACACTTCGGCGTCGGGCAGGTCGAGGGCGTAGTTGCCGACTTTCGACAAGACCAGCGTGCGCAAGCTCCCATCGCGGAATTCGCCGTAGAGCCGTTCGCGCTCGCGCTGCGGCGTCTTGCCCGTGACCAGCGGGGCGCGCAATTCGCGAGCGATCGTCTGCAACTGTTCGAGATACTGCCCGATGATGAGCACGGGCGCGTCCCTGTGATGGGCGATGATGCGTTTGGTCAATTCCAGTTTGACGGGATTTTCCGAAGCCAGCCGGAATTTCGAGCGCGGCTGCGCGGTCGCGTATTCCATCCGCAGCGCGCGTGGCAACCGGCAGCGCACCTCGGTGCAGAGAGCCTTCGCGATCCAGCCGCGAGCTTCCAGGTCGCGCCACGGCGCGTCGTATTTCTTGGGCCCGATCAAACTGAAGACATCGCCCTCGCGCCCGTCTTCGCGGATCAACGTCGCGGTCAACCCAAGCCGTCGCCGCGCCTGCACCTCCGCCGTGACGCGGAAGACGGGCGCGGGCAGCATATGCACTTCGTCGTAAATGATCAGCCCCCAGTTGCGCTCTTCGAACAGACGCAGATGCGGAAAATCTTCGGTCTTGTCGGGGCGCCATGTCAGCATCTGGTAGGTCGTCAGCGTGACCGGGCCGATCTGTTTTTCGTCGCTCTGGTATTCGACGATCTGGTCGGCTTGCAAAGAGGTCTTATCCAGCAATTCGCGCCGCCATTGCCGCATCGAGGTTCGACTGGTAGTGAGGATCAGCGTGGATTGGCTGACGAGCGCCATCGCCGTCAACCCGACAATCGTCTTGCCCGCGCCGCAGGGCAGGACGATCACGCCGCTGCCACCGCGTTCGGAGCCGGAAAAATAGAAGGTCTCCGCCGCGTCCTCCTGATAATCGCGCAGTATAAAGCGGTCCGCGCGCAACTCTATCTCCAACGCTTCTCCCACCACGTAACCGGCCAGGTCTTCGACCGGCCAGCCGACTGCGATCAGCGCCTGTTTGAGCGCGCCGCGAAATTGCGGCGGGACGTGGAAGGCGCTCGCGGAGAGTTGCGCGCCCAGATATGGCTTGACGCTCTTATGGCGCGCGATTTCGGCCAGCAGCGCGGCGTCCTCCGATTCCAGCCGCAACTCTCCATCCTGTTTGCGCAATCGTACGCGGCCCCAACGCCCGGCCAGGTCGGCGATGTCGGCCAGCACGTTTTGCGGCACAGGGTATTTGGCGAACCGCGTGAGCGCGGCGCACATCGCCGCCGCCGATAACCCGGTCGCCGCCGCATTCCACAAAGAGAGCGGCGTCAGGCGGTAGGTGTGAATGTGCTCCGGGCTTTTTTCGAGTTCGGCGAAGGGGCTGATGGCGGCGCGCGCGGCTTCGTACAGCGGATTGTGGACTTCGAGGAGCAGGCTGCGGTCGCTCTGCACGATCAGCGGATTACGCGGGTCATAGGCGGCGTCAGACTCCGCCAGAGAATTTGTCTTCGACATCGTTTCTGTTTTATGGCGGTTTTCAGATGCGTATACGGGCCGGCAAGCGGTACGGTACCGGGAGCGGTAGCGACCGGTTCGACGGCGCCCGGTCGCTACCGCTCCCGGTACCGTACCGGAGGCCACTTTCCCGTTCACGCAATTGCAAACCGATCTAGGCGATCCTGAATACGTGATCAAATGTAGACGGAAACCTTGACCTTCTCCCTCACCAACCGCCAAGCGGTATGGCGCCGGATTCCTACGCTGAGCGCCGTCGCTCATCTCTCGTAGGCGTTACTTTCCGGGCGTCCCACCCGGTAGTTTTCTGCAACTTCAGCAGGTATTGTCCTGCTCGCAGTATATTGATCGCCGCGTTTTCATCTCGATCGTGATGCGTCCCACAACTCGGGCAATCCCATTCTCGAACCGACAGCGGCAATTCTTCTAACAGATGGCCGCACGACGAGCACAATTTCGACGACGGAAAGAACCGATTCAGTTCAAAGTAGGTTCTCCCACACCATCCCGCCTTGTATTCCAGTTCTCGGAATATTTCCCCGAACGCCGCATCCGCAATGTGCTTGGCGAGATTGTGGTTCTTAACCATCCCGGCCACGTTCAGTCCTTCGACAAAGATCGCTTGGTTCTCGCGGATGATCTTCGTCGTGAATTTCTGAAGCGTGTCCTTTCGGGCGTCGCTGATCCTGGCGTGCAGCCTCGCCACTCGTATCCCGACTGACCGTCAGGTTGACGAGTTTTGCGTCGTCGGGAAGCGGGCGGCTCCATACAATGTCCAGAGGCTCGGATTGCCTGGCGAGAGTGATCCGGCCGTCTCTATACGTGAAGGCATTGGTGGCATAGCGAGCCGATTGGCGTCCGCGCTTCGATTTGAAGGCCGGATACTGCGACCGATTCTCGAAGAAATTCGTGAAGGCCGCATCGAGATTACGTAACGATTGTTGAAGCACGACGGAACTGACTTCTGAAAGAAAGGCTTTCTCGGGCTCTTTCTTCCATTCGGTGAGTTTCGCGGAGGTAATGTGATAGCCGATGGATTTCTTCTCTTGCCGCCAGGCCGAAGTGCGAGATTCCAAAGCCCGATTGTAAACATAGCGCGCGCAGCCGAAGGTCTTAGCGAGTTGAGCCGCCTGCGCATCAGTCGGGAAGAATCTATATTTGAACGCCTTTTGGACTACCACCGAGGCATCTTACATCATATAAGCAAGCGTTGTTAATACTGTCAATCGTGGGCGAAGCGCCCACGATCGGACAGCGTGATGAATGAGGTAACGGCTGATATGGTTCCCGCTTGGATGGTTTGAAAGACTTGGTCGGTCAATGGCTGATAGGCAAGATTGCCTTCGACATGGTAGATGATCGGCGCTGTGTCCAGAAACAACTCTCGAATATTAGCAAGCGCAGCGGCGATTTTTATCACTCAGGCCTCCATTGCCGCTCGCGATCTTCGTCCGATTCGAGCCGCGTGCGTGAAACCCATGTTTGCGCATCCTCCCCATCCAATAGATCCGGCGCGACGCCACGCAGAGACATCCAATCGTGACGTTCAGGCAATTTGCCCTCGATCGCCTGGATTGACAGATCGTAAACAATCTTCCCGACCAACCGCAGGCGTTCCGCCGCAGGCAGTGGTTTGACTATTTGCTCGTAAATTTCTTCTGTTGTTGTCAATGTCATCCGTATAATCTCCTTTAAAATGGCAGATGGTTCAATACGATCATCCTCGCGTGTAATAAAGTTGTCAATGAGTTGGTTGAACTCTCCCGTCACCATTTCATTGACCGATAAGAACGCTTGAGCTCCGATCGTGCACCTACCCGGCCGAGTTCGCCCGCTTCCCTACCCTCTCCCCTCGAGTTCGAGCCGCCCCGGAACAGCCACACATAAGGAGCTTTATGTGTTGGGTTATATTCTTCCTTTGGTCCTCAGAACGTTTTCGACTTCCTGCCTGTTGTCATAGAAGTCTTCTATGATTCGCTGGGTGTAGAGATGAGCTGCGTCTACCTCTTCGTTTGTCACTTCTCGCCAATCGTCGTGAAGCACGTCGTTGCCGAGAGTCCGAATGTCATCGTGCGCTCTATTACGGCGCGCTTCTGTTATGACGCCATCTTTCCCCGCTTCGTCAATCTTCGATTGCAGATCTCGCAGTTGGTTCCCTTGCTTGACATAGCCGTTGGCCTTAAGCGTTTTCTCCAAGGCCGAGCGAAACAATGCGGCAGCCGCCCGGTTAGCGTTGAATGCGGAGCATAGCTCAGCCTCTCGAAACTCCTTTTCTATCTCTTCAGGAACGTCTTGAGGCAACGGATGGGTCTCTATAGGAAATGGGTAGAAATCCATCAACGTAGATGTCTGCCAGTTGTCGCTACCGTCTGCCAAATACTTTGAGAGCCCACCTCTTCTACAACCTGTGCATTGATGGAGTCCGTATTTCACGCCACGGAAATCTCGTGCTTTTCCGAAGTTGTAGGGACGCTGGCCTGTTTCGATGGATTGACGATGTTCAAAATTGCTATTCGCTCCGCATTCTGGACAGTAAGCGCTTACTGTTCCCGTTTCGCGCAACGTGCTTCCCATAAGTTCTCCTTAGTCTTCATACGCCTATTTTGCGACTAGATTGACCAGCCGCTTCGACACGACGATCGTTTTGACGATCTCCTTGCCTTCCAGCTTGGCCTGCACTCGGTCGCTGGTCAGCGCGGCCTCTTTCATCGCGTCGTCCGAAACGTCCGCCGGAACCGTCACGCGCGCGATCAATTTGCCGTTCAACTGAACCGGAATCTCCAACTCTTCCTCCATTGCCAGTTCGGCGTCGAACCGCAGCCAGGCAGAGGCGACCACGATCTCGTCGTGGCCTAACGAAGCCCACAACTCTTCGGCGATGTGCGGCGTGAAAGGCGCCAACAACTTCGCCAGCGCTCCCATCGCCTCTTTCATCGCGAAGCGGTCGGAGTCGGTCACGTCTCCCTTCAAGGAGCCGTCGAAGGCGTAAATCTCATTCGTCAGCTCCATCAACGCGGCCACGGCGGTGTTGAAGTTCATTCGTTCGCCGATGTCGTGGGTGACGCGTTTGATCGTCTGATGCGTTTTACGGCGCAGGCTCCGGGCCGCCGAAGAGAACTCGCCTTCCGACGCGCCGCTCAATTTGTCGTGCCATTTGTGAATGACGCGCCAGACGCGGCCCAGGAACCGCGACGCGCCTTCGGCTCCGGCCTCGCTCCATTCCAGGTCTTTTTCGGGCGGGGCCGCGAACAGCATGAACAGACGCACTGTGTCCGCGCCGTGGATTTTGATCATCTCGTCGGGGTCTACAGTGTTCTTCTTCGACTTCGACATCTTCTCGATTCGCCCGACCGCCACCACGCGACCGCAGTGGATGCACTTGCCGTCAATGACTTCGTTCGGGTACAGAAAATCGTGTTCTTCGCAGCGAAAAGTCGCCAGGCAGACCATTCCCTGCGTCAGCAGTCTCTTGACCGGCTCGTCGAAGGTGACCAACCCCAGGTCGCGCATGATCTTCGTCCACAGCCGCGTGTAGATCAGGTGCAGCACCGCGTGCTCGATGCCGCCGATGTACTGCTCGACCGGCGTCCAGTAGGCAGCGATTTCCGGCGCGAAGGGCAACCTGTCGTTTTTCGGGTCGCAGTAGCGGAAGTAGTACCACGACGAATCGACGAAGGTGTCCATCGTGTCGGTGTCGCGCCGGGCCGGCCCGCCGCACTTCGGGCAGGTCGTATTGACGAAGGCCGCGTGTTCGGCCAGCGGCGATCCCGTAGTGTTGAAGTTCAGGTCGGCGGGCAGCTCAACCGGCAGTTGCTCTTCGGGCACAGGCACGATGCCGTCTTTCGGGCAGTGGATGAACGGGATCGGCGTTCCCCAAGCGCGCTGGCGCGATACGCCCCAATCACGAATCTTGAAATTGGTCTTCGCCTCGCCGAAGCCGTGCTTTACAGCATATGCGGTCATCGCTTCGATCGCTTCGGGAACTTTCATTCCGCTGAACGGGCCGGAGTTGATCAATTCGCCGGTCTCGTCCTTCGCGGTGAACGGCGCTTCGACCGGAGCGTCGTCGGGTTCTGTCGAGCCGACCAATTTGATCACGCGCGGAATCGGCAGCCCGTATTTCTTCGAGAACTCGAAGTCGCGCTCATCGTGCGCGGGCACGACCCCGATCGCGCCCGTGCCGTAACCGGTTACCACAAAGTTGGCGGTCCAGACGGGCGCCTTCTCGCCGCTGAACGGGTTGATGACGAACAGGCCGGTCTCGACCCCTTGCTTCTCGCGGCCTTCGGAGATGCGGTCTTCGGGCGAGATGGCCTTCTGCTCTTCGACGAACGCCTTCAACTCGTCGCTCGCCTTGCCCGACGCGATCAGCTCGTCGATCAGTCGATGTTCGGGCGCGACGACCACCGCGTTCGCGCCAAAGATCGTGTCTATGCGCGTGGTGAATGTGCGGACCTTCTTCGATTGATCGCCGGCGATATCCCAGTCCACTTCTACGCCGCGGCTCCGCCCGATCCAGTTGCGCTGCATCGTAATCACACGCTCCGGCCAGCCGCCTTCCAGCGTATCCAGGTCGTCCAGCAACTGGTCGGCGTAATCGGTGACGCGGATGAACCACTGCTCCAGCTCGCGCTGCTCGACAGGCGTGTCTTCGTGGCGCCAGCAGAAACCGCCCTCAGCCTGCTCGTTGGCCAGAGACGTGTTGCATTGGACGCACCAGTTGACTGTCGCGTTCTTGCGATAGAGCAACCCGCGCTTCCACATCTCGATGAAGAACCATTGATTCCACCGGTAATACTCCGGCGAACAGGAGGCGATCTCGCGCCGCCAGTCGTAGCTGAAGCCCATCCGCTTAAACTGCGCCCGCATCGCGTCGATGTTCTCGAACGTCCACCGGTCGGGCCGCGCGTTGTTTTTAATAGCGGCGTTCTCGGCGGGCATGCCGAACGCGTCCCAGCCCATCGGGTGCAGCACGTTGTAGCCGCTCATCCGCTTGAAGTGCGACAGCGCGTCGCCTATCGAATAGTTGCGCACGTGGCCCATGTGGATGCGCCCCGACGGGTAAGGCAGCATCTCCAGGCAGTAAAACTTCTCGCGCGCGGGATCGACTTCGACTTCGAAGACGCGCGCCTCGGCCCACCGTCGCTGCTGGCGCTCTTCAATCTCTTCAGGAAAATATTTCTCGTTCATATCGGCAATCCTTTTGGCCATTTTGGCGGCCCTGCAAAATCAAAACGCGCCCCATACATCGCGTCAGGATGCAAGGCGAAACCGGAAATCTGTTCGGGGAAGAATGCGATCGGAAGGCGCAGCGCAATTTCAGGCATTGCGCTGCAACGTAAGGTGGAGGGCGGTCAGAGAGGTAAAGCGCGTCGCGCGCGATTTGATCCGGCGATGGTCAATAAACCCTCGATTCGATTTTCCGACTGCTGGCGTCATAACTCTATAACTCTCCGAATGAGTATCATGAAGCCGGATTCTACACAGCGAAGTGAGGAGGTTCAAGCTGAATTTTAATGCGGAGAGTGGGAGAGCGTGAGAGCGAGGGAGCGGGAGACAAGGAGTATTCCTTTTTTCTCCCGTTCTCTCACTCCCTCGCCCCCTCGCTCTCCCGCTCTCCCGCTCTCCCACTCCCCGCTCTTAGATATCCAGGTTCTTCACATCCAGCGCGTTATCTTCAATGAACCTTCTGCGCGGCTCGACCTGATCTCCCATCAGAACGGTGAAGATTTCGTCGGTCTCGACCGCGTCGTCAATCCGGACTTGCAGGAGCGTGCGTTTTTCGGGGTCCATCGTCGTTTCCCACAACTGCTCCGGATTCATTTCACCCAGCCCTTTGTAGCGCTGAATCTGAAAATCCTTCCTGGCCGCCGTCAGTATGTGGTTGAGCAGTTCGTCGCGCGAAGCGACCTCGGTCTCGGAATCGCCCTCCTTGATGATGAACGGCGGCTGGCTGAGCTGGATGAACGACTTGTACAGCTCAACCGCGCGCTGAAATTCGACGTGCGTGGCCAGCTCCCAGTCGATCAACACGACCGAGCCGTTGTGGGCGAGCTTGATCTCGATCTCGAAGAGACCATGCTCTTCATCGGAGATCAGTTCGGTCTTGAACTCGGCTTCGGCCAGCGCGGCTTCGACTTTGCCGAGCAGGTTCTCGTCGGCGAAGACGTCGTGCAGCTTGCGGCCTTCTTTCTGCATCAGGCCTTTGCGTCCTGCCAGCGCTTCGAGCGCCGTGTCCAGAAGCTTGCGGTCGTGCAACCGACGCTCCAGCTTGTTGTAGTAGGTGTTGAACTCGATCAGCCTTTCGAGCAGGCCGGTCAATTCCCTGCCCTCGATCGTCTCGCCGGTCTTTTTGACCTTGACCGAACTCTCCTCGGTCCACTTGCGCATCAGGAAGCGGTTCAACTCGCGATCGTCTTTGATGTACCGCTCGGTCTTGCCCTTCTTGATCTTGTAGAGGGGCGGCTGCGCGATGTAGACGTAACTCTTCAGATCGGTCTCGATCACGCCGTCCTCGTTCTTGCGCTCGACCTTGTGTTCGAGCAACTGCGGCATCTGGCGGTAGAAGAACGTCAGCAGCAGCGTGCGGATGTGCGACCCATCGACGTCCGCGTCCGTATTTTTAGCTGCGAGGCCACCAACACCACAGATGAAGTTCTCATCGCCTTCGACCGAGAAGTCGTAAACGAATTCGCCGACGGGCGCGACCTCTTCGGCGGAGACGACTTCGAGGCCGATCAAATCATGGCTGATCGAAGCGCAATCTTGCCTCTTGCGCGTCGGTCGAGCCAGATGAGCTTCGAGCTTCGACGCGTTGGCGTGACGGCGCCAGATGGCGCGGCAATGTTCAATCTGCTCCTTGCCGCAGATCGTGATCATGAAGTAATCGTGGCGAGTTTGAATCGGCGCGTCCGAATCGGTCTGAGGCGGCATTTGCGTAACGCTCGCCACAACGCCCAACTGCCCCAGCAGGTATAGCAAACCATCTTTCAACTCCGCCGAGCTGGTCGTGAACGAAATATTCTGACCAGCAGTCGTCCCATCGCCCAGGAAGTAGCCTTCGAGGAAAGCGATTTGAAGCTCTTCGGGCAGACCGAAGACGATGTCGAGCAGCCGCTTCTCGTGCGCGCGCCCGCCAAGCTTCCACGCCCGCAACAACCGCGCCGCCGGGACGCTATGGAAGTAGAGCTTGACGCCTTCGCTCTCAGGATCGTGATAGCAACGCGCCTGCTCGCCGAAAGTCTTTTCAATCGCGTCCATCAGTTCAGCGACGAACGCCTCGTCTTTCCTGCCGATGTTCAAGCTGACCTGATGTTGGCTCAGTGTTCCTTCCGCGACGTACCAGCCCAGGAACCACATCAACTCGCGCGTTATGGGCAAGTAGCGCCCAAACGCCTTGTCGTGATACGCCTGCGGAACGATTTCGACATTGGCGCCAAGTTGGCCGATCTCTCCGGGCGCGAAATCGGCAAGTGGCTTGTACTGGCTGACCTCGCGCCATCTTGCGTTTTTGCTCGAATCATCCTGCTCAAGCAACTCATCGATCTTCGACGGCGCGACTTCATATTCAAGTTCATCATTCCAACCGATGACGCGCAGATAGCCTTTGAAATGCGATTCAATCGGGCGATTTACGCCGCGCTCCCAATGGCTGACCGTGATCGGCTGTTTGATACCGATCGAACGCGCAACCTGCATCTGCGACAGACCCGCGGCCTGACGCTGCGCGACCAGCGTCTCCCATTGTTCAGGCCCCAGCTCGACGCGCGCTTCGCCCCACAATTCGGGACGCTTGACTTTCGCCATCACGCGACGGGCCGCGATTCGCCGCACGTCTTCGCCTTTGACATAAAGCGAGTCGGTCAGTCCCGCGTTGCAGAAGGTCGTGAGCAGGTCGATCCGCGTCGGGCTGACGGCGGGACGCGGCAACCGACGGGCGGCGACTATCAGGTCGCCGGGTTTCACCTCGTCGCCCTTCTTCAACTTCACTTCGCCGTCTTCAAACACGAAGACGCTGTGCGAAGCCGTGACTTTGACCGAGCGGTTGTAGCGTGTCGTGATCTTGTACATCGGCTCGTCGTGATCATGACGAATCACGGCCTTCAGCGGACGGAAGCGCGTCGCGCGCGTCGCCGGATCGAAGCTGATCACGTTGTAGCGGCTGGCGATTCGCCGCAGCTCGAAGCAATCGTCAATGAACTCGCCGATCTTGACGAATTCGGCATTGCCGTCGTCATCGACGACCAGAGTCGGCTCATCGCCCGCGACGCTCATCAGAATGATCTTGTGATAACGCAGCTTCTCGACATCGAAATCGGCCTTGCCGATGCCGGTGCCGAGCGCGGTGATCAGCGTCTTGATCTCGCTGTGCGAAAGCATCTTGTCGAAGCGCGCCTT
>WNGA01004468.1_pt1 | contig 26505 bp, 29 predicted proteins | sample 5400061 | NCBI WGS metagenome assembly WNGA01 (sample SAMN13153366, study PRJNA577476) | soil metagenome | isolation source: 100 cm soil or saprolite under grassland replicate 2 | place: USA:California | collected 2016-06-15 | reverse complement strand
GGGAAGGGCCGGGAGCGAACAGGGGAGGCAGCGCCCCCCAAAGCGGAAACACGCGCACACTGCCTCCCCGGCGGGGGAACATACGCGCCGGGGATGGTCAGAAGATTAGGGTCACTTATACCGCCTGCAAGCCCATCCGATCGGCCAGCTTGCGCAGGTCTTCGGCGACCGCCTTGCGGCGGGCGCGAGTAATCATCGAGGCTACCGTGTTGCGCGCCGAGGGCAGGATCTTCATGTACTGCGGCGCCTTGGTCTCGGCGCGCGCCAGCGCCGCGATCGCCTGGTGCTCCCGGCCCGGGATGTGCGACAGCGCCCGGCCATAGTCCAGCCAGTACGAGCATTGCCGGTTGGCGTGCGGTAACGCCTCCGGGTTCACGGTACGGGCGATCTCGATCACCCTGTGGTACTCGCCGAGCTCCAGCGCGGAGCCCATCCGCCAGAGGCCGACGTTCGTCGGGCCGAACGACATGGACAGCCCGCCCGGCTTCGCCGGCTCGCCGAGCGTCACCGCCTCGCGCCGCGCCTCCTCTAAGTGATCATCGATCTGGTCTGTCCGTCCGGCCTGCGCCTCGGCGAGCGCCGCGCTCAGATGTAGCGCACCGTAGCCACGCCGGGCGGCCGGGTCGGCGGCTTTGGGCTGGAGCTCCTCATAGGTCGTGCGGGCCTGCGCGGCGATGACGGTCGACGCCTCGGTCGGCATGCACATGAGGCGCATGAACTGGGTCGCGCCGATCAGGGTCACGCTCTCGGCCTCGCGGGCCTCTGCCAGCGCCATGTCCGAGGCGCGCCAGGCGAGGTCTCGGTACCCGACCGAGCGCAGCAGCGACGCGGTCGCGTGCAGCACCTCGGACAGCAACGCCGGCCCGTACGCCGCCGACTCGCGCAGCAGCGACGGCAGCATCGGCGCGGCGCTGGCGAAGTCGCACACCAACCGGTGGGCGTCATTGGCCACGAGCGCTGCCACGACGCTTTCCCGGTCCCGTTCGGGCTTGCCGACCACACCGGCCTCGACCTCCGCGAGCGCCACCCGGATCTCCGGTACCGAGATCGCCGCGACTGCCTTGTTCGGATCGGTCGGATCGCCGGGCTGGCCCAGGAGATCGGCGACGGTGACCTGCAGCGCCTTGGCCATCGCCACCAGCGTCGAGCGCCGGTCGATCGACAGCACGCCGGTCTCCACCTGCGAGATGAAGCCCTGCGACACACCGGCGAGCCCGGCCAGCGCACGCTGGCTCATCCCCCCACGTCGCCGACGCCAGTACCGGATACGCGCCCCGATGTGTTCGGTCATACCACGAGAGTACGGGCGTACCGGACGAGAGGGCTAGATCCGCCCGCCGGGCTCTTCGCTCCTGGACCGTGACAAAAGCCGTGACTAAAACAATGTCAGCTCGTCGCGTCTGATGCCGCGCAGCGCATCGTAATCCAGGACCACGCACTCGATGCCGCGATCCTGCGCCAGCACGCGAGCCTGCGGCTTGATCTCCTGTCCGGCCAGGATGCCGCGCACCGGGGCCAGGAGCGGATCCCGGTTCAACAGCTCCAGGTACCGCGTGAGCTGCTCAACCGCGTCGATGCCGGCGACTCGTTTGACCTCCACGGCGATCGACCCTCCAAGACCGTTGCGGCACAGCAGGTCGACCGGGCCGATCGCGGTCGGGTACTCCCGGCGTACCAGCGTGAAGCCCTCGCCCAGCGTGGCCGGACCCGCCGCCAGCAACTCCTGCAGGTGCGCCTCGACGCCGTCCTTGGTGAGGCCCGGATCGACGCCCAGCTCGTAGGAGCTGTCCTGAAGGATCTCCTCCAGGATGATCCGCAGCTCCTCCCCGGCGCGGTTGACCACCCGCCACACGCCGGGCGCCTCCTCGATCCGGCAGGGTGGCGACATCCAGTTGAGTGGCTTGTAGGCCCGGTCATCGGCGTGGATCGACACCGAGCCGTCGGCCTTGACCATCAGGAGCCTCGTGGCCAGGGGCAGATGTGCCGTGAGCCGGCCGATGTAGTCCACCGAGCACCGGGCGATGACGAGCCGCACCGCACGAGGGTAGCCCGGCAGCGGGGCTGGCGGTGCGGTGTCATCCTGGTAGGCGTGTTAGAAACGCTCACCGGGATGGGGCTGGCCACGTCGGCTGGGCTGAACGCGTACATCCCGCTGCTCCTCGTGGGTCTGCTCGCCCGGTACACGCACCTGATCACCCTGCCGCCGAGCTGGCACTGGCTGGAGAACGGGTGGGTGCTGGCGATCCTCGCGGTGCTGCTCCTCGTCGAGTTCGTCGCCGACAAGATACCGATCGTCGACCACGTCAACGACGTCCTGCAGACCTTCGTCCGGCCCACCGCCGGCGGCCTGGCCTTCGGCGCGGCGTCGAGCTCCCAGACGGTGACCGTGGACAACCCGGGCTCGTTCTTCGCCAGCCACCAGTGGGTACCCATCGCCGCCGGCATCCTCATATCGCTGACCGTGCACGGCATGAAAGCCACCGCCCGGCCGGTGATCAACGCGACCACGGCCGGCTTCGGCGCGCCCGTGGCGAGCACGATCGAGGACATCACCAGCGTGGCGCTGTCGTTCGTCGCGATCGTGTTACCGATCCTGGTGCTGGTCTTCATCGCCGGGCTGATCGCCATCTTCGTCTGGGCGCTGCGCTGGCGGGCCCGGCGAAAGGCCGCTAAACGGGCGCAGCGGCTGGCGCAAGAGGCGTACTACAGCCGCTTCCCAGGACGCTACGCCGGCCGGTGATCCCGGCGCGCCGGGCGGCGAGTTGATCTGTCATCATTGCTCGCCGTCGTGGCAGCCACATGCCTCATCGCCAGCGGTCCGTGCCGCGAACGAGCAGCTGACCGGGGCGCAGCAGATGCTGGCCGCGGCGCTCGAAGGCACCGGGCACGAGGCGGTCACCGCGGCACAGGCCGCGCTCGTCCAGGCCGCACAGGAGCTTGAGGAGTGTCTCAGCGCCACGCTCCTGGCCAGCGAGCAGGCCCAGAGCTACGTCGCCACGCTGGGATGAGGCGTCATGTCGCTCCTGCTTGACGTCGGTGCCAGCGTCCGGACGGCCGCTGACGAGCTGCCGATCGCCGGGGTCGTCGCGGCCGCCGACCGGCTGCGGGCCGCGATCGACCTGCTGACCTGGGTACGGACGGCCTCGATCCGCCCGCTGGGAGTACCGCAGCTCGCCGGGGCCTTAGAGCACTCCGAGCACGCCGCGTACGCGCTGCTTGTGGCCCGCGACGAGCTGGCCACCTACCTCAAGGCGATCGGGCTGCCGGGCGACGCTCCACCAGCAACCCCGCCGCCACAACGGGCGCCCACCCCAGCCGCGCCGCCGGCCACTGGCGCGGCGACCGGATCGGGGCTGCCGCCGCTGCTGCGGTGGTGGTGCGAGCGGGTGGACGCGCTTACCGGATGCGCCGGGGACTACGACGAGAGCGACGCCGCACCGGACAGCACCGAGCTGCTGCGCCGGGTGGCGAACGCGGGCGACCGCACGAAGCTGCGCGCCGAGCTGGTGCGCAGCAGCCCGCCCATCGGCCTCGGCCTGGCCGCGCTGGCCCCGGTCGGCCTGCGCAACCTCGCCACCGAGCTGCTCGGCCACCCGCCGGGCCCGCAAGACCTCCGGCGCCTCGAGGGCGCGGTGTCCGGCCGGATCAACGACCATCTTCCCCACCTGCGCCCCGAGACGAGCCGCGTCCTGCTGGGCCGGGTCTGCCGCACTCGGGAGGAGCCCGAGTCCCCGCCCCATCCGGCGGACGCCGCGATCGCCGGCGGGGTGCTCGTCGCCGCGTTGTTGCGAAGGCTGGGCCGCAGCCCACGTGACGTCGACCGATATCTGCGGGAGCCGGTATATGCCTGATGTCAGGGCCGCGCGGGCCGAAGAGGTGCGGCACCACCTCGCTCAGGCTCGCGGACTGGCCCGGGTGGAGCTGGCGCGCGCGCAGGCGCTGGCCCGGGCGGCGCGGGCGGCCGCGGCCCAGGCGGCGGTCGTGGCCACCGAGACGCCGGCTCGGGCCGCCGCCGAGCGCGCCGCACGCCTCGCCGAGGTCGAGGGGCGCCATGCCGACACCCTGGCCGACCTGACCGACCGGGCAGCCGAGGCGGCCGAGAAGGAGGCACCGGCCGCGGCCGGCGCGGCCTGGGAAAGCTGGCACATGTCCACAAGGGACAGATCGGCGACGCCGAAGCTGCTGCGCATCGGCGAGGTACGCGTCGGGGAGCACCCGCCCGTACCGGCGCTGGTGCCGTTGCTCGATCGGGCGCACGTCGCCCTCACCGGTGAGCCGGCCGCGCAGGTCGACCAGGTCCTTACCACGCTGTTGCTGCGCGCGCTGGGCGCGACGCCGCCGGGCAGCGTGCGCCTGACCGGGTACGACCCGGAACGCCTCGGCGGCGGGCTCGCCGGCTTCGCGCCGCTGGCGGCCGGCGGGCTGCTCAGGTTCGTCGGTCCGGGCGGGCTCGGCGCGCTGCTCGACACGTTGGTCGAGGAGATCCGGCGCATCAACGAGACCGTGCTCGCCGGCGACTATCCGTCGCTGGGTGCGCTGGCCGCGGCGAACGACGGCCGGCGGCCGGAGCCGTGGCGGGTGGCGGTGCTGCTCGGCGACGGCGGCGACCTGTCCCGGCACGAGCGGGCCCAGCTCGACCGGATCGTGCGTACCGGGGTGGCCTGCGGCGTACATCTCGTCAGCCGGGGCATCCCGCTCGCCGAGGACCCGAAGGTCGAGACCGTCACCGTGGCCGGCCGGCGTGCCGCCGTCACCGGTTGCGGGAGCTTGCCCGTCTCGCTGGACCCGCCACCGCCCGCCGAACGGGTCGGCGAGGTCTGCCGCATCATCGCCGACATGGTCGCGGCCGGGCCGGCCCCCGCGGTGTTCGCCGACCTGATCCCGGAGAAGCTGTGGACCGAGTCGTCGGCGACCGCGCTCGTGGCACCGGTCGGCGAGGGCGTCGACGGGCGCCCGGTCGAGGTGGTCCTCGGCGACCACCCGCCGCACGCCCTCATCGGCGGGCCGTCCGGCTCGGGCAAAACCAACTTCATCTATGCCTGGCTCGGCGCGCTGACCGCCCGCTACTCCCCCGCCGAGCTGGAGCTGTACCTGCTGGACTTCAAGGAGGGCGTATCCTTCGCCCGCTTCGCGCCGGGCCACCGCGATCCCACCTGGCTGCCACACGTCCGGCTGGTCGGCATCAACGTCAACACCGATCGGGAGTTCGGCCTCGGGCTGTTGCGCTTCCTGGGTACGGAGCTGCGGCGGCGAGCCGAAGCCGCCAAGCGAGCGGAAGCGACGAAGCTCGCCGAGCTGCGCGCCGAGGATCCGAACGGGCACTGGCCGCGCATCGTGGCCGTGGTCGACGAGTTCCAGGTGCTGCTCGCCGGGCGCGACGCGCTAGCGACCGAGGCGGTCACGCTGCTGGAGGACCTCGCCCGGCGCGGTCGCTCGCAAGGCATCCACCTCGTCCTGGCCAGCCAAGACGTCTCCGGCATCGAGGCGCTGTGGGGCCGCTCCGCGCTGGTCGCCCAGTTCTCGTTACGGATCGCACGTCGCCCTCCTCGGCGAGGCCGTCGACGTGGCGGCCCGCTCGGCGAGGCTGACCATGAGCCGGGTACCGGGACGCAACCTCGCCGTGCTCGGCACCCGCACGGCCGAGGCGTGCGCGGTGCTCGGGGCGGCGGCGCGCTCGCTGGCCGAGCAGGGCGGGCGCTTTTCCGTGGCGTGCCTGGACGGCGACGCCGCGGCGGAGGCACAACAGCTGCGGCAGTCGATATCAGCCAGCCGGTGGTACGACCCCGAAAGCGTCCTGGACCTGCTGGCCGAGACCGCGGCCGGCCTGGACGTGGCGAGCGAGCCGCACTACCTCGTGCTGTACGCGCTGGACGCCGCCGCCGACCGGCTCGCCGTCAAGCGGACCGGCGGCTCCGGTCACGAGCACCTGCGCCGGATCCTCCACAGTGGACCGCAGCACCACACGCACGTGCTGGGTTGGTGGCGTGGGGTCGGGCGGCTGCGCGACGACCTCGGCGGCGTGGGCGCCCGCTTCGACGCGATCGGTGCCTGGGTGGCGCTCGACGTCCACGGCCCCGAGCTGGCGCCGCTGTCGCCCCAGCCGGGTGGGCCGACGTGGTACCCCCGGCCGTGGCGCGGGCTGTTCTTCGACCGGGCGGTGCACCGTACCGCCGACGTGATCATCCCTTATGGACTGTGAGATGAGCGAGGCCAAGTACCGCAACCTGATGAGGAGCCTGGCACAGGCGCAGGCGCGGTACGCCGAGGACCGGACCGAGGTGCAGCGGCGGTATGAGGACCAGTGCGTGGCCGCCGCGGCGACGGCCCGAGAGGTCAAGGCCGCCGCGACGGCGACCGCCGCGGGGGTACGCGCGGCCGCCGAAATCCTCGACCACGTCGACGTCGAGGCGGCTCGCCTCTGGCAGGCGCTGCGTCACCAGGCGCCCAGCCGGTTGCGCCGGCGGCTCGGCGTACCGCCGGAACCGGCCCCACCGCACGAGCTGGTTGAACCGCCGCCCGACGAGCCCGGCGAAGACCCGGAGCCCCCAGCGGTACGCCATCTCGCGCAGGCCGCCGCCGTCGTCACCCGTGGCCGCAAACGCGAACCGCTGCGCGGCGGCGCGTACGCCCTGCTGCCGCTGCTGGGTGCGGTCGCCGCAGCGGTGGGTTACGCCGTGGCGCGGGGGCTGCTGCTGCTCGGCGACACCCTGCACGGTCCACCTGGGACAGTGCTCACCGCGGTCGGCCAGATCGCGACGTTCGCCTCGCCGCTGGCCGGGTTACCGGCCACGAAGGGGTACGCCGACCGGCGCGGCGCCCGCGTCGACGGGGGAGCCATCGGGCTGGTGGTTCTCGGCGGGATGCTCGCCGTGGGCGCGCTCAGCGTCCTGCGGCCACTGGGCTGACCGGCAGGCCGTTCGCCTCGCGTACCACGCTCACCAGCTGGTCGACGATCTCGGTGAGCGCGAAGTCCTTCGAGGTGAAGACCCGGGCCACGCCGGCCCGCCGCAACGCCTCGGCGTCACGGTCCGGGATGATGCCGCCGACCACGACCGGAACGTCGGGGCGGCCGGCCGCGCGCAGCCCGTCGAGCACCGCCGGTACGGCCTGCAGGTGCGAGCCGGACAGCACCGACAGCCCCACCAGGTCGACGTCCTCGGCGACAGCCGCGGCCACGATCTGCGCCGGGGTGAGGCGGATGCCCTGGTACACCACCTCGAACCCGGCATCGCGGGCGCGTACCGCGATCTGTTCCGCGCCGTTGGAGTGCCCGTCGAGGCCGGGCTTGCCGACGAGCATCCGCAGCCGGCCGGCGCCGAGCGCGGCGGCGGTCTCGCGCACCCGCGACCGGACCGCGTCGAGGCCGGCGCCCCCCGCACCGCCGGCACCACCTGCACCCAGCCCGGTCGGCGCCCGGTACTCACCGAACACCTCGCGCAGCGCCCCGGCCCACTCGCCGGTGGTCACGCCGACCCGTACGCACTCCAGCGTCGCAGGCATCAGGTTCGCCGTCGTTGCGGCGTCGGCGCGCAGCCGGTCCAGCGCCGCCGACACCGCACCGGGGTCGCGGGCCGACCGCCACTCGGCGACGGCGCGCGCCGCGGTCTCCTCCACGGCGGGGTCGACCTGCTCGATCGCCACGGCGCCCGCCGCCACCAGTGGCGAGGGCTCCGTCTCGGTGAACCGGTTCACGCCTACCACGACATCGGTACCGGACTCCAGCCGCCGCCGGCGCTCGGCCAGCGACGCGACGAGCGCGCTCTTGAGGTACCCGGACTCCACGGCGGCCACCACACCGCCGAGGTCGAGCACCCGGCCCAGCTCCGCCCGGGTTCCCTCCACAATGGACTCGACCAGCGCAGCGACCACATGGGACCCCTCGAACAGGTCCGGGTACTCCAGCAGGTCGGACTCGTAGGCCAGCACCTGTTGCATGCGCAGCGACCACTGCTGGTCCCACGGCCGGGGCAGGCCGAGCGCCTCGTTCCATGCCGGGAGCTGCACCGCGCGGGCGCGGGCCGAGCGGGACAGCGTCACGCCCAGCATCTCCAGGACGATGCGCGCCACGTTGTTCTCCGGCTGCGCCTCGGTGAGCCCGAGCGAGTTCACCTGTACGCCGTACCGGAACCGCCGGGCCACCGGATCGGTGATCCCGTACCGGTCGCGGGTGATCTCGTCCCACAGCGCGGCGAACGCGCGCATCTTCGACATCTCCTCGACGAAGCGCACGCCCGCGTTGACGAAGAACGAGATCCGGGCCACTACGTCCGGGAACCGCTCGGGTGGCACCTGGCCGGCGTCGCGGACCGCGTCGAGCACCGCGATGGCGGTCGACAGCGCGAACGCCACCTCCTGCACCGGCGTCGCGCCCGCCTCCTGCAGGTGGTACGAGCAGATGTTCACCGGGTTCCACTTTGGACAGTGCAGCACCGTCCAGGCGATCGTGTCGGTGGTCAGCCGCAGCGACGGCCCCGGCGGGAAGATGTAGGTGCCCCGGGACAGGTACTCCTTGACGATGTCGTTCTGGGTAGTTCCCGAAAGGGTTCCGAGCTCGACCCCGTTTTCCTGGGCCACGACGGCATAGAGTGCCATTACCCAAAGCGCCGTGGCATTGATAGTCATCGACGTGTTGGCCTTCGCCAGGTCGATGCCCTCGAACAGCGCGCGGGCGTCGCCGAGGTGCGCCACCGGTACGCCGACCCGACCCACCTCGCCACGTGCGAGCTCGTGGTCGGGGTCGTAGCCGGTCTGGGTGGGCAGGTCGAACGCGACGGACAGCCCGGTCTGGCCCTTGGCGAGGTTGCGCCGGAACAGCGCGTTGCTCGCCGCGGCCGAGGAGTGCCCGGCGTAGGTACGCATGACCCAGCGCCGGTCCCGGTGCGGCAGCGGTCCCGAGCGTGCTGAACCTGGCACGGCAACCTCCGTGGACTACGTGACGTCCAGAAGCTTACTAAGTGGTAACTTAGCCGTCCCCGTGACCGTCCTCACGAGCCGTACCGGTAGAAGCCCCGTCCCGCCTTGCGGCCGATGTCGCCGGCGGCGACCATGCGGGTCAGCAGCTCCGGCGGGAAGAACTTCCCCTCGCCCGTGTCGGCGTAGATGTTGCGGGTGGCGTGCAGCAGGACGTCGACGCCGGTGAGGTCGGTCGTCGCCAGCGGGCCCATCTTGTGGCCGAACCCGAGCTGGCAGGCCACATCGAGATCCTCGGCGCTGACCACACCGGTTTCGACCAGCCGGATCGCCTCGACCGCGAGCGCCGCGATCAGCCGGGTGGTGACGAAGCCGGCGACGTCGCGGTTGACCACGATGCAGGTCTTGCCGATCCCCTCGGCGAAGGCCTTGGCGCGGGCCAGCGTGTCGTCCGCGGTCCGGTGCCCGCGAACCAGCTCGCAGAGCTTCATCATCGGTACCGGCGAGAAGAAGTGGGTCCCGATGACCGACTCTGGCCGCTGCGTCACGCTCGCGATCTGGGTGATCGGGATGGCCGACGTGTTCGTCGCCAGGACCGCCCCGCTCTTGCAGATGCGATCCAGCGCCCGGAAAACCTCGTGCTTGACCTCGATCTGCTCGAACACCGCCTCCACGACCACATCCGCGTCGGCGGCGGCGTCGAGGTCGGTGGTCGGCGTGATCCGGGCCAGCGCCGCCTCGGCCACGTCCTGGGGGATCGTTCCCTTGGCGACGAAGCGCTCCAGCGAGGAATGCACGGCCGACAGCCCGCGCTGTACCGCGGCCTCGTCCAGGTCGCGCAGCGCGACGTCCCACCCGGCCTGCGCCGCGACCTGCGCGATGCCCGAGCCCATGAGCCCGGCGCCGACCACCGCTAGCCGACCCGCCATGTCCTTCTCCTACTCGAGGGTAGCCATTCGATCGGCAGCCTAACCGGGCCGGTCCGCGGCGAGCGGGCGGGAGGGCCTCAGACCGGCCTCAGACCGGCCTCAGACCGGGAAGCGCAGCTCCTCCTCTGGCGCGGGGGCGCGCTCGATCAGGGCACCGAGTGAGCGCAGGTTGGCGACGAAGTCGGGGTACCCCCGGTCGACGTGGTGGACGTGGTAGATCTCGGTCACCCCCTCGGCGCACAGGGCGGCGATCACCAGACCGGCGCCGGCCCGGATGTCGGTGGCCCGCACCGGCGCGCCGGAGAGCCGCTCGCGGCCACGTACCACGGCGTGGTGACCGTCGGTGCGGATATCGGCGCCGAGGCGGGCCATCTCGTTGATGAACATGAACCGGCCGTCGAAGATGTTCTCGGTGACCAGGGACGCGCCCTCGCTCACCGAGGCCAGCCCGATGGCCATCGGCAGCAGGTCGGTCGGGAAACCCGGGAACGGCAGTGTGACGAAGTCGACAGCGGCGGGGCGCCGCTGCATGCGTACCCGGAAATGGTCTTTCCCGGTGTCGACGACGGCGCCGGTGGTCGCGGCCTTGTCCAGCGCGATCTCCAGACAAGCCGGGTCCACGCCGCGGACCGTGACGTCGCCGCGCGTCATGGCCGCCGCGAACGCCCAGGTACCGGCGACGATGCGGTCGCCGACGGTCCGGTGCGTCACCGGGCGCAGCGCGTCGACCCCCTCCACGAGGAGCTGCGAGGTGCCGGCGCCGGAGATCCGGGCGCCCATCTCGGTGAGCATCGCGCAGATGTCGACGATCTCCGGCTCCCGGGCCGCGTTGTCGATCTCGGTAACCCCCTTGGCGAGCACCGCGGCCATGAGCAGGTTTTCGGTGGCGCCCACGCTCGGGAAGTCCAGCCATATCTTGGCGCCATGCAGGCTCGAGGCGGACGCGATGACGAACCCGTGCTCGCTGCTGATCTCCGCACCCATCCGCTGCAGGCCGGCCACGTGCATGTCGAGCCCGCGCGAGCCGATCGCGTCGCCGCCGGGGTGCGCGACCCGGACATGGCCGCGGCGGGCCAGCAACGGGCCGAGTACGCAGATCGAGGCGCGCAGGCGGCGCACCAGGTCGTAGTCGGCTTCGCTGCCCGCGTGCTCCGGCACGTCGACGTCGACCCGGTCGTCGTGGTGGCTGATCACGCAGCCCAGCCGCCGCAGAACCTCGGCCATGATGGCGATGTCGGTGATCCGCGGCACGTTCGTCAGCGTCGTGCGGCCCGGCGCCAGCAGCGCGGCCGCCATCAGCTTGAGCGCGGAGTTCTTCGCGCCGACCACGCTGACCTCGCCGTCCAGGCGAGCGCCGCCAACCACCCGGATCAGATCCACGTCGGCCATGGTAAGCCCAGCGGCGTGCACCTCAGCCGGCTCGGCGCGGTCCGCCTCAGCCGGCTCGGCGCCGTCGGTGTCTAGGCTGTTGGTCATGGCCGTCCACCTCACTCGCATCTACACGAAGACCGGCGACGCCGGCACGACCGGGCTGGGTGACTTCTCGCGGGTACCCAAGACGCATCCGCGTATTACGGCTTACGCCGATGTCGACGAGTGCAATGCCGCGGTGGGAGTGGCGCTGGCGCTCGGCTCGCTCCCGGAGGAGCTGCGACGGGTGCTGACCGTGGTGCAGAACGACCTGTTCGACGTTGGCGCGGACCTGTGCACGCCGGTCACGCCCGATCCCCAGGTCCCGCCGCTTCGGGTCACCGAGGAGTACGTGACGCGCCTGGAAGGCTGGTGCGACGAGTACAACGCGCGGCTGGCCAAGCTGGACTCGTTCATCCTTCCCGGGGGTACCCCGGGAGCCGCGCTGCTGCACGTCGCGCGCACCGTGGCCAGGCGCGCCGAACGGTCCGCGTGGGCACTGATCGAGATCGACCCCGAAGGTACGAACGCGGTGGCGGCCAAGTACCTCAACCGCCTGTCCGACCTGCTGTTCATCCTCAGCCGCATCGCCAACCCCGGTGGCGACGTGAAGTGGGTCCCCGGCGGCGAGCGAGGTTAGCGGCCTGCGGCGTCAGGAAGGGGGCGGCGGCGTCAGGATGCTGCAACGGGGAGCCGGGCGAAGCGCTGTGGCGGCCTCGCCCGTACCCGCCGGTGGCGCGTCGGCCCCATCGAGCGCCTACGGGTCACCCGCCACCGCAGCGGCTCCGCGCGGTACGGCGACGAGGAGACTTCCCGCAGCTCGCCAGATGTGGTGCCGGCTCCGATATCCATGCGCACCATCCCTTCATTACTTCGGAGCCAACAGCGGCAAGCTTGGGTACGTCGGAAGGCTGACGATGTGATTACCGCCACTGCGCCGCGCACTGTGCCGTGGCCGGCGCGGATCGCCATGATCGTGGCAGCGCTGGTGTTGCTCGCAGGCTGTCGAAGCGCGGAGCTCCCGCCCGCCCCGGTCGCGGTCGCCTGGCAGGAGGTCGCGGTGCCGCCTGTCGACGGCCGGTTCGCGCTGGGCGACGTGGTGAGCTGCGCCGGGCGCTGGTACCTCGTCGGCGGCGTCTTCGCCGCGGGCGGCGGTACCCGCCCGGCCGCCTGGTCCAGTGTGGACGGTCGGCAGTGGACGGTCGTGGCGACGCGGCCGGTCTCGGCGTACGGGCCACGTCACCTGTTCTACTCGGCCGCCTGTGCGCGGGGCCGGCTGGTCGTGATCGGTGCCGCCTCGGGCGGCGCGCACGGCAACAACCGCACCGGCACCTGGGTGGCCGACCTCGCGGGCGGGCCGCTGGTGGAGGTGGACGCGCCGTTCGAGCTGTACGGCGGCCCGAACGCCGGCGGCGTCAACCGGGTCAGCGGCGGTGATGCGGGGTTCGTCATCGCCGGTAACCGGGTGGGCGCCAACGGCCGGGGCGGCGCCGCGGTCTGGACCTCCCCAGATGGCGCCGCATTTACGCTGCACGACGCCGATCCGGCGCTGCAGTCCGACCCGGCCGGGCAGACGTTCGGGAGCGAGGCAGCCTGGGCGGGCCCGGCCGGCTGGGTGGTCGCCGGCAGCCTGCTGCGCCCCGGCGCACCCGACGCCGCACGCGACCCGCTGGCGTGGACCTCTACCGACGGCGCGCACTGGCGTCGCGACCAGCTACCCGCATCGTCCACTGTGGACGAGGCGCTGGACCGCGTTGCCGCCTGGAACCAGGCGACACTGGCGGTCGGGATCCGGGGCAACCACTTCGGCGCCTGGCTGCGCGAGCCCGACGGTACCTGGCGAGCGGCCGGCGAATTTGGCTCACTCGGCGGCGGCGCGGTACCGATGGTGACCGGAATCACAACGGCCGGCGGGACGGCCTTGGTCGCTGGGGGCGACGGCACGGCGTACCGGCTCTGGGGAACGGGCGACGCGACGGCGTGGCGGGCCGTGGGCGTACCGGTGGAGCTGCAGGCAGGAGCACAGCGAAGGCTGCTGGTCGCCGCGGCAGGTGACCGGTTGCTGCTGGCCGCCGACGACGGTCAGCGGGTACGGCTGTGGACGGCGGCCGCGCCGAACCTGCGCTGAGACGGCGAAACTGCGGTGAGAGTTGTCGCACCCGCTGGATAGGGTCGCTGACATGGCAGACGCGATTGTCGCCGACGGGGTGGTCAAGACCTACGGACCCGTGCGGGCTCTTGACGGCTTCAGTGTGCGGGTGCCTCAGGGCACCGTGCTGGGCCTGTTGGGTCCCAACGGCGCTGGAAAGACGACATGCGTGCGCATCCTCACTACGCTGCTGCGACCCGACCATGGCGTCGTGCAGGTCGGAGGCATCGATGTGCTCGCCAGACCCCAGGAAGTGCGGCGCATCATCGGGTTGTCCGGCCAGAACGCGGCGGTCGACGACAACCTCTCGGGCTACGAAAACCTCGAAATGATCGGCCGCCTTTACCACATTGGAAAGGCGCGCGCCCGCCAGCGGGCCCACGAGCTGCTGGAGCAGTTCGAGCTGACCGATGCGGCCAACCGGGCGGTGCGGACATACTCGGGCGGCATGCGGCGACGCCTGGACCTCGCTGGAGCGCTGGTGACCGCACCGCCGATCATCTTCCTCGACGAGCCGACCACCGGCCTGGATCCGCGGAGCCGCCTCGGCATGTGGAACGTGATCAACGAGCGGGTCCACTCCGGGTCCACGCTGCTGCTCACCACGCAGTACCTGGAGGAGGCCGACCGGCTGTGCGACGACATCGTCGTGATCGACCACGGCAAGGCGATCGCGCAGGGCACACCCGACGAGCTCAAGCGACAGGTGGGCGGTGAGCGGCTGGAGGTCACCGTCGCCAGCCCATCCGAGCTGGAGATCGTCGCGGCGTTGCTGGAGCAGGTCTCCAAGGAGACCCCGACCGTCGACGCCGAGGTGCGTCGGCTCAGCGCTCCGGTGACGGGTGGCGCGGGCGTGCTGGTCGAGCTGGTGCGCCGGCTCGACGACGCCGGGGTCGAGCCGCTCGACATCGGCATCCACCGGGCGACCCTCGACGACGCGTTCCTGAGCCTGACCGGCCATGCGACGGCCCCCGAGGAGGAGCCGGCCGGGCAGCGAGGGGGCCGGCATGGGCGGCAGACCGAAAGTGCGGGTGTACCGCAGTGAGTGCTCTCGCGTTGGCGATGCAGGACGGTTGGGTCGTCACCAAGCGAAACCTGATCAAGATCAAACGCGTCCCGGACCTGCTGATCTTCTCGACGATCCAGCCGATCATGTTCGTCTTGCTGTTCGCCTATGTGTTCGGCGGCGCCATTCCGATCCCGGGGGTGAACTACAAGGAATACCTGATGGCCGGCATCTTCACGCAGACGATCGCCTTCGGCTCCGCGCTCACCGCGATCGGGCTCGCCGACGACCTGCAGAAGGGCATCGTCGACCGCTTCCGCTCGTTGCCGATGTCACGGGCGGCGGTGCTCCTCGGGCGTACCACGTCCGACCTGCTCAACAACGTGCTCGTGGTCGCCGTGATGGGGCTGTGCGGGCTGGCGGTCGGTTGGCGCATCCACACCAGCGTTCCGGAGGCGCTCGCCGGCTTCGGGCTGCTGTTCCTGTTCGGGTACGCGATGAGCTGGGTCTCGGCGGTCATCGGCCTGTCGGTGCGCTCGGTCGAGGTGGCCCAGTCGGCCGGCTTCATCTGGCTGTTCCCGCTGACGTTCCTGTCCAACGCCTTTGTCTCGCCGGCCACGATGGCCAAGCCGTTGCGACCGGTGGCGGAGTGGAACCCGATCAGCAGCGTGGTGCTGGCGCTGCGCGACCTGTGGGGGAACGCACCGGCGGGCTTCTTCCGCGGCACCGGCTGGCCTTCCCACCACGCGTTGCTGCTGTCACTGCTCTGGTCGGCCGCGATCCTCTTGGTGTTCATGCCGCTGGCGATCAGCCGGTACCGCAAGGCGGCCAGCCGCTGAGGACGACGAGCGTTACCAGCTAGGCACGCTCAGGCAGCCATGCGCATCGAGGCCGCCCCAGGCGGGGCGGCCTCGACCCATGACAGGAAGCCGGTCAGCGTGGACTCGGCCATGGCGATCTCGACGGGTCCGTCGTGGCTGGCACACCGGACGATCACCCAGTCGGTCGGTAACGCGAGCCGTTCGGGTCCGTCCGGCGTGCGGCGTCCCTCCACCGCTAAGGCACGGCGGCCCAGGATCCGGCGCGGACCCGGGGCGAAGCTGAAGATGCGGTACCAGCGCAGCTCGTCGTGGACGAACCGGCCCAGGCCGGGCGACCAACCGCGACCGGGCAGTCTTGTCGACAGTCGCAGGCTGAGCTCGATGGTGCCGCCGCGAGCGATCATGGTACGGCGAACGAACAGCAGCCCCAGAACGACGACCAGGGCAAGGACGGCGACGGCGATCCCCTCAAAGATTCGCATCGCCCCGGCCCCGCTCAGTGTGCCTCGCGCCGCGACTCGCCTGGCGCGCAGCTTTCGGCGAGGACCGTGACACCGTCGGAAGTCACCGATAGGAAGCCACCGGTGACGTCGTAGGCCAGCTCTTCTCCGCCAGCCCGCTTGATCCGCACCTGGCTTGGTTCCGCGAGCTGGCCGAGCAGCGATGCGTGGCCGGGCAGGACGCCGAGCTCACCCTCGGTGGTCCGGGCGACGAGCATCTCCGCGTCACCCGACCAGATCTTCTCCTCGACGGCTACAAGCTCGACATGCAACTGCTTCGCCACGCTGGAACTCCTTATGAACTCCTCGTGCGGAGACGGTTGGCCCGAGTGTAAACAACCGGTCGGACCGGCAGGCACCCGACTCCCAACAGGAACGGCCGTGGGTGGGTTTCCGTGCTGGCGCAAGGGAACCCACCCACGACGGAGGCTCAGGACTCGCTGGCCAGCCTCTGCGCGTTGCGCTCCAGGTCCTCGATGCCGCCGCACATGAAGAACGCCTGCTCGGGCACGTGGTCGTAGTCGCCCTCGGTCAGCCTCTTGAACGCCTCGACGGTCTCCTTCACCGGTACGAACGAACCTTCGATGCCGGTGAACTGCTCGGCCGCGTACGTGTTCTGGGACAGGAAGCGCTCGATCCGCCGAGCCCGCCCGACAGTGATCTTGTCTTCCTCGGACAGCTCGTCCATGCCGAGGATCGCGATGATGTCCTGCAGGTCCTTGTACCGCTGCAGGATCCGCTGCACCTCGCGGGCCACGTTGTAGTGCTCCTGTCCGACGTACTCCGGCGCGAGGATGCGGGAGGTGGACGCCAGCGGGTCCACCGCTGGGTAGATGCCCTTGTCGGAGATGGACCGCTCCAGGTTGGTGGTCGCGTCGAGGTGGGTGAACGCGGTGTGTGGCGCCGGGTCGGTGTAGTCGTCGGCCGGTACGAAGATGGCCTGCATCGAGGTGATGGCCCGGCCGCGTACCGAGGTGATCCGCTCCTGCAGCTCGCCCATCTCGTCGGCGAGGGTCGGCTGGTACCCCACGGCCGACGGCATCCGGCCGAGCAGCGTGGACACCTCCGATCCCGCCTGGGTGAACCGGAAGATGTTGTCGATGAACAGCAGCACCTCCTGGTGCTGCACGTCACGGAAGTACTCCGCCATCGTCAGCGCCGACAGGCCCACCCGCAGCCGGGTGCCCGGCGGCTCGTCCATCTGCCCGAACACCAGCGCGGTCCGCTCGATGACGCCGTTGTCGGTCATCTCCAGGATCAGGTCGTTGCCCTCGCGGGTACGCTCACCCACGCCCGCGAACACCGAAGTACCGCCGAAGTTCCGGCCCACCCGGATGATCATTTCCTGGATCAGCACGGTCTTGCCCACACCCGCGCCGCCGAACAGGCCGATCTTGCCGCCCTTCACGTACGGGGCGAGGAGGTCGAGCACCTTGATGCCGGTCTCCAGCATCTCGGTCTTCGGCTCCAGGTCGGCGAAGGCCGGCGGCTTGCGGTGGATCGGCCACCGTTCGGTTATCTCCAGCGACGCCGGGTCGGCGTTGAGCACTTCGCCGATGGCGTTCCACACGTGTCCCCTGGTCACGTCGCCCACCGGAACGGCGATCGCCGTTCCGGTGTCGCGGACCTCGACGCCGCGGACCATGCCGTCGGTCGGCTGCATCGAGATCGTCCGGACCATGTTGTCACCGAGGTGCAGGGCGACCTCCAGGGTCAACGTCTTCGTGCCGCCGGACAGCGTCACGTCGACGTGCAGCGCGTTGAAGATCTCCGGCATCGCGTCGCGGGGGAACTCGGCGTCGACCACCGGGCCGATCACCCGGACGACGCGGCCGACACCGGTCTTGGTCTCTACATCAGCAGCAGTCATCACTCTTCACTTCCCGCGGCGGTGAGCGCGTTCGCGCCGCCGACGATCTCACTGATCTCCTGGGTGATCTCGGCTTGACGCGCGGTGTTCATCTCGCGCGTCAGCTTGGTGATCATTTCATCCGCGTTGTCGGTGGCACTCTTCATCGCGCGCCGCCGCGACGCCGACTCGCTGGCCGCCGAGTCCAGCAACGCCGCGTAGATACGGGTGTTGATGTACTTGGGCAGCAGCGCGTCGAGCAGCTCGTCGGCGTCGGGTTCGAACTCGTAGGCGGGTAACAGGCCCGGAGCGGCCTCCTGCTCCTGGACCTCCATGGGCGCGAGTAACCGCGCCTGCGAGGTCTGCGTCATCAACGTACGGAATCGGGTGTTCACCAGGAAGAGCTCGTCCACGCCGTGCAGCCCGTCTTCGCCCGGGCCGTCCATGGTGTCGTCGGCGCCGGAGAGGAACGTCTTGATCAGGGTTTCGCCGACCTCGCGGGCGTTGTCGAAGTGCGGCTGTTCGGAGAAGCCGGTCCAGCTCGCCTCGATCGGCCGGTTGCGGAACCGGTAGTACCCGACCCCCTTGCGCCCGATGGCGTAGAGCACGACGTGCTTGCCCTCGTCGCGCAGCCGCGCGATCAGCTGCTCGGTCGTACGGATCACGTTGGCGTTGTAGGCACCGCACAGCCCGCGGTCACTGGTGATCACCAGTACGCCGGCCCGCTGGGGCTGCTCCCTGGGAACGAGCAGCGGGTGGTCGATGTTGGCGTTGCTCGCCAGCGCCGTGAGCACGCCGGTGATCGCCTCGGCATACGGCCGGGATGCCGCCACGCGGTCCTGAGCCTTGCCGAGCCGGCTCGTGGCGACCAGCTCCATCGCCTTGGTGATCTTCTTGGTCGAGCGGGTGGAGCGGATCCGCCGACGCAGCACGCGAACCTGACCGGCCATGGCTACTTCTTCGGGGGCTGGGGCCGCATGCGGGTGACCCGCTCGCGGTCCTCGGCGCCTTTGGCCATGGCCTCGGCTTCGGCCTCGTTGATGCGTACCTGGTCTTCCTTGGCCAGGAACAGCTCCTTGAAGCGCTTGATCGCCCCGGTCAGGCTCTCGACCGTCTCGTCGGAGAGGTCCGCGGTCTCCTCGATGGTCGTCACCAGCTCGGCGTGGCTGTGCCGCAGGTAGTCCAGGAACTCGGTCTCGAAGCGCCGGATCTCGCCGACCGGGATGTCGTCGAGCCGGCCGGTGGTGCCGGCCCACACCGAGACGGTCTCGGCCCAGACCGGGAACGGCGAGTACTGCTGCTGCTTGAGCAGCTCGACCAGGCGCGCACCGCGCTCCAGCATGGCCCGCGACGCCTTGTCGAGGTCGGAGGCGAACGCCGCGAACGCCTCCAGCTCGCGGTACTGCGCCAGGTCCAGCCGCAGCCGGCCGGCGACCTTCCGCATGCCGCGCACCTGCGCGTTGCCGCCGACTCGCGACACCGAGGTGCCCACGTTGATGGCCGGCCGGACGCCGGAGTTGAACAGGTCGCTCTCCAGGAACAGCTGCCCGTCGGTGATGGAGATGACGTTGGTCGGGATGTACGCCGAGATGTCGTTGGCCTTGGTCTCGATGATCGGCAGGCCGGTCATCGAGCCGCCACCGAGGTCGTCGGAGAGCTTCGCGCAGCGCTCCAGCAGGCGGGAGTGCAGGTAGAACACGTCACCGGGGTACGCCTCGCGGCCCGGCGGGCGGCGCAGCAGCAGCGAGACCGCGCGGTACGCCTCGGCCTGCTTGGACAGGTCGTCGAAGACGATCAGCACGTGCTTTCCGGCGTACATCCAGTGCTGGCCGATGGCCGAGCCGGCGTAGGGCGCCAGATACTTGAAGCCGGCCGGGTCCGAGGCCGGCGATGCGACGATGGTCGTGTACTCCAACGCGCCGTGCTCCTCCAGCACGCCCTTGATCGCGGCGATCGTGGAGCCCTTCTGGCCGATCGCCACGTAAATGCAGCGCACCTGCAGCTTCGGGTCACCGGAAAGCCAGTTGTCGCGCTGGTTGAGGATGGTGTCGAGGGCGATCGTGGTCTTGCCGGTCTTGCGGTCGCCGAGAATGAGCTGGCGCTGGCCCCGGCCGATGGCGGTCATCGCGTCGATGGCCTTGATCCCGGTCTGCAGCGGCTCCTTGACCGGCTGGCGGGCCATGACGTTGGGCGCCTGCAGCTCCAGCTCGCGGAACTCCTCGTGCGCGATCTCGCCCTTGTCGTCGATCGGCTGGCCGAGCGGGTTGACCACCCGGCCGAGGAACGCGTCGCCCACCGGAACCGACAGCACCCGGCCGGTGCGCTTGACCTGCTGCCCCTCCTCGATGCCGGCGAACTCGCCCAGCACCACGACACCGATCTCGCGCACGTCGAGGTTCAGCGACACGCCGAGCGTGCCATCGGCGAACTCCAGCAGCTCGTTGGCCATCGTCGAGGGCAGGCCCTCGACCCGGGCGATGCCGTCACCCGCCTCGGTGACGATGCCGACCTCCTCGCGGGAGATGTCGGGGATGTAGGACGAGACATAGCGCTCCAGGGCACCGCGGATCTCGTCCGAGGAGATGGTCAGCTCGGCCATCCTCTACTTCCTAGTCTCTGCTCGGGAGATCGCCCGCCCGAGGAATCCGGTCCTTGTCACTACTTCGCGAGCGCGATGCGGGCCTCGGCCAGCCGGCGCGAGATCGTCCCGTCGAATAGGTCGGAGCCGACCCGCACGCGCATGCCACCGATGACGCGCGGATCGACCGTGATCTTGAGGGATACCTCTCGACCGTACATCTCGGACAGCGTGGCGGCCAAGCGTCGCTCCTGCTCCTCGGTCGGCAGCACGGCCGCGGTGACGTAGGCGACCGAGGCGTCGCGCCGGTCGGCGGCCAGCTCGACGAGCCGGGTCAGCGAGGCCTGGAAACCGCGCCCGCCGAACCCGGCCAGCGCCAGCTCGGCGAGGCGGGCGGTCACCGGCTTCGCCTTGCCGTCCAGGAGGTCGTGCACCAGCGTCGCCCGCCGCTCGATGTCGGTGCTGGAGTCGCCCAGCGCCGCCGCCAGCTCCGGATCACCGGCCACGACCTGGCCGAAGCGGAACAGCTCGTCCTCCACGTCGGCCAGCTCGCCCGCGCGTTCGGCGCTGGCCAGCAGCGCGTCAACGCCGAGCCGCTCGACCGCGTCGAGCAGGTCGCCGGCCGAGGACCACCGTCCGCCGACGAGCGCGGCGAGCAGATCGAGGGCGTCCTCGCTGATCTTTCCGGCGAGCACCGTGCGCAGCAGCTCGCTGCGCTCCTCGCCGGCGCGGGCGGAGTCGGCCAGCGCCCGCCGCAGCCGGGGCTCGCGGGCCAGCAGCCGGCCCACCGCCAGGATCTCGTCGGCCACCTGCGCCGTCGCCGAGGGTTGCGCTCCTTGGGCGTACCCGGAAAGCCGCTCCGCCGCGGCGAGGTAGGACTCCCGGCTCGCCGCCTGCATCAGCGCCGCCCTGAGCTGTCAGGTCCCGGCCGCTTGACCGCGGACTCCGCTTCGCTGCGTCCGCTGGCGGCCGAGGTGCCGGCCGGTTCCGGACCGCCCAGCTCGCCCAGGAACCGTTCGATGGTGCCTCGCTGGCGCGCCTCGTCGATCAGCGAGTCGCCGACGATCCGACCGGCCAGCTCGACGGCGAGGCTGCCCAGGTCGGCGCGCAGCTCGCGGACGATCGTCGCCCGCTGGGCCGCGAGGCGTTCCTCGCCGGCGGCGATGATGCGGTCGCGCTCCTCGGCGGCCTTGGCGAGCAGGTCCTCGCGGATCGCCACCGCGTCGGCGCGCGCCTCGTCACGGATGCGCGCCGCCTCGGTCCGCGCCTCGGCGAGCTGCTGGCGGTACTGCTCGAGCACCTTGTTCGCCTCGGCCTGCGCCTCCTCGGCGCGCTTGATGCCGCCCTCGATCGCGTCGACCCGCGCCTGGAACGTGGCCTCCATGCGCGGCCAGACGAACCTGCCGAGCACGTAAACCACGACTGCGAAGGCGATCGCCCCGACGATGAGCTCGGGGATGTGCGGGATGATCGGGTTCACCTTCTCGGCGGCGTAGCTCATGATGCGCTCCTGTTCCGTGGCGCGTGGCTCAAAGGGTGAACGCGAGAACCAGGCCGAAGAGCGCGAGCGCCTCGACCACGGCGAAGCCCATGATCAGCCAGGTCCGGTTCGCCGCCGCCGACTCCGGCTGGCGCGCGCTGGCCTGGATGTAGGCGGCGAACACGATGCCCACACCGATGCCGGGACCGATTGCGGCGAGACCGTATCCCACGGCGCCGAGACTGCCGGTGACTTCTGCGAGAAGGTCGACCATCTTTGCGTTTCCTCCTGAGGTTCCCGGGTGAGACTTCACGCGGATGAAGTGGTACTGCGGGGGAACTTAATGCTCCTCGGCGAGGGCACCTTGCACGTAGGCCGCGGTCAGCATGGTGAACACGTAGGCCTGCAGCACGATCACCATCAGCTCGAAGAATGTCAATACGATGGCGAACAGGAACGCGATCACCGATAGGCCCTTGAGGGCGAAGTTCTGGCTGGCGAGAAGCGCGGCGCCGCCCAGCGTGAAGACCGCGAGAATCAGGTGGCCGGCGAACATGTTGGCGAAGAGCCGCACCGACAGGGTCACCGGGCGGATCAGGAACGTGGAGGCGAACTCCAGCGGCGTGACCAGGATGTACATCAGCGGGGGGATGCCCGGCATGAACAGGGCGTCCTTGAAGTACTTGACGAAGCCGTGCCGGCGGACGCCGAGGTAGATGAACATCACCCAGCTGATGAACGCGAGGATGATCGGGAACGCGATGTGCGAGTTGGGCGATATCTGGAAGCCCGGCAGGATCGCGTAGAAGTTGTTCAGCAGGATGAACAGGAACAGGGTGGTCAGGTACGGCGCGAAGCGCACTCCGTCGTGGCCGATCACCTCTTTGGCGACCGAGCCCCGGATGAAGCCGTAGAGCGACTCCGCCATCCACTGGGTGCGGGTCGGCACGATCTTCGGGTTCCGGTAGGCCACCAGGAAGAACACGATGAGAACCGCGACGGTGAGCCACACCATAAAGGTGATCTTGGTGATCGCCAGGCCCCAGACAGAGTCGCGCAGTGACGGGATCCAGCTGGGCAGCTCGAAGTCCCCGGGCCCGATGTCGATCCCACCCTCGGCGAGGAAAGCCGGCTGGTCGCCCACGCTTCCACCCTTCACGTCGCTAACCGAACCTCTTCATGATCACGTACAGCGCCGTGCCGGCACCGAGCATCAAGCCGACCAGGAGCCCGATGTGCTTAGGTATGCCGAGCCACCAGTCGACCAGCGCGCCGATCCCACCCCAGGCGAGGATGCCGCTGAGCAAGGTGCCTAACGCTGCCCAGCCGGCATTCGCCCCAGGGTCGGGGCGGTTTCGATGCTGCCTGTCCGCCATGACGCGGCGACCATATCAGCCTGCGTTCGACGCCTGTGACTCGACCCCCGCGTGTCGAACGCGCGGGGGTGACAGCGGGTGTCCGAAACTCAACCGGCGGTCGAACACATTACTACGATCAGACGCCTGGAGTGAGTCACCTTGCCGACGGATTTGCCGAGGCTGGCAAGCCGGCGCGAGGTTCATTGACCGGTAACCATCGGCGGCGGTTTCCTGGAGAGGTGCTTCCGGTGCGACCGCTCCTCGCGCTCATGCTGCTCGTCACCACGGCCGGCTGTGACGGTGACAACACCCCTGGCTCCTCGACGCGCCCGGTCTACTGCACCGTCATGGCCGACCCGGTCACGCGGGAGAGCGTGGGCAAGAACGGTACCGGCGACCATCTCGTCGCTCCCGCGCATTTCCGCTGCGACAAGCCGGGTCCGGACACGCTCGCCCTGACCGTGGCGCTGCAGCACAAGGTCAACGGGCAGTGGGTGACGCTGGTGTCGCAGCAGTTCACCGCCAAGGGCGCCGACACCACCCGGGCCCGGAGCGAGGCCGACCGCATCCGCAAGGTGGTCGCCCCGTGCGCCGAAGGCGTCTTCCGTACGAACCTTGAAGGCACCGGGGTGAGCCGTGGCGTGAAGACGGCGTACGCCATGCACGGGTTGGCGATCACCAACCCGTGCCGGCGCCTCGTCTAACGCGCGTCGTTGCGCACCCCTACGCGTATACGCCGTCCAGCCAGGTCCGCCACGCCTGCTCGAGCTGCTTCTCGTCCACGCCGGTACCGAAGTGGTGCACCGAGATGCCGACCGGCTGGCCCCAAGCGTTACGGCCGAAGAAGCGGACCATGGCGTCGGCGGTACGCAGCCCGATGAAGTTCGGGTTCAGGTAGTCCACGACGGCGTCAAGTGTCCCGATGCCCGTGAGATCGACGCGCACCCGGTCGTCCTGAGCCACCCCGTCGGGGAGGCCGAGCTCGCGGCGGCGCGCCGCGCGGACATCACCGGTCCTTCACCAAGCCGAGGTACGGGTTCGGGGCGCGCAGGGTCCACCACAGGTGGGTACCGGTCCACACGATGACGGCCACGATGACGGTGATGCCCATCGGCACCAGGCCGGCCCAGCCGGTCCGGGCCACGGCCGCCATCGCGATGCCGAACAGCGTGAACTTCACGGCGTAGGTCCCCATCCCCACCAGCACGACCAGCCGTGGGTTCACCGCGTCGGCCCAGGCGACGCTGAGCCCCGAGATCACATAGCTCACCACGACAAGCAACACCCCGGCCACCGCGCCCAACGCGCCGGCCACGCCGCGGGTGAGCGCACCGACCGGAACCGCCCCGGCGAGCAGCACGGCCGAGGCGAGCATCGCCGGCGGAAGGTGCCGCAGCCGGCTCCTCATCGGGCGTACGGCCGGAACGTCGCGACCAGCGCGCCAACCTCTTCGGCGATCTCGTCGAGCCGCTTGCGACCGTCCTCTGTGGACGGATCGGCGCGCACCGCGCGCGCGATGAGGCCGGCGATCTCGCGCATCTGCGCCTCGCGCATTCCCTGAGTGGTCACCGACGGCGTGCCGACCCGGATGCCGGAGGCGGTCATCGGCTTCTGCGGGTCGTACGGGATCGCGTTCTTGTTCAGGGTGATGCGGGCCGCGTCACAGCGCTCCTCGGCCTCGCGGCCGGTCACGCCCAGCTCGCGCAGGTCGATCAGCGCCAGGTGGGTGTCGGTGCCGCCGGAGACCGGACGCATTCCCTCGGCGGCGAGCCCGGCGGTGAGCGCCTGGGCGTTGGCGACCACCTGGCGGGCGTAGTCGACGAAGGCGGGCGACGCGGCTTCCTTGAGCGCCACCGCTTTCGCGGCGACCACATGCATCAGCGGACCGCCCTGGGTGAACGGGAACACCGCCTTGTCGATGCGGCTGGCCAGCTCCTCGGTGCACAAGATCATCCCACCGCGCGGGCCGCGCAGGACCTTGTGCGTGGTAAAGCACACGACGTCGGCATACGGTACGGGCGACGGGATCACCCTGCCCGCCACCAGCCCGATGAAGTGCGCCGCGTCGACCATCAGGTATGCGCCCACCTCGTCGGCGATCTCGCGGAACCTGGCGAAGTCGATGAGCCGGGGGTACGCGGTCGCGCCGCAGATGACCAGCTTCGGCTGGTGTTCCAGCGCGAGGTCGCGTACCTCGTCGTAGTCGATCAGCTCGTCATCCCGGCCGACGTGGTAGCCGATGGTGTTGAACCACTTGCCGGAGAAGTTCACCCGGCTGCCGTGGGTCAGGTGCCCGCCGTGCGGCAGGTCCATGGCCAGTACCGTGTCGCCGGGCATGAGCAGTGCGGCGTACGCGGCGAGGTTCGCCGACGCCCCCGAGTGCGGCTGCACGTTGGCGTGCTGGGCGCCGAAGAGCGCCTTGGCCCGTTCGATGCCCAGCTGCTCGGCGCGGTCGACCTCGGCGCAGCCGCCGTAGTAGCGCCGGCCCGGGTATCCCTCGGCGTACTTGTTGGTCAGCGTCGAGCCGAGCGCGGCGAGCACAGCCGGCGAGGTGAGGTTTTCGCTGGCGATCAGCTGCAGCCCACCCCGCAGCCGGCCGAGCTCGGCGAGCACGACGTCAGCGATTTCTGGGTCGGTCTCCAGAAGCGCAGCGAAGTCGGGGCCCCAGTACGTGTCCATGCATACCCCCATCGCGCAGTCTACGGGCAGGCTGACGTCCGGCCGAAGGCCAAGGCGAGCAACTTCTGGCTCGTCTCATCGGATATCCATTGTGGAGGATGTTGCTGCCGCGGGAAAGCGTCGTACCCGGTTGGTAGGTTTCGCACATGGGTTCGACGGGCGGTGTGGCGGCGGCGGTCAGCGCAGCCGGGTGATCGGGTCGGTGCACCGCCGCGGAGCGGTGTTCGCCGACGGGGCGGTCTCCACGGTGGCGTGGCTGCGGTCGCGGCTGCGGATGTCCGACGGTGCCGGGCAGGTGCGGGCGGCGGCCGCGGCGCCGGGCGTGCCGGAGCTGGCGAGCGCCTACGCCGCCGGGCAGGTGTCCTTCCAGCAGGTGTCGGTGGTGGCGGCGGTGCTGCCGGACATCGACCCGGCGGTGTTGGCGTCCGGGGCGGGCAAGCTGCTGGCCGAGCAGGCCACCCAGCTCGCCCCCGGGCCGCTGCGGCACGCCGCCGTTCACATTAGGGACCATTTCGACCCCGACGCCGCGGAGCGGCGGGCCCGGCAACGCCAGGAGGAGCGCTGGCTGAGCGTGGCCCGCACCTTCGACGGCGCCGTGGCGGTGCAGGGCGTGCTGGACCCCGACGGCGGCGAGCTGCTGCTGACCACGTTGAACGGGTTGCTGCCCCCAGCCGTGGCGCACGACCCAAGGTCCCCGGCGCACCGGCGGGCCGACGCCCTGCTGGACCTGTGCCGGCTGGCCGCCGACCACACCCCACAGGCGGGTGGGGAGAAGCCCCACGTCACCGTGACGGTGAGTTGGGAGACGTTGCGCGGCGCCGGCACCGCCACGCTAG
>WNGA01002894.1_pt1 | contig 26508 bp, 26 predicted proteins | sample 5400061 | NCBI WGS metagenome assembly WNGA01 (sample SAMN13153366, study PRJNA577476) | soil metagenome | isolation source: 100 cm soil or saprolite under grassland replicate 2 | place: USA:California | collected 2016-06-15 | reverse complement strand
CATTTTCTCTGTCAAGCCATTTTTTAGATTCTTCGATTTCTATTTGTAATATTTGTTTCACAGTCATCGGATCTAACAGAGCTAATGAACGTTTAATATACGATATCTCTTATAGAGAGGGAGTTCTGGGAAGTTTCAGTATTGGTCCTTCGTGCAAGCAAGAGATTAAACTTGGCAAAACTGTAGATATTTTGTATACTCGTAATTTTTAATAACTAAATATTTGTAGACTAATAGATTCCAAGGAGTCAATACGACAAATGTATGTCCGGACATTGAAGATTACATCATGCCCGAATGTTAGTCAAGAATAATCCTACGAAATGTAAAAATGCGAATGATTGAAATTTCTGGCATCATTTAATTCATCCTAGTCTGGTGTTAAAAGAGCAACCAGAAATATGTAACACAGTATAAGAACTTGTGTTATTTCAGTTTACTCACTACGAGTAGCATTTGTCCCAAACATAAAACTCTTAACCATCAATTCAAAGTCTGGTAAATATCTTTCAAAATCATTTATGCTAGCGATATATCTAATAATGTACGGTTCATTATTGTGAAATATCAGGTATTCCAGTAGTCTGATATTACCAGAAGTGTCATTTTTGATACCTTCAATTCTAACAGCCTTTTCTTTACCTACCATAGTATCTTGCCGTGATGTAATGTTGAGAGAGTCATCCTTATTCATTCTAAATTTTACATACAGATCCGGCGGAGCGTTCTTAACAGTGTAGTCGGAATCTTCTGCAAATACTATTGCCGCTGTTCCGTTACCCATTCCAATATCGCCTTTATCCTGAATAAGTAATTCGGCAAACTTGGCAGGGACTAATACCACGGAAGAATAAGAACTAACCCCTAATAGATGTTCGATAGGAGGCTCTGGAGTTTCTGTATAAGTCCAACTGTCAGGTACTTCGATAGAAAAAGGAAGACCCCTGAACTTTTCAACGCTGTATACACTTTGGATGAGAAATAATAATAATAGTATCGTAGTTGTTGCGATAAGAATTAAGTACATGTTCTTAGTTAGCAAATCTAAAACTTTTAACCATTTCTTCAACTAATGAGGATTTAAAACACAAAAGCTCCTTTAAGAGAGGGAAACTGAAATCCTAATCTATAACATATTATCTAAACAAATAATATTGATCGAGTTACTGAGTTTCATAATATTTTCATACGTCATTTTAGGAGGAACCTGTCTAGGCATATTCATCTATGAACTCTTCTTACTAAGACAACCTGAACCTGAACTATTTCAAGAACTTACTATTGCCGGAATTATTTTAGCAACTATCATGATCATATATTTTATTTGTGATTTCATATCTGGTAGAACGGACTCTGGTGAAAGAGCAATAGCCTTGTTACCATACAGATTAGAAGTTCTAATTAATTTCAAATTTTTTAATCATTATATGAATAGGTAATTAAATACATTTTAATTTTCTAAATAATTATCTTTAAAGGGAACGGACATTATATTTGAGTGAACAGCAATACAATATACCTATATCTTATCCCTTAAGGTTTTTGAATGTCTGATTTTTGACAAGCAACGGAAGGATCATTCAAATCAAAAGGACTGTAGTACTTATAAAAAGGATCTTACTTTTGCCAATATGTATTCAATTAGAGGCGGGAGTCACGACTTGTTGAGGTTAGAAAATTCATTATCCGACGATGAATTATTGAACAGATTTATTGAGGTTGTAAACACCCAAAGCGAATATAATAAAGACGGAGTAGTAAAGACAATTCCAATAATCATATATCATAGAGCAGATGATAACGAAGCTGTAGACTACAATACAGATCTAAAACTTTTTGAAAAAGAAATGAAATACCTACACGATAATGATTTTCGAGTTATAACAATGCAAGATCTCGGATACGAGGAAAACACTAATTATTTATACGCAAGATGACCGAATGAACTTTCGCAGATTGGTGGCATAGCTTCGGTGTCAACCGGCAACTAATCTTGTATTCTATATTTGATGGAGAGACTGGAGTAGACCCTGCCATGATCATTAACTCCACCCTGACATCCAGGATATAGTTGCAATTAAATATTACACGACAACCATGAGTAAAGTCTCTTTGTTTTCATGAGTAACTCAATATCTCTAAAAAGAGAATCTATTTTAGTTTTTTTAATTATCAGACATTATCTTCTAGGCGGTGTTCGAGTTTCATTAAATCGGATCATAACCTTTTATGTTACTTGTGCTGTGCGTGAGGAACAACCAAAACTACATCCATACCAGGCATATCGGATTTAATAACCCTTTCAGTGTTGAGTAAATACATTTCTACCTCATTCAATGGTTTATTGCCATCCATTTCGAGATGAATTTCTGCTCGCGAGATCATACCGGTCTGTCGCAATTTGATTGATCTCACTCTCACTTCAGCTTCAAATTTTTGCTCTATCAGTCTCTTGATATAATCTGCACTGACAGGATTATGCCAGGCATCAACCAATATCAGTGACGATTGTTTTAAAGAAACATACGCTACAGAAAATATGAACCCTGCAATTACCAATCCTCCTATGGCGTCAGCCTGCAAGATTCCAAACTGAGTCGCTAGGAGTACACTCAAGAAACCTAATACAGAAGCTGATCCGTCCTTTATTGAATTCTTGGCGTCAGTCTTTAATGAAAGTAAATTGTATTTGTTTGCTATACGCCGCATCTGAAATGCCCTGTGTAACGATATACCACCAGCGATAGCAAGTACTACCATGGTGAGTAACGGTTGCTGAATTTCTTCTGGATGGATAAGTCCCTCATAAGAATGGTAAACTATAAAGGAGCCAATAGCAATCATCCCGATTGCAGCTATCATTGCTGCAAAGCTTTCTACTTTATGGTAACCGAATTGAAACTTTCTGTCTGCAGGTCTGCGTGCAAATCTTAAACCTATCAATACTATAAAAGATATCATAGCATCAGACATCGAATCTACTCCATCGGCTGTAGCCACGACACTTCCACTGATATGACCCACAAGCAACTCTACAATTCCTATGCTGATTAAAGTTACAACAGAGATCTTGGCTATTCTTTGACCAGCGAGAATTCCTTCGTTTACGAGATGCGTGTAAGGTCCTTTGTCCTTAGAAACTTCTGAGTCTGTTTTCAATGAATTCGGAGTAGTTATCTCCTCTGATCTACTTTTATCCAAAGTGTGAGTTAACTAACTACTTATCGGCTCAATTGTTATTAAAGATTGAGATTATAAAATGGCCATTTGGGCAAAAGTTGTAATAATTACAGGAATTGGGCAGAATATATGGATAAATTAGATGGCGTTGACAATCTAACATCTTTACTTTAACTAAAATGTGTCCATCTTCAAAGAAGGAGATATAAGGCGACAAATTAAGACAAGTGCGGATAAGGTTACAACTGCCGACTCTTCGGATGCAGATAGCATGGCTGGAATGGAAGAAGGATAATTTAGTAACCAGTAAGTTACTGAAATTCATCCCCATTTTTTGCATAAAATATAATCGATTCGACTTTCTTTTTCTGTATTTATCACTAAAAAGATAGTTTCTATTTGTAATATCAATATGAATTAACTAGTTTGGTATCAATCTTGTCATATCATCAGAATATTCATCGTTGTGAATATGACACATTAAAATTATGAGCATCAACTTTCACGCCACAATGCCTTTACTTTAGCTAAAAAGACAAAACCTACCAGATATATTCCCAGAACCAAGAATCCGAATTCAATTGACCACTCTTTTGGTGTGGCTATTCCCATTGTACTTTGTATTATTAGAGATGCATGAGTAGTTGGGACCATGTAAGAAGCATATTGAAACAAGACAGGCAATCTTTCAATACTGTAAAAAACTGGTGGTAAGATTGAGAGAATCACGTTAACAAATGATATAATCTGTGAGACGTTCCTCATGTGTAACATATGAGATGATAGAAAAAAACCCATAGACGACATCGAAGCCCAAACAAGGAATGTCGTGACTAGCAGTAGTGGAATGTAAATTGCTGATGAGAGAAACAAAGTAGCTAATGAGATCAATACCAATAATGCAGGCAATCCGAATAGTATCTGAGAAAGTGCCAATCCGAGCATGTAAGTAATGGGCGAAACAGGAGAAGCAACAAAGACATCCTGAATCTTGTATTCATTCTTGTAAAAAGAGATATCTTGACCCAGCGATAATCCATATCCAACTAATGCCATTACCAAACTTCCTGTGATAGAGAGTGGCAAATATTTACCCTCGCTGACAATAAACAAAATAAATAACAGAGAGAAAGGACTTATTGCAGAAAAAATCAAAGATAAGGGATTTCGTCTTAACCAAAGAATGCCCGTCAAGTATGCAATGAGAAAAATTTGCATTAATGCGGTCTTGCTTTTAGCAATTAACATGCCTTGCAAAACATGTCTTCCAGATATATAGGATTTTGCGTATCTTAATGATAGAAGCGCAAAAAAGAGAGAGGATGAGTAGTAAAAGATCTAATATAGGTACCGCATTATCTGCTAGAACAAAAAAACAAATTGATTCCTTACCTGAACATGCTCAGCATATTTTCAAGAAGGTACACGCCAATGCCGTAAAACACTACCAAGATCCAGCTAATGGACGAGGAGGAAAAAGTCAAAGTGCTGAAGTCGCTCATAAAGCAGCATGGGCTGCTGTTAAGCAGAAGTACAAAAAGCGAGGCGATAGCTGGATATGGAAAGAATGAGCAATGCCTTTAGAAAATAACATGTGAAATAACTACCTACACGACACAAATTTATGGAAATTTATTATTCAGGATGTAAAGTTATGAGTATCTTCTATCCGTGGGTCAGTTATGTAGGACATGGGGAATCACCAAAACATAGCTTATTAATCATGGATGTTGATATCGAATTGTACAAGTCATTTCTGTGAAGGTAATTGCAAAATCACAACATTGCTCAGAAGAGTTATTAGAGCTTTTTATGATACTGGCCTTGTTGAAATGTACCGAATGCGGTTGTAGTCATGATGACTGCAAAGCAAGCAGATCTCCTCTTGATTGTTCCGAATGTTTATTAAAAGAATGCTGTTGTTGGTTAACTGTACTATATGACAATTGAGTATGTGTCATGATTACCTAACCAAAAAGCACTAGTTGAAAAAATAAAGCAATTGAGAAGGGAAATACTTTCATGCCTAATAATTATAAAGTCGTTCGCTCAATGTGGCATATTAGTAATTAGGATGACAGAGTAGGCTAGGCTCCCTATAATCACCAAACCAACCCTTTTTCTAGCTAGATTTTTCAAATTTATTTTAATTCTATTGGTATCGCATCTTTTTTATTTTATTAGTACTTATTGTGACTTTACAATGAGGTTAATTGTTCTAGCATAACTCCTTTTAATAGGTATTATGCTCATTTTTTCAAACAACAATCTATATGCACACAATTTTTACCAAAATCAAGACTCAAAATTTTTTACATTAATAAAACAATTTGAAGTTGAAAACACTCTAGCACCGTTCGATCTTACTATAAACAAATCAAATGCGTTCACACATTCCAAAAAAGCAAACATGTTATTCAACCAGATTGTCTCTTTCAAAAGTGACATACATAAAAATTCTAATTCTGTTGATAAATACACTGCCATTTTCACAGATCTTAACTTAACTACAAAGGCTCTAATTGCGGCCAATCTTGCAGATGAAAGTCTTAAGGAATATGGACTATCACACGGGCTTGACTCCAATCAGGCTTCTAGTCTGCTAAATATGAGCATTGGCATGATTATGAATATGAACAAATTACCCATAGTGAACATGACAGATGATACTTCTAGACTTGGTCCTGATAAGATTCCTTCAATCCCCGGTAACCATTCGCTTAATGATTTGTTATCCCGAAATTATAAAGACGTTAAAATTAAAGTCAATTACGAAACTTCGACAACACTTGCAAAATCATTGAAAATGTTATTCTCAAAGGAGCTGCAAAATGCCAACTTGCAGAATTCCTCTGGTTTGATGCCAATTCCAACAAGTATGAAAATTAACGCTTTGAAGGATTTGGGACAAGGGATAGATAAGCTCAATTTGGCGGTAAATAGGAATTCATCGTTGGAAGAAGTGTACAACATTGTTCATGGGCAAATTCATCCTAATCTATTTTTAGCGTTTAATTTGAAACTTAAAGCAGAATGAATTGATATGGACCAGAAGTGTTGAGAGGTATATTAATCACAGATGCCGCGAAGTATCATAACATTTAACGTTCGTTTTACATAAAGGGGAAATAAATGAGTGAGGTTAGATTCCTAGACAAAACCAAGGAACTTCAGAAAGTTATAAAATAGTCTCTAAATTGTAATCGCAATTGATAGAAGAGTTACCACACTACAGACATGATGCCCTTTTTTTTAAAGAATGACGAAAAAACGACCGGAATATTGAACAATATCTCGGAAATAATAATCCATTTACTCACTGGACAGCTTCTTTACTTTCATAAAGAACAAGAATACCTTGTCGACTTGACTCATGATTACTTTGTTGGAAAATTGGAAGAAATCGTTACCAAATTCGATCTCGAAATGCCATAGACCGATCCCTTGACAAATTTACGTTATGAAGATTTATTTCAATACCCTGAATTTGCAAAAAAGGCTAACAAATGTCTTTGAATTATTCAGAATGAAATTAAGTGACCGTTTCACTCAGGTGCATTTGTGGCCAAATTGGTTTTGATCTCTCAGTTGAATCGTTTACGATGAAAAACAACGAGCAGATAGGTGTGGGTATCTCTAGGAGATGATGACTATGAATCGCCTTATCTTTATGTAAACCCCTATCCGTTTGATGAAAAAATGGTTGACCAGTCATTAGATATAGGTAAATGGCATACAACTGGTTGGAAAGGAATTAAAGTAGAATGGATTGAGCTTGCAGACAACATAAAACAAGAAATCTCCAAGAATATATGCTCCATTTTTAGTTGCAAAACGGAATTTTCGTTGACCCAGCCATAGTAGCCTTCATCCTAATCGCAATTAATTTTCCATTATTCAATTGCAAGAAATAAAATTGCAACGGCGCATATAGTTCTAATTAATTTTTTTTTAACGTATCATGATTTATTATTCTAGTTTGAGATTAATCGCAATGCTAGGATTTGTCGTATCGAATTATAAAATCCTTGTACTCTCCCGTATATTGTCCGTAGTCCATTTTTACATGGTCAACCCTCGCATTCTCAGGTCCGATCTTACTCCACCGTACAACCTGATTAACATCTTCTTTGTTTCCTTCAAGCAATGCTTCCACGTTTCCATCCGGCAAATTTCTTACCCATCCTACAACAGAATTTTTCATTGCAACTTGCTGCATATTAAATCTAAAATATACTCCTTGAACCTTCCCCGTAACTAGCAATCGAACAGATATTGATTCTTTGTCATCTGGTATTGAATTTTTAGAGTGTCTGAAAATCACATTATTTTTCTGTATAGCGCTATTTTATTTATATATTCAATTAATAATTGTGTCAAAAGATTTGCGTAGGTACTATTAGATTTGAGATTAAGCTATTGTCCCATATCATCCAAACCTTATATATCTATATGATATGCATAATTCCAGTACAAAATGAGGACCAAATTTGGCTTTACCCAGGGATTAAATATCGCAAGACTAGGTCTGGATGAAATGCAAATAATGACAGCTTGTCAAATTGCGGATAGGATTGATTTTGATTCAATCTGGTCAATGGATCATTCAAACGTACCACAATGGAAAAATGCAGTTGTTAATGATGCATGGTTATTACTTGCGGCAATTGGCGCAGTTACCAGAAATGTTGAATTAGGTACGTGCGTGACTGATGCAATAAGAAGACATCCCTCAACTATTGCACTTTCATCAATTACCTTGGATAGGCTAACTAATGGTAGAGCAATATTAGGCATCGGTGCAGGTGAGGCCCAAAATGTGGTGGATTTTGGAATAGAATTCAAAAAGCCAGTAACTAAATTTAGAGAGCAATTGGAAGTTATAGAAACTCTTTTTGATTCCGATCCTGATAATAGGGTAAACTATAATGGAGAGTACTATAAACTAGTTAATGCGTGTTTGCAGGCAAAGAGCATTAGAAAGCCAAGGCCACCAGTATATATCGCAGCAGGAGCACCAAAAACCTTAGAGCTATGCGCTATTTACGGAGATGGTTGGATACCAATAGGATATACTCCTCCATTGTTTAAACATCATGCAGGCATTATCAAAGATCATGCAAAAAGAAATGGAAGGGATATTAGCAATTTTCAATTCGCAAATGATGTAGATGTCTATTTTACTGATGATGGCGAAGAGGCATGGAACAAGATGAGAAACGCAGTCAAGGTCAGTTTATACAAGCCAGAATTATTGAAGGTTCACAATATCCAACAGGATTCAGAATTTGATTTCCGAAGATATTTTACAGAATATGCAATGAATAAACCAGAATTGATGGAACAAATGAAAAGAGCTGCTATGCAAATCCCCGATGATGTGGCAAGGAGTGCAATAGGGGTTGGTAGGCCTGATGACGTGATAGAAATGTTAGAACGATTTATTGAAGGAGGAACAAACCACTTTATAATTAGGTTCTGGGGAGACGGATATTTCAAAAACATAGAGTTATTTGGTAAAAAAGTAATTCCATATTTTAGAGGACAGGAAAAATAATTTACGGATGTCATTAGTAAAGCTGAACTGGAGACTTGTCCCTTGAATTTAGTATATTCAAGAATTTGATTTATTAAAAAAGGTGTCAAGTTTCAGGTAAGTTTTATTTCTATTTCCTTTGGCATAAACAAGTGGATTTGCATCAAAACCCAATAAGCGCAAGCTATCCGCAAAACTTTCAGCAAACCCATGAAAAGTATAGATTTTCTCAGGGTTGCATTTCTTGACTACTGTTATTAAATCATCATAATCACAGTGGTCGCTTAGAGGAAAACAATAATCTAGCCCCAATGCATATTTGTAATATGGCTTCACAGCCCATCCACTGAATCCGATAGATAAAGCGCCATATTTTTTCTTGATGTAATTGAGAAATCCATTCTTGCATGAGGCCAGCGGAGCGATCAGTAACCATGGCGTGTGAGAAGACAGGACATTGTTATTTTCTGCTTCTGAGAAAGTAACATAATTGTCCATACTGATTCCAAACTCAGAATAAAGTTTGTTCATCTCGTCTATTGAATCGTGTATAATTAATGGTTTCCAATGTCTAAAAACATTTGTAAGAATTTGTGCCTTTCCTAGAGTGTATCCTAACAAAATAACTGGTATACCTTGATGATACATTTCTGAAATTATTAAATTTGCTTTGTGTATAGTGGTTTCAAATTTTGGAAAAATGTAGTCAGGATCGCCAAATGTAGATTCTATTATGAGAATTCTTGCCTTGGGTATAATTGCCGGATTCATAAACGCTCTTTTTGTTATTGAAATATCACCAGTGTAATACAATTCATCTTCTATAAGGAGTCCATTTGAACCAAGAATATGTCCTGAATCCAGTAATCTGAAATCATGTTCTTGATACATATCACCATATTTGTACCCACGATGCATTGCAATTTTATGAGTTATTTTTGAAGTGATAATCTTATTCCCGTTCTCTTTAACACACCTGTATAAATGATCACTATGTGCATGTGAAACAAAAATGAAATCAGAATTAGGTTGTTTATTTGGATCAAGGGATATTTTTTTACTTTTGTTGTCCACTGTTATGCCGCAATTGTCTACCGAAACATGAAGCATCAGTTTCTTTGATTTTCGGACAGTATATTAATATTAGTATAACGACTTATGTTAAGAACAAATTTTGAATTCTACTGATAATCTCAACTCCTCATTGACCTAGGGGTTTCAAGTAAAATTTAATTTATGTTAAATTTCTAATTTTGAGTAATGATTCTGAGCCGATATTGGTTTATATTTTCTATTATCAATATGGTTTCATTTATTATTTGTCTTGAATTCTTTATTTTGCATGAGTACAATAATTTTGATTCACACATATATGGACAAACTGCTTTTACTAATTCGTCCGGTTTAGCTGATAAATCAACAAATGCATCTTTTAATGCTGAGGGAACAATTAACACTATTTTGTTTTCTCAAGATACATCCAACAATACAAAACCCTTAGTCAAAGATATCAATACAAATCATTCTTCGAAATATCTTCTAGGTGGAAAATGGAGGTTGGACGTCTTGAATGATAATTTAACCTATTTCAAAAGCAACTTTACAATGATAGATACCGGCGGACACGATATTCACTTTCACACAATTGTTTATAAGCCAGGTTCAACTCAACCACTCACTCAAGACCAACAAGGAAAACCAGGGATTTTGTTTAGATATAAAAATAATAATACTGCAGGTTTTAATAGTTATGTTGATATCTATACCAACGGCGTTTTGGAATGGGAAGACGTTCCTATAAAAGTAACTCTCATGAATGAAAAAGTAATTATGATGGATATCAAAGATAAAAAAACGGTAGAGCACTTTTTGAAAAACCCCATATATGGCTTGATAAATTCTGTCGATCTCATCCATCAATAACCTTTGTTCTCCAGTTATTATATTATGACTTATATACCAAACTAAGTGAGTACTGCCTCTAATTTTCTTTTTTTGAGGGCATTTTTTATTTCCAATGCAATTCTTCTACCCATACTCATGCCATTTTGGAATAAGAAATCAGAGTATTGTGATCCAGAAACATATAGATTTGTTCCAGCAACAATTCTTGCAGAAAATTCAAAAGTAATGAATCTTGCATCCTTAGTATAGACTCCTTCCAAACAAAAAGGTCCAGGAATTCCAGGAGGGACTAGTTTTTCGGAAGCCCGTACAAAATTTTCCGCCATTTCGTATACGCCCTCAAGAAGTGATTCTCTGAGAACTAGAGGGATATTCCCTACTACGTTGTATGTTGGTTCTATAGGAACATTAAGTTGATGTTTTGATGGGATGCGAGAAATACCATCAATATCAGATTCATACCTCCTATCAACTCCCATCAACTCGATCTCACCCGAGATTGGAGAATAAAAGAAATGAAGGTAGACAGGAACTCCCCTTACATATTCCTGAATATAAAGCGAATTTTCATCAGTAACAACGTTATCATTTAAGAGTTTGTTGTATCCTTCGTCAAAACCCTTCTGATCAGACGTGAGAAAATATCCTTTGCCACCAGCAGCTCCGTGTAACTTTACAATACAAAGATCATTTATTTCACTTTTAGATTTTATCGTTCTTGGTATTTGTAATTTTGATTCTAACATCAGTTTTTGTTTAAGATTTCTATCTGCTTCCCATCTTAATATAAATTTATTACCAAAAAAAGGTACATTAATACTTTCTATTTCTTCAGAACTTAAAGAAGAAATTAGAGTACCGTGAGGTATAAGAATACAATTCAATTTGTTCAATCTGTTTTGAATATCTGACTCTAAAATATCCCGAAATTTGTCAACTAATATCACATGATCAATAAAACCAAATCTATTGTACACATGATACCTCTTTTTTTCCGTTATCAGTAGAGTTTCAAATCCTTCATCCTTTGCTCCTTTTAAAACCTGAAGAGAACAGTGAGACCCGAGAGTTCCTATAATTTTTCGCAAATTGTATATCGTAAAGCAGTACTACGCCTAGGAAATTAATATTATTCGAAATTCAGTTTGTTTGTACAAGAGAATCCAGTTATTTCTTTGCAAATGTCAGAAATTCTGCTATCAATTTAACGACAAAGCCTATTCCGCCCACGATACCAATGCCCAACAGTACCAATCTGAGGTGGGTCATATAGTCATCTTTGCTGGTTTTCTTTGCGAGCTTTAATACTTGAATTATTTCCGACACTTTTTGTTGTACAATAGACAACAATTTACATTTTATCCATTATTGGATTATTTGAATATATCGTTATTGAAGTATATCCCTATTGGATAGAAAATGTGCTGAACAACGTCTGGACATGACAATACACTTTCTATGGCCAAAAAACAAAAATTACCAACCCAAATCTGCATTTGAAATTTGTATTTCGACATAGTTATAAGATGTGTAAGTTGTCATCGTTATTTCCACTATTGACTTCTGACTAGAGTCATAACATAGTGTTTTAATTGTCTGGAAACAAAAATTTGTTACGAGGATATTTTGAAGTAATTTTAATGTATTACTTCGTTACGGTATAAGATATCTTTTTTAAAGAGCAGATTTTCTGTAAATCTCAGCTCATGATTGGTTAAATTACTTAGTAAAAATACGCTCCTTCTCTGTCCTTTGCATCTCTACAAACGTTTCGGTATTTTGCACTCCTTCAATTTTTCCAATTTGTTTTATAACAACATTATGAAGTTCCTCGAGGGTTGTAGCACTGATAGTCACCAAGATATCGAACCTACCGGTCACTTCAGAAATAGATATTATTTGAAATATCTTCAATAATGCAGCGTGAATTTCCTCTTTCAATTTTGGATCCCTATTTATCCCAACTACGGCCTTGACATTAATCCCTAAAAGAGGCTCATTCACAATTATCGTAGATTTTTGGATCAAATTTCTTTTGTAAAGTCGCTTAATCCTACTGTACAAAACTGATGAATTTGTAGATAATAATTTACTCAATCGAGGTACTGAAATATTAGCATTCTTACATAGTTCTGACAATATTTTCATATCTAGATCGTCGAATTTTTGCAATATCTAGTCAATAATAATCATGAGTATTAATAAATGTAGTTTTTAATTCAAATGGTGTATGATTACATATTCCATCCAAGTAACGTGACTACAATAATGACAATCAGTTCCAAAATTGTATGTTTATCATCGAAATCTGATGACAAACTTTTAGTTAAATAGTATTGATACAAAAAATCCCAGCTAATACATCCTAGCTTTCTACCAACCTAAAAAAAACTATATATATTTAAGAAGCCATATTTAGGCTTACCTAATGCTACTCCCATCAGAAATTGAATCCAAATTACTAATTCCTGCAGTAAGAGCAATATTATCAAAGGAGCTGGTAATTGAAAAGGGGCTGAAAGAAGAAGAGGTAGCTAGAATGCTAGGAATTACTCAGGCAGCAGTAAGCAACTACCTAAGGGGTACGCGTGGTGATAATGAATTAATATCAAAACTTATGTCACTAAGTGAAATCATGAGTATGATAAAAGAAATAAGTGATGATTTATCTACCAATAGAGCATACACTGCAAAAACATTATCAAAATTTATAGCACTCTGCAATTATATGCGTTACTCGCTTATCATATGTGATGCTCACCATAGCCTTGAAAGAAATATTGATGAAAAAGTATGCGAACAATGCAAGGTTACCTTGACTGGAACCCAACAGTAATTAGGTAAATAAAACTAGATTTCTATTTGTTCTATTGTGTACGGACCATATTCAATACAATAGAAAGTACTTCTGATCCTTTCAGTGTTCCTACGGATCCTTTATTTCCCCATGATTCCGTAAAGCGTTGACTTCCATCACTTTTGATACCATTGCCTGATACCAACAATGGAATTGGATCATCAGTATGTGACTTTCTTATACAAGGAGTAGAGTGATCCCCTGAAATAACCACTATATGTTGTTTGGTTACGCATTTCAAAAACACACCAAAGAAATTTTCATCTATCAATTCAATATTAGATTTTTTACCCAATGCGTCGCCATCGTGTCCATATTCATCAGGTCCCTTTATGTGAACATATACAAGATTATATGAGTTAAGAATTTCCGCAACCTCTTTTCCTTTTTCTTCATAATCATCAATTTTTTGTGAACGAAATATATCCATCCCAAGTATTTTGGCTATACCAATTTCTACAGGCATATCTACTAGACAGGAAGTAGAAATTCCATACTTCGCATTAATTGGTTGAAGGAAGGGAACAGCATTGCCAGCGTCGCGCAACAATATTACGCTCATTGGTTTCTTATTATTTGAAAATCGATTTAGATTTACTGGATGCTCCTTCAACAAAGAAATAGATTTACGAGTAAATTCATTGACAATTTTTGCTGACAAGATCGATGACTCAAAATTGTCTTCTGATTGAGACTCCTGAACAACCATAGCTTCAACATCAGTTTTGGCAACACCTATTCCATTTAATTTACCATATGCAGGATCGGTATTAGTTATTTTATCAGAGAGATATTTTTTGTTATGTCTAAATTTAATAATTACACGGTGAGAGATAGTCGGCGTTATTTTAACTGAAACGTCTGGATCATCAAATTTAACATTGTCTTCCAAAAATGCACAGATGCTGTTTGCTTCCTGCTTGAGTATATCACGACCCGCGCGCCTATCGATTATTCTATTACTATCTAAGGTTGCAAAATTACCTCTTAAGGCAAGATCCCCGTCGCAAAAATCGACCCCGCAGCCAATTATTTCTATTATGCCCCTTCCGGCATATTTTTTTCCCTGAAAATCATAACCGAGCATGTTGAATACAGCGATATCTGATTGAGGAGAGATGCCCTTCCCTACGCTTATCACCTGACCCATTTTCCCTTTTCTTGCCAGTGAATCAATATTTGGGGTTTTGGCGGCCTCCAGCGGGGTCTGACCATTCAAGCTTGGATTTGGAAGATCACCTATTCCATCAAGTAGAACGTACAATATTCTTAAATCTTGATTATCAGACAATGTTGAAACTGATAAATAACCATGATTTATCTGTAATGTCAAAACATATAGAAAGTCTTCTTTCGAAATTTGTTATACAAAGAATTAAAAAGTACTAGTGGATTACGTGAAGACAAATTGAGAATAATGGCCGTTGGAAGTAGAATTTTTGTAACAAGCTTTCAACTTGCCGGTGTTGAAGGTATTAAGGTAGAGTCGGCCTCCGAAGCTCTTAAACATATCAACAGTTTAGATAACGTTAGCGATGTAGGACTTGTTCTTATAAGTGAAGATATTGGAAAGGATATTCGGACTCAACTCACGAATATCAGAGCCAATCGTCCGATTCCATTAATTTTCGAATTACCTGCACCTGGTAGCACTAAGGAAAATGTGGATTATAGGGCCTTACTAAAGCAGATCTTGGGAGTGTGAATCGGTTTTTGATATTCAATTATAATGTAATGTAAAAAACAACTGTGAATCTCATCTATGATAAATATCTCATTTTGACTTAATACATATCATAATCAGATTAATCCAAGCACAAACGTATAAACTATATTTCGAATAAAATAACGGTACCAATTGATATCCTCAGCACTACTTGGCATTATACTAGCAATCAATTTTGGCATCCTAGCATGTTGGACGTATTTTCTTGTTTTAATTTCATGGTCAATTTCAAAGTCTCCAAAGTTAGAATGGACAGCCAGATATCGAATAAAATCAAAACCAAAAGTAAGCATAATTGTTCCGGCAAGGAATGAAGAAGAAACTATATTAATTTGTCTACAGTCCTTGCTATCGCAAGATTACGACAACTATGAAGTAATCGCTATCGATGATTCATCTACAGATAAGACCCCATCAATTATTTCAGAATTATCTGAAAAAAATCATCGACTGATAGCAGTAAAGGCTCCTTCTAGACCAGAAGATTGGATTGGAAAGAATTGGGCATGCTTTCAAGGGTACCAAAAATCATCTGGAGAAATTCTTTTGTTTACTGATGCTGATACTGTGCACAAAACTGATTCATTGTCATCCGCAGTTAATACAATGATACATGGTCAGCTTGATGCACTTACGCTGGTCCCTAAGCTCATATGCTACGACATAATTACAAAATTTACATTACCTGTATTGTCTATTTTTCTGCATTCAAGATATTCGCCTCTTCGTGTAAATAATCCAAAGAACAAGATTGGATATTTTTTTGGTAGCTTTTATCTCATATCTAAAAAAAATTATGAAAAAATTGGTACACATGAAAAAGTTCGTCAAGAGTTAGTTGAGGATGGAGCACTAGGACGTAGAGTAAAAGAACAAAAAATGAAATTAAGGTTGGTCAGAGGTGAAAATTACGTGGAGGCGTTATGGGCACGGGATCCGAGTTCATTATGGCATGCATTACGCCGAATAATTATCCCATTACATTTACAAAAGAAAAAATCCACACTGATGCTTACAGCTTTTATCTTTTTTATTCTGCTAGAGCCATTTCTAATTTTACCCTTTACTTTACTTTATTTTGGTGATTTTTTACTAGGAGGTGTTCTGCTAACTTTCAATTTACTAACAATTTTTCTTTTGCTTACCTGCAGTGTGGTACAATCTCATTTCGGTCTTTTACAAAAATCGATTTATGGTCTTGGTTTTGTCCTAGGATGTACTGTAATAACTCTTTGTTTCTTAATATCTGCTTTCGATTCAAAAGGAAATAAAGTAGTAAAGTGGCGAGATAGAAGTTACTTTATCGATACAAAACAGCATCCATTTCATCTATGAAACAAATGCGACATGGTCGGAATAATTCAGCTGTGACTCGCATAAGTCTTAAATTTTTTTGTTTGCAATTTAATATAACTGTCATTAAACTACGTAATTAAAGCTAATAGTATAGGCCTTAAAACAAATTATTAATAATAAAGCTTGTCAATAATAATAAGACATTGAAATCTCAGATGGATGGAATAGATCTGTTGACAACGAATGAAATTTCACAGAGAATACAGAATTTTCCGATTACAAAGGGAGAAATTTTTGAACTTATTAAGAAATATGACACAAAATCACTTTGTACCATAGCGAAAATAAATAGAGACATTTGTAAAAACGGTCCAATCACGTATTCCAGAAAGGTATTCATAAACTTGATCAATCTCTGCAGAGATACCTGTTCTTACTGTACTTATAAAAAGGAATTACCGGACCTTGATTTATCGATTCTTACAAAAGATCAAGCATTACACATAGCAAGGTTAGGTAAACGTCTAAAATGTACAGAGGCCCTAATTGTTACGGGTGAAAGGCCGGAACAAAAATATCCGGAATTTAAGGAATGGTTGAAAAAATACGATTGTTCATCTACGATTGAATATATAGAACAAATAAGTAATTTGATTTTAGAAGAAACAGGACTGCTACCACATACTAATGCAGGAACTTTGAATTATGAAGAGCTATCGGTACTCAAAAAATCTAATGTAAGTCTTGGATGCATGTTAGAGACAGCTAGCGATAGACTTTCTGGCAAAAATATGCCACATGAATTTGCCCCTAGCAAAAATCCAAAAGCCAGAATTAGAGTTCTCGAAAACGCGGGTAAATTAAAAATCCCAATCACAACAGGGTTACTTATAGGTATTGGGGAAACGTTAGAAGAAATAATTGACTCATTGATTGTTATTAGGGAAATCAATCAAAAATATGGAAATATTCAAGAAATTATAATGCAGAACCATGTACCCAAATCTAATACTAAAATGAGGAACTTTTTACCACCATCACATGATTTATTTTTGCTCACGATTTCCTTAGCAAGGATCATTATGCCACATATGAACATTCAGGTTCCACCCAATCTTAGTCCTAATCTTTATTCCATCTACATTAATGCTGGAATTAATGACTGGGGTGGCATATCTCCCTTAACAATTGATTTCGTAAATCCTGAATCTCCGTGGCCTGATATTAAAGATGTTAAACACGCTACTGAAAAGGCAGGTTATAGATTTAGAGGAAGACTTGCGATTTATCCGGAATTTCTTTTGAGCAAAAGGGAATTCATCCCAAAGAATCTCTGGAATTATATTACCCCACTATCTGACAGTAGTGGATTGGTCAAGGAGGAATTAAATTGATGCTTGAATCTATGTTGAAGGAAATTGATCCAGTTGTTTCAGACATATTAGGCCAATCACTGGATTCTAAAAATATTTCTACAAAACAAGCTGTTGAATTGTTTAACACAAAAGGGACCGAAATGATCATGACTGCGATGGTAGCTGATTTGTTAAGGAGAAGAAGCGTTGGTGACAAGGTAACTTATGTTATTAATAGGAATATCAATTTCACTAATGTTTGTATCAAAAGATGTGGTTTTTGTGCATACAGCCGGGATTTTAGAAATGAGGAGACTTATTTTCTCCCAATATCAGAAGTTGTGAGAAGATCGAAAGAGGCATGGGAATTAGGGGCAACTGAAATTTGCATTCAAGCAGGATTACCACCAAGGATGGATGGTTTCTTATATGTTGATATATGTAAGGCGATAAAAAAAGAGTTACCAAATATACACATTCATGCTTTTTCTCCTGAAGAAATTTTGTATGGTTCTTGTAGATCAGGACTATCTGTTAGAGAATACTTGAGTATGTTAAAAGAATCAGGACTGGGAAGTTTGCCTGGAACAGCAGCAGAGATTCTTGATCAGGATCTACGGGATCTGATCTCTCCTGGTAGAATTTCAGTGGCTGATTGGATTAATGTGATAACATCAGCACATAAACTGAAAATTCCTACGACATCAACTATAATGTATGGTCATATAGAAACATCGGAAAACAAGGCCAAACATTTAGAATTGATAAGATCCATTCAAAAGCAGACAAATGGGTTTACAGAATTTGTGCCATTGAGTTTTGTTCACAAAGAAGCTCCAATGTATCATAATAATCTTGTTAAGGGAATTTCACCAGGCCCGACAGGTCACGAGGTAATAAAGATGCATGCAATTTCAAGGATTATGCTTAACAACTTCATAAATAACATTCAAGTTTCATGGGTTAAGGAAGGTGCTAAAATGTCTCAACTACTCCTCGAAGCGGGAGTAAATGATTTTGGTGGCACGTTAATAAATGAAAGCATTTCCACCTCTGCAGGATCGGGCTTTGGACAAATAATGAAACCAAAGGAAATAAGATCAATTATAACGTCTGCTGGGAGGGTACCTGCGCAGAGAAACTCGGTTTACGGGATCATGAAAGTTTTTGACGGGAAGGACAATGAAGATGAAACTTTGTTAGATATGGCAGAAACATCACAATTCGGATCTTATCATGAATTAATTAAACTCGACAAATTCAGATACAACCATGCAAAATGAAGAGATAATTGCCTTGACTTGCTCTGAGCTTGAGCTAAATGTCAACTCTCCTTCCCCGTTGATCGACAAACCAGTCATTTATCTACGCTTGGCTGTTGTCGCACTTTTCTTTATGGAGTGATGGTCTATGAAATTATATTTGAATCTCTTTATAGTAACAAATTGATAATTCAAAAAAGTTGAACTATATCAGTTTAGGCAGCAATGAAAATTATTTTTTCACTTCTAGATTCATACAAGAATTTCACTACATTTAAGAATCTCAAGCATTCACAATAGGAGCAAGTGATAAACCTTGGAATTTTGATTTCTGGTAGAGGCAGCAATATGGAATCAATTCTAAATTTTCTTAAAGAAGGTGAAGTGACTGACGTATATCCTAAAATAGTAATCTCCAGTAAACCAGAAGCAGAAGGTCTTAAAAAAGCTTCAAAATTTGGAATTCCTACAAGCATAGTTTCAAATAATTTAAAAGGCTGGGATTACGATAAGGAAATAGTAAACATATTACAAAAATATGATGTAAATCCTGATAATGGGCTTGTATGTTTGGCTGGTTATATGCGTCTCTTAAGTCGAGAATTTGTACGAATATACAAGATGAGGATCATGAATATACACCCATCACTTCTTCCTTCATTTCCTGGGCTTAATTCCCAAAAAAAAGCATTGGATTATGGTGTAAAAGTAACGGGATGTACTGTTCATTTTGTTGATGAAGGATTAGATTCTGGACCAATTATCGCACAAAGACAAGTGGCAGTATTAGAGAATGATACACATGAAACACTATCAAACAGGATACTTGAACAGGAGCACATTTTATATCCTTCTTGCGTAAAGCTTTTTTCTGAAAAAAGGTTACTTGTTGAAGGTAGAAAGGTAATCTTTACTTAACCGTGATTAAAAAAATGGATTGGAAAATACAGTAAAGCAAAAAAATGACGTTGTGAATTTTTAGAATATTTGAGCAAATTAATAGATGGAGTCCTAGTCTCTCAACAAATAAAACAAACAATCAGAAGTGAGGTGTCAGGACTAATTAATAAAGGAATTCGACCTTGTTTAGCTACTATTTTAGTCGGCGATAATCAAGCATCTGCTACATATGTTAAGAATAAACAAACCGCGGCAAATAATATTGGAATATTAACAAGAGATTTCAAGCTACCAGAAACCATAAAGCAAGATGAGATACTCAGTACCATAAATGAAGAAAATAAAGATGAAAATGTTCATGGAATACTAGTCCAACTTCCATTACCACATCATATTGAAACATCAATAATCACTAATATGGTAAACCCCGAAAAAGATGTCGATGGTTTAACTTCTTATAATTTAGGTTTTCTCTTTGAAGGGACTCCAAAACTTATTCCATGTACTCCCTTAGGGATTCTGGAATTACTAGATTTTTACGACATCGATGTTAAAGGCATGGATGTGGCAATCATAAATAGAAGTAATTTGGTTGGAAAGCCTTTGGGTATTTTACTAATGAATCGTGATGCTACTGTAACGTTTTTCCATTCAAAATCAAAAAATTTGGAAGATAAATTAAGAAACTTTGATTGTATCATTACAGCAGTTGGGAATCGACAAAAATTTACTCTCACAAGCAAAATGATCAAAGAGGGGGCTGTAATTTTTGATGTAGGAATATCCAGAACGAATGGAAAAATTCAAGGTGATGTCGATTTTCGATCTGTGTCAGAAAAAGCATCTTACATAACACCTGTTCCTGGTGGAGTAGGACCTATGACAGTTACAATGCTATTAAAAAATACGGTGCTAGCTGCAAGTCTCAAAAATAAAATTAGCAATAATTAGAACAATGAAATTAAGCAATCAAGAGCAGAAATCAATTTTAAGAAAAGAGATTCTTCACAAGAGAAATGCTTTGAATCAATTTGAAATATCTGCCAAAAGTAAATTAATTCAAAAGAACGTCATCAGGACTTATGAATTTATTGAATCCAAAACTATTGGGCTTTATCTTCCCACCGGGTCAGAAGTCGAAACATGGGACATAATTAATCATGCTTTGAATTCAGGAAGGAAATTGCTGTTACCACGGATCGTAATTAATGATATTCGATATAATATTGTAGAACAAAAAGATTTTGATAATGATTCGTTTGACATGAATAGATTTGGAATTAAAGAACCAAAGATAATAAATGGGAATGTAGATTTCATAGACCTGTTGATTGTTCCCGGAATTGCATTTGATTCCTATGGATACAGAATTGGATATGGTTTTGGTTATTATGATAAATATCTGACTAATAAAAAATATTCAAAATGTTTTGGTCTTGCATATGATTTTCAATTTATAAAAAATCGTATCCCAACTTTCGCCTATGATCGAAAAATAGATGCGTTAGTAACTGAAAGTGGAACTCATATATTTAATACCCCTTAATCGTACAAAAAACATATAGTTAATCCATGTCCAAAGGTGGAATCTATCACAGAACGGGACACTGCGGTTATAATTATTCAGGATTTTCTGCGTTGACTGACAGGAGTTATTTTATGTTAATATCAAAAACCCCTTCTCTAGGCGGATCAAACTTCGGTGGCGGACCCTCATTCCCTTTTAATAAATCAATGACCTTAGATCAATCTTATGCTTTCCAGGCGTCATGTCATTCAAATATAGGAAATAACCAGCGGCAACCTTCATCAAGTTGACATTGTATTCTAAAATAATAACATGGAAACATACCGAGACCATAAATATTAGAATAAATGGGTTTCATTATGACAACCACAAGGACATTCTGCTACCTGTTTAACTGAGTCTTCAGTAGAATTCTCATGATCACATTTAGGACAGTTCATTTTATTATTTTACCAACTACTAGATATAAAATTTTCTACCTTACAGAAATTTGATGATTATTTTATAAAACAATCAGAGTTTCATAGAGAATAACGTTACTAATTCATATTTTCTTATAACATTCTACGTAAGCCCTTTTATAGTATGTAGTACACCTAACCACAATGCAAACTCAAACAACTGGTGGGGAATTGGTTGTTTCTTGTTCATTCAAACTATAAATTCCTCCCACCAGTTGTTGATTACTAACTTCTTTATATGGTTGGTATAAAAATATTCGTATTTTTTAGAACGTTATTGTAAAAATATCTGTATTCTTAGAAGGTAACATTAAGATTATCTTAATTAATTCACTGTGGACTAACATAGCAAGACCATAAATATTATTTAGGTATCTGTATTTTGTGTTTTTTACACCAGTATTCAACTAGGTTAACACCATCCATTTTAAAAATTAATTTGTAATGCGGCATACCAGAAAAATACTCGCCAGCGTGGTATAAAGCACAAGAAAATAAAACAAGAACATTTCAAGATTGCTTTTCAGAAGGAACCTTTTAATGATAATCTTAATGCATCCAATAAATCATCGTAACTTGTTTGATTCTTATCTAAATCAAATTCTTTTGCATATGCTGTACTGCTGCTGATATTTCCACAAGTGTTAACACTGTCTATAGTAAGTCTATCTAATTTTAAACGCTTTATTATATTACTATCTGATATTCCGAGGTCTATTAATCTTCTTACTTCATTAGTTTTGTTTTAATACTTGCTCTCTTGATATCTTCAAAGTAGTATCATAAAAGTATCAATTAGACTAAGCGGAAGTATTCTATTCTTAATGTGTTCTACATTTCCTCTCATAAGATACCTTCGCCAAGTAGTGTCAATTAGTGTCAATTAGTGTCAATTAGATTAGTAAACTCTAAAATAGTGTCAATTAGTGTCAATTAGATTAGTAAACTCTAAAATAGTGTCAATTAGTGTCAATTAGATTAGTAAACTCTAAAATAGTCTCAATTAGTATCAATTAGGTTAGACATTTTGCATACGAATTAAGCGTGATATTGTCCATAAAACGGACTATAAAATAGACTAATTTAGCCCTCCATTTGGTTTTATTCTCTTTTATATTTTACATACGTGTTTTAAATAATCAAAGAAATTTTTCTTTTGGACACAGTTTACACTTACCAAGCAATACATCTCCTTCTTGTGAGATCTTTCTGCATATCGCTTGAATTTCTATGTAAAAATCATCTATCGTTGTATTCGTATCAATTTTATTTTTTAGTTCATAATATTTCTTTACTATTTCTTCTAAACTCTGTTCTGAGACTAATGAATCAAATATTTCAAGTAAATACTTAATTGAATGTTCATCACCCACTGCGAAGCGACTACCTCTGTGGACTAAACGGTGCCTTCTAAGGGAAGTGTCGTAACCTTTGTTATCTTTTGTTTTTATGTTTTCTTCATAAACAGCAGGAGAAAGAATCGTTTTCCCTTGAAGTCTATATGTTATTTCATTGAACAGAAGCATATTGAATAAGTTCTTATGATAGAAATTCAGAAAGTCTGGAGTATCTGGGGAGTACTCATCATTTCGTGCAATGAAGAAACTCTTAGGAATAGAATCGGATACTATTTTTTCATATTGATTAATTAGATTCTCTATGTTGTCATAAGCACCTATGGCTACTTTTTCTGCTTTTTCCTTTCTACCCCATATACCTGCATATCCATTTTTTACATGTTCTCTGGCTAAGCCAATATTTTCAATTTCCGGGATTTTAGGGTTATTCCTTTGAAGTTTTCCGTTATCATACTTGCAAAGTCCAAATATGCCAGAATCATTACCAAAACCCTCCAAGATTACCTTTGCGAGGACCTTACTATGATCCCTATATTCTCTAAAAAATTGGTCTCTTTGCTTCATATCTTTGAAAGCAGGCTTAATATTCCGACTGGAACAGTAACTGCAAGACCTATGACCTTAAGTACATTTTCCCCCAGATAGAAACCGCTTATAGTTATTAGACCGAAGATTCCCAATAGTCCTAAATAAAATTTCGATTTCATTATTTTTTATGTATAATTCTAAGATTTAAACAATTTTGAATCAAGTAATTCAGACGGAGAATTATAAAACAATCAATACAACTGTCCGAGTCAAATGCCGGACCTATCTATTAGCAAACGATTTCATTCTCGATTTATTCGATTTTATAACCCTTCAAACTTAGTCTTAAAGCACATAGCAATTCACCATCACTTTCTTATTTTTCTATAAGTCATATTCTTTTTATTTCGTTACTACAAACCTGATACAAAATCCAATCCAAGATCCCTAATTCACTGTGCAACTTATCGGCTTCTAATATTGAATCTGTTTGATTTATTATATCTATGATTTCATTTATTTTTAGATTCAATAAGGACACAAATTGACACGTTACGATTCTTCATATTTTTTAGATGTCTTCTTTCAGCGAGATTTCAAATCAAATATATAACAATAAAAAAGGTAAAACACTGGTGGGCCATGAAGATGCTAATGGAAAAGTCGACCCACCAGGAATGAGGCGTAATTTACGGGTTTATGTACTTGTAGTGCCCAACATATTATAAAAAACTTTAACTCATGGGAGGATCGAAAGAAATCCCGGCAAAGGACAACTTTTCCTCCCGCCACGTAAGTAAATTTATCTGACAAAAATGAAAAGTGAAAAAAAAATCTTCTGGTATTTTCGGAAACATTTCGTGTGTTCGACAAAGCGCTTTATACGAGGAAGTCATTTTTGGTGAGACGCTGATTGATAAGCATTCAATTCATATCTTACTGTTTGGTATAGTCTATTGATCGTGACAGGTTTTCCAATAGTCGAGTTTATCACTGCCTCTATCATATAACTCTGGTACAATTCTTCTTCCTCAAAATTATAAGCACTCATCAATATGGTTCTTACTTTAGGATTCAAATCCTTTACTTTTTTGAGTAATTCTAATCCATTTAGACCTGGCATTCTTAGATCAGAAATAACTAGTGCGTAGTTCTCTTTGTTTTCTGTAAAGTGCTCAAACGCCATAATGGGATCGTTGAAAGAGAAAACTGAAATTCCATCAATATTTTCGGACAAAGCCTGATGAAAGAGTTGGGCAATATAAATGTCATCATCTACTATGCTAACAATCCTCTTGTTAGTAGACATCAGGGCGAGACCTAAATAACATTGATAGATTTCTTTAGGTATTCGTATTACTTAAAGTCCTTTAATTTTTAGTCCAAACGTTCAATTCACTGATATTAGTTTTCTAGAATGTTGAATATGGCATTATTGATGCTTTAGATTATTAAAAACTAGATGAGTCTCAGGTTAGGGAATTATAACTGATGGGCCAATTTGCAAAGGCCCACCAGCCACGCGCGCGTACTCTTTGCCCTTGTGACACTTGCATGTTTATAGTCAACAAGTTATAAAAAAGTTAAAACACTGGTGGGCTTAAGGTGATGAATCGTAGATTGGTAAATTGGCCCACCAGGACGTTTTGCCAACAACTGATGGGAGAGATGCAATCACTAGGTTGGCTACTGCGTTAAGAAAACCAGTGAAACCCATCAGTTCATTAACAATTATAACTTGCACGAGATAAATAATAACCGAAAAGGGTAAAAATTTCCACATTTATGATTCTACGTTGCAATTTTTGTAAATAATACGGCCAATCAACTGATGGGCCCCTATGGTGGAATTGGTTGAATGATTAAAGGAGCCGACCAGGATATACGACCGAGCCTTGCATCATCTCGTAATGGAGATCAGTTCAGCAAATTGTAAAACGATTCAGGCCCAGCGGGAGGTGTATGAAGGTATTTGGAAGCCAGAGAAGAATCCTCCCACCAGCCAATTAAGGACTATGCATAAACGTGTTCCAAAAGTTCCTTGCTACTTACGGGTTTTGCCATGAAATGTCTTTGTCCCTTTAAAGGGTACACTTTGCTATTTTGTGTATTGTAAGACTCTACACTACTCAGTCCTGTTAAAAATAGGGTTTTGATGTTCGAATCCCTTGATTTAAGTTGCTCATATAATTCGAAGCCATTAATTTTTGGCATTTTAATATCCAATATCGTCAAGTCATATAGATTTGGTTCGAACTTTTCCAAAGCCACAGCCGGATCTGTAAAGTAATCTATATCGAATCCATAATTTTTGAGTATCGTTTCGAAAGTTCCGCCTACGTCTTTTTCCTCATCGACTATCAAAATTCGCTTCTTCATATGCCTATTTAATTAACATCTAATTGATCTCTTACTCTTTGGTATAGTCTATTCATTGTGACAGGTTTTTCAATAGTTGAGTTTATCACAGTTTCTTCCATATATTGCTGGTACAATTCCTCTTCCTCAAAATTATAAGCACTCATCAATATCGTTCTTACTTTAGGATTCGAAGTCTTTACTTTTTTCAGTAATTCCAAGCCATTAAGACCTGGCATTCTTAGATCAGAAATAACT
>WNGA01003037.1_pt1 | contig 26512 bp, 23 predicted proteins | sample 5400061 | NCBI WGS metagenome assembly WNGA01 (sample SAMN13153366, study PRJNA577476) | soil metagenome | isolation source: 100 cm soil or saprolite under grassland replicate 2 | place: USA:California | collected 2016-06-15 | reverse complement strand
CGGCATCTGCCACCAGATGATCGTCGTCGAAACCGACGTCGAGGCGGTCCAGGGCGTGCGATGATGGGCGCATCGAAAGGGTGCCCTCCTGACTGGGGAGCTGGTTGGCTGGTCAACCGCCATTCTCCCAGGTCAGGGGCACTTTTCGTGAGATCGACTCCCGGATTCCCCGAGTTGGTCGGTGGATCCGGGCTAAGACTACGTGACCACGTGATTCGATCCGCTGCTGGCGTGCGTAGCCTCGTGTCATGGAGTGGCCGACAGCGGAGATCGGGCTCAAGGGCGCCGCTGGCGAGGAATCGCTCGCCCACGAGTGGCGTGTCGAGCAGCTCCAGCGCCTGGGACTGTTCTTGGACTTCGCGGACGTGTTCGCCGCCGCGTTGACTGGCCCGCGATGGAAGAGGTCGTCTCGCGAGGCTGCCCATCTGAACCGACTCGTGGCGACCTACCAGTCCTCATGGGGCGGCTTCTCGCGCCTCTAATTTGGTGCATCGCGAAGGAGGCATCCGAAGGAGGATGACATGAAGACGAAGGAGAGCGCACCGATCATGAACTTCGAGGCCAAGCAGGTGGAACGGGCGAACACCGCCGGGAGCGTTCCCGTGGTGTTCGTCCATGGGCTGTGGCTGCTCCCCACCAGCTGGGATCGGTGGGCGAAGCTCTTCGAGAAGAACGGATACACCGCATTGACGCCTGGCTGGCCGGATGACCCTGACACGGTCGCCGAGGCCAAGGCGCATCCGAAGGTGTTTGCCAACAAGTCCGTGGGTGACGTTGCGGATCACTTCGAGGACGTCATCCGTGGACTGAACAAGAAGCCGGCGATCATCGGCCACTCGTTCGGCGGGTTGCTCACCCAGATCCTCGCGGGTCGCGGACTGGCGGCGGTGTCGGTGGCGATCGACCCGGCGCCGTTCCGGGGCGTGCTCCCGCTGCCGATCTCGTCGCTGAAGTCCGCGTCGCCGGTCCTTCGGAATCCAGCGAACTACCACCGTGCGGTGCCGCTCACCTACGAGCAGTTCCGCTACTCCTTCGCCAACGCCGTGACCGAGGACGAGGCGAAGGAGCTGTACGAGACGTTCGCGGTGCCGACCTCCGGTGAGCCGATCTTCCAGGCGGCGGCGGCTAACCTCAACCCGTGGACCGAGGCGAAGGTCGACACGAAGAACTCCGACCGGGGCCCCCTGCTCATCCTGGACGGCGAGAAGGACCACGTGGTTCCGTGGGCTATCGCGAACGCGTCGTACAAGCGCCAGGCGCGCAACGAGGGCGTGACCGAGATCGTCAAGATTCCAAACCGCGGGCACGCGCTCACGATCGACAACGGCTGGCGTGAGGTCGCCGACACGGCGCTGGCGTTCGTTCAGAAGTACGCAAAGGCCTGATCGATCCGCAAACACGTGGGAGGTACAAGATGAAGATCCGGGCCCGACAGGTGATCCTGGTTATCGCCGCGTTGCTCGCCCTCTCGCTCGCGTCGACACCGGCATCAGCGAAGAGCGGAGCAACCGTCGGCACCCGACCGACCATCGTCCTGGTGCACGGCGCCTTCGCTGGGCCGTCCGCCTGGGACGAGGTCGTTGCGGGGCTCCAGAAGGATGGCTACTCGACGGTTACGCCGACGCTCGGCCTCGCATCGATCGACGGGGACGTCGCGATCGTTCGGTCGGCGCTCGACGGGATCTCGGGCGACAAGATCCTCGTCGGACACTCCTACGGCGGGATCGTCATCTCGAACGCAGCTGCCGGGCGAACCGACATACTCGGCCTCGTGTTCACTGCTGCCTTCGTCCCCGCTGAGGGTGACTCGATCGCAAGTCTCGGTGTGGGCTACGCGCCGCCCTCGTTCCTGGCCCCAGGGCACCTCGTCTTCAACCCGTTCCCGTTCGCCACGATCGATCCCGCCTTCTTCCGCGAGGACTTCGCGCAAGACCTGAATCCCAAGCTCGCGGCAGCCCTCGCCGCGGCGCAGGGCGCGACCAGCTTGGGCATCCTGACCGATCCGTCGGGCCCGGTCGCGTGGGGCGACATCCCGTCCTGGTACGCACTCTCGGGCGCTGATCGCGTGATCGACCCGGCACTCCAACTCTTCATGGCGCAACGAGCTGGATCCGGGATCGTCCAGTTCGACGACGCGAGCCACGCCGGCGGCTTCACTCACTACCACGGGCGCTTCGTCAAGTTGATCGAGCAAGCCGTCGGGTCAGCGACGAGCTGACCCTCGGTGTCCCAGAGGCGCTACCCTGAGGTGCCCGCGAAGACGAGGAAAGCTTCGCCTTGCTCACAGGCGCGGCCGGGGCGATCGGCTCCGCGATCTGGACGGGACCCTCACAGGGTGATCCGGACCCCTCCCACCACCGCATAGGCAACCGGAGCGCGGTCGGCACTCCAGCGATCGACGGTTTAGCAGAGAAACACGAAGGAGAAGTTGATGGCCATCGAAAAACGGCGCGACAAGCAGAGTACAAGGGTGAGCACACCGACGCCGCATGTGTCCCGACATCCAACGGGGACCACGTACAACTCTGGTTCGGAGCACACCGCGGCGCTCTTACGCCATTTCGCCGATCTGCGCGACGGCACTCACGGCGGTGCCAGTTCGCGACGGGACAAGGAGCGTCTCTTCGCTTCAGCGGTCTCACTGCTGGATGCCCAGGCCCGGCAGGCGCTCGAGGAGATCAACACCTATCTGCTGATCGACACCGGCGAGGTGACCGCCACGGGAGTTCGCCGCTCGACGGACGGCGGCATCGATGCCGTTTGGGCCTTGTCATGGCCAGAACAGCAGGCCGCCGGTATGAACCCCGTAGTCATCCGCGCCTACTTCGGCCCCGGATTCGCCCACCCGCATCTGCAGAGTGGCAGCGTCGGCGATTGGCCACTCAACGTGTTCGACGAGGAGCAGGCGGCGACAGAGCTACGCACCCTGCGTGCCATGGCGGCGGCGGATATCCACAACCTGGTCTTCCAACTCGGGGGAGACGTTCGCATCATTCCGGCCACTGTCAAAGGACTCGACGCGTAAGGGAACGGATCGCATCGACCCCTTGGGATATCGTGGTTCCGTTCCCAACAATCCCATCAGGCGGTTGCGCTGCCTCACAGGATTGGCGCCCCTCCCTGGGCATCGCAGCCTAACGTCCAGGGAGTTCCAACGATGACGACGTTCGACCAGCGGTTCATCGACATGATGGTGCCTCACCACCTGTCGGCCGTCGAGATGGCGAAGATCGCGGCTGATCGCGCTGAGCACCCCGAGATCAAAGCACGCGCAGCCGAGATCATCTCCGCCCAGGAGACCGAGATCGCGCAGATGCGCGCGTGGCGAAAGGACTGGTTCGGGAGCGATTAGACGCCGCCGATGGACTCCTTGCCGATGCTGCCGGGTAGGGAGATGGAAGGCGACTCGATGGGCGGGATGGAGATGGGCGGCACGATGGATATGACCACGGATGTCGAGACCATGCGCAGCGCCCAGCCCTTCCACAAGGCCTTCCTCGAGGCGATGATCCCGCACCATGAGTCGGCGATCACCGCTGCGAAGCTTGCACAGCAGAGCGCGACGAAAGCGCAGATCAAGGACCTCGCCGCCGCGATCATGGGCGCTCAGAAGCGGAGATCGCACAGATGCGTGGGTGGCTCGCCGCTTGGTCCTAGCACGCCGGGTGATCGCAAGGGTTCCGATTCCAGCTCCGGCCAAGGGAGTCAGTCATGTGCTTGCCCCTTGAAGCTGGGTCCAGCGTGCCCATGTGTTCCGAGTAATGCTCGTCAGACCGGCGTGACCTGTGACGAGCCAGCCACGCGGGCTCACGTCTCGGTGTGCTCCGCATTCATGCCCAGCATCGCTTCGCTATCCCTGCCGTGCCTCTCCATGAACGGCATCAGTTCCCCCGGCATGACGACGAAGGGACGCATCATGTCATGGTCCTCATGCTCGAGGATGTGACAGTGGTACATGTATCGGCCGGCGAACACCTCGAAGCGCACGGCGATGTCGACGACCTCGTTGGGGTTGACCCGCACCGTGTCCTTGAGGCCGAGCTCGTTCTCGTCGAGCCCGTGCGGGATGTCATCGTCGGGCTGGCGACCGATGTGCACGACCGCCGCCGTCGCGCCCCTCGTTGTCGCGCCTTTGTCGAGTTCCACGACCGAAGCCATCCGGCCGAGCAGTTGGAAGCTTGTGAGATGCACGTGGATCGGGTGCGTGTCCTCGGTCAGGTTGATGAGCCGCCAGATCTCGTGTTCGCCGAGCAACGGGAAGAAGGTGACGGTGTCCTCGAAGCGCGATGCGACCGTTCGCCAACGTGTCACCTCGTGCCGGCCATCCCGCTCGTCGAGGACCGTGACGACGCGGTCGTCGCCGGCGGGATCCTCGATGAGCTCGCGTAAGGTCAGCATCGGCGGTGCGCCGTCCACGTCCGACTTCAACTCGACCAGCGCGACCGCACGCACCGGGCTGTTGGCGAGGTCGTCACGAGTCAGGCGCGCGAAATCGGACGTCAACACCTGTGGTGTCGAACGGCGGCGGCGGGCTCCCTGGATCAGTCGGAACCGGAGGACCTCCGGGTAGGGCAGCAGACCATCGAGGTCGACGGTGCCTGCAGTCGCAGGATCGGCGAACGTACCGTCGAAGGGCGCGCGGGCGGTGTTCAGCACGGTCAGCTCGGTGCCGGGTGCGAGATCGGAAAAGTCGACCAGGAGGTCGGCGCGTTCGGCCGAAGCCAACACAAGCCCCTGCGACGGGAGCGTTACAGGCGAGAGCAGCAGGCCGCCCTCGGTGCCGATCTGCACGATCCGTTCGTGGTCGGGTGTGCCGTCACGCACGAGGACCAGACGAAAGGTTCGGGCGTTCGAGCCATTCAGCACCCGGACGCGATAGGTCGTGGGCTCGACCTCGGCGATCGGCCAGATCTTGCCGTTGACCGTCGTGAACGGACTGAAGCACTCCATGATCTCGGGATCCCTCTTGTGGAGGAGTCGGCCCGTCAATCCACCGTCGGAGCCGACGTCGAAATTCCGGTCGCTGAGCAGGAGCGGCAGCTCGTACGGCGGCCCCTCGGGCAGATCGAGCTCGTGCTCGCGTTCGTCACGCACGATCCACAGACCGGCGAGGCCCGCGTAGACGCTGAGGCGCGTCACGCCCATGACGTGGTCGTGGTACCAGAGCATCGCGGCGCGTTGATCGTTCGGATAGGTGTGGAGCGTTCGCTGGCCGGGGGCGGCGATGTTCTCCGTCCATCCGTCGCTGGCTGCGGGCGTGACGCCACCGTGGAGGTGGACGACCGAGAACCCGCTGAGCGCGGCCGCAGCCATATCGGGCTGGCCGTCACCGCGGCCCGGCAAGCACTGGACGGGCACACCTTCAGACTCGTGGCTCGACGCGGCGACGACCGTCACTGGCAACGGGCCCTCGAGGCCGTTGTCCCACTCCACCTCGACCTGGACACCGCGGTCGACCTCGATCGTCGGGCCCGGGATGTGTCCGCCGTAGGTCCAGACCCGGGACGGCGGCAGGTCTCGGTGGAACCGGTGCGTGGCCGTCTCGAGACGGACGGTCAACCGGGTCGGCCCACCGATGACGCGTCGGGGCGCGATCGGAAGCGCATCGACGAATGGGGTGAGCGGATGAGTCAAGCGCGCCGCGATCGGGATTCCTCCTCGCCCGTCCCTCTACACCGAATCTCATCCCGTCACAACCCGGCAGCGGCCCGCCGTCTGGAGGTTCCTGAACGAGCCGGCCACCATGGTGGTGCATACCTGCTCCTGTCCGTGCCTGATAACGAGGGCGCGCGCGGGAGCTTGGCGATTGGAGGCCTGGCCACCCATAAGCGAAGGCTGCGTCTCCGTTCCTTCACGGGGATGAGACGGGGACAGGGCCGGCGGCTCCGTGCCATTGCGATGGGCAGTTCACAGCGAGAGCCTCGGTAGGTCCAGGATCCGTTGCGGCGCTCAGGCCCCACCCTGCCCCGGAGCGGAGCTCGCCCGTCCCGGCCCATAACTACTGAGCCGTTAAAGAACCGAACGAATCCTGATCCTGTCCTACTGGTCGTGCAGAGTCTCCCGGTGAGAGCGGATGCGGTGCGTCTCAAGCGCGTGTACGAAGAAGAGGGAGCACGGCTCTGGAGGGCCGTCTACCTATACGCGGCCGACCGAGAAGTGGCGAGCGACGCGGTTGCGGAGGCGTTCGCTCAGGCGCTCCGCCGCGGGGACGACCTCCGCTCACCGGAAACGGTGGGTCTGGCGGACGGCCTTCCGGATTGCGGCTGGCGAACTGAAGCGACGGAGGAACGAACATGGATTGTGGACGCATGCTAGCTACGAGATTGCGGACGAAACGGCGGAATTGCTCGCGGCACTTCCCCGGGATCTCACCGAAGCAGCGCGCCGCGATCGTTCTCCATCATCACGCCGGGTACTCGCTCAAGGAGGTCTAAACGGTGGGGAGTGCATCCACCCTCGACGTGCGCGCTCTCTCGCGCACGCGCTACGCTCGATCCGGCGCGGGATATTCGCGGGATATTCGGCATTTGAGTCGCGGTTCAATCAGGCAATCAGGTCAGGAATGATTGCCCTGACCTGGGGCTTTGCGCTTGTAGTCCCAACGGGGTTCGAACCCGTGTCTCCACCTTGAGAGGGTGGTGTCCTGGGCCTCTAGACGATGGGACCGAGGCGCGGTCTAGTGTACAAACGCGCACAGCGCCCGGCCGGCCCCTCCGCCGCCGGTGCCTCCGCCCCCGCCCCGCCGGTCCAGCCTCCGCCACCACCCGTGCCGCCGCCACCGGAGCCCGAGCCCGCGCCTCCACCTCCACCGGAGCCGGTGCCTCCCGCCCCGCCGCCGGTCCCGCCATCCGCGGCGCCGCGACCGGATCCCCCAGAGACCGACCCTGCTCCACCGCGGGATCCGGACCCCGGTCCTCCGAGGCCGTGCCGGCCGCCGGCGGGGCCCCCTCCACCGGGACCTTCCTGGACGGCCGCCCGGGCCAGGTCCCGGCGGACCTCGCGGTCGGCAGGGGGGTGCCGCACGACCCCGCCAACAGGAGCACTGCGGCAATGGCCGCGATCGTGCGGGCGCGGCGAAGGGCGGCGCTCGCGGCAGCTGCGGACAGACCTTCCACTCGCCGTGAGTGTGCTCCGCGCCGGTTCCGTAAACGTCGCTGCGGGACGGTTTCGTCCCGACCGGACCCGGCGGGTCTCATGGCTGCCGGGCGAACATCTCCCCGATCCGGAGGGCCACGGCGACGTCGCCCTCCATCTGGATCTTGCCCTGCATGAAGGCCATGCCGGTGTCGACCTGTCGGGTCAGGATCCGGCCGAACGTGACCGCCGCCATCCGGAGGGTCACCGCGGGGGCTCGGGCCCGTCCCTCCCGCACCACGGCCCGTCCCTCGCGGACCCGGACGGCGAAGGCCCGGCTCCGCCCCTCGCCGGTGAGCTCGTACTGGATGGCGCCCGAGAAGCCCTCGGCCATGGCCGGGTTGAACGACCGCTCCATGCCCTTCATCACCGACCGGAGCCCCGGCCCCGACAGCAGGATGCGCTCCACCTGCCGGTCGGACCGGACGGCCAGCGCGGCCATGGCCCGCTCCTCGACCCGCTTGCGGGCGGCCGCGGCCCCGGCACGCACGCGCGCGGCGGCCCGTGAACGGGCCCCGGGGCCTGCGGGGGCGGTCGAACCCGGCCTCGAGGGCGCCGCGGGGGCCAGCGCTGGGGCCGCCCGCGGCTCCTCCGCCGGGGCGACCACGTAGTCCGCCGGTGCCTCCCGCGCCGGGGACCGCCGGGCCAGGGCCCGTTCGCACGCCTGGGCCAGCCGCTCCCGGCGGGCGGCGTCCACTTCGTCGGCCCGCCCGGCGAACTCTGGGAGCACCTCCTTCGCGAACAGCTCCAGCGACTCGCAGACGTGCTCGTGGCGGTTCCGCCCGGCCTGCGACACGAAGATCAGCTGGTCCACGCCGGCCTCCGCGTACCGCTGGAGGAGGTCGCGGACCTGGCCCGGTGTCCCGATGGCCCCTCGGAGGGACCCCAGCCCCTGCTGCAGGAGGTTCACGCCGAGCGGGGCGCCCTCCGGCGCCACGATCTCCCGGGCGAAGCCCATGTCCTTGCGGTTCGCCTGGAACTCGTCCCACACGTTGGTCCGGCCCGGCCGGTGCTGCCCGAACACGTAGTAGTGAGCGAGCGAATACCCGAAGAAGTGCGCGCCGTCGATGCCGCGTTCGATGGCTTGCGGGCGGCCAGCAGGATGGTCTCCCGCCGGCTGCAGGCCACCCACAGCGGCGGATGGGGCTTCTGCAGCGGCTTCGGGATCACGTTCCGGGGCGGCATCGACGTCCAGGTCCCGTCGAATCCGGCGAACGGCTCCTCCACGAACATCCGGGTGATCGCGTCAAGCGATTCCTCCCACTGGGCCCGCTTGTCCTCGCGCCGCACCCCGAACCCACCGAGCTCCGCCTGGGAGCTCGATTCGCCGGTCCCGAACTCCACCCGGCCCCCCGAGACCAGGTCGAGGGTGGCGATGCGCTCGGCAACCCGCGCCGGATGGTTGAATCCCGGCGGGATCTGGACGATGCCGTGCCCGAGCCTGATGCGCTGGGTCCGCTGGGACGCCGCGGCCAGGAAGACCTCCGGGGCGCTGGAATGCGAGTACTCCTCCAGGAAGTGGTGCTCCACCTCCCACACCACGTCGATTCCCAGCCGGTCGGCCAGCTCCACCTGCTCCAGGGCGTCGTTCAGCAGACGGGCCTCGTCGCCTTCGGCCCACGGGCGGGGCAGCTGGTGCTCGTAGAACAGTCCGAACCGCACGATGCCTCCCGGCCCACGCCACGGGCGCAACAGGCTACTGCCGCCGCCCGGGCATGTCGCACCGCTCCGGGATCCGGCCTCCAGGGGCCCCCCGATGGCCGCCGATCAGAAGGGGAGCGCCCGGAGACGCTCCATCGTGTCCCGGGCTCCAGGGACCTGGGGGTGGACCCGGTGCACGCCGGGCGGGCCCCCACACGGCCGAGGTCGGGCCGTGTCGTTCTACGAGGGCAACTCGAACCTCGGCGACGCCCCCGCCGCCTCGGCACCGGTGGTGCCTCCACCACCGGCGGGTGGTGGGCAGGTGTCCGGAAAAGGTCGCTCCCGCACCCTTTCCCGGGCGGGTCCTCACGGGGCATGATCCCTGAGGCTGGGGCGGAGGGTCCGCCGCCGGCCGTTGGGGGAGATGGTGGACGCACTGGAGGTTCGGGGCCTGCGCAAGACGTACCGGCCCGAGGACGCCGAGGGGGCTCCGGTCCGGGCCCTGCGCGGGGTGGACCTGACGCTCTCGGCGAGCGAGTTCGTGTCGGTGATGGGGCCGTCGGGATGCGGCAAATCGACGCTGCTGAACATGGTGGCCGGGCTGGACACACCGGACGAGGGGGAGATCAGCGTTGCCGGGGAGTCGCTCTTGGGGATGGATGAGGACGACCTGGCCCGGATGCGGCGCAAGTACGTCGGGATCGTGTTCCAGTTCTTCAACCTGCTGGAGGGCATGAGCGCGCTGGAGAACGTGACCCTCCCGGCCATCGTGGCGGGGGCTCCCCGGAAGCAGGCCGAGACGCGAGCAAGGGACCTGCTCGACCTGCTGGGCCTGTCGGACAAGGCTGGAAAGGGGCCGGGCGTGCTCTCCGGCGGGCAGCGCCAGCGCCTGGCCATCGCCCGGGCCCTGGCCAACCAGCCCACGTTGCTGCTGGCCGACGAGCCCACCGGCGCCCTGGACTCGGCCGGCGGCGCGGAGGTCATGGAGCTGTTCCGGCGCCTCCACGCCGACGGCCAGGCCATCCTGCTGGTGACCCACGACCAGAGCATGGCGGACGCCGCCGACCGGATCGTGCTGATGCGTGACGGCCGCGTGGACGGCGGCGGGGAGCCCGCCGCCGTCGCCGCAGGCGGGGACCCCATGTTCGGGGCCATCGAGGACGGCTCCGGGAGCTGACGTGCCGGCCGTCTGGGCCCGAGTCCGCGCGGAGCTCCGTTCGGGGCTGCGCCCGCTGATCGCGCTGTCGGTCCTGCTCGGCGTGTTCGGCGGGGTGGTGATGGCGTCGGCCGCGGCCGCCCGGCGCACCGGTTCGGCATACGACCGGTTCCTGGGTGCGACGAAGCCGCCCGACGTGGTGGTCTTCAGCGGAGTTGGACACGGGGGCCCGATCCCGCCGGTCGACCTGCACCGTGTGCTCGCCTTTCCCGAGGTGGCCGAGGGCGAGATCTCCCCGGGGCTGTTCGGGGTGGCCCGGACGACGGGCGGGGACCTGCTGTGGAACGGCGATGTCAGCATCGCCCTTCCGAGCTCCGGAGCGAACCCCTACGGGGGGAAGCTCCTTTCGGGACGGCTCCCGGACCCCGGCCGCGTGGACGAGGTCGCCGTCGGATATGAGGCGCGCCAGGACCCCCGGGTGCACGTCGGGGCCCGGATCCAGCTTGCGGTGGTCCGAGATGGGACCGATCCGTACAAGGTCCTGGGCGGGAGGCTCAGCCCCCAGGACTTCGTGAGGCCGCCGCAGACCCTCACCGTGATCGGGGTCCTGCTCCGACAGGGGCAGTTCCAGGGAAGCAACGACCTCTTCGTGACCCCCGCATTCGTGCGGGACTACGAGCCACGGGCGCTGTCCTTTCCGATGGCCACGGTACGGCTCCGGAACGGCCCCGCCGACGTGGCGGCCTTCCAGCAGCGCGTCGACCGCCTGGCGCCGGGAGCGAACCAGTTCTCGCCCGGCGACGAGGGCGTCGCGGTGCGCCGGTCCACACACATCCTGGCCATCTCGGTGTGGCTGTTCGGGGTCCTCGCTGCGATCGCCGGCCTCCTGATCTTCGGGCAGGCCCTGGTCCGGCGGACGTTCGAGGAATCCGCCGACAACCCCGGCCTCCGGGCCCTGGGCATGACCGGCGGGCAGCTGTTCGCGGTCGGGATGGCGCGGGCCCTCATGGTGGGAGCCGGCGGCGCGGCGCTCGCGGTGGGGGCGGCGCTCGCCCTGTCGCCGCTGTCACCACTCGGGCGGCTGGCCCGCGTGGTCGAGCCCCATCCCGGATTGTCGATCGATCCCCTCGTCGTGGCCGGCGGGGCCGCGGGGATCCTGGTGGTCGCGGTGCTGGTGGGCCTGGCTCCGGCATGGCGGGCCGCGCGGATCCGGGGAGGCTGGCTCGGGGTCGGCGAGTTCGCGCCGCACGCCCGACCGTCCGCGGTCGCGGCCTGGCTGGCCCGAGCCGGGTTCCCGCCCAGCGTGGTGACCGGGGTCCGCCTGGCCCTGGAACCGGGCCACGGCCGGACGTCGACGCCGGTGCGCAGCGCCGCGATCGGTGCGGCCCTGTCGATCGGTGCGCTCGCGGCGGCCCTGACGTTCGGATCGAGCTTCCGGCATCTGGTGGACACGCCGCGGCTGTACGGCAGGACGTGGGACATCGACCTGGGGAACCCCTTCGCCGGCCGGAAGGTGGCCGACACGATCCTTGCCGGGATCGAGCGCGACCCCGCCATCACGGACATCTCCGCCGCCTCCATCGACCAGTTCGTGCAGGTGGGTTCGGGCCGAGGGGTCAGGGTGAACGCGTGGGCCATCGAGGAGGTCCGGGGACACCTGCATCCCACCGTGGTCGAGGGACGGTGGCCCGCGTCCGCCGGGGAGATCGCGCTGGGGGTCAAGACCCTCCGGGAGGCCGGCGCCCAAGTGGGAGACGACGTGCCCGTCGGCCGGGGGCACCGGGCCGAGACCATGCGCATCGTGGGCCGGGCGGTGTTCCCCGACTCCGTCTTCGGCCCCGGGCTGGGAGAGGGGGCCGGGCTCACCCTCGCCGGGATGCGCGCCCTGGCCCCGGGAACGTTCGGGAACGCCTTCGCGGTCCGCCTGGCGCCCGGTGCGGCCGTCGAGGACGAGGTCCGCACCCTGGACCGCAACTTCCGCCGGTACGGCTCCCAGGTGGAGGGTCCCACCCAGGGTACCCAGCTGGGAAACCTCCGCAAGATCCAGGCCCTGCCGCTGCTCCTGGCCGGGCTCCTGGCCGCTGCCGCCGCCGCGGCGATCGCCCACATGCTGGTGACCTCGGTCCGTCGTCGTCGCCGCGACCTGGCCATCCTGAAGACGCTCGGGTTCGTCCGGCGCCAGGTCTCGGCCACGGTGGCCTGGCAGGCCACCACGGTCGTGCTGATCGCGCTCCTCGTGGGCGTGCCGCTCGGGCTCGCCGCCGGACGGTGGACGTGGACGTACTTCGCCGACCAGCTCGGGGTGGTGCCGGAGCCGGTGGTGGCCGTCATTCCTGCGCTCCTGGCGCTCCCGGCCGCGCTGGCGCTGGCGAACCTCGTGGCGGCGATCCCGGGTCGGCTGGCCGCGCGGACCCGCCCGTCCGCCGTGCTGAGGACCGAGTGATGGGCGCCGTGTGGATGCGCTTCCGCGCCGAGCTGCGCTCGCGGCTCTTGGCGATGCTGTCGCTGGCCCTCATCGTGGGGGTCATGGGCGGCGTGGTCATCGCCGCCGCGGCCGGGGCCCGCCGAACCGAGTCCGCCTACCCCAGGTTCGCGCAGGCTCAGCGCGCGCTGGACCTCGTGGTCAACCCGTACGGCAAGGACCGGCGGCTGGCCTTCCCCGAGGTGGAGCGCCTCCCCCAGGTCGAACAGTTCTCGCGCGTCACGCCCTTCGGGGGGTCGGTGCGGAACGCGGAGGGCCGGAAGCTCACGTTTCCGGACGTGTTCCCAGTGGTCAGCCCGGACGGGCGGTTTGGGACCACCCTGAACGCCCTGAAGATCCTTTCGGGACGGGCCGCCGACCCCACCCGGCCGGACGAGGCCGTGGCCAGCTTCACGGTGGCCGACCGACTCGACCTCCAGCCCGGCGACCGGGTGGAGCTGGGGTTCTTCGGAAACGGCCAGTTCGGACAGCCCCTGCCCCCCGACAGGCGGCCGGAGCCCATCTCGCTGACGGTGGTGGGGGTGGGGGCGGCTCCGGGCGAGTTCGCGCCCCTGGCCGGCGGCTACCTGGCCGGGTTCCACCTCACGCCGGCCCTCTACCGGGAGCACCGCGAGCTGTTCAATCCCGCGGACATGGCCATCGCCCTCCGCCTGCGCCGGGGGGGCAGCCGACATCCCGGCCCTCAAGGCCGAGCTGAATGCGCTGCACCAACGCCTGCGCGTCGGGTTCGACCTGCCGTTCGACCGGGTCCACCAGACCCAGGGGGTCCAGCGCGCCACGCAGGCCCAGGCGGTCCCCCTCTTCGGAACGACCCTCGGCCTGCTCGCTCTGGTCGCTGCCCTGGTCTTCGGGACCAGCCTGGCCCACCTGTCGTCGACCCCCGGCTGTCCGGCTGGAACTGGGACGCGCTGGTCGGGACCGATATCGACGAACAGGCCCCGGAGGCCACCGCGGAGGCCGCTCGGCGGAAGCTCGAGGCCGCGCTGTCCGGCGATCCCCGGGTCCAGGCGTATTCGATGGGGACGCTGCCCTACCTCTCCGTGGGCGGCGCCGACCTCCGGCTGACCGTCCCGTTCTTCTTCGACCTGCCCCGGATCGACCAGCACACGGTCGTGGACCTGGGGCGGGTCGGACGTCCCGCTGGTCCTGGCCGGCATCCTCGCCCTCATGGCGGCCGCCACGCTGGCCCATACCATGGTCACCTCGGTCCGCCGGCGGGGGCGGGACCTGGCCATCCTCAAGGCTCTGGTCATCGGGGTCCCGCTCGGGATCGTGGTTCGGGCGGTGGGGATGGACCGTGCTCGCAGACCGCCTGGGGGTGGTCCCGGAGTCCGGGGTCCCGGGCATCGCCGTGCTCCTGGTCATCCCCGCCGCCATCGCCGTGGCGAACCTGGTGGCCGCGTTGCCGGGCCGCCTGGCCGCCCGGACCCGTCCCGCCCAGATCCTCCGGAGCGAGTGATGGGCGGAGTGATGATGCGTCTGGGCTCGGAGCTCCGGGCGAAGGCGCGGTCCCCGGTGGGATGAAATGGCGGTCCAGGAACATCCGCGAGCGACGGCAGTTTCTCCGGTGAGCCGGCGCCGGGGGAGCTCTCCCTGGGCCGCCCTGGCCATGGCGGGGCTCGGTCTGTCCGCGGCGGCCCTCGTGGCGGTGGCCGTCCGGGGGGGCGGGACCGGGGACCTCGTCGCGGCGTCCGTGGTCTTCCTGTGGGCGATCGCGAGCGCAGTGCGGGCCATGCAGTTCCGGGGCGAGCCCCTCGGCGGGATCATCGGATGCGCCGCTGGGGCGGCGGGGATCGGGCTGCTCGTCGACGGCGCAGGTCCCGCGGTCGCGGCGCTCCTGCCGGCGGCCGGTGCCCATCTGTTACTGGCCATGCCGGACGGCCGTCTGGGGACCGGGGCGCGCCGGTCACTGGCCGTCGCGGCGTACGTTGGCGCCGGGGTGGTCGCGGCCCTGTCCGCGTCCGGGCCCGTCCGACCCCCGGTGGTGGTGGCCGAGATCCTGGTGGCGCTGGCGATCGGGGCGCCGGCGTTCGCCGGCCGGTTCGGGCGGGTGGACGGCGTGGAGCAGCGGCACATGAAGTGGCTCGCGCTCGGGGCCATGGGCGCGGCGTGGGGTGGGATCGCGGTGCTCATCGTGCACTCACTGGTGGACTGGCCGCCGTCCCCCGGCCTGTGGGCCGTGGGGGCGACGGTCGCCGTCCCCGCGGCGCTGCTCCTGGACGCGTGGCCCACGGCTTCCCGGGGTGTGGACGCGCTGCTGGCGCACGGGGTGTCGCTGGCCGGGCTCTCGGCCATCGTGGCCGGGGTGTACCTCGGCGTGGTCATCGGCCTGGGGCGGGGCCCGCGGCACGAGGAGCAGACGGTTCTGGTGCTCTCGATGATCGCGGCAGGGGTCGCCGCCCTGCTGTACGTCCCGGCCCGCGGGCGGCTGCGCGCCCTGGCGGCCCGTCTGGCCTACGGCGGACGCCCGACCACGGAGGACGTGGTCCGGACGTTCGGCACGCGCCTCTCCCGGTCCGTCCCGATGGACGAGCTCATGCTCTCGATGGTGGAGTCCCTCCGGTCGGCGCTGGGGCTTCGCTCGGCCGAGATGTGGATGGCGTCTCCCGGATCGCTGGAGCTCACGGCATCCGATCCGGAGCATGCCCGGCCCCGGATCCGCCTGGTGCAGACGGAGGAGACCACGGTGGCCCGAGCCGGCCTGTCGGGGCCGGCCTGGGCCAGGCTGTGGATCCCCGCGCTGGTGGACGGCCGCGAGGGCGCAGCGCTGCGGATCGCCCCGGTGACCCACTCGGGCGAGCTCCTGGGCCTGCTGGTGGCGGAGCGTGCCGGCGACGCGCCGGCGTTCGGGCCGGAGGACGACCGGGTGCTGGCGGAACTGGCCCGGCAGGTCGGGCTGGCCCTGCACAACGTGCGCCTGGACTCGGCCCTGCAGGCGAGCCTGGTCGAGGTCCGCCGCCAGGCCCAGGAGCTCCAGGCCTCCCGGGGCCGGATCGTGGCGGCGGGGGACCTGGAGCGCCGGCGCATCGAACGGAACCTCCACGACGGCGCGCAGCAGCACCTGGTGGCCATCGCCGTGAAGCTCCGCCTGGCCCGCCAGCTGGCCGAGCGCGACCCCGAGCGCTCGACCACGGTCCTTGAGGAGCTGGGCGGCGACATCGAGGAGGCCCTCCAGCAGCTCCGGGACCTGGCCCACGGGATCTATCCACCGCTCCTGGCCGACAAGGGCCTCCCGCAGGCCCTGGAGTCCGCGGCCCGCCGGGCCTCGCTCCCGGTCGCCGTGCAGGCGGACGGCGTGGGCCGCCACCCACCAGAGGTCGAGGCCTCCGTGTACTTCTGCTGCCTGGAGGCCCTCCAGAACGCCTCCAAGTACGGCGGCGAGGGCGTCACCGCCACCATCCGGGTGTGGGAGGAGTCCGGGGCCCTGCTGTTCGAGGTGGCCGACGACGGGGCCGGCTTCGACGTCGCCCACCGCGGCTCCGGTGCGGGGTTCACGAACATGAACGACCGCCTCGGCGCCGTCGGGGGCACCCTCCGCGTCGAGTCCACGCCCGGGCGCGGCGCCAGGGTGCGCGGGACGATCCCGATCCAGGCCTGACACGCCCGGTTCAGGAGCTGATCAGGATGTCCTCCAGGTTGAGCCTGGTTGCCGTCCCGCACCCCTCGGACGTCAACGTGTCGTCCCGCGTCGTGTCGCCGGGGAGTGGCCCGGGTACGCATGTATCCGGGTATGGCGTCCGAGAGCAAGAAGACCGTGCTGGTCGCCGCCGGTGCCAACGCCGTGATCGCCCTCTCCAAGTTCGTGGCCGGCACGATCTCGGGATCCGCTGCCATCCTGGCCGAGGGCGCGCACTCGGTGGCCGACACCTTCAACCAGGTGTTCCTGCTGGTGTCGCTCCGGATGGGGGACCGCCCGGCCGACGAGGAGCACCCCTTCGGATACGGCAAGGAGCGGTTCTTCTGGGCGTTCGTGGCCGCCACGGGGATCCTGATCCTGGGCGCCGGGTTCTCGTTCCTGCAGGGGATCGGGGGCCTCCTGGCGGGGGGCGGGGAGGACACCACCGGGTACATCGCCGCGTACACGGTCCTCACGGTCTCCGCGGCGGCCGAGGGCACGTCGTGGCTCCGGGCCTACCGGCAGACCAGGAACGAGGCCCGGGAGCAGGACATGGGGTTCCGCGAGTTCGTCCGCGAGACCAAGGACCCCACGGTGAAGACCGTCCTGATGGAGGACAGCGGCGCGCTGGTCGGCATCGCCCTCGCGTTCCTCGGCGTCGGGCTCAGCCAGATCACCGGTATCCACGCGTTCGACCCCATCGCCTCGCTGTTCATCGGGTGCCTCCTGGCCTTCATCGCGTTCAAGCTGGGGCAGAACACCAAGGGGCTCCTGCTGGGGGAGGCGGCTCGGGAAGAGGATCGCGAGAAGATCCGCCGGGCCATCGAGGACCACGACCGCGTGGACCGGGTCATTGAGCTGCTGACCATGGTCATCGGGCCCGAGTCGCTGATGGTGGCGGCGCGGGTGGACCTCGGCAAGGGGATGTCGGGGGACGACGTCGAGCAGCTTGCGGACGAGATCGACCGCCGGGTCCGGAAGATCGTGCCGTCCGTGACCCACTTCTTCATGGATCCCACGCCCCCGCGCGGGGCCGAACGCGAGGTCACCGTCGAGCAGGGCGGGTCGCGCCAGGCGTCCTGACCGAAGCGGCGCGAATAGAGCACGCCGGTCCGGGGGAGAACTATGGGCGCAACCTCGGAGGGTCCCGCGCCCGCGAAGGAGCCCGCATGCGCCGTGTCGTCATCACCCTGATCGCCGCCGACAGCCACGTTCGAGCTGCTCGGGCTGCCGGTCCTGGACGGCTCGCGCACGGAGTGCGACTGGGGGAACGACCCCCGGCGCCGCCGTCCCGGCATCTTCGGCCCTGGCCACGAGCCCTCGCTGCTCCGGCGGGACTACCTGACGAACTCGAACGACAGCTACTGGCTCGCGAACCCCCATCACCCGCTCACCGGGTTCGACCGGATCATCGGGACGGAGGGCACGGCCCGGACCCTGCGGACCCGGATCGGGTTGGTCATGGCCCAGCGTTGGATCGACGGGACCGACCACCTCGGGCCGCCCGGCTTCACCCGCGCCGAAATGCAGCGCATGGTGTTCAGCGACGGGTCCTACGCCGCGATGATCACGAAGCACGATCGTGTCGATGTGCCGGCAGTTCGAGGAGGCCGGCGGGCCCCGACCTCGAACGGTCCACCCGTGCCGGTGGGGCACTCCTGCGACGTGCTGGCCGCCTGGAACGGCAGGGAGAACCTGGGGTCCGGGGGGCCGTGCTGTCCGGCGGTTCTGGGACCACGCGAACGGGGCCACGCCGGTCGCCGTACTCGCACCCGTTCGACCCCGACCACCCGGTGACGACGCCGTACGGGCTCGACACCAGCAACCCCCAGGTCCAGCAGGCCTTCGGCGACGCGCTCGGCGACCTCGACGCCGCGAACGCCCCGTTCGACGCGGCGCTCGGGACCCCGCTGTTCATCGTGAAGACGGGGTGCGGTTCCCGATCCACGGTGGCTCCGGCGACCCCCACGGCGACTTCAACGCCATGTGGACGAGCTGGGTGTCGGGCCACGGCCTGAGCCAGCCGGACGGCGGGTCGTCGTTCGTCCGGGTCGTGACGTGGAACGACGGGCCCTGCCCCGACGCCCGGACCATCCTCACGTACGGCGAGTCGGAGAACCCTGCCAACCCTCACTTCACCGACCAGACCAGGCTTGTTCGGCCACAAGCGGTGGGTGCTGGACCGGTTCTGCCGATCTCAGATCGCGGCGTCGCCGGCCCTGCGGGTGACGACCCTGACCGCCCCGTAGCGCTACTCCGGGCAGTCGGCCTTGGCCGAGGTGTTCGTGATCTTGCAGGCCGACTCGTCCACGGCCACGAACGCGGACGCCGGGATCCGCTTGAGCTGGTCCAGGAGGGCGTTCGTCCACCGGGAGTCCCGCGTGCCCTGGAAGAACCAGTCCGAGCCGTTGTCGGCGAGGATCAGGCCGTAGTGCTTGAAGGCCCGGATGAACACCCGGGCGTGGCGGCTGAAACCGGCGGGAGAGAAGCCCCCCTTCATCCTGAACCGCGCGCCCATCGGCGGATACCGCTCAGCGGTGAGGTCGCTGGCGTCGTGGCGGGCCGGCCAGATGTGCTGGTCGCGGGTGAGGTCGGCGGTGAACCGGATGGCGTGGGGGATGAGCCCGGCCTTCACCTCGTCGTAGCGCACCAGGCCGGCGAAGATGGGAAGGCCGGCGGCGTCGGCCGAGGTGTACTCGTCCGGCCGGAGGTGGCTGGCCCGGAGGTCGAACACCGCGCCGCTCCCGGCCTTGGGCTTCCCGCCGTTCCAGTACGCGTGGTACAGCTCGTACAGGGTGCAGGTGTCCTTGTTCACCATCAGCGCGTGGCGGTCGCCGCCCGCGTCCTGGCCGCCCTCGATGGGCGTCTTCGTCCCGAACGGGTAGGGCACCCGGTCGCTCTCGCTCGCGTACTGGAACTTGACCGTGTGGGTGGGCGTGTCGTCGCTGACCACGGCGTAGGGCATCCCGTACGAGGGCGGTCCGAAGTCCGGGTGGAGATCGGTGGTCCCGGCATACATCGTGGCCAGCCACTTCTTCGACAGCGCATGCACCGGCAGCGTCGAGATGTCGGTATTCCAGGTGTTGTCGATCGGGAACACGGCGCAACTCGTCCCGGGGATGTGATGTCGCGTGGTCGCCGACGCCGGGGCGGCCGGACCGGGGACGACCCCGAGCAGCAGGGCCAGACCGGCGCAGGCTGCCGCCAGCGGAGTCCGACGCCGTCGGGTTGTTCGACCCATCCCTGTCACGCTACCTTCCATCGGCTCCGGGCCGGGCGGAACTTGACGTCGGTTGTGTCCATTGACGGAGCCGGGGCCGGCAAGGGAACAATCGGTCGAGGATGCTTTGGCGGGCGGTGTTCACTGGACGGCTTGCGGTGAGAGATCGAGAGGTCTGACGTCGTGTGTGCGCCAACTGCCACCGCGCAAGAGCTCATCGGCAGGCAGTCAAGCTGGGTCGCCAGGACTCGAACCTGGACTAACGGGGCCAGAACCCGTCGGGCTGCCAATTACCCCACGACCCATTGCTCAGCCCACTGCGCTGGATCGCACAGTGCACACCCCGGCCGATGTTATCAGCCGTTCGAGGCGCTGGCCTCACCGATTGGCGGTGGACGGTGGGCTTCGGTGGGTAGCTCGTGGGCCTGGGCCGTGGTCTTCAAGCCGACCGTCTGACCGGGCCACACGAGGACCCGCCCTCCACCCAGGTGATCGCCAGTTTGCTCGAGCCGAACTCATCTTTCGGCAACATGAGGTAGGGAGATCTCACCTCCACGATGCTCCCTGGGACTCTCCTCGAGCCGTCGCACGAACATGTGGCTCCCTCCGCTCCATACAGCACGGCGAGGACGGCCGCGAGGCCCTTCGTCGAGCCGATGAGCCACGAATCAGACGGTATGAACGGGCTCCCCTCGGCGGTCTGGAGCTTCGGAAGACCCCACACCCCGATGTGCACCAGCCCGTGGGCGATGAGGAAGCCACCGATCAGGATCCGGGTCATCGGAACACCCCCTCCCCTCCCTGGCCGAACTTGTCGTCCAGATTCCGCGCGTGGCCGATGACCGAGTAGGGGCGAGGGTGGTCCGGCGTCGAGCGCTCGGGCTTGCTCCTGGCATGACAGGCTGGCCGGGGCCCAACTCGTGGGAGGTGTCGACGGACGAGTGGTCGAGGTTGCGGGAGGATGGGGGGGATGGAAGGAGGAACAGGATGGAGGTTCAGGACGTCATCACCGAGGCCCGGGACACTCTCACCGTGAAGCGGGTGTTCGGCGAGCCCTACGAGAGGAATGGGGTGACGGTCATCCCGGCGGCGAGGATCCAGGGTGGCGGCGGCGGGGGAGGGGGCGAGGGCCCGGAGGGCCAGGGGAAGGGCTCGGGAGGCGGGTTCGGCTTGAGCGCTCGCCCGATCGGAGCGTTCCTGATCCGGGGAGACGAGATGGCCTGGCGGCCCGCGGTCGACGTCAACCGGATCGTCCTGGGAAGCCAGATCGTCGCGATCGTCGCCCTGCTCACCATGCGGACGATCGTCAAGGCTCGAGCGAAGACACGACGGTAGTCCCGAATGCGGCGGCCACACCACCAGCACGAGCGAATCGGGCTCTCTTGCCGAAAGCCTGCCGCAGCCTGCCTCGAGACACCTCCTAGCGTTCTGGAGAGAATGACATGCATGTAACTACACCACTGTAAGTTAGCGGGGCCCCCTGATGGCTGCGGCGGCGGTTGGGCCGTTCTTGAGACGTCGCCGAAACAGCTTGGGCTACACGCCCCGCTCGAGCACCTCCTTCAGCCTCTGCTCGTTCCGCGGCAGCTGTCTCTGAGCCTGCCGGCGGACGACGAGTGGAACGAGCAGCTTGCCGATCCCGCGCCCCTCGAACTCGAGGGCGATCGTGACGCGCGACCGCTCGCCATCACCGAGCGGCTCGATCGTGCCGATGGCTATCGCCATCACCGGGCCGCCGACGGCGCGGACCGCCCATCTCCTCGGAGGGTTCAGCTCGGTGATCTCCTCGGTCCCCGGCAGCTTCCGAGGGCCGACCCGCCGGGTCACCAGAGCCCTCGAGCCCACGGCGAGCGGGGCATCGCCCTCCAGGCGCACCGACACGATGCCCCCCTGCCAATCGGGGAAATGCGAGAAGCCGGTCACGTATGCGAAGACGTCCTCGGGACGACGGGATATCTCGATACTCTCCACGATCGCGCTCATCTCTCCTCCTTCGTCACGATCTCCTGCGGGATCGATCTCATCAGTCCTCGAGGTCCGCCAAGTCGAGCCGGCGGAGGCGCGCGGGGTCGGCGAGGATGTCGATCTCGACGATATTCCCGCGCGTGACCGTGAAGCCCAGGACCGAGAACGCTTGCCCACCCGGAGCGGCGACGATTCCGGCGGCTCCGTTCACGAGCGCCGGTCGTGCGAACGGGCCAACCAACCGCGCGAAGGCGAGCGCCTGCTCGGCCGCGGCCGGCGCACCGCGGACCACCCTCGACGCTCCCGGAGGCACAGCACCGCGGTCGGCTCGAAGCACGACGTCGGGGTCGAGCACCGCGAGCAGCGCGTCGAAGTCGCCGCCTCGGGCGGCGGCCAGGAAGGCGTCGACGACCGCTCGCTGGCGGGCGAGATCGGCGTCGGGAACCGGAGCCGCCCCTTTGACCCGGCGGCGGGCCCGGCTCGCCAGCTGCCGCGCCGCGGCCGGGGAGCGCCCCACGATGGGAGCGATCTCGTCGAAGGGCACATCGAACATGTCGTGCAGCACGAAGGCGAGCCGCTCGGCGGGGGCCAGCGTCTCGAGGACCACGAGCAGGGCGAGACCGACCGAGTCGGCCAGGAGCGCTTCGTGCTCGGGGTCGAGCCCGTCCTCCCGGCTCACGACCGGATCGGGGACGTGCACCCCCAGGGGCTCCTCGCGCCGCGACGCGCGGGAGTGCAGCATGTTCATGCACACCCGCCCGACGACCGTCGTCAGCCATCCCCCCAGGTTCTCGACGCCGCTCGGGTCGGAGCGGCTCAGCCGGAGCCAGGCTTCCTGGACGGCGTCGTCCGCCTCGGCGAGCGAGCCGAGCATCCGGTAGGCCACCGCCCGCAGGTGGGTCCGGTGGGCCTCGAACCGTTCCGCCAGCCAGCCGCCCTCGTCCATCGGTCACATTCCCTCGTCGCGCTCGGTCATCACAGTGACCGACGAAACCCAGCCGATGTGACGAGGAGACACGACATGGCACGCATATCGCTCGATCCACCCCGGACGATGTCGTACCGGATCGGCGGGTGGTTCCTTGAGCGGAGGTTCGGTGAAGTGCTGGACCCGTTCCGAGCCCAGAGTCACAACATGCCGGTGGCGCGGGCCTACGGCAAGTTGGAGCAGAGCGCGGCGAAGTGGAAGAAGCTGGACCTGAAGCTCAGGGACCTGGCCGAGATGGCCGCGACCGTCAAGATCGGCTGCCCGTGGTGCGTGGACTTCGGTTACTGGGTGCTGTACGGGCACGGCATACCACGCGAGAAGATCGAGGCCGTGCCGCAGTGGCGGGACAGTGACCTGTTCGACCTGCTGGAGCGGCTCGTCATGGTGTACGCCGAGGCGATGACCGAGACGCCGCCCACCGTCGACGATGAGCTCGTGAAGAGGCTGCGGGTTCACCTCGATGAGGCGCAACTGGTCGAGCTCACGATGCTGATCTGCTTGGACAACATGCGGTCGCGGTTCAGCTTGGCCCTTGGCATCGCCCCGCAGGGATTCAAGGACCGCTGCGAGGTCCCCCAGTTGAAGACGCGCGCCTGATGCGTGGGCACCTGAGAGGCTCAGTTTCACCTCTGGACGGACTCTTCATAGCTACCGTCATTGATCGCTACATCGCCCACGACGTCGACGCCGCGATCGTGTCGCTGGAAGGGCTTCCCACGGAGCCGGGACCGGCTGCGAAGCAGGAGGCCCGCTCCCTGTCGGAGGACAAGCCCGCCGCTGCAGGCCTGTCCCGCTGCGGGCCAAGCGCCGCATCCGCCAAGAACTCGCACCCTCACGTGGGGGCCAGAGTGGCGACCCCGTTCGACCAGGACCAGCCCGCCCTCCACGAAGATCTGGACGTCGGCCTTCTTCACCTGCCGGGAGGTCGGCAAGCTCGGACGGCGCAAGCTGGAAACAGGGTCTGAGCAGCGGCTTTCGGTAGGATCGCCCCGCCACGGCGGTAGCTCACCGAGAACACTGCTCTGTGACCGTTCTCTGGAAAATGTCACCGATGTAATTGTGCGCCCAGCAGCTCGGGCGCAAGGAGAGAAAGGGGGTGATGAACGAGGCGAACACCGAGCGACAAGCTCACGGCAGCCAGCCGGTGCAAGTCCGGCCCGGGGAGACGCCAGGGTCCCCGGTAGCGCGGCTCCCGGCGGCAGGAGAGATCCCGTCCGTCGAAGCGGAGCGACGAAGTCCCTGGAAGGGGGCGAGCAACCGGCCGGTCTGCAGCATCAAGCGAAGCCTGCAGCGTCGTCATGTGTACCTCGCGATGAGCGGGGCCAAGGGGGAGCCGAGCCCGTAATTACAGGGCGAAGGCCACGGAAGGCGTTTGGGAACCTGGAGCGGGCGCCGAAGAACCCCCCGGCGTAAGGGGCGTTGAACGGCCGGAAGGCTGCCGTGGGAACTGGGGAGAGCCTCCTCGGCCCCGGGACGCGGGAACCCGGGAAGCGAGGCCCACCTATAACCGGATCACCCGGGAAGTGGCGGGGCGGCCGAGAGGCAGTCGGAGGGGGCCGTAGTACCGGTGACGGTCGGGACAACAGAACCCGGCCCGAGGGAAGGGCCCCTACTTCACCGATGCACGCTCTCGCAAGGAGGGGATCTGGTGAGTGCCCGATGAGGGCTAGGACCATCAGGAAGGCCGAAGGCCTTGACGCGTCCCGAGCCTTGCAGGCCGTGCTGTACCGCAGTGCCAAGCAGGACCCAACGCGACGGTTCCACGCCCTGTACGACAAGGTGGCCCGCGCCGATGTCCTTGTCAGGGCATGGGGCGAAGTCCGTGCCAACCGAGGGGCTCCCGGCGTCGACGGCACGAGCATCGAAGACGTCGAGGAGTCCGGGGTGGAGACCTTCCTCGAGCAGATCGCCCGATCCCTGAAGGAGCGGACCTACCGGCCCGCCCCGCTCAGGCGGGTGGACATCCCCAAACCAGGGCAGCCGGGAAAGTTCCGGCCGCTTTCCATCCCCACCGTTAAAGACAGGGTGGTGATGACGGCGGCGAAGATCGTGCTGCAACCGATCTTCGAGGCCACGTTCCTCCCGGTGAGCTTCGGGTTCCGGCCGGGCCGTTCGGCGCACGACGCGCTGGAGGCCATCCGGACAGAGGCGAACCGGGGCGCCGACTGGGTGCTCGACGCCGATCTGCAGGACTGCTTCGGGTCTTTGGACCGAGACGCCGTGATCGGGTTGGTTGCCGAACGGGTGTCGGACCGGGACATGCTGAAGCTCGTCCGGGCGTGGCTGAGAGCGGGGGTGCTCGAGGACGGGGTGGTGACCGATCCGGGATCGGGAACTCCCCAGGGTTCTCCGATCTCCCCGCTGCTCTGCAACGTGGCCCTCCACGCTCTGGACCGGGCGTGGACGGCGCAGAGCGGGTTCCTCGGGGTGCTCGTGAGGTTCGCTGATGATCTCGTCGTCCTCTGCACCCGCCGGGTCCGGGCCGAGGAGGCCCGGGCAAGGATCGAGTCGATCCTCGTCCCTCTGGGCCTTCAGCTGAACCCGGAGAAGACCAGGATCGTCTGCCTCACCGGGGGCAAGGAGGGCTTCGACTTCCTGGGCTTTCACCTGCACAAGGCGCAGTCCTGGAAGTGGCGGGGGCGCTGGTACCTCCAGCGCCGTCCCTCCCGGAGGGCCATGAACGTGATCCGGGAGCGGATCAGGTCGGCGACCGACCGGCGCGCCGTAGGGCGTCCGGTGGCCTCGGTGGCAATGGACGTGAGCCGGGCGCTGCGCCAGTGGGGGCAGTACTTCCGGTGGGGCAACTCGGCCCTCGCGTTCCACCACATCGACGCCTACGCCCACGAGCGTCTGGCCATTCTCTCGAGCCGCAAGCACGGCCTCAGGGGACGGAACTGGAGACGCCACGACTGGCGGTGGTTCGAGCGCCTGGGGGTCTACCGCCTCACTGGAACGGTGCGGTACGGGGCGCCTGCGCATGCCTCGCGGTGAACGGTGTCGGAAAGCCGTGTAGAACCGCATGCACGGTTTGACGGGGGGCCGCTGGTGAAGCGGCAGCCACGGCGAGTCGGAACGATGCACCTACCGGGAAACCGATGGGATTGAGCCCGGCCGCCTACCGCTCGCTGACCAGCCAGCGGCCTACCCTACCGTCCGGGCCGGGCCCGCCTCCATTACGTGTCCCCGCCATGGGCGGACTTCGTCGGCGCCCATCCAAGCCGGGATCCAGGTCCGGCACGTATCTCGGTAGGAGTCGTTGAGGAGGCGACGTGAGATCCTGGCTGGCGGCCGGCATCACGACAGTCGCGATCGCCACGGGGATTCCGGGCTGTGCCTCACGGTCCCCCTCCGTGCCACCACCGGTCTCACCCGTCCCGCACCGCAACGGCGCAATCGTGTTTGTGGGAGGGGACCGAGTCGGCGGGCCCGCGTACCAGGCCGATCTGTATTCGATGGATCCCTCGGGCGGATCGACGAGGCGGCTCACGCACCTCAACACCGGGGTGAGGTCGCGTGACGACGTTGGGAGTCGGTAACGCTGCGATCCGGATCCGGCGAGCCCCCCGTTCGGCGACGGGGAGCTCTCCCGTCGAGACCGCAGTGCGAGCCGAACGCCGCCCGGCAAGCTTCTCCGCCATGCCGATCAGCCCGCCGGCCCCCACCGCCGTGACCGCGGCGAGGATGATCGAGGGCCACGCGTTGGGGTCTGGAACGATTGCCGCCATCTGACTCACCTCCCATGTTCCTGGGGCGAGCCTGCGCGCCGGCGCTGACGGCGTCCTTCGGTGTCGCTGACGCCGAGAGGCTTGCCGCGCGACCGGGTCGCATCGGTTGACCGGTGGCGAAACTCGCTCGTTGTAGGAGGAAGAGGCGTACGATCCACGCAATGGACGCTCAGGGTGGGAGCGAGATCCGCTCGTTTCGAGTTATCCGCTCCCGGCGCCCCGGTGCTGCGAGCTCCGTTGCCCTCACGTTCGCCACGGTCGGTCTGATACTGATCGCGGCTGCGCCTGCGGCGTTCGCGCACGAGGGGGAGGAGAGCATTCCGGCCTTCACCGACGCGCAGGAGGCCATCGCCGTGCTGGCCGCCCACCCCGACGCTCTCGACATCGCGATGGACAAGGTCCACGACGCGCTGGAGTCCGAGGATCAGTCCGGCGTGAACCTCGATCTGCTGCGCCAGGCCGACCGGGCCCTCGAGGCCGGGGACACGCAGCGCGGGGAGATCCTCCTGGAGCAGTCGATCGGGGTCTGTCCCGGGCAGCCGGTCGTGGAGCCCGCCGACATCCCGCGCACCCCGCTTCCGCTCG
>WNGA01015994.1_pt1 | contig 26516 bp, 33 predicted proteins | sample 5400061 | NCBI WGS metagenome assembly WNGA01 (sample SAMN13153366, study PRJNA577476) | soil metagenome | isolation source: 100 cm soil or saprolite under grassland replicate 2 | place: USA:California | collected 2016-06-15 | reverse complement strand
GACGCCGGCACACCGCCGACCGGCTCGGCATCCTCGGCGGGCGGCTGATCGAGCGGATCGAGGCGGAGCTGGCCGCCGACCGGCGGCTGAACCTGCGCGACGCCGGCATCCTGCTCGGCATCACCCTGGAGAAGGCGGAGCTGCTGAGCGCGCCGCTGCCAGGCGCCGACGAGGGCGACGGCCCGCTGACCGTCCGGCAGGAGGCGGAGACGTGGCTGCGGCTGGAGGAGCTGCTGGCCATCATGCAGGCCCGCGCCGACGGCGACGACGACCGGACGCCGGAGGAGCGCGCCTGGTCCGAGGCCGTCTCGCGGGAGGTCGAGCGGCTGCGCGCCGACGGGTGGCAGCCATGAGCGTGCCCGGCCACCGCGTCAGGCGGCACGGCATCGCGCCGCATCGGGGAAGGTCAGGACCGCGCGGCGGGCGGGCTGGCTGGGAAGCGAGCGCGGGCGGCCGGGCATCACCCCGTCCGAGCAGGCCACTACGATCAGCGAGGAGGTCAGCATGACCGTCAGGTTCCCCGACGCCAGCCAGGACACCGACGCCTTCCTGAAGCGCCGACCCAAGGTGGCCATCACCTACCGCACCACCTTCGGGCCGCGCGGCCAGACCGTGATGCGCGACCGCACCGTGGTGCAGGACCGCAAGGTCTGGGACCTGGAGGGCAACAGCATGGTGCGGCGGTCGGAGATCGCCACCCGCGAAGCCTGGACGGGCATCGTCCGGGTCGAGGACCCCGCCAGCGGCGAAGTGCTGTACCAGCGATAGGAGGCGATCAGCATGGCGTTCGTGCCCACCCCGCGCCCGGCCAAGCGTGGCCGTGGCTTCGGCACCGTCCACCAGCGCGCCGGGCGCACCGTGCGCGGCGGCAGCCAGCACAAGCCGAAGCATCCGATCGGCGGACGTCGCCGGACCCGCTAGGAGGCCCGTCATGGCCAGGGAGCTGCCCAACTACGTGGCGCAGCGCGACGTCCGGCTGCGCGCCATCAGCGTCGCGGCCGAGGAGGCCGCCGCCGAGATCCGGCGTGACTACGTGCGCCCGAAGGGTCTGCGCCAGCTCGACGACGGCGTCCACCACGAGCTGTACCGTCGGCTCGCGGCCAACACCCAGGACGAGCTGTTCCGCGTGCATGAGCAGTACGGGCAGGCGCTGGCCGACCGCCGCGCCAAGATCCGACGCGACCTCTACCGGCCGTGGCCCGAGGGCGCCGACGCGGAGGAGCGCCAGGCGATCCTGGCCGACCTGCGGCCCGTGCTGGTGGCCGTCCAGAGCATCACCAACCGCGAGCAGGCGGGGCGGCTGGCGGTTGAGGCGGCCGTGCTGGGCGACAAGCGGCTGTTGCAGGCGCTGGCGCTGCACGCCGAGCACAACCAGAACCCCGAGGGTGAGCCGGCCAGCTACGCCTCGGCGGTCTACCCGCACTGGCACGAGGTCGACAAGCGCGCCGCCGCCCTGATGGACGAGGACGACGAGCTGGAGCGCCAGCAAGAGACGATGAAGCCGCCGACCTGGTCGCATGGCCTCGGCGAGCTGGACGACAACCTGGATGACGCCCGCCGCGAGGTGCAGGCGGAGGCCAAAGACCGCCAGGACGAGCTGATCGCACGGGTCGGCGCCGCCAGCGCGGGCGAGGGCAACGGCCACCACCGCGACGCTGGCTCCGGTGACGTCTCGGCGGGCATCCGTGCCCTGGCCGCCTCGGTGCGCGGCGAGCGCCAGGCCGAGGGCGAGGCCGCCGATGGTTGACCGCCGCCAGGTGGTCGCCTACGCCGAGGCGCACGGCCCGACCGACGCGGCGGCGCACTTCGGCTATCCGCTGGGCACGGTCAAGAGCTGGCAGCGCCGCGCCCGCGTCCGCGCCGCTGCCGAGCGCGCCAAGGTGCAGGCGACCGGGCCGGCCACGGTCGCGCCAGGCCGCGCCGAGGTGGAGCAGGCCCAGGCCGAGATGGTCGCCAACGAGGCCGCGCATCGGGAGTTCGAGGCGAGCATGGAGCGGGAGGCCGCCGAGCTGCTGCGGCAGGCCCAGCAGGTCGCCCGCTGTCGGCGCTGCCTCGACCTCGGCCAGGTGGTGCTGCCCGCCGTGGTCGACGAGGGCGGGCTGACGCTGCGCCGCTCCAGGATCATCCCGTGTCCCGACTGCGGCGGGCGGCGGGTGGCCAGGATCGCGCTGCTGCCACGCGGCGAGTACGCGAACGCGCTGCGGCGCACCGGCGACCTGCTCGGCGCGCCGACGTTCTGCCACTCGTGCTGGCGGGTCCACCCGATCGACGAGCACTCGTGAGCAGCAGGGCTAAACTACAGCGGTGTGATTTCAGGACCCTGGCTTCAGGACCCAGACGGGAGGCCATGATGGCGGAAGATCCACCCCAGCAGCCGGTAGAGCGCCGCGACGATCCGCCCCAGCAGCTTGTGGAGCGGGGCGACGAATCCACCCACCTCAGCGACCGGGGCAAGGGCCTCGACTCCATGGGGGTGCCCGCGCCGGTTCCAGCTTGGGAGCTTCCCGGCGCTGCCCAATCGCAGGCAAGCGCGGGCGACGGGGCCGTCTCGCAGGCCAGCGCCCAGGACGCGGCGCCGCCGGACTACGACGGCTGACGAGCTAACGCATGGTCCCTGGAAGCTGGCTGGCAGCCCTCCTGTTCTTGCTGCTCGTCGCCCCCGGGCTGCTGTTCGACCTGCTGAGCCAGCGGCGGCGGGCAGGCTCGCCGGAGTCGACGTTCCGCGAAGTCTCCCGGGTCGTGTTGAGCAGCCTCGCCTTCTCCGGCGTCGCCTTCGCCGTCCTCGTCATCGTACGGATCGTCCATCCGGCATGGATGCCTGACCCCAGGCGGTTACTCGAGCCCCGGGGCTCCTACGCCAGGGACCACTACCAGCTCCTCTTTCGGACGCTCGTGCTGGAAGCGTCGCTCGCCCTGGCTGCGGTGTGGGCCTGGCATCTGATCCTCGCCAAGCGGCAGAGCGGGGCGACGATCCGCCCGGTCAGCGCCTGGACGCAGGTGTTCAAGCGCGACCGCCCGAAGGACCACGACACCTACGCGCGCGTCCGCCTCCACGACGGGGTTGTCTACTCCGGGCTGGTCGCCCACTTCAGCGCGGACCTGGAGGTGGATGGGCGGGAACTGATCCTGGCGCCACCGTTGGCGTCGAGCACCGGCGACAAGCCGACGACGGCGCTGCCGGTCGTGTATCAGCGGGTGGTGATCCGGGGCAGCGCCATCGACGTCCTGAGCGTCGAGTATCGCCCCAAGCGCCGGCACAACGCCGCAGCGCAGTCCGCTTCCGAGTCCATGACCAGAAGCTCGCCCGCAACCCAGGGTGAGCAAGAACGAGTGCAGGACGACCCACGGGACAGTGCCGCTTGGACACAACAGTCGTAACGACCACCGTCGTCGGGGCACTGGCGGGTGTGACTGCCGGTCTCGGCGGTGCCGCTATCGCGGTCCGCACCCAGCAAGCGCACGAGCGGCATCGGCAACGTGAGCGGGCCGCAGAGGTGTTCGGGTTGATGGGGCCGCTCCTGGTCGAGCTGAATCCCGACCGCATCCTTTTCAACCTTCCCGTTGTCCAACCCGGACAGCCGGACCCGATGAACGAGACCCTGCGGCTGCTCGGCGAGCGGACACGTGCAGTGCGGGAGCAGCTCTCCGCGCTTGCTGTCTGGTGGCCAACAGCCCACGGGTCGGCGTTGGCGCAGCGGTTACAGGTCGCGCTCTTCAACACCTGGATCGCCGATGGCTGGCTGGTCTCCGACCACCGCAAGAACAGAGACACAACGGTCCCGCGAGGAAGAGCCCAGAACGACTGGAACGAGGCGCAGTCACTCGCGGACGAGTTGCGGGCGGAGATTCGCGGGCGGGCTACGCCAGCCCGAACCTCGCCTCGCGTGGGCCTGGCCGCCCCTGGACCCTCGCGTCCCTTGGGATAGCCCGCACGGCGAACCTCGCGATGACCGGCTCGTGCTCTCCCGCGCCCAGAGCCAGGAATGCCCCAGGCCTGCTGGAGTCGGTCAGGCTAGCAGCCTGAGTCCACGCCGATCTTGCACGCGGTCAACACGATCAGCTCCCCGGTCGCCACCTTCGACCCGGCCGACGGCGACTGCTTGACCACCTTCCAGTTGCGGTCGATCACCTGCTGGCGACCCGCCCCGGTCGCGTCGCGGCTGTCCAGGTTGAAGAAGCCGGCAGCCTGCATCGTGTCCTGCGCGAGCTGGAGATCCTTGCCAACCACGTTGGGCACCACGCCCGCCTGTGGCTGTGCTGGTGCCGTGGTCGTGGGCGCTGCGGTGGTGGTTGGTGCCGCCGTGGCGGGCGGCGCGGTGGTGGTTGGTGCCGCCTGCTGCTGCCCGCCGCTGCCCGAACACGCGGCCAGCGCCAGCACCAGCGCGGCCCCGACGATGATGGTGATGGTTCTGGTCCTCATGGGTTCCCCTCCTGGTAGTGACCGGCCGCCCCTTGGGTTCCCCCACGCGAGGCGGCCAGTCGTTCGCACTGCCCGTCATGCTCCAGGCGCATCGCCCCATTCCAGCTCCGCCACGCGCTCGGCCAGCTTGTCGGCCAGCTCATGCAGACGCGCCGCCGAGGCGCCCGTCATCAGGTCGCTGGCGCCGATGGCCGCGGTGGTGCCGATCCAGCCGAGCAGCAGCCACACCCGCCGGGCGCCGACGTCGGCATCCGCCGCCCGGCCGATCTCGTCCAGGAGGCGCACGGTCGCGGCCAGCCTGGCGCTCCGGCCGTACCAGCGGGCGCTCACGATTCCCCCTCGATGCGCTGATGAAAGACGCTGTGGCGCTGCTGCGCGCCGGGCGAGGCCGGGACGATGGCGCAGCACAGCCCGCAGACCGCCAGCGGCGCCGAGCCGTCCCCGCCGAGGATCTGGACGCGAACCTCCAGCGGCCAGTACGGGCCGACCGCCGGCTGGCCACGGCGCTCATCCCGGACGTTGTCCACAGGTTGTGGATTTCTGGCGCGGGCCTGCTGGCGCCGGCTGGTGGTCGGCATCTACTCCCCCTCGTAGTCGTCAAGGTCGTAGTCGGGGTCGATGCCCGCATCCAGCAGGTCATCCCGCCAGCGGTCGACCTCGGTCTGCTCGTCCTCGAACGAGGCCAGGTCGTCGCGCTCGGGTGGGCGGTCGCTCATCACTGGCCGCCGTTCGTGGCGGCGGCGCTGCCCCAGGCGGCGAGCAGGTGCGAGCAGAACCCGTAGGCCGGGCACGAGCAGTAGGCGCGGGCGGCGCCATGCTCCAGCGTCAGGATCTCCACCCGGTAGATGCCCGACCGTCCCCGCACCACCGCGCGCACAAACCAGACGGGCGGCAGCGCGACGCCGGCCGCCAGCATGACCTCGCGGACTTCGGGCGCCATCCCGTTGACGACGGTCAGGCGGACCGCGCCGGTGCGGACGAGCTGGCGGGCCCGGTCGTAGACGTGGCGGGAGACGCCGGAGGCTTCCAGGTCGAAGGTGATCGTGGTCGGCCGGTCGATGGTGGTCTGCATAGTGGTGGTGCCCCCTCGCTGGTAGAATGCGGTTTCCCCGCAAAACCCAGCGTAAGCCCGCACCCCGTATCCCGTCAATGCCCCGCACGGATCGGCTATGCTTGGCCCATGAGTGCCCCCGATGACCTGCTGACGCAGCGCGAGGCCGCCGCGTACCTCGGCGTGTCCATCAGCAGCCTGGAGCGCTGGCGTGCCAAGGGCATCGGCCCCAAGGTGACCTGGTTCGGCGCCCGGCCCCGCTACCGGCGCAGCGACCTCGACGAGTACCGGCGCAAGGGCGAGCCGAAGTAGGACTGGAGTTCTCCAACTGGATGTCGCTGTTCCTGGCCAAGAGCCAGGGCATCGACCTCACCCTGATCGCCGACGGCGACAAGGCCAGGCCCGGCTTCAGCGGCGTGTTCGTGATGCCCAACTCCCCCATCAAGACCCCAGCCGACCTGGCCGGCAAGAAGATCGCGGTGAACACGCTCAACAACGTCGGCGGCCTGGTGATCAGCGCGGTGCTGCAGTCGCAGGGCGTCGACCCCAAGAGCATCAAGTTCGTCGAGGTGGGCTTCCCGGACATGGGCGCCACGCTGCAGCGCGGCGACGTCGACGCCGTGTGGGTGGTGGAGCCGTTCACCACCGCGGTCAAGGCGACCCTGAACGCCAGGGCGATCATCGACCCGTTCTCGGGCCCGACGGCCGCGCTGCCGGTCGGCGGCTACGCGGTCACCAAGCAGTTCGCCGACAAGAACCCCAAGACGGTGGCGGCCTTCTTCCGCGCGCTCGACAAGGCGGTGGCCGACGCCAACGCCGACCGCAGCAAGGTCAACGAGGTCGTGCCCACCTACATCAAGATCGACGCGGCCGCGGCCTCCAAGGTGACCCTGCCGATCTACAGCGCCACCCCCAACGCCACCGAGCTGCAGCGGGTGGCTGACCTCATGCAGCAGTTCGGCAACCTGAGCCAGCGCCTGGACGTGGCCTCGTTCACCCGCGTCAGCGGGTGAACCATGGCCTCGGTGGCCGCGCGGAGGGTGCGGCGGGCTGTGCGAGCCCCCCGGCTCGCCAGGGGGCTGGTGGGCGCCGTCGCGTGCTTCGCCCTGGCCGAGGCCATCACCCGGCTGGAACTGGTCGACCCTCGCTACCTCCCGCGGGCGTCGACCGTTCTGGCGCGGCTGGTGGGGCTCCTCGGCCAGGCCGAATTCCTGACCGCCGTGGCCGCCACGCTCCAGGCGTGGGCGATCGGCCTGGCCATCGCGGTCGCCGCGGCGGTGCCCGCCGGCATCCTGCTGGGATCCTCGCGCCGCTGCTACCAGGCCACCAGGGCGCTGGTCGAGTTCCTGCGGCCGATCCCCTCGGTCGCGCTGATCCCGCTGGCGATCCTGCTGTTCGGCCAGGGCCTGCAGCTCAAGACCTCGCTGATCGCCTACGCCTCGTTCTGGCCGCTGTTGTTCAACACCGTCTACGGCGTCCAGGACGTCGACCCGATCGCCAAGGACACCGCCCGCTCCTTCGGCCTCGGGCGGCTGGCGGTCCTCGGCCGGGTGACGCTGCCGGCGGCGTCGCCGTTCATCGCCACCGGGGTGCGCGTGGCCTCGGCGATCGCGCTGATCCTGGCCATCTCCACCGAGCTGCTGGCCGGCGCGGCGGGCGGCATCGGCAGCTTCATCCTGCGGGCCAGCTCGGGCGGCGGCAACGCCGACCTGGTCTACGCGGCCACGGCCATGACCGGGGTGCTCGGCCTGGTGCTCAACTGGGCGCTGCTGCTGGTGGAGCGCAGGGCGCTGGCCTGGCAGCAGCAATCGGAGCTGGCCAGGTGAGCACCCAGACCGTGAGCACCCGGCCGCTGCGGCGGCGGGCCCGCTGGCGCCCCGCCGACCCGGTCGGGATGGCACTGCGCTGGCTGGTGCTGCTGGTGGTGGCGGTCGCCTGGCAGCTCGCCACCATGGGCGGGCGCTCGATCTTCTTCCCGCCGCTCACCGAGATCCTGAGCCAGGCGCGAACGTCCTGGCTGTCGGGCCCGGCCTCCTCCGCGTTCCTCACGCCCGCGGTGGCCAGCGACGTGCTGCCGAGCCTCGGCCGGCTGCTCGGCGGCTGGCTGCTGGCGGTGGCCGCCGGCGTCTCGGTCGGCACCGCCATCGGCCTGGTCCGCAACCTCGCCGACTACCTCGACCCGGTGATCGAGTTCGTGCGCGCCATCCCGCCTCCGGCGATGATCCCCCCGTTCCTGGTGGTGCTGGGGCTCGGCTCCGACATGAAGATCGCGCTGATCGCGGTCGGCGTGGTGTGGCCGATCCTGCTCAACACCATCGACGGGGTGCGCTCGGTGGACCCGGTGCTGATGGACACCGCGGCCACCGGCGGCATCGGCTTCACCATCGTCCAGGCCGAGCGGAGCTTCGCGATCAAGCAGATGTGGGCGGGTATCCTACTGCTCGGGGTGCTCGGGTACCTGCTCAACAGTTTGCTGCTGCTGGTCGAGCGAGGCGTGCTCGCCTGGCATCGCGGCGCTCGTGGGACACAGGAGAGCGCATGACCACGGCTGATCACGCGGCGGTCCCCTCGGGCGTCTCGTCGAGCCCGCTGCTGGAGGTGGTCGACCTCGGCCACAGCTACGGGCAGCCGGACGCGCCCGCGGTGATCGAGGGGCTGAGCTTCTCGGTGGGCGCGGCCGAGCTGGTCTGCATCGTGGGGCCGTCCGGCTGCGGCAAGACCACCCTGCTGCGCCGCGTGGGCGGGTTGCTGGAGCCGCGGGGCGGCACGGTGGTGCTGGAGGGCGAGCAGGTCAGCGGCGTGCCGGACGACATCGCGATGGTGTTCCAGGACTACAGCCGCTCGCTGTTCCCCTGGCTGCGGGTCGGCCGCAACGTCGACTTCCCGCTGGCGCGGCGCGGGCTCGGCAAGCGGGAGCGGGCCGAGCGGGTGCGCCAGAGCCTGGCCGCGGTGGGGCTGGAGGAGGTCGCCGACCGCTACCCCTGGCAGCTCTCCGGCGGGATGCAGCAGCGCGTGGCGATCGCCAGGGCGCTGGCCTACCGGCCCCGCCTGCTGCTGATGGACGAGCCCTTCGCCTCGGTCGACGCGCAGACCCGGGCCGACCTCGAGGACCTGGTGCTGGAGGTCCGCGACCGCTTCCAGATGACGGTGCTGTTCGTGACGCACGACATCGACGAGAGCGTCTACCTTGGGGACCGCGTGCTGGTGCTGTCTCGGGCACCCGCTAGGCTGGTGGCCGAGATTCCCGTGCCCCTGCCCCACCCGCGCGACCAGATCGCCACCAAGGAGCTGGACGCCTTCGTCAAGCTCCGCGCCGAGGTCGGCCGGCTGATCCGCTCGCGCAGAGCGGTCGGTGTGCGCTGAGCGGGCGCGCGGCTGGGATGCACCCCGACGGCCAGGAGAGCGAGGCGATGGTGTCAGGACCGATCGACGACCGATTCCTTTCGCTGCCGCGCGAGCGGCTCGCGGACGCGGCGCTGGCGCGCGCAAGGGCACTCGGCGCCGCGCACGCCGACTTCCGCCTGGAGCTGCTGCGCGACCAGGCCATGCGCCTGCGCGACGGCCGGCTCGAATCCTCCGGCGAGGGCGAGACCAGCGGCTTCGCCGTCCGCGTGGTGGCGGACGGGAGCTGGGGCTTCGCCGCCGGCGTCGACCTGACCACCGACGAGGCGGCGCGCGTGGCCGAGCAGGCCGTTGAGGTGGCGCGCACCAGCAGGGCGATCAATTCCGAGCCGGTGGAGCTGGCGGACGAGCCCGCCTACCAGGACGCCACCTGGGTGTCGGAGTACCAGGTCAACCCCTTCGACGTCCCGGAGAGCGACAAGCAGGAGCGGCTGCGCGAGTGGAGCGCCCGCCTGCTGGCCGCCGAGGGCGTCAGCCACGTCGACGCCGAGCTGCTGGCCGTCCAGGAGAACAAGTTCTACGCCGACCTGGCCGGCACCGTCACCACCCAGCAGCGGGTGCGCATCGCCCCGGAGCTGACGGCGGTGTGGATCGACTCGGACGGCGGCCGCTTCGACTCCATGCGGACCTTGGCGCCGCCCGCCGGCCGCGGCTACGAGTACCTGGACGGCGCCGGCTGGGACTGGGAGCGCGAGCTGGAGGAGCTGCCAGAGCTGCTGCTGGAGAAGTCCAGGGCGCCGTCGGTCCAGGCCGGCAGCTACGACCTGGTGGTGGACCCGACCAACCTCTGGCTCACCATCCACGAGTCGATCGGGCACGCCACCGAGCTGGACCGCGCGCTCGGCTACGAGGCCAACTACGCCGGCACCTCGTTCGCCACCTTCGACAAGCTCGGCGCGCTGCGCTACGGCTCCCCGGTGATGCACGTCACCGGCGACCGCGTCGCCGACCACGGCCTGGCCAGCATCGGCTGGGACGACGAGGGCGTGGCCACCCAGCGGTGGGACCTGATCCGCGACGGCGTGCTGGTCGGCTACCAGCTCGACCGGCGGATCGCGCGGCTGAAGGGGCTGGGCCGTTCCAACGGCTGCGCCTACGCGGACGCGCCCTTCCACTTCCCGATCCAGCGCATGGCCAACGTGTCGCTGCAGCCCGCCGTCGGCGGCCCGTCCACCGAGGGGCTGATCGGCGGGGTCGAGCGCGGCATCTACGTGCTCGGCGACAAGTCCTGGTCGATCGACATGCAGCGTTACAACTTCCAGTTCACCGGGCAGCGCTTCTACCGGATCGAGGGCGGCCGCCTGGCCGGGATGCTGCGCGACGTCGCCTACCAGGCGACCACCACCCAGTTCTGGGGCTCCATGGAGGCGGTCGGCGGCCCGCAGACGTACCTGCTCGGCGGGACGTTCACCTGCGGCAAGGGCCAGCCGGGCCAGGGCGCGCCGGTCAGCCATGGCGCCCCGGCCGCGCTGTTCCGCGGCGTCCGCATCCTCAACACCGTCAAGGAGGGCGGCCGGTGACCCCCCAGGAGCTCGTCGAGCGCGCGCTGCAGCGCTCCCGTAGCGACGGCTGCGTCGTGCTCGCGCAGGAGTCGAGCACCGCCAACCTGCGCTGGGCCAATAACACGCTCACCACCAACGGCGTCGCCCGCACGCGCGACCTCACCGTCATCGCGGTGGTCGCCGGCGCCGAGGGCACCTCCGCCGGGGTGGTCAGCCGCAGCGGCGTCACCCTCGACGGCGTCCAGGACATGGTGGAGGCGGCCGACGCCAAGGCCCGCTCGCTGCCGCCCGCCGCCGACGCCGAGCCGCTGCTGGATGGCGGCCTGGCGGGGCCGGGATGGGACGCTCCCCCGGCCACCACCTCGATCCAGACGTTCGCGACGCTGGCGCCGGAGCTCGGGGAGCTGTTCCAGGCGGCACCCGCCGCCGGCCGCACCCTCTACGGCTACGCGGAGCACGACGTCACCACCACGTACCTGGGCACCTCGACCGGGATCCGGCTGCGCCACGACCAGCCGAGCGCCAGGATCGAGCTGACCGGGCGGTCGACCGACGGCAGCCGCTCCGCCTGGGCGGGCCACGCCGCCCGTTACCTGTACTGGACGGCGGTGGCGCTGGACGCTCACGAGGGGCGGACCGTGTTCAGCCGGCCGGGCGGCGGCACCCGCGTCGGCGAGCGCATCTCCGACCTGCCCATGACGCTGCGCAGCGACCCTGGCCTGGCGGGCCTGGAGTGCGTGCCGTTCGTGGCCACCGGCTTCTCCAGCCGGCACGCCTCGATCTTCGACAACGGCATGCCGCTGCGGCCGACCGACTGGATCCACCAGGGCCAGCTCGCCGCGCTGGTGGGCACCAGGCACGCCGCCGGCGTGACCGGGCTGGAGCCGCGGCCGTTCGTGGACAACCTCCAGCTCACCGGGCCCTCCAGCGATGGCGACATCGACAGCATCGTCGCCGCCACGCAGCGGGGCCTGCTGCTGACCTGCCTGTGGTACGTCCGCGAGGTCGACCCGGAGACGCTCCTGCTCACCGGCCTGACCCGGGACGGGGTCTTCATGGTCGAGGACGGCGAGGTGACCGGCGCGGTCAACAACTTCCGCTTCAACGACAGCCCCGTTGACCTGCTCGGCCGCCTGGAGGCGATCGGTCCGAGCGAGCCGGCCCTGCCGCGCGAGTTCGGCGACTACTTCAGCCGCGCCGAGATGCCGCCGATCCGCGTCGCCGACTTCCACATGAGCTCGGTCAGCCCCGCCTCGTAGTGGTGACCGCGGGCGCCGTGGGCACGTGCCCGGCTGGACCGGGCGCCGCGCGCGGGTCGCCGCCGGCGGCGGGGCGCGCGAAATGGGCGCGCAGCCAGCAACGCCAGCGAGCCCAGGCTCCTGGCCGGTTCAGCTCCCGCAGGAGCTGCTCTCGTCGCTGCGAGACCCGCAGACGCTCCTCCTGGCCGACCTTTCAGGCAAACGAGCCGCTGGAGGTTGGCTGGTACACCATGCCTTCAGGGTAGCGCGCACCCTCCAGGGGCTGCAGGTGGCATGCTCTGGTCGTGACGACCTCGACGCTGGGCTACGCGATCCTGGGCCTGCTGGCCAGGCAGCCGTGCTCGGGCTACGAGCTGGCGGCGCGGTTGCGCGCGCCCGTCGGCTACTACTGGACCGCCCGCCACAGCCAGATCTACCCGGAGCTGGAGCGGCTTGGGTGACCCGCCCGCCGGCGCCACGGGCGCCCCGCGACGAGCTGCTGCTCAAGACGTACGCGCTGTGGCTGGCCGATCCGGTCGAGGCGGTGACGCTGTTCCGCAAGCAGGCCGACGAGCACGCCGAGCGGCTGGCCGAGTACGAGGCGATCAGGGCTCGGGCTGAGGGCCGCCACGGCGGCGCGCCCCCGCCGGTGGAGTCGCCGGACTTCGGCTCCTACGCCACCCTGCTGCTGGGCATCAGCCACGAACGCGACCACCTCTCCTGGTGCCGCTGGCTGATCGAGTGCCTGGAGTCGGGCACCATCCCCGACGAGCGCTGAGGCCGGCCCCCGCTCAGGCGAGCCGCTCGACGGTGATGGCGGTGAGCTCGTCGAGGCGGTCGAGGATGGTGCTGGCCCGTGCGGCGGCGTCGTCGTCGAGCGGGTAGCGCTGCGAGGGGATGGCGATCACGCGCATGCCTGCCGCGGCGGCGGAGCGGACGCCGTTGCTGGAGTCCTCGACGGCGGCGCAGCCGCGCGGGTCCGCGCCGAGCCGGGCGGCGACCTCCAGGTAGGCGTCGGGGGCGGGCTTGCCGTGGGCGACCTCCTCGGTGGAGACGACCGCGCCGAACTGCCCCGCCAGGCCGCTGACCTGCAGCACCAAGCCGATGAGCCGGCGTGGCGAAGAGCTGGCGAGCCCCAGCGGCCAGCGCTCGGCCAGCCGCCCGACCGCGGCGACCGCGCCGTCCAGCAGCGGCGGCCGGTCCCCGTAGCGCTCCGCCATCCGGTCGAGCACCTGGGTGGCGACCACCTCCGGCGGCCGGTCGACACCCAGCTCCTCGGACAGGTAGGCCGCCCATTCGGCGGTGCTCATGCCCATGAGCCGCCGCTGGCTGTCGGGCTGCCAGCGCCCGCCGTGCTCGGCGACGTAGGCGCGCCGCACCTCCTCCCACACCGGCTCGGAGTCGATCAGCACGCCGTCCAGGTCGAAGGCGACCGCGGCCACCGGTGAAACCATCAGCCCTCCCAACTGTCCCGCGGCGCCGCCGGTCGGGGCGCCGCGCCCAAGTGCGGTGGGTGGAGGCGCGGGCCCGTCAGGCCCAGACCTCCTCGAGCACGCGAAGGGTGTTGCCGCCGACGACCGCTCGGATCTCGTCGTCCGACCAGTCGTGGGCGACCAGCCAGCCGATGACGTTGCCGAAGCACTCCCCCGGGTTCTCCAGCCCGTCCACGTAGTCGACCCTCGGGAACTGGAGGTCACCGCGCGCCTGCGAGATCGACAGCTGCTCGGCGAACGCCTCGTGCAGGCCGACGTGGTCGCCGAACAGCGTGTCAGGGCCGAAGGTCACGTGCTCGACGCCGACCAGCTCCACGCAGTAGGTGAAATGGTCCATCACCGAGTCCAGGCTGTGGCGCGGGTGGGCGGCCGACAGCGTGGTGTGGGGCGCGGCCTCGACGCCGATGATCCCGCCGCGCTCGGCGCACGCCCGGATCACGCTGTCCGGCTTCATCCGCCGGGAGTCCCACACCGCCCGCGCACCGGCGTGGGTGATCAGCACGGGCACGCGGCTGGCCTCGATCACGTCCAGGCAGGTCTGGTCGCCGGAATGGGACACGTCGATGGCGATGCCGAGCCGGTTCATCCGCTCGACCGCGCGCTCGCCGAAGGCCGTCAGGCCGCCGTCGCGCCGCTCGCGCAGGCCCGAGCCGAGCGCGTTGGCCTCGCTGTAGGCGATGCCCATCTGCCGCACGCCCAGGCCGTAGAGCACGTCGATGCGGTCGACCTCGTTCTCGATCGGCGTGGCCGCCTCCAGCCCGGCCACCAGCGCGAGCCGGCCGGTGTCGTGCGCCAGCCGGATGTCGGCCAGCGACTCGGCGCGGAACACGAAGTCCTGGTGGGCGATGTCGCAGAAGCGGTGGCCGAGGTCGTAGATGGTGTCGTCCCACTTCCAGCCGGCCTGGCTGGTGATGCAGGAGGTGCCGTCCATGAAGTTGTCGAACAGGGCGGTCAGGCCCGAGCGGGCCAACCCCTCGTAGCCGGTACGGTGGCGCCCGGTGCGGATCAGGTCGAAGGTCTCGGTGATGTCGTCGGGGAAGACCGTGGGGTGCTCGTGCAGCGAGATGACGATGCTGTCGGCGAGCAGGCGGCTGGCGCGCTGGCGCTGGGAGTCGCTGAGCTCGAGCCGGTGGCCGGGCACCCGGCCGATCTCCGGCGCGAGCTTGAACTCCTTGTAGTCCCGCCCGGGCTCCAGGTACTCGAACGACTTGTAGCCGGTGTAGCGCGGCGACGGTGGCTGCATCTTGCCTCCTGCGTGCGTCGCTTCGGGAGCCGGTCCGCCCCGATTGTGACGGATCATGGTCGAGTATCGAGGCTGGCGTCGCGGGCCCGTCGGGGAGGAGGCGGCATGGGGCTGGAGCGGATCGGTGAGGCGGTCAGGCAGCGGCGGGTGTCCGCGGTGGAGCTGGTGCGCCAGTCGCTGGAGCGCATCGAGCGGCTCGACGGCGAGCTGGGCGCGGTGGTGGCGCTCCGCGCCGAGCGGGCGCTGGAGGAGGCGGGCGCGCTCGACCGCCGCGCCGCCGGCGGGGCGCCGCTGGGGCCGCTGGCCGGCGCTCCCCTGCTGGTCAAGGACATCGAGGACGTGGAGGGCATGCCCACCACCTTCGGCTCGCTGCTGTTCAAGGACGCGCCGCCGGCCAGCGCCGACGGCCTGGTCACCGGCCGGCTGCGGGCGGCGGGCGCGATCGTGGTCGGCAAGACCAACCTGCCGGAGTTCGCCGCCCAGGGCTACACCACCAACAGCCTGTTCGGCGTCACCCGCAATCCCTGGGCGCTCCGGTGGTCGCCGGGCGGCTCCAGCGGCGGCTCGGGCGCGGCGCTGGCCGCCGGGATGGTGCCGCTGGCCACCGCCACCGACGGCGGCGGCTCGATCCGGATCCCGGCGGCGCTGTGCGGGCTGGCCGGCATCAAGCCGTCCGGCGGGCTGATCGGCCGCCGCCCGATCCCGGACTGGATCGACCTGTCGACCGACGGGCCGCTGGCCACCTCCGTCGAGGACCTGCGCCTGCTGCTGGCGATCGAGGCCGGGCCGGTGGCCGGCGACCCCACCGCCCTGCCGGTGCCGCCGGCCCTGGAGCGCGGCGAGCGGCCCGCCAGGCCCGGCAGGGTGCTGGCCGCGCCGCGCTTCGTCCCGTGGGGCCCGCTGCCCGCCGACGTGGCGGAGCTGTTCGACGCGGCGCTGCTGGCGCTGGAGCGCGACCTGGGGCTGGCGATCGAGCCGGTCGAGCCGGAGCGGATCTTCCGCGCCGGCAATCTCGACGAGGACTGGCTGACGCTGACCACCACCGAGCACGCCCACAAGCTCGGTCGCGACACCATCGAGGCGAACCGGCACCTGCTGCACCCCGCCGGCAGGGCCTTCCTGGAGCACGGGCTGCGCACGCCGATCGAGGAGTACCTGGCCGCCAGGCGGCGCCGCTTCGAGTACGTCCGCGAGCTGGACGAGCTGCTCGGCGCCGACGGCGTGATCGTCACCCCGACGCTGGCGTCGGCCGGCTGGCTGGCCGAGGGCAAGATGCCGGGCAGCCGCCACTTCGGCATTCCCGACGAGGTCTACAACACCGCGCCGGCCAACGTCACCGGCCACCCCTCGCTGTCGCTGCCGGCCGGCCACTTCGGCTCCGGCGTCCGCTTCGGCCTGCAGTTCACCGGGCCCCGCTTCCGCGACGACCTGCTGCTGGACCTCGGCGAGGCATGGCAGCGCGCCCGCCCGTGGCCGCCGGTCGCCGACGGCTACGAGCCGTTCGACCTGCCCTCCTGAGACCGGCGGCCAGATTGTCCCGGGCGGCGCCGGCAGCCGCACGCCGAAGTGCTCCAGCAGCGCCTGGCGGAACGCCGGCTCGCCGTCGATGGGGCGCTCCGAGCGGTGGCCGCCGTCGGTCACGATCAGGCGGCTTGCCGTCCAAGCCGATCCGCTCCAGGTACGCGCCGACGTCGACCATCGCCGCCCTACCAGGCGCCCCCGGCGATCTCGTCCAGGGTGTCCAGCGGCACGGGCCCGCTCGACAGCAGCGCGTCGTGGAAGGCGCGCAGGTCGAAGGCCGCGCCGAGGTGGTCGCGGGCCTGGTCGCGGAGCGAGCGGATGCGCAGCCGCCCGACCATGTAGGCGGTCGCCTGCCCCGGCCAGGCGATGTAGCGGTCGAGCTCGTTGGCGATGTTGCTCTCCGACAGGGCGGTGTTGTCGCGCATGAAGCCGATCGCGCGGTCGCGGCTCCAACCGAGCGCGTGCATGCCCGTGTCGACCACCAGCCGGCAGGCGCGCCAGGCATCGAACGAGACCATCCCGAGCCGCTCCAGGTCGCCCCGGTAGAGGCCGAGCTCGTCGGCGAGCCGCTCGCAATACAGCGCCCACCCCTCGCAGTAGCTGGTCACGTACGCGAAGCGCCGGAACTCCGGGATGGCCTCCAGGCGCTGCGCGAGCGCGAACTGGAGGTGATGCCCTGGGAGGCTCTCGTGGAAGCTGAGGGCGTCGTACTCGAAGCGCGTGCGGCTGGCCGGCGCGTAGGTGTTGACCTCGAAGATGCCCGGCCGGGCACCGTCGGCGCTGGGCGGCAGGTAGTAGCCGAGCACCGCGTCCTTGGCCTCGACCGGGTCAATCGCCTCGACCTGGCAGGGCGCGATCTGGTAGGCCAGGAACGCCTCTGGCAGGGCCTCCTCGGCGCGCCGCAGCGCGTCGCCGGCGGCGGCCAGGATCTCCTCGGCGGTCTCGAAGCGCAGCGACGGGTCGTCCCGCAGGCGGCCGAGCACCTCGGGGACGCTGCTGGCGCCCAGTGCGCGGCCGCCGAACTCGGCGAATTCCGCGTGCAGGCCGTCCAGCAGGTCCAGTCCGATCCGGTGGATCACCTCGGGCGCCAGGTCGGTGGTGGTGTGGAGGCGCACGGCGGCGTCGTAGGCGCCCAGACCACCCTCGACGTTGACGACTCCGGCGTGGTCGTCGTCGCGGGCGGCCGGCGCCAGCTCCTCGGCGAGCGCGCTGCGGTAGCGGCCCATCGCCGGCCGCACCACCGTGCGGACGATCTCGGCGGCCTCGGCCCGCCAGGCCTCGGCGTCCACCCCCTCGGGCGGCTCGGGGCGCAGCAGCGGGTCGTCCTTCAGGTCGGAGGCGAGGTAGTCGTCGAGCTGCGCGACCGCCTGGGCCACCCCTCTGGCGGTCGGGAGGCGGCCCTCGCGCGCGGCCTCCAGGTGCCTGGCGAGCGCGCCGTCCAGGTAGCCGCCGAGCTTGCGGCAGCGGTCCAGGTAGTCGCGGGCGCGCCGCGGCTCGTTCAGCGGGGCGCGGGGCACCAGCGTCAGCACGCGGGTCTGAGCGCCGACCGAGGTGGCGGTGACCGCCAGCTCGTCGAGCCGGCCGCCCAGCTCCTCGCGCTCGTCGGCGGCCAGGCGCAGCAGCATCGAGCGGCTGACGCGCTCGTCGGGCGTCAGCGTCGCCGGGTCCAGGCGGGCCACCTCGGCGCCGAGGCGCTCCAGCTCGGCGATGCGCGCGCTGTCCGCCTCGCGGCTGGGGTCGGGCACCTCGGCGTCGTAGCCGGTCACGCCGAACTCGGTGGCGGTGAAGGGGTCCGCCGCCATCCACGAGCGGAAGTAGGCGTCGCAGAGCCGGGCGAGCTGGGAGTCCATGCCGGTACCCTACCAGCCGCCGGCCAACCCAACCGTTGGGCGTGCCGGAGCGATCCGATCTCACGTTTGGCGGGCCGCCAGCGTCAACAGGGTGCGATGTTGAAGCCATTCGAAGAGGTCGTGGCCGAGCACGGGCCGACCGTCCTGCGCGTCTGCCGGGCGGTGCTCGGCCCGGTGGAGGCCGAGGACGCCTGGTCGGAGACGTTTCTGGCGGCCATGCGCGCCTATCCCGGGCTACCTCCGGACAGCAACGTGCAGGCCTGGCTGGTCACCATCGCCCACCGCAAGGCGCTGGACCAGCACCGCGCCCGCGCCCGCAACCCGGTCGCCGTCGGCACGGTGCCGGAGCGGCCAAGCACGCGGGGCGTGCCCGGCGCCAGGGACACGGAGCTGTGGGACGCGCTGGCGTCGCTGCCGCGCAAGCAGCGCCAGGCCGTCGCCTACCACTACCTCGCGGGCATGCCGTACGCCCTGATCGGCCCGATCCTCGGCAACAGCGAGGCCGCCGCCCGCAGAGCCGCCGCCGACGGGATCAGGGCCCTGCGTGCCGCCTACCGGGAAGGAGCGTTCCGATGAACACCACCGACGAGACGCCGAGCGCCGAGGAGCTGTTCCAGGCCCTGCCGCCGGTCGACGAGGAGGCCAGGCGGCGCCTGCACGGGCGGCTGGTCGACGACGCGGCAGCCGCCGGCATCCTCGACGTCGCCTACCGCACGATCGACACCCCGGTGGGGTCGCTGCTGCTGGCCGCGACCGAGCAGGGGCTGGTGCGGGTCGCCTACCCGAGCCAGGGCCACGAGCAGGCGCTGGCGAAGCTGGCCGAGCTGGTCAGCCCGCGCATCCTGCTGGCGCCGCGACGGCTGGAGGAGGTCGCGCTCCAGCTCGACGAGTACTTCGCCGGCCACCGCGACCGCTTCGACCTGCCGCTGGACTGGCGCCTGTCGCACGGCTTCCGCCGCCAGGTGCTCGGCTACCTGCCGCGCATCGGCTACGGGCAGACGGCCAGCTACGCGGCGGTGGCCGCCGCGGCGGGCAACCCCAGGGCGGTGCGCGCCGTGGGGACGGCCTGCGCGACCAACCCGCTGCCGATCGTCGTCCCCTGCCATCGCGTGGTGCGGTCGGACGGGACCATGGGCGGCTACGCCGGCGGCCCCCAGGCCAAGCGGGCCCTGCTCACCCTGGAGGCCGCCGCCTGAGCCCGCGCGGGGCCCGGGCGGGCCGGGCCGAGCGGGCCCGGGCGTCAGACGCAGGAGCTTCCCTTGACCACGGCGCTGCCCTGCCGCACGGTGGGCCCGCCGCCCGGGTGCAGCGCGTGCCGGACGCCCGCGCGGATCTGGGCGATCCGGGGGATCGGGTAGCCCTTGGCGTCGCGGCCCGAGTAGCGCGGCGGGCCGAGCCCCAGGGTGGTGACCCGGGCGCCGCGCAGCTGGGTCGCCAGGCTGGCGAGCCGCGGCAGCTCGCCGGAGGGGATGTTGGTGGACACGCTCCGGCGGGCGACCCGGAGCAGCTTGGGTAGCGCCCGCAGCAGGGTCGGCACGTTCGTCTGCGAGGCCAGGCCCGCCAGCAGGCAGCGCTGCCTGCGCATGCGGTGGTAGTCGTCGTCGGCGCTGCGTGAGCGGACGTAGGCGAGCGCGCGGCGGCCGTCGAAGTGGTAGCTGCCGGGGCCGACGTTCACGCTCGGCCCGAGACGGCCGTCCCCCACCGGTGACGACACCCGGTCCTTCACGTGCTCGGTGACCCGCACCGTCACCCCGCCGAGCGCGTCGACCACGTCGACGAAGCCCTCCAGGTCCACCAGCGCGTAGTAGTCGATCTTCAGGCCGGTGAGCTTCTCAGCCGCCCTGGTCACCGCCATGGCGCCACGGTCGGGGCCTTCCGGGAAGTGGCTCGGGTTGGCCTCGGCGTAGCGGTACAGGGCGTTCAGCAGGTCGGGGAAGCAGTGACAGGAGAAGGCGGTGCCCGCTTTGCCCGGCAGCGGCACGCGGGTGACGTTGCGCGGCAGGCCGATCAGCGCCACCTGCCTGGTCGCGGGGTCGAGGCTGGCGATGATCATGGTGTCGGTGCGCAGGCCCACCCGGCCGGCGCCCGCGTCGCCGCCGAGCAGCAGCACGGTGAGCCGTCCGGACCAGCCGGGCTGCTCGGGGGAGGCGTTGGCTTTGGAGTCGGACCAGCCGGGGAGCTGGCTGGCCAGCCCGCCGCCCTTGCCGAAGATCGAGGTGACCGTCTGGTAGGCCTGGGCGTTGTAGTAGCCGGCGATCGCGTGCGGCGCGACGGTGATGGCCGCCAGGCCGAGCAGCGCGGCGCAGGCGATCGGCACCCGCGCCCAGGTGGGCAGCCGCGACGCCTGGCCTTCCCGGCCGAGCTGGTAGGCGTCGAAGACCGCGAACAGCCGGAAGGCCGCGACCAGTGCGTTGCCGACCAGCAGCGCTCCCAGCACCGATGGCCGCAGCACCAGGCTGACCATCGAGCCGCCGTCGCGGACCAGCAGCGTGCCAAGGAACACCAGCGGCAGCAGCCCGAACCCCAGCAACAGGAGCCCGCGGCGTTTGTGCCCAAGATAGAGCTGGCCCGCACCTGGGAGCAGAGCGGACAAAACCCCAGCACGGATCGCTCTGTGCAGCACTCCCACCCCCTCAGAAGTCGCCCAATGGAATCGACAGGCCTACATCGGGCGAAGCGCTCGGGGGCTTGAGGTCGCCTGGCCGGCGAGTGTCACGGCCGTGGCCGGCCGGTGCCGGCGCCGTGGCCGAGGGCTGGCCGGGTCAGCCCTTGACCGCGCCGGCGGTCAGGCCGGAGACCAGCCGGCGCTGGACGATCAGGAAGAACACCACCACCGGCAGGGTGAACAGGCTCGAGGCCGCCATCGTCCCGCCCCAGTCGGTGCCGAAGACCGTCTGGAAGGTGCTGAGCCAGATCGGCAGGGTGTACCTGGTCGCGTCGCGCATCATCACGAAGGCGTAGAGGAACTCGTTCCACGCGGTCACGAACGCGAAGATCGAGGTCGCCACCATCCCGGGCGCCAGCAGCGGGAACACCACGCGCATGAAGGCCTGCAGCCGGGAGGCGCCGTCCACCATCGCCGCCTCCTCCAGCTCGCGCGGGATCGCCATCACGAAGCCGCGCAGCGTCCAGATGGTGAACGGCATGGTGAAGATGAAGTAGATCAGGATCAGCGCCGGCAGCTGGTTCAGCAGGTTCAGCCCGCGCAGCATGATGAAGAACGGGATCAGCAGGGCCTCGAACGGGGCCGTCTGCACGATCAGCACCATCAGCATGTAGGCCTTGCGGCCGCGGAAGTCGAAGCGGCCGTGGCGAACATCCAGTAGACGGGGAAGGCGAAGAACACCAGCGCCACCACCCCGGCCAGGTTGGTCAACAGGCGGGCGGTGGCGCGTCGCCTCACAGGTCCTCCTGTGTACGGAGCATGTAGCGGATGTAGAAGGTCAGAGCCAGCACCAGCATGACCACCATCACCATGGAGATCGCCGCCGCCTTGCCGAAGTGGCTGGAGGCGATCCCCTCCTGGTAGGCGTACAGCGACAGCGTGATGGTCTGGCGGTCGGGACCGCCGTGGCGCACCAGGAAGACCTGTGTGAAAACCTTGAAGTCCCAGATGATGGACAGGAACGCGGTGATCAGGAACAGCGGCCGGAGCACCGGCAGGATCAGCGACCGGAAGGTCTGCCAGGCGCCGGCGCCGTCGACGCGGATGGCCTCGTACAGCTCGCGCGGGATCGCGGTGAGCCCGGCGTACAGCGTCAGGGCGACGAACGGGATCGCCTGCCAGACGATGATCAGGGTGATGATCGCGAAGGTCGACAGGCCGGTGTCGAACCAGCTGTGGTTGGAGAAGTCGCCGAGGCCCGCGGCGCTCAGCACCCAGTTGACCACCCCGAACTGGGTGTCGAACAGCCACTGCCAGACCACCGTGGCGGTCAGCGGCGGCGTCGCCCAGGCCAGCACCAGCGCGATCGACACGGCCAGCCGCATCCCCTTGTGGAGCCGCTCCAGCAGCAGCGCCAGCAGCGTGGCCAGCACCATCGTGAGCGCGACGCAGGCGGCGGTGAACACCACCGTGCGGACGGTGACCGACCAGAAGAACGGGTCGGTGAAGATCGCCCGGTAATTGGCCAGCCCGACGAACACGGTGGTGCGCTGGATCAGCTCGGCCAGGTCCAGCTTCAGCAGCGAGATCCGCACGACCTGGTAGAGCGGGTAGCCGAGCAGCGCGACGAAGGCGACGACGCTGGGGAGGATCAGCAGGTACGGCAGGACCCGGGCACGACGCCCGGGCCCCGTCGCCGTGGACCCCGCGTCGGGCGCGACCTCCGCGGGGCCGCTCGCCGGCGCCGTCCCAGCGCCGGCGAGCAGGTCTTCGTTGCCGATGGACACAGGACTCCTTCGACCGCCTCCAACCGCTACGAGGAGGAGGCCATCTTCTGGGTGATGAGCCCGCTGGCCTCCTTGGCGGCCTGGTCGACGCTGGCCTTGCCGGACAGGATCTTGGTCATCATGTCCTTGAGCGGGTTGGAGCCCGCCTCCACCGCGGCCCAGGTCGGGTCGTTGGGGGTGATCTCACCGTTGGACGACGACTTCACCATGGAGCCGAGCAGCGGGTCGTTGCCGAGCACGGTCTGACCGAGGTTGGCGGAGGCCGGGATGGCGCCGTTCTCCTTGGCGAGCCGGGTCTGGTACTTCTCGCTCAGCATCAGCTTGACCCACTCGTAGGCCAGGTCCTTGTTGGCGCTGCCCGCGGGGATCGCCAGGTCGGAGCCGCCCAGGAACACCGGGGCGGTCTGGCCGGCGGTGTGGCTCGGGATCGGGAAGGTGCCGATCTTGCCAGTGAGCTTCTTGTTGGCCGCCAGCGCGCTGTTGGCCTCCCACGGCAGGGCGATCATCATGCCCACGTCGCCCTTGGCGAAGACCTCGGACTGCTGCGGCGTGGCCTCGTCGGTGTCGGCGGGGGCCTTGGACATGGCCTTGTAGATCTGCTCGTAGGAGCGGATGCCGGCCATCGCCTGCGGGGTGTCGAGCGCTCCCTGCCACTTGTCGCCGTTCTTGACGGCCAGGTCGCCGCCGTTGTCCCAGATCATCGAGGCCAGCACGTACCAGGCCTGGCCGGGCAGGTACAGCGGGGTGAACTTGGGGTTGCTCTTGTTGGCGGCCGCCAGCTTCTGGCCGTCCTGGATCCACTCGTCGATCGAGGTCGGCGGCTGGCTGATGCCGGCGGCCTTGAACAGGTCGGTGCGGTACACGACGAAGCGGTTGGCGGAGTAGAACGGCACCGCGAACTGCTTGCCGTCCCACTGGCCGGACTCGGTCATGCCCTTGAGCCAGTTCTGGTTGCCGAGGTCGGCGACCTTGCCGGAGAGGTCGAGCAGGCCACCGGAGGCGGCGAACTTCGCGCTCTGGGTGTTGCCCAGCTCGATCACGTCAGGGGTGGCGTTGCCGGCCAGCGCGGTGGTGAGCTTGTCCTGGATCCCGTTCCACTGCTGGATCTGGTAGTTGACCGTCACGCCGGGGTGGCTGGACTGGAACTCGGCGTTCAGGTCCGCGACGAGCTGCTTGGGCGCGGAGCCGTCCATCAGCCACACCGTGAGGGTCTTGCTCCCACCATTTGCCTGCTGGTTCGAACCACCGCCGGAGCTGGAGCAGCCGGCGATGATCAGCGCCGCGATCACCGCGATCGCGGCAACGTAGCGTCGTTTCACGGAGTCCTCCTCAAAGGCCCGTTCGCCGGGACGGCCCGGGCCGTCTCCCCGACCCCTCTGGGACGGCCGGTGGAAACTTGATGGTTGGGAGATCGCCGATCGGAACTGGCGCCACGTTTCCGATCGCGCACAGACTGGCATAGTCCACTTTCCCTGTCAATGGCTCCGCCAGGGCGAGTTCAGGGCAAGTTCACCATCAGCGCGAGATGGGCCTTGCGCGACCTTGTACAGTAGTGGACTAGTCCACAATCGACCTGGGGAGGACCGCGTGAACCCTTCCGGTGCGTACCGGTCGCGCCCGCCTGGGCGGCGCGACCGGTGAGGGCCAGCCGGCGGGGCGAGCTGGCGTCCTCGATGCCCTCCAGCCTGTCGTTGCGGCGGCCCAAGGGCGCGGAGCTCCAGGAGATCCTCGAGAGCGTGCTGGTCACCCTGCCGCCCGGGGCGCTGCTGCCCTCCGAGCGCGGCCTGGCCAGGCGCTACGGGGTGGCCCGCGCCACCGTGAGCCAGGCGGTGGACGCGCTGGCCGCCAAGGGGCTCGTCTACCGGGTGCACGGCAGCGGGACCTTCGTGGCTGAGCCCAAGTTCCTCCAGCCGGAGACGCTGACCTCGTTCACCGAGGACATGCGCTCACGGGGCATGACCCCGGGCTCGCTGGTCCTGGCCCAGGAGGTGGTCGCGGCCAGCGCGCTGGTCGCGCGGCACCTGCAGTTGGTCGAGGGGGCGCCGGTGGTGTTCGTGCACCGGGTCCGCACCGCCGACGGCGAGCCCATGGCGGTCGAGCGGACCTACCTGCCGTCCAGCCGCTTCCCCGGGCTGGAGGGCGTCGACCTGGCGGACCGCTCCCTGTACGACACCCTGGCCGCCAACTGGGGCGTACCCGTCACCGTGGCCGACCAGTGGGTCAGCGTGGCGCGCCTGGCCCCGGACGACGCCATGACCCTGGGGGTGGCCGCCGCCGTGCCGGCGCTGCTCTTCCAGCGCGTCACCCGCGAGGCCAGCGGCGCCATCATCGAGTACGTCCGCGCCCTCTACCGCGGCGACCGCTACGAGGTCCACACCCGCCTGGAACGCAGCGACCCGCCCGCCGGATAGCGATCGCCGCGCCCTTACCGCATGCCATGCTGCACTCGGCTCCAGCAGCGCAGCTCAGCCAGCTCGAAGGGCCCGGGATCGGGGAGGCCGGCACGGATGCTGCGCTGGTCGAACGGCGTTGACGGGACCAGATCGGCCGGCAGGCTGTCCGGCCAGCCCACGCCTTCCGCGACGCTAGCCGACTCGCGGCGGCTGACCCGACTCCGGCCGCCACACGGCCACAGTTTCGAGCCAACGACCCTTCAGTAATCCCGAGCTCGAGGGCTTCAGGCAGTTGCGCGCCGTCGCTTGTGCTGCGGCAGGCGTGGGTGACGTCCCCTGGCGTGGTTGGAGGCGCTGAGCAGCCGGGGTATGGTGCGATGACCAACCGGACGAAGAGGGTGGAATGCGACAGGCTGAGGGTCAGGCCGAACCGGATCCGGTGTCGCCGGGGCCCCCGTCGGCACCGCGGCGTCGGTGGGGACGGCGGAGGTGGCTGGTCTTGATGCTCCAGCTGTTGCCGCCGCTGGTCGCGAGGGTGTTCGGGTGGTTCAGCCCGAGCGACGCGTGGTCGCGTGGGCGATCGGCTATGGGGTGCTGTTGGGCGTTGCGGGCCCTGTTGGCGCGTGGCTGGCGCGCTGAGCGGCCGTGCCGTGCGGGGGCCGGCAGGTTCACTTCCTCCGGGGCGCGGCTGGCCGCCGGGGGGCGTCGCCACGGAGGGCGCCACTGGACAGCACGACCCGTGGGACGAGCTCGAGCGGTTGGCAGCAGACGCCCCTGCGGCGGGTTGGGAGCCCGCGGCTGCGCAGAAGTGCCGCCAGCGTCAGTTCCGCGAACTCACCGCCCGCTGATCCGCCACAGCGCCGTCAGTAATCCCGAACTCTCGGGCTTCCCTATTTATCGGAGCCTGTGGCGCAAAGGGGTCCCCGCTCGGGGACCTTGCCGTCCGTGGTGGTCTATCACCCTACCGGGAAGAAATGGCGACCCGGGCCCGGTGCGGCTGCCAAGTTTCGCCACGAACCTGGCCCCGCAGGGTCTTCAGCCAGCGACCAGCTCGCTGTCGTAGCGGGCATACAGGGCCGCGACCGCCGCGGGATCGACCGCCGCATGCTCGAGACCTGCTCGAACTCCGACTTGTCCGGCCCGCTCTAGTTGGAAGAGTTCTTCGACCATGCGGATGGCATCCGGTGTCGCCACGACCAGGATCCGGGCGGGATCGCCACTGGGCGATCGCGGCCCTGGCCGGCTTGACGTCCTTCAGGTCAAACGCCTGCCGCTGGCCGAATGGTGTAGTTCCACTCGCCGTGGAACCCGTGCCGCGCAAGCGGCACCGCCGCCAGCTCCTGGTCGCGCACCTCGACCCCAAGGGGGTAGCGGCCCCGGTCCAGCTCGGCGCGGACCCGCAAGCCCGTGTGCGGTGAGCGCCTCGGCCAGGCGCGCGACCCGGCTGACCCCGCCGTACCCCAGCGCTCGAGCCGCCGCGCCAAGCAGTAGTCGACGCTGCCGCTCGGTCAGGTGCGGCGCGACCAGCGAGAACGTCGCCGCCAGCACCTCATCCAGGTCCACACCCGGAAGCTAATTCAACTACTCACACCTGGCAAAGTCACCAAGCGGGGACCGCAAAGGCCTAATGCTTTGGGCAGGTCCGTCGTCTGTAACGCTACCGGGACGGAGGCCGGCCACACCGCGGTGATCTGCGACGCTGGGAGGGTGGCGGTGCCGGTGGTGAGCTGCGTGCAGCAAGGACTGCGACAGTGACCAGTGCCGCCCGACGCACTCGGCTGCTGGTGGCCAGCAGGGCTCGCGCGCGCTGTGGGCGGTGGCCATGCTTGGCCTGACCGTGGTCGCCTGGCTAGCTTTCCTGCTCCGGAAGAAGGCTTCGTGCTCACCCATTTCATCGTCGCCGCGGATGTCGAGCGCTCACGCGACTTCTATGTCGGCGTGCTCGGCGGCAGGGTGGTGCTGGAGGGCGAGCCGACGATCGTCAAACTGGCCAACGGCTGGGTGATCATCA
>WNGA01002808.1_pt1 | contig 26576 bp, 22 predicted proteins | sample 5400061 | NCBI WGS metagenome assembly WNGA01 (sample SAMN13153366, study PRJNA577476) | soil metagenome | isolation source: 100 cm soil or saprolite under grassland replicate 2 | place: USA:California | collected 2016-06-15 | reverse complement strand
ATAGTGGTAGAAGGTGACGAAGTCGTCCCAATCGCGCAGCACCGTCTCGGCCGCCGCGTCCTGGTCTTGGGCGCGGAGATCGGCGACGTCACCAAGACGCGTATGGGGAAGGTCAATGTTGGCCGAACGCCAAGCGTGAAGTCTCGGGAACGTTTCCTGCGGACGGTTGCGGTCTGGCTGAAGGCAAACAAAACATCGTCGCGTCCGGGCGCAGCAAGCCCACCTAGCGAAGGCGCTCGACGGACGCAAACGTGGAATGTGGAGGCTGCGCTTTGACGGGGATCCCAGGCGGCATCTCGGGTCGCAAGTACGACTACTTCCTGAGGGACTTCGGGGCTAAAGAGAAAGGCTCATGATCGCCGCCTCCTCGCTCGAGGGGCATGCCTTCATCGATTCAGCCCACTTGACCGTCCTCGACCGCCGCGACGAGGCTTGTTACCCTCGAGTTCAAGATGGTAGGGGACCGCCTGCTGCTCCAAGCCGCGGCTTCGCGCCTTGAGACGCACGGTGTAGTCGCCGGAAAGCACCACCACCTTCGCGCCCGGACGAGTCCACCGGAAGTCGAGTGCGTCCGCGACGATCCGGTCGTCCGGGTCGTCCGGGTCGAAGTCGCCCGGAATGGGTGGCTCGCGGTCACGCACGAGGAGTTCGACCCCGGACCGTATCGGCGCCGGCGCGCCTGGCGGCACCCCGAGCGCGTACTTGCCGAAGAGGGGGAGGACCTGACGCGCCCGCTTCTGCCGGCGCCGGTGCTCCCGGTCGGACTTGTACCGGTCGAGCGCGCGCAAAACCGCGGTGGGCACGACGAGAACGACCGCCGTGTGGCCCGTTTCCTTGGGCCAGTCGACCTGGTCGAAGACCTCAAACTGGAGGAAGACATTGGCGGCGCTGAAGTACCAGGCCTTCGCCAAGTCCGCCGAACCGAGTTCGACGCGGCCCTCAAGCTCGCCGACGCGGTGCAGCAGCGCCTCGGGGTCGATCCCGGGCCCACGTAGCGTGTTATTCGTGTCCGCCTCCACGATCGCCTTCACCAGGTGCCACCCCCGGAGACCCAGCGCGCCTTCCCGCTCCGCCAGGGCTCCCGCCTGGCAATTCGGATGGTTGACATGCTAAGAGTGTGCGCGTACGCTGCCACGCTAACCATTCGAGTGGGGTTGAGGGGGCGCCATGCGGATCACGGTGATCGGGAGAGGAAACGTCGGAGGCGGGTTAGCGCGACGCTGGCAGGCCGCTGGCCATGACGTGAGGGCATTGGGTCGGGAGGGCGGCGATGCCGCCGCCGCCGACGTCGTGCTGGTCGCGATTCCCAGCGCCGTCATCGCGGACGGGCTGGCAAAGGTCAGCGGTCTCAGTGGCCAGGTGACAATCGACGCCACCAACAGCTTCGGCCCCTATCCAGCCGGCTACGAATCGCTGGCGCAGCAAGTCAAGTCGATCATCGGTGGGCCGACAGCCAAGGCGTTCAACACGAACTTTGCAGCGCTGTACGACCAGGTCGACGCGGAACCAGTGCGGCCCGGCACCCTGTTCGCCTCGGATCCCGAGGCCCGCGACATCAGCGAGCAGTTGATCCGCGACGCCGGATTCGATCCGATTTACCTCGGCGATCTCGCCCAAGCCCGCTTGCTGGAAAGTCTGATCGGTTTGACGATGGGCGTCGCCAAGGGAGGGCTTGGGCCGTTCTTCTACCGCTTCAGCCGTCCCGGCGAGCTGTCCGTCAGGTGATGCGGCTGGAGACGTAGCGGTGCCGTCCGCCCCGCGACGAACTCTCGAAGCCGCCGGCGAGGCACCCCCCAGGATCATGCAGGCGGTGTAGACTAGGATTAACCCATGGCCTGACGCGGCTCTTGCGGCGTTTCTCCCTCTGGCGGCACCAGGCGAGCGAGCAGAGTCTACTCTACTGTCGACCCTTGCTTGGGTCAACCGCTTCTGCTCCCAGCTAGGGGGCAACTCGCCTCCGTCTCGCTTCTACCTTGGCTGCGCCAGCCAGACAAGCGGGGCCCGGCTCATCTGTTGGGCACACGTCCAACCTGAGCCTGTTCTCTCACTTCGACGCTGGCCCATAGGGCTCCCGGCGCGAGCTGTCGACGAACCATCGCCCGATGGCCCAATCACGGTACAGCCCGCAGTGCAGGCATTGGCGGTTGTCGCCGACGATGGGCTTGGCCTCCGAGATGTACACGACTGGGATGTGCGCGGAGGCACGGCTGCCACAACGTGGGCACGGCTCGGGAATGCCCGAATCATCCATAGGCATCCTCAGCGAAAAGGAGCACGGCGAGCGCCAGGGGTAAGCATCGCCGGTTGAACGGCTCAGGCGCGCTTTGTCGTGTCGCGCCGGCGGGGCTCTCCGTGGATGGACGACCCACAATTCGTCATCGCTATGGGGGCGCGGCCCGGCCGCCTCTGGCACCCTCGGTGGCTCGGGCGGCTTTGGCAGGTCAGGCTTCACCAGCTCCTTGATCGGCTCGGGCAGCTTGATCTTCTCCAGGCGCGTCCCGGGGGATGCCCTTGCGCTTGGCCGCCACCCGGTAGCTCCAGGCCAGGGTGCTGGCGCCGCCCTTCAGCTCTCGAACTTCGAAGCCAGTCGCAGCCTTGCTGGCTCAGCTCGTTCGTCGCGCTGACTCGGCTACCGGTTCAATGCTGACTCAGCACTTCGGCTGCGTGCAAGCGTTCTAGCGGCCGGAGCCTACGATCAATGTGCCAAGGCTTCGGTGGTCACGGCGCACAAGGGAGCCCACCGGGGCGACTCGAGAGCTCTTCCTCGGCAATCCGAGGCGCCCGTCTGGAGGCCGTGGCCGTTGCCAGGCCAGAAGCCTGGCCGGGAACCGGCCAATTTCAAACTCGTGATGGGCAGTGTGGCGGGCCAGACGCGCAGGCCTGTGAAGCGAGGTTGGAGCCGGCGCATGGCCCGGCTTGGCCCACCGGGGCGCTGCGCGCCGCTCTGAGCGACCAGCAGCAGCACCAATAGCGCGGCGGCGATGACCAGGCCGCCGTTAGCCATGGCCTGGGACGATCCGTGGGGACCCCGCTGTTCCGCCCCTCTAGTGCGCGCTCGATCTCCCGTGAACGCTGTTCGCGGCCCTGTCTGATCAGCTCAGTCGAGTCGTCGAACACACGGCCGCCGCGCATGTTGGCTTCGCGACGCCGGTTTAGGCGCTCGACCATGTCCAGCGCCTCCCCGCCCACGTCAACCGGTTGACGTCGGCGGCTCGCGCGCAGGCGGCACGCGGTCGAGCGGTAGCGGCGGTAGCCAATCCCCCTAAACTCTTTGCCACACGTCGCGCAGCAGGATGTTACTCGTTTGCGCCGGGCCGCCAGCGCGCGGGCAATGTCGGCCCTCCGTGTCCATCGCGTGCCTCCGAGTCGTTGTGATCTACATGCGCTAGTGTGTCATAGCTCGCCTCCATCAAGAAGGGCGTGCCTCCACTCGGCGGTTTGCCCAGCCGCGAACTGTGGTCGATAATCCGGCCGCCGTGCCTGCGCCCGCTTCCTGGCGTGCGCCCTACGCCCTTGGTCCCCTCTCCACGTCCGGGAGAACAGGTTCGCTTCGCGGGGGCCGGAGGAGGCGTCTGACGCTCGTTGCGCTGGTCCTGGCCGGAGCATACGGCGCGGCCACCTCATGGCTGGCCGTCGCACAGCACGTCACGTTTCACACCCGCGCTCGAGACATGGGCATCTACGCGCAGGTGCTCTGGAACACGGGCCACGGGCGCCCGTTCAGCTCCACTCTGCTGGCCGACAACTCCGTTCATCTCGCCGAGCACGTCGCTCCGGTCCTGGCCGTCCTGACGCCATTGTATGGCCTCGCGCCGGAGCCCGCTGTCCTGCTGGTGCTCCAACAGCTCTTCCTGGCCGCGGCCGGATTGCCGCTGTACCTGTGGGCTCGGAATCGAACGGGCGAGCCGATCGCGCTGGCGCTGCTGGCGGCTTACTACGCCATGCCGGCCATGTCGCGGGTCGCGCTGTCCGAGTTTCACCCGGTCGTGCTGGCGGCGCTGCCGGCTGCGCTCGGGGTGGCGGCGGCGCTGGATGGCCGGGCTCGAGCGGCGGCGGCATGGCTGGTGGCGGCGCTCCTCTTTGAGGAAGAGAGCGCGCCGCTGGTTGGGGCGGCCGGTGCGTACCTGCTGCTGGTCCATCGGCGTCGGACTGGCCTCGCGCTCGGGCTGCTGGCGGCGCTCTGGCTGGGTGTCGTCGTGAGCGGACTGATGCCAGCCGTTCAAAGCCGTTCCGGCTCGGCCAGCGCGAGCCGAACCGAGCCCAACCGCGTGGCCGCCCATTTCGACCTGGTCCGCGAGCGGCCGGCCCTGGCGCTCGAGTGGCTCGGTGGCCCGCGCGGGGCCGAGGCCGCGGCCTGGCTCCTGGCCCCGGCGGCCGGCCTTCCGCTCCTGGCACCGGATGTCCTGGCCCTGGCGGCGCCGTCGTTCCTGGTCCTGTTCCTGCAGGACCGCGAGAGCACGTTCGCAGGCCACTGGTCGGCGCCGTTCCTGCCCATCTGCTGGTTCGCTGCCGCGGCGGCCCTCGGTCGGCTGGCGAGCCTGTGCGGGCGGCGGCGAGATCTGGCGCTGGGCCTGGCCGTGGTCGCGGTTGCCCTGGCCAGCGGGCTGTCATACGCGCGGTACAGCCTCTTTCCCGGCGGGCGAGGCTTCGACGTCGAACACTTCGTGTGGACCGAGCGTGAGGACGACCTGGCGCGCGCGGCGGCCCTGGTGCCGCCCGCCGCACGGCTCGACGCCACCCGCCGGATCGTCCCTCACCTGGCCCAACGCGCTGAGCTCTACCAGTTCCCCTCCACCTTCTATTCGGCGTCGATGCGCCCAGACCTCAGCAAAGTCGACGTCTTCCTGCTCGACTTGAGCGATTCGCCGACCCGGCGGGCCCTCGATCCGACAGACCAGGACACACTCCTCACGAGGCGGCCCCGACTCAACACGCGCCTCTTCGGCGACGACGTGTTGCTCCTCAGCCGCGAGCGCCCCAGCCCCAGCCGGCCCGCCAGCGCGCTGTTCGGCGAGACGCTCAGGCTGAACGGTTATGACCTGGAGGGGCTGCGCGAGGGGGTCCGGGTGAGCGCGTACTGGGAGCCAGTTGGCCGCACGCTGCACTGGACACGCGTGGCCGAGCTGCTGGATGCCGATGGCCGCGCCATCATCCAGGTCGAGGCGGTCCCGCTCGACCCAGTCCTGCCGCCCGAACGCTGGGAGCGCGGCCAGCTCGTGGTCGAGTCGATCGATCTTCGCTCCCCAACCGCTCTGATGCCCGGTCTGTACCGGGCCAGCCTCGGGTGGAGGGACGCCGAGGGGCGAGCCGTCCGCCTGGCTGACGGCTCCGATCATCTGGAGATCGGGCCACTCGACCTGCCATAGTAGCCATCGCTCCAGATGGCTCCGAGCACCAGCACCCTCTACCCGCGGCACCCCTTCAATTTCCGCCTCTCCATCCGCTATCTCGCCCGCTCGCCCCTCGAGCCCTTGGATGTGGTGGCGGACGGCCGGTACCGGCGCGCGGTTCGGCTCGAAGACCGGCCAACACTGCTGGAGCTCGAGGCGGTCGGGCCGCCGGAGCAGCCATCGCTCGAGCTTCGCCTGCTTTGCTCGCCGGCCAGTACGTCTCTGCTGCTGGCCGCGGAAGGACTGGTCAGGCGCTGCTTCCGTCTGGAGGAGGACCCCAGTGGTCTCGACGTCGTCGCCGCGGCGGACCCTGTCTTTGGCAAGCTGCTCGGCGCCCTGCGGGGCGCGCGTGCCATCCTGATGCCCTCCCCCTTCGAGGCCCTGATCTGGGCCATCCTCGGGCAGCAGATCAATGTCGGATTCGCGTACAAGCTCAAGCGCGCGCTCGTCGAGCACTATGGCGACAGGCTCCAGCACGAGGGGCGGACCTATCATCTGTTTCCGGAGCCGGACAGGCTGGCACGCCTCGACCCGGGCGAGCTGCGCCCGCTCCAGTTCAGTCGTCAGAAGTCAGAATACGTCGTCGCGCTCTCTCGGCTGGCGGCCGACGGCGCGATCGACTGGGAGGAGCTTAGGGCGCTGCCCACCGAGGAGGCCGTCGCCGAGCTGAGCAGGTTGAAAGGCGTTGGGCGCTGGACAGCCGAGTACGTCTGCATGCGCGGCCTCGGCCATCGCGACGTCATCCCCGCCGCCGACCTCGGCTTAAGGGCGGCCATCGGCCGCGCCTATGGACTCGGCCGGACCGCGACCGAGGCGGAGGTGCGGGCCCTGGCCGAGCGCTGGGCTGGCTGGCGCAGCCACGCCGCGTTCTGCTGGTGGTACACGATCGCGCCAGGGCTCGCGACGGAGTTGAGAATTGAGAAATGACGGTTCGATGACGGTCCCGTCATTTCTCAATTCTCAATTCTCAATTCCGTCTATAGTTCGCCATGGCCCGGCTGCAGCACGAGATCTTCGTCGACGTTCCGCCGGAGCGGGTCTTCGCGCTGCTGGCCCAGCCAGAGCGCACACCGGAGTGGTCGCCCCAGGTCGTGTCCATTCGTCGCACCAGCGAGGGCCCTGTCGGCGTCGGCTCGACGACGGAGGCAGTGGTTAAGGCGCTGGGGACACGGCAGCGGGCTACTGGGCGGTGTACCGTCTTCGATCCCCCCCACCGCATGGTGATCGAGAGCCAGACTGACCTGGGCGCGACGAGTCGGAGCGACACCGAGCTGCGCCCGGAGGACGATGGCACGCGTGTCCGAGCCACCCTGGAGTACACCGTGCCGGGGGGTGGGATCGGGAAGCTGTTCGATCGGCTGGTGGCCGAACGCCAGACTCGGCGGGAGTTCGAGCAGGCGCTGGCCAACCTGAAGCGGATGCTCGAGACCACTGACGACGGACGATAGGCGACGCACGAGGGGTCAGGGAGCGCGACCTGTTGGTCGTCTATCGTCGGTCGTCGGTGCTCCGTCTCTGGTGGTCTATACTGCCCGAAAACATAGCGGAGGCGGCGTGATGGTGCTTACCCGGTATTCCGTCGAGCAATTCGTCGAGGACATGAGGGCGCTCGTCGCGAGCCACCCCGACCAGCAGAAACTGTTCGATCGCGGCTCCAGTTACCTGGAAAGGCTCGTCGGCAACCCTGAGGCCTTGCCGGAGCAGTTCCAGCGCCCGTCCGGGCGTGGCAAACGCCCAAACCACGGCAGCTATGCGCTTCACCGCAGCGACGGGCTGTTCGTTAGCGCTGTGGTGTGGGGGCCCGGCGACCACGTCGACCCACACGATCATCGCACCTGGGGCATGATCGGAGTGATGGGCAACGCGATGCAGGAGACTCGGTTTCGGCGAGTGGACGACCGCGACCGCGAGGGCTACGCCAGGCTCGAGAAGGACCGCACCATGCTGGTCAAGCCCGGGGACGTCTCGCTGCTTATTCCCGACGTCGACGAGATCCACCAGATAGACAACTTGAGCGATCGTTCGACGGTCGAGATCCATGTGTACGGCAAGGACCTCGTCGGGCTGCCGCGTTTCCGGTACGACCTCGAAACGGGCCAGATGAAGCCGTTCGCCAGCGAGAAGTTCGACAATTGCTGAGCGAGTAGCGAGTAGCGAGATGCAAGTGGCGGGGGATGAGTCGACGATAGGAACCTATCCCCGCTCGCTCCTCGCGACTCGCGACTCGCGACTGGCCTTGATCGACGTGCGCGAGCACGGCGAGTACAACGCGGCCCACATCCCCGGGGCCAGCTCCGTTCCACGCCGCCAGCTCGAATTCAGGATGGCTCGGCTGGTCCCGTTCCGTGGGGTCCAGGTCGTGGTGTGCGACGACGATGGGCAGCGCGCGGCCCTGGCGGCTCGGACGCTCGGCCGGATGGGCTATTCGCGCGCGATCGGCCTGGATGGTGGTCTCAATCGCTGGGCCAGCGAAGGCCTGCCGACCGAGTGGGGCATGAACGTTCCGAGCAAGGAGTTCGGCGAGCTGGTCGAGGTCCGCCACCAGGTGCCGACGAGCGAGGCTCGCGAGCTAGAGCGTTGGATCGAGCGAGGGGAAGAAGTCGTCATCCTTGACGCTCGAACGCCCGAGGAGTACGGGCGCTTCTGCATCCCCGGCGGCCGCAGCGTTCCGGGTGGCGAGCTGGCGCTGCGAATCTCGGACATCGCCATCGGTCGTCCCAACGCGAGGATCGTCGTCAACTGTGCCGGGCGGACCCGCAGCATCATCGGCGCCCGGACGCTGCAACGGATGGGCCTGCTGAACGTGGTGAGTCTGAGGAACGGTACGAGCGGCTGGCTGCTTGCTGGCTTCCAGCTGGAGCAGGGCGCCAGCCAGGTCGACTTGCCGGAGCCTTCGGCTGAAGCCCGCACCCGAGCCGAGGAATTTGCCGCGCGCCTGGCGACCGAAGATGGCGTGCGCTACGTGTCGGTAGATCAGCTTCAGAGCCTCCTGAGCGCCGTTGACGAGCAGACGATCTACCTGATCGATGTGCGCACGGAGCGTGAGTTCGTCGAGGGCCACATTCCCGGCTTCTGGTGGTTCCCCGGCGGCCAGGCCGTCCAGCGCGCGGATGATCTCGTGGCTGTCCGCGACGCCCAGATCGTGTTCTGCTGTGATGGCAAGGTCCGCGCCACCGTCACCGCGTCCTGGTTCCGCCAGATGGGCTTCCCAAACGTCTACGTCGTCGATGGCGGGACAGCCACCTGGGCGAACAAGGGCCTGTCGCTGGAAACTGGTGTGGCCGAGCTCGAGCCGTTTGGCCTGCGCGAGGCCGCTGCCCAGGTCCCCATCCTCGCGCCCGCGCAGCTCGCCGCCAGGCTCTCGGCCAAAGGTGCGCCGCGCACGATCTTCGTCGACACCAGCAAGGAGTTCGCGGCCGGCCACGTGCCTGGCTCGCGTTGGTTGCCGCGCGGCTGGCTCGAGCTTCGGGTCGAGCAGCTCGGTCCCGATCCGAGCGAGCCGCTTATCGCCACCGACGTCGACGGGCGGGGCGCGCTTCTGGCGGCCGCTACGCTCAAGGAGCTTGGCTATCGGGACGTGGCGGCGCTGGGGGGTGGGATCGAGGCCTGGCGCCAGGCCGGCCTCCCGCTCGAGCGGGGCCTGGCTGGCGTGATGGAGCCGCCCGACGACGTCGTCCCGAGCGGCCCGGACCGCTCATACGCCGACATGGTCCACTACCTGCGCTGGGAAGAGGCGCTCGGCCAGAAGTACGAGCCCACCCCGGCGGAAAGAGCGGCTCTGAACCGTTAGCGCGGGGCCGCTTGTTCGCCCTGTGCAGGCGTGGAGGCGGCCGCAGCGATCTTGGCCGAGTTGAGAACCGGAGGTCCTCTTCTTCTCGACACGACTACTGCGCAGTGATTTCCTGGAGCTGCCGATCTCCGCAGACCTGCATGTCGCTGGGCCGGCCTGACACGACGACGCCTTGATGAGGGCGCCGTGAGAGGGGATCAATCGAAGCTGGCTGCCACCTCGGCGCACTCATCAAGGACCGGAAGTGTCTCGTCCGTCCCGCCTGGCCGGAGCCAGAAAATGCAGCGCGCGACGCCGAGCTTCTGATAGCTCTCGATCGCCTTCTGGTCGCGCGGCGCCCCGAAGACGGAGACCGGGACCGGCTGGCGCCCGGCTTCTGCGGCCAGGCGTTGGAGCTCCGCGAAGCGCTCGTCAATCGATGGCCCGCGCCCGACGATCGGCATCCATTCATCGCCGTACTCGATCACGCGCTTCAGCGTGCCGGGGCCATTCCCGCCCACGAGAATCGGCGGATGCGGCTTCTGGACCGGCTTGGGCCACTGCCAGATCGGGTCGAAGTCGACGAACTGGCCATGGAATTCGGCCTCTTCGCTGGTCCAGATCCGCTTCATGGCCAGCATGCGCTCCCGCAAGACCTTGAAGCGCTGGGATGGGTTGGTGCCGTGGTTCTGCATCTCCTCCCGGTTCCAGCCGCCCCCCACGCCGAACAGACACCGCCCACCCGAGATGTAGTCGAGCGTGGCGACCTCCTTGGCCAGCACGATCGGGTCGTGCTCGACGACCAGGCAGACGCCGGTCCCCAGGCGCAGCCGGGTGGTGGCGGCGGCGGCCGCGGCCAGCGCCACGAAGGGGTCGAGCGCGTGGGAGTACTCGAGCGGCAGGTCGCCGCCGCTCGGATGTGGCGTTCGGCGACTGGTGGGGATATGGGTGTGCTCAGGCACCCAGATCGATTCGAAGCCGCGCTGCTCCACCTCTCGCGCCAGGTCGACCACGGCCATCGAATAATCGGTCGGAAACATGAACACGCCGAACTTCATGCTGTCTGTCCTTTGGCCAGTCGGCCCCCACCCCGGCCCCTCTCCCAAGCTTGGGAGAGGGGCTGGGGGCTAAATCTCACGTCTTATACGGATAGCAGGGCTCGTAGCCCGGACTGGTCACGTTTGGATTGTGCGAGATGCAGATCCCGGCGGTCGGGATCTCGTCGGCGTGGGGCCCGGTGTATTTCAGTACGTAGACGCCCATGTTCTCGTCCGAGTACACGACGTGCCCGTTCATGATGATCGGGTAGCTGCGCGCCATCACGTCTGGCGGCAGAATCTGGCGCGCTCGGTAGGGCAGCCCGTTGGCGTCCTTCTCGACTGCGTCGCACGAGACGATGACGGCGGTGTACTCGCCGCACCAGCGGACCTCCGGAGCCGGCTTGTTGAAAAAGAACCCCAGCTCGAAGGGCGAGTACGGATTGGAGATGTCGATCGCCCGCAGGCCACCGCTGTACCAGGAAGCGAACAGGACGCTCGGGAAGGCCAGCAGGTCGTGGACGGTCTTTGTGGTCCGCAGCAGGTCCGGCCCGAGCGTGTTCGGCCCGGGCGCCTGGCCGGGCACCGGACAGCGGTCCACCTGGTTCTCGGGTATGCCAAACGAGCCGACCACCTTGGGGAACAGGTCGCCTCGGAACAAGCCGGTCCCCGGCCCCCCGGCCGACGCGAAGCTCTCCTGGCTGCCAACATAGACGAAGGTAACTCCGCCATAGGGACAGCTATGCCCCTCGTGCGCCAGCGCCACGTACGGCCGACCGGGGATCTTGACCACGCCGTGGACCGTGGCGACGCCGTTGCCGAACGGCGCGACTCGATTGAGGTCCGGGTTCAACACCGTCAGACAGTGGCCGGTGGCGTTAGGACTGGTCGGCGAGGAGGGGTCGCACGACTGATTGAGGGCCAGCGATGAGCTGTCCATCTCGAGATAGCCAAAGTGGGTCTGGGCCAGGTGGATCCGAGTCCCGTCCAGCGACCAGGTCGCGTCATGAGTCTGGGTGTTGGGCCTGTACACCCCGCCCTCGTATGGGATCTGCATGACCGGTGGGATGTCGAACTGAGCGTTCAGGCCCCATTCGGCAACCTGGGTTGGGCGGCAGACGGAGGGGCAGCCGGTGAGGTCGACCACACGCAGGTCGATGCCGTCGCCCGGCACGCCGCTGTTGAACGTGTTCACCGCCAGGACGCGGCCGGGATTAGCCGGGTCCCGCCAGAGGGTCATGTAATGGAGGTTGACGACCGGGAAGTCGAACTTCGCGACCAGAGCCGGGTGGCGGCAGTCGGTCACGTCGTAGACGAGCAGCCCGGTGTTGTACTGGTCCGGCGGCGGGTCGAACCCGATCGAGGTGCCAAGGATCGAGAACGACATCCGGACCGTGTTGACGAGCAGGTTCAGGTCAGGCACCGCCTCGATCGCCTCGATCCCGTTGCCGCGCCCCCTGACCCAGTCCGGCAGCTCGCCGACCACCGTCGGGTTGGTCACGTCCGACATATCGACGATCAGGGTGGGCTGTAGACCGATGTTGCTGCCGACGTACAGGCAGTCGCGGACGGCGGCGATGCCGCCGTTCATCCCGCGTGGTATTCCGAGCACGGGATCGATCAGCGGGTTCTGGCCGACCAGGGTGAAGTTGCGCATCTGGCCGCCGGGCGGGATATCGGCCAGAGGCGTACGCGGTTGGACGCCAGTGTAGGCTTGCTGTGCGCCAGCCACCCCGCCCGTCGCGAAGATGAGTCCGATTAGTGCAAGAAGCCGCAGGGCCAGCCATCTACGACTGGACCTAACGATCGACTGCCAAGGACGCGCGCTCATGACTTCCTCCCTTGCCAAGCTTTAGGGCCAACCGACGACGGACGATAGATTCCTGACGACTGGACCAGTCGTCCATGGTCGGTCGTCCGTCGTCCGGGTCCAGCGCTTCCACCTCCTTTCTCACGGCCCCCAATCGATGCCGCCGTAACCGCCCAGGCCGATCGGGATCGCCTGGGCTGGGATGCTGGCGTTGAGCACGTACAGGGCTCCCGCGCCGTACAGGGCTAGCCATCGTCCGTCAGGCGACCAGGCCAACGACGGATCGTCCTGGCCGAAGTCGGTCAGGCGGCGCAGGTCGCTGCCGTCCGGGCGCACCAGCCAGACGTCCCATGGCAGGCCATGGCGACCCGCTGGCGAGGCTGATGGCACCCAGGCCAGGACTCCGAAACGCACTCGTTCCGAGAAAATCGGTTCGCCAGCCGCCACAAAGGCGATCCAGCTCCCGTCCGGTGAGAACCGCGGGTAGGCGATGCCCAGAAATTTGTTCTCGGGGACGACCGTTCGGTAAGCCTCGTCTTCCAGCCGCATCGCGACCAGCGAATCGGTGTCGCCCGGCCGGACGTACAGGAGCACCGAGCCGTCCGGGCCGACGGCGGGCCCATTTGCGCGCGCGACCACTGTTCGTCGCCACGAGCTGTCCAGCGCGGCCTGGTCTATGCGGCCCTCGCTCGGCGGCCGCATGGCGTCCTGGCGCTCGAAGTACAGGCTCTGCCCATCGCGCGCCCAGGCCGGCGCGCCAAGCAGGACCCTCGGGCCATCGCGTTCGATGGTCAACAGCGGCTCGCCGCCCTCGGCCGGGAAGACCTGGATGTCGCGCCCGACTCCGACGACGCTGTCCTCCGGGCGGCGGATGAAACGACTGGCGACAAATCGGCTCCGGTCCGGCGACCACGCCACGTCGACGACCAGCCCGCTCCCACCGAGGCGCAGCGCGCGCTCCTCGCCAGTTGTCGCGTCGGCGACAGAGAGCTGGCCGTTGCGGGGTAGCAGCAGCAGCCCGGATGGTCCGCCCGCGTCCTGGCTGGCTGCCCCCGCCATCGTCGGCGCCGCGACGAGCACCATGAGTAGCAGCCACGCCGCGGGCCTGACCCACGCCCGGCCAGGATCGACTGCTGGGGGCATGTCGCCTCTCCCTGCATCTCTCGCGCCCCGATAGCGGAGCGGAGCTACAGCGTGCCGCCGGGAGTTAGCTTACTCCGGGGCTCCAGCATCAACAAGTAGCCGGGGGCGCTTTCCAGCCCTCCCCCCTCCCCTCACCCGAGCTTGGGAGAGGGGGGCGGGGCTGAGAGCCGCTGCCAGCGAACGCTCAGCAGGCGGCGGCGTTGGAAGCGATTGCGTCGTGCAGCGCGGCCAGGCTCGCGCCCTCGGAGCCGGCTGGGGGATGCAGATCCCAGATCAGATGCCAGCGGCTCACGCGTTCCACGCGAGACGTGGCGCCCACTCGGACCAGCGATGCGAGATACGGCTCGGGCGAGCAGCGGTCGTCGACCAGAACGAACACTCGCTCGGGGTGCACGACGGAATCGACAAGCTGACGGTACGGCGGGTAGCGGTCGAAGCGGACTCCCCATGGGTCCACCAGGGAGGGGGCTACTGTCACTTGCTCGCCGCTGAAGTACGTCACGGGGTAGGCTGACCAGTAGTCGCCGTAGCCAGTGCTGAGGCCCCGCGTCTCGAGCGCCTCCACCGCCACCTGGACCTCGCTCGCGCGGGCGACAACACGCTGGGCCACCTGCTCCGCGCGCACGTCCAGCCACAGGTTCGGCGCCACGAGCACGGCGAGGACTACTGCCAGCGCGACCAGCCCCCCCAACCGCACGCGCGACCAGATCAGCGCCAACAGAGCGCCCACGAACCCGAAGGCGATTAGCGCGACCGGCGCCAGGTGGCGCACGGTGTTGTGCGCGGCGAGCGCATCGATCAGCGCCGCGAACGCCAGCACCGCCGCGACGTGGAGCCGGCGATGAGACTCTGCCCGGCACTCCCGCCGCGCATCGACCAGCAACAGGATGAGCGTAAGCGGAATGGAAACGGCCACCAGCACGGCCTGGCCGACGTTGGCGCCACCCTCCAGCTCGTTGCCACCCCCGAAGGCGAGCAGAAGCAAGGCGAGCACCGCCCACGGGCTGCGCTCGTCGACGATCCTGGCCTCGCCGGCCGGGCTGACGTACTTGAGGGTCAGCTCGGCCACACTCGGCCACCCGTGCTGCAGGTTGTAGATCAGCGGCGGAGCCAGGCCAATCGCCAGCGGCGCCACGATCGGTGCCAGGCGGGCCGGGCGTCGTAGGCCGGGCTGGCGAACGAGCAGCAAGCAAAGCAGGGCCGCGTAGAGCGCGAGCGCCGGCTGCCAGATCCAACTGAGGATGCCCGAGACGAACGAGAAGGCCGCGGCCCAGGGCAGTGCGCGCTCTGGCTGCTGGTAGGCGCGCAGGTAGCAGAGTAGCGCCAGGCCGTGGAGCATGAATGCTAGCGAGAACCCGCCCCCCGAGTTGGCATACAGCCTGGCCAAGACTGGCGGTGGCAGGGCTACCGGCAGGGCCGCCAGGATCCCGGCCCGCGGCCCACCCATCTGCCCGCCTAGGCCGGCCGTGATCGGCACCAGGACGAGCGAGGCGGCGATCGGCGGGACGATCGCCAGCCAGGGGTGGAAGCCGAACAGCTTGAACAGGCCCGCGATCAGGTACGCTTCGACCGCCCCGAAGTAATGTTGGCCCCAGAAGAAGACCGGCGCCTCGCTCCCCCTGGCGATATGAAGGCCCATCAGGCCCGGTATCGCCTCGTCGGCGCTCAGCTCGTCGCCGACCCACACCACCCACAGCCGCACGACGAGCCCGACGAGCATGAGTACGAGGAGTGCCGAGCGGCCTTCAAGCGTAGGGGCACGGGATGCCGTGCCCTCGTTGGCCATGGACGACTGCCTGGACGGAGCTCTGCATGGCCGACCCGCCTGGGCGCGTTCAGTCATGGAGCGTAGTCTAGACCGATTACGGCACACCGCGACCTGACAAGTGAGGGCACGGCATGCCGTGCGCCTACACCGAGACTCGCCACTTGCCGCGCCTTCGATGTAAGCTGTTTGATAGGGGACGCGTTACTGCCATCCCACCGTACTGGAGGTCCCATGTTCACGGACCAGGTCGAGCTTAAAGACATCCACACGGCTGACCCCGAATATCTGGACTTGCTGCGGCGAGTCCTTGCGATCCAGGCCGACTGCGAGATCGGCGGGCCGCACCTCTACGTCGACGCCATGCTGCCTGGCGCGCCGGCCCGCATCGACCAACTCGTCGTGGCGCGGACCGCGGCCGAGGAGATCGACCATTTTCGGAAGTTCGCCAGGGTGGCGGGCGATCTGGGTGTCGACACGTCCTACCTGCTGAGCCGAGCCAACTCGGAGCGCTACCTGGAGGCGTTCCGAGGAGTGATCACGACCTGGGAGGACTTCTCCATCTTCGGGTTCCTCATCGACCGAGTGGGTAAGTACCAGCTGGAGGAGTACTACGGGTGCAGCTATGTACCACTGGCGCGGATCCTCGAGCACCCCTCGAAAGTGATCCAGGAGGAGGACGGCCACATCGACTACGGAACCACTCGAACGGCGGAGATGGCTGCCAAGGGCGGCGAAGCCAAAGAGCGCATCCAGCGCTCGCTCGACCTCTGGTATCCCACCGCGCTCGACATGTTCGGCAGCGGGACTTCCAAGCGGGCCGAGCGCTACCGCTTCTGGGGACTCAAGCGACGGACCAACGAGCAGGCCCGCGAGGAGTTCATGGCCCAGGTCAATCCCCTGATCGAGGGGATGGGCCTCCAGGTGCCGGACCCACTGAAGGGGCGCAAGTACCTCTGAGGCATGGTCGAGGTCGAGCCCACCCCGATCGCCGAGCCGCTGGACACCTTCCTGCGGGAGGTGGTTCAGACGCTGCAGTCCGCCGTAAGGCAGGGGATCCAATCCGAGGACCCCGAGGTCGCGGAGAGGGCGTTCCAGGACTGCAAAGAGATGATTGACGTCATCATGCAGGGCAACGTCCAGGAGTGGATCGGCTGATCTCACTGACGCTGGCCTGCGCCGATTACGATCGCACTGCCCCGCTGGCTCTGGGCGACGTGCGCCCGTCCGGCATCGACCTGACCTGCCTCCGCATGCCGGTCGAGGAGGTATTCTGGCGGATGACTCGCCATCACGAGTTCGACGTGGCCGAGATGTCTACCTCGAGCTATGTGCTGCGCCGCTCGCGCGGCGACGACAGCGTGGTCGCGATTCCCGTCTTCACGTCGCGCTCGTTTCGCCACTCAGCTATTTACGTCAACGCCGAGGCCGGCATCGAGCGTCCCCAGGACCTGCGGGGCAAGCGCATGGGGGTGCCCGAGTACCAGATGACGGCGGCGGTCTGGATACGTGGGTTCCTGGCGGACGACTACGACGTTCATCCGCGCGATTTGCGCTGGTACCGGGGTGGCCTCGAGCAGCCGGGCCGTATCGAGAAGCTAGCGATCGAGATACCTGGCATCGAGATCGCCCCAATTGGCGCACACCAGACCCTCAGCGCGATGCTCGCGGCCGGCGAGATCGATGCCCTGATGGGCGCTCGGGCGCCCTCCTCGTTTGACGGCCACAGGGTGAAGCGACTGTTTCCGGACTTTCGGACCGTCGAGGCCGACTACTATCGTCGGACCGGCATCTTCCCGATCATGCACACGGTCGTCATCCGGCGGGAGATACTTGACCGTGTCCCCTGGGTCGCGCGCAGCCTGTACGACGCGTTCTGCGAGGCCAAGGCTCGAGCGATGGCCGAGATGAGCGACCCAGTTGCCCTCGCCGTCACGCTCCCCTGGCTGATCGCCGAGCTCGATTTCACGCGTGCGCTGATGGGTGACGACTTCTGGCCGTATGGCGCCGAGCAAAATCGCGCGACTCTCGAGGCACTCATCCGCTACAGCCACTCCCAGGGCCTCGCCGCACGGATCGTCCCGATCGAAGAGTTGTTCGCCCCGAGCAGTTTGGACGAGTACCGGATCTAGATCTTGCGTTCCGCCAGCGCTGAGTAATACTCCCAGGCCCGGTCCAGGACGGGTGGCGTGTTCTCCTCGCACACGCGCTCGGCTTCCTCTTCGCTGAAGGAGCGTAACCGGCTGCGATCGCCGCCGGCCGCGGCCAGGGCTCGAAGCTGGAGGGCGACGTTCTCCTCCAGGTAGCACGCCAGCACGGTTGCGCGGCGGACGTCCGCGTCGGCCACGTTCGCGCCGTGGCCACGCAGCAGCATGGCGCGGCAGTGGCCGAGCGTCGCGGCCACTTGGTCGCCAAGCTCCCGCGAGCGGATAAGGCCCGCCCGCTCGAAAATGGGCACACCCTCACCAAACACTGCGCCCTGGTTGAACATCACCGCCACACGCTCGCTGATCTGGCCAAGCACGACGCAGGCGGGTGAGTGAACGTGACCGACGCCGCCCACGTCCGGCCGCGCGGCGTAGATCCGGGCGTGGATCCAGAACTCGGAGTTCGGCGTCCCCTCGCCCTCAATCCGATTGCCGCCGACGTCCATGAGCAGCAGGCGGTCCTCGCGTGCCAGGGCCGGACTGGCCCGAGTCGGGATGAGGAACGTCTGCGTGCCAGGGATCCGAGCGCTGACGTGTCCGTACGCGGACACCAGCCCTACCCGGTGGACGATGTGATTCGCCAGGACGACGTCTCGCTGCAGCGCATCCAGGTCTGGCGGCCGCACCCTCACCCCCCGCTGCCCGCTGAGGGAGAGGGGGATGGGGGGTGAGGGGTTGAGCCGCTCGGGCGTCGACCCGGACGCGTCACTGGATGAGCTCGGTCGCCTGGAGGAGGATCGACTGCGGGATAGTGAGCCCGAGCGTCTGGGCCGTCCTCATGTTGACTACGAGGTCAAACTTGGTCGGCTGCTCGACGGGCAGGTCGGCCGGCTTGGTCCCCTTCAGGATCTTGTCGACGTAAGTGGCGGCGCGGTGGTATGCGTCGGCAACGCTCGCACCATAGGCTATGAGTCCGCCAGCGGCCACAAAAGTTCTAACCGAATAGATTGCGGGCAGCCGGTTCCTCGCCGCGAGGTCAACGATCTGGGTTTGGTGGCGAGCGATCGAAGCAGAAACGAGGACGACGAGGGCGTCGGCGTGGCCTTGAACTGCGCTTTGGAAGGCGGTGTCGACATCATTGGCATCTCGCACCCCAAGGCTGAGGGCCTGGAACCCCAATGACTGGGCGTTGCTGGCAAGCCCGTTGAACGCCAGACTCATGCCCGGGTCGCTTGCGCTCCAGAGACCAGCGACGGTGGAGAGTGTCGGGACGACCTCCCTTATCAGATCCAGGCCCTTGCCGGCTACGGGCGTCGCGAGCACACTCGTCCCGGTCATGTTCCCGCCGGGCCGGGCGAGGCTGTTGACCAGCCCGACCCCGACGGGATCGCCGGCGGCCGCAAAGACGATCGGGATCGAGCTGGTCGCCGGCTTGGCGGCCTGGACCGCTGGCCCTGGCCCGGCCGCGACGAGGACGTCGACTTTTAGATCGACCAGCTCGGCTGCCAGGGCGGGGAGACGCTCCACGTTTCCTTCGGCCCAGCGGTACTCGATCGCGATGGTCTGGCCATCGACGTAGCCTAGCTCACGCAGGCCTTGCTGGAACGCCTCGACGTTGGGCGAAGGCTCCCCGGAGCCAGGCGAGAGGAACCCGATACGGGGGATCTTCTTTGGAGACGCTGGAGACGGCAAGATCCCGCAGGCAGCGAGCAGTTCCAGGCCGGCGACGGACAGAGCCAGTCCGCCCACGCGTCGCACGAAGTCGCGGCGGCCCAATCTTGCGGAGGACTCGGCCATCTGAACCCCGTCTCGGCTCAGGACCACAGCGACTCCGGCTCCAACCGCAAGTCGGGGAATGGAGGCAGTGAGGCGGCCTCCGAGCCAGAGGCGCGCGCGGCCAGCTCGTACTGGTTACCCACCAACTGGTACGCGTCGACCGTGCGCGTCTCGTGATCGACGATCCAGTAGTACGGCACTCCGTAGCGCGCGTAGAGCCGGAGCTTTCTGACCCGGTCGATGCTCGAAGTCGACGGCGAGAGGACCTCCACCACCAGGGTCGGGGCGCCCTCGATGCCGCGCCGGCTGATCCGTTCGAGGCGGGTCGTGTCGACGAAGACCAGATCCGGCTGGACGATCGTGGTGTCGTCCAGGATGCAGTCGATCGGCGCGTAATACAGCTTGCCCAGCCGGCGCGACTTGACGTGGTGCCGGAGGACGTCGTTGAAGTTGCCGCTGGTCTCCTGGTGGTCGGGAGTCGGCGCGGGCGTCACCGACAGCTCGCCCTCGTGGATCTCGTAGCGTCGGCCGTCGTCTGGCAGCAGCAGATAGTCTTCGTACGTGAGAGTGACGCGTTGGCCGTGCATCGCTTCATGGCCCCCAATCCGCCTCTATTATGCCCCGCGCAGCGTCAACCTCATGGAGTCGGACGCGCCTCACGGTCGCGCTACTGAGTCGGGACCAGTGGAGGGGGCCGCTCCCTCACTCTCGCGGTACTGAGGCGAGCCCGGCCCGCACCTTCTCGGCGGTGATCGGCAGGTCACCGACGACTACCCCGACCGCGTCCAGCACGGCCGCCGCGATCGCTGGGGCGAGCGCGCTGCTGCTGGCCTCGCCGATCGCCTTGCCGCCGTACGGGGCCGGGCCGCGCCCGCCGGGGATGTGGAGCGTCTCGAATGGCGGCGCGTCCCCGACCGTCGGCAGCTTGTACTCGCCCAGGCTCAGCGTCCCCACCCGCCCGTCGTCCGCGCCGATCGCGACCTCTTCCATCAGGGCGAAGCCAAGCGCCTGGATCGCTCCGCCCTCGATCTGGCCGTCGTGCGCGATCGGGTTGATCACCGTCCCGACATCGTGGACGCTGACCAGCCGCCGCACCCGCACTTGGCCCGTCTCGGGGTCCACCTCGACCTCTGCCGCCTGGGCCGCAAACGAGTTCTCGGGGTAGCGCTCGTCGGTGTCGTAGACACCCCGCGCCTCGATCGGCTCGCCCAACCGAGTCAGAGCCTCCTCGATCGGGACGGCCTCTTCGTCGAACCGGTCGCGCGGCCCCACCTTGCCGTCCTTCAGCAGAACGTCAGACTCGGGCCAGCCATACAGCTCGGCTGCGAGCTGGGTTAGCTGCTGCGCGGCGGAGGCGGCCGCCTGATAGGCGGCCTGGCCGGCGACGTGTGTGACCCGGCTCCCGCCGGCGCCGCTGTCGTCCTCGGCCTCGTCGGTGCCGCCGATCCGCACTCTGACCCGGCTTGGGTCGAGGCCCAGCTCTTCGGCCGCGACCTGCTGCATCATGGTGTGCGCGCCGGTGCCCGTGTCGAACAGCCCGGTCAGCAGCTCGGCGGACCCGTCGGTCTCGAGCCAGAGGATGGCCGTGGAGTGGCCCGTTCCGATGCCGCGCTCGGACACGGCCAGGCCGCGGCCCACGTTCGGCTCGCGCCTGGCGCCCCAGCCGACAGCCTCGGCCGCTCGGTCGATCACGATGCTCGCGGTAGGGTGGGTCCAGCGGCCGCCGGCTGGCTGCTCCTCGCCCTCGGCGAGCAGGTTGCGCCGCCTGAGCTCGAGCGGGTCGATGCCCAACCGGCGGGCCACGACGTCGAGGTGAAGCTCTCGCGCGAAGACCGCCTGGGGCTCGCCCGGGGCCCGCATGTGCCCGCGGGGGACCGTGTTCGTGTAGGCGACTCGCCCCTCCAGGCGGACGTTCGGGATCCGATATGGCCCGGCGATCCTGGCTATCCCGCCGACGATGTGCGTCGGGGCTGGCTTGAAGGCCGCGTAGGCGCCACCGTCCAGCACCATTTCGGCCTCGAGCGCGGTGAGGGTCCCGTCGCGCCGCGCGCCCGCCCGAAGGCGGATCCGCGCGGCATGCCGCGGGTTGCCGGCCATGAGCTCCTCGACGTAGCTCATAACCATCCGGACAGGCCGACCACAGGCCCGCGAAAGAAGCGCCGCTATGGGCGCCACCATCAAGCTGCCCTTGCCCCCAAAGTCGCCCCCGATGGCGGCCGGATGGACCCGCACGGACTCGGCGCGCACGTCCAGGGCAGCGGCAAGCTGACCGCGCGCCGCGAACGGCGTCTTGTTGCTCAGCCACATGTCGATCGAGCCGTCGGGCTGAGCCTGGGCCAGGACGGCATGTGGCTCCAGGTAGCCCTGATGGACCGGCGGCGTGGAGTACGTCCCCTCGACGATAACGTCGGCCTCGGCAAAGCCGGCTTCGACGTCGCCTGTGGCCCGAGACCAAATGCCTTGCAGGTTGGCGGGAGCGTCCGCCGGGCGGTCGCTCGACAGCCCGACGTACTCGGCCAGGCGAGGATGGAGGACCGTGGCCTCGGGTGTCAGCGCCTCGGCTGGATCGAAGACCGGAGGCAGCTCCTCGTATTCGACCTCGATCAGCTCGAGCGCGGCCTCCGCCACGTCGAGCGACTCGGCCGCCACGGCGGCCACCGGCTGGCCGATGAAGAGAACTCGGTCCAGGGCCAGGATTGGGAAGTCACGCAGCCGGCGGCCGACCAACCGCCCGGGGTCGGGAAGGTCGTGGGCAGTCAGCACGGCGTGCACGCCCGGCAGCGCCCTGGCCTGGCCGGCCTCGATCGAGATGACGCGGGCGTGCGCGACCGGGCTGCGAAGCACTTGTCCCCAGACCGTGCCGGGCAGTGCCACGTCGGCCGTGTATTCGGCTCGACCCGAAACCTTGGCTGGCCCATCCGTGCGCGCAATGGGCCGCCCGACGACTTGCAGCTCCAGCATGGGCGCTATGGTTGCACCCCACAGCAGGATTTAGCAAGCAAGCCTTGACAAACCCGCCTGCCGTCATGAAGATACGATCATCATACCAACCCCTCCACTCGATGCCAGGCAGGTCGGGTGACTGACTGGCCAAGGCATGAAAGGTCCGAGCAGATGCTCCAGACTGACGCTCCGGTCCCACCGCGTAGCATTCGATCCCGACGCGAGCTGCTTCGACTCGTGGCGCTCGCCGCCGGCGCGTCGCTAGCCGCGGCCTGTGGCGCTCCCGCCGCCCAGCTGGCCAAGCCGACCGCGGCGCCCGCCGGCGCCGCGGCTCCGCCCATAGCCGCTCCACCGCCGACGACCGCCCCGACTCCGCAAAGCGGAGCCAAGCCCGCGGCCGGCGCCGACATGCCTGCTATCGAGGCGGCCGCCAAGCGGGAAGGCACGGTTGTGGTCTATTCCTCGTTCAACCTCGACGAGTTCGACAAGATCTATCCCGTCTTCGAGAAGCGCTATCCAGAGATCAAGGTCGACCACGTCCGCGCCACCAGCGAGCAGCTCGTCCAGCGCCTCGTCACCGAAGCCAAGGGTGGCAAGACCCTGGCGGACGTACTCGAGACCGGCAGCTTCGACGTGTTCAACGCCATCAGCCAGAACCTCCTCGAGCCGTGGCAGGCGCCCAACGCGGCCGCTTTCCCGGATTCGCTCAAGGACCCCCAGGGCATCTGGGTCTCAACTCGGCAGAACGTAGACGTGATCGGCTGGAACACCGACCTGGTCAAGCCGGGCGAGGAGCCGAAGAGCTACGACGAGATGGCCGATCCGAAGTGGAAGGGCAAGATCCTGATGGAGCCGGACGACCTCGAGATGTTCGCCGCACTCGTGGACGGCAAGTTCGGCGGCAATTTTGACAGGGCGGTCGAGTGGCTAAGGAAGATCGCCGCCAACGAGCCCGAGTTCCACAAGGGCCACACTGAGACGACCGAGCTGCTGGCGGCCGGCCAGGGCGCGGTGTTCCTGGGCGTGTACGGCCATCGGATCGAGCTGCTCAAGAAGAAGAAGGCCCCGCTGGACTGGATGAAGACCGAGGGCACCCAACTCCTTGCCGTTGGTGGGGTGATCCGGGGTGCCCCGCACCCGAACGCCGCCAGGGTCTTCCTCAACTGGCTGCTTGGCGAGGAGGGCCAGCAGGCGATCTCGGACGTCGGCCGCATCCCGTCGCGCCCCGGCGTCAAACTGGAGGCGCCGCTGCTGCCAGAGGGCACCAAGTGGTACCCGGCCCGACCCGAGCTGGCCAGGGACTATGAGAAGCTGAGCAAGGTTTGGACCGAGACGTTTGGGCTAAGGTAGCGCCTGTCGTCCTCCGCCAGCTCGCCCCCACCCCGGCTTGGGGGAGGGCCGGGCAAGGGGGCCTGACAGCGTGAGGCGAACCCAGGACTAAAGCGAGACCAAGTTAGATGGCCACCATCGCACTGCCAGGCCAGCCCGCAGGTTGGCCGGCACGCTGGCTCGAGCCTGGCCGACTGATCCCCCTCTGCGCCGCGGCGCTGCTGCTCTACCTGACGATTGTGCCCCTCACGATGCTCGTGTACGGCAGCTTCCGCGTCGAGGGCCAGGAGGGGTTGACGGTGGTCAACTACATCACCGCGTACTCGCAGGGGCGGACCTACCGCCTGCTGTTCAACTCGTTCGTCTACGCGACCGGGACCGCCCTGCTCGCCTTCGCGCTTGGGACCAGCCTGGCCTGGATCGTGGAGCGGACCAATACGCCCTTGCGCAACTGGTTCTACGGGCTCAGCCTGGTGCCGATCATCGTGCCAGGGGTGCTGGGCACCATCGCCTGGATCTTCCTACTCAGCCCCAAGATCGGCTGGATCAACACTGGCCTGAAGGCGATCCTCGGACTGGACGACGCGCCATTCAACGTCTTCTCGATCGGCGGGATGATCTGGGTGGAGGGCCTTCACCTGTCCCCGCTGGTGTTCTTGACGATGGTGGCTGCGTTCAAGAGCATGGACCCCGCTCTCGAGGAGTCGGCGATGATGTCCGGCGCGAGCACGCCCTCGACGCTGAGGCGCGTCACACTCAAGCTGCTGCTGCCGGCGGCGGCCTCTGGGCTGCTGATCATGTTCGTTCGCGGGCTGGAGGCCTTCGAGGTGCCGGCTCTGATCGGCATTCCCGGTCGAGTGCCCGTCTTCACGAGCGAGATCTATCTCTCCCTGCGGGCCTTCCCGCCGGAATTTGGAGTCGCCGGGGCGCTCGCGATGGGGCTCATGGCCATCAGCGCCGCCGGCGTCTACCTCTACCACCGCATGATCAATCGGGCCGGCGATGCCTACAGCACGGTGACCGGCAAGGCGTTTCGGCCGCGGGTCCTGGACCTGGGTCGCTGGCGTTACGCGACGGCCGCGTTCCTGGTGGTCTATGGTCTGGTGATCGTCGGCCTGCCATTCTTCATCTTGCTCTGGTCGTCGCTGCTGCCCTTCTACCAGACGCCCAGCCTCAAGGGTCTGGGGTTCTTCACGACCGAGAACTACACATTCGTCTTGACCTATCCGCGGGCCCAGCTCGCGGCCCGGAACAGCCTGGTGCTCGCCGCCGGGGCCGCAACCGGGGTTAGCGCGCTGACCGCCGTGATCGCCTGGATCACCGTCAAGACCAGGTTGCCAGGCCGGGCGGCCCTGGATCTGCTAGCCTTCCTGCCGATCGGGATCCCGGGCCTGGTGCTAGGGGTCAGCATGATCTGGCTCTACCTGACCTTTCCGCTCCCGATCTATGGCACGATCTGGGTGTTGATCATCGCCTACGTGACCAAGTACCTGCCCTACGGCATGCGCACAAACAGCAGCGCCATGGTCCAGATCCACCGTGAGTTGGAGGAGGCCGGGCAGACGTCCGGAGCCGCATGGTGGGCTACGTTCATCCGAGTCACGCTCCCGCTCCTGCGGCCCGGCTTCATGGCCGGCTGGATCTTCATCTTCGTAGTATCAATCCGCGAGCTCAGCGCGTCCGTGCTGCTGGCGACCAGCGAGAGCACGGTCCTGTCGTTGCTGATCTTCGACCTGTTCGAGAGTGGCAAACAGACCGCGGTCGCCGCTATGGGCGTCATGCTGATCCTGTCTCTGGTGGTCGTGGTGGCCGTCGTCAGCAAGGTCAGCGGCCAGTTCGGGCTTAGATCGTGAGGGAAAGAGATGGCTGACGGCTCCAACGGACGCTCGCTGGCGGTCGAAGACCTGGTCAAGGTCTACCCGGATCGCCGCGAGCCGGTCCGAGCGGTTGACGGCGTGACTTTCGAGGTAGAGGACGGGCAGTTCTACACGTTGCTGGGGCCTTCGGGGTGCGGCAAGACCACGACCCTGCGCTGCGTTGCCGGCCTCGAGCGGACCGATCGGGGACGAGTGATCGTGGATGGCGAGGTCGTCTCGGCGGACCGGCCGCGTGTCTTCGTGCCACCGCACAAGCGAAACATTGGCATGGTCTTCCAGAGCTACGCGATCTGGCCGCACATGACGGTCTTCGAGAACGTGGCCTTTCCGCTGCGGGTCACTCGGACCGGCCTTTCCCGAGCCCAGCTCAGGAGCCGGGTCGAGGAAGCGTTGGCGATGGTCCAGCTCGGCGGCTACGACGCTCGGATGGCCACCCAGCTATCCGGCGGACAGCAACAGCGTCTCGCCCTGGCTCGCGCGCTGGTCCGGCAGCCCAGGGTACTTCTGCTCGACGAGCCACTCTCCAACCTGGACGCCAAGCTGCGCGAGGAGCTGCGCGTCGAGCTGCGCAACCTCCAGCGGCGGCTCCGGATCACTACCCTCTACGTCACTCATGACCAGATCGAGGCGCTGAGCATGTCGAACCGGATCGCGGTGATGGCGAGCGGCAAGATCGAGCAAGAGGGTGCCCCCCGCGAGATCTACCAGCGCCCGGCCACCCAGTTCGTGGCCAACTTCGTCGGCAGCACAAACTTGCTGGAAGCCGGCGTGCGAGGCCCTGGCAGCGGGGCAGCGATGTGCCTGGAGACCGCGATCGGCCAGGCCCAGGCGAGCTGTCCGGTTGGAGTGACGGCCGGCGAGAGGGTGACCCTTTCGATACGTCCCGAGAACATCCGCGTCCACACCGCCGAGCCGGCCGGCGGCAACGTCTTCCCTGGCGTGGTCGAGCAGCTGATGTTCCTCGGCGAGTACCTCGACTGTCGGATCCGAGTTGGCGCGACGCTGCTCTTGAGTCGGCAGCACCCGACCGCCCAGATACGCAACGGCGACCAGGTCTACGTCGAACTGCCCGTCGAGCTGTGCGCGGTGCTGTCAGACACGCACGGCATCTCCTCGAGCGCCTACCTAGGGGAGGAGCAGGAGCGCGCTGTCGCTCCGTAGCGCCGCTGAGAACTTGCCTTAGCGCGGGGTGCGACCCCGGTGGACAAAGAAGGCGAGCCCCCGTGCTACTTCTCGTCCTCGAGCATCGAGCGGACCTGTTCGCGCAGTTCTGGGGTCTTCTGGTGGCCGTGACTCGCCACGGCGTGCTGGACAGCTACTTCGAGGACCTCTTCCTCGGTACCCGCGATAGTCAGGCTACAGCTGCGCTCGCTCGGGAAGCGGCGACAATCGGCGACTTTTCGGGTTGCCATCGGGACCTCCTGTGACGGTTACGCAGCCATTGTAGCTCGCGGCCGCGCCGGCGCCAGTCCTAATCCCGCCCGCCCGGCGCCCCCTCTCTGCCTCGTTCTCGTGCGCCAGTCCGGCTCTTCTTGGTGCGCCGCGTTGCCCTCAGCGCTCTCGTCGCTGCCTCGTCCACCTCCAGGCCAG